>Ga0208242_100164_pt1 | contig 83930 bp, 85 predicted proteins | sample SubbioAug_CSW13A_FD_184825 | JGI IMG/M metagenome (GOLD analysis project Ga0208242, IMG submission 184825) | Serpentinite rock and fluid subsurface biosphere microbial communities from McLaughlin Reserve, California, USA - CR12Aug_CSW13A (SPAdes) | ecosystem: Environmental > Terrestrial > Deep... | reverse complement strand
AGCAGCACGATGCGTGCACGCTGCACCAGTCTCACGCTGGTGAGCTTGGAGCGAGCCAGCCGGGTCAACTCGGCTCGCTCTTCGTCGGTCAACACAATCTCGGGGGCAACTCGCACTGGCTCTCTCCATTTGCTCGTAGTAGAGCATTGGAAATGCACTCGTAATATAAGTTCCACCAAGAATCAAACACTACACTAGCTGGGGTAGGCCACCAGCCAGAACGCGCGGCTGGCACACAACTTCATGTGCGAGACCTGCAGCCGGTGGGTGTAGCCGCCCTCTTAGCCACTCGCTTTGATCTGGGCAAACAAGGCCATCCCTGTGCGCCGGTCCTGCTTGGGGCGTTGTGCATCGGCCTTGAGCGCGCACAACATTTCCATGGTGATCACCTTCTGTTTCCCCTGCCCAAAATTTAGGCAGGGTCAGTAAAACACCTGGGTCAGTTTTGAGTCGGCACAGTGCCCTCAAGTGGTGTTTTGACACTTTTTCAAAACTTTGATCCCACAGAGAAAACTTGAGCGCGGGCACTTTTTATTTTTACGGTCACTGGAAAAACAGTTCAGCAGCCGTTCACCTGGTCCTCACCCCGTGACGGCGCAGCGTGTGCGATTTGACCCACCGGGTTTTGCCGCACACGCACGAGCGCGCATATGCCTACTGGGGCTCATGCTGTTCAGCGCCACAGACGCCTGGCCGTCCACCCCAGTGCCTTCCAGACGGCATGCGAGGGCAGCATGAAATGGGCAATGGCGCCCGATGATCAGCCTGCCGGCGTGTCAACCTGCGGTGGCGGCGGATTTGCCACAACGGCGAGCCCATGAACACGCCTGGATGAAGCCCGGCCCGATCACGTGGCCTGCAAGGGCGCACGTCGGGGCTGGCTGTACCGGTCAGTCTTCCGAGGGCCCCGCCGTGGGGTTGGCCACAAAAGACTCGCCCGACACGGCCGCTTCCGCGGCCAGCCAGTCGTCGAGGTCGTTGCCATCCACACCACCACGGTTTTCGTAGAGGGCGTAGGCCACTTCGCGGATACGCGCCTCGCGGGATGGGGTGACCCCGTTTTCACCGGTCAGCGACGGGTCGTCTGCTCTCGCCTCCGCCGCGGGCGACGGCTTCTTGGTCGATGCGCGCTTGCGCACCTCACTTCCCTGGGACGGTGTCATGTCTGCGCTCCTTGAAATTTCTGAGGTCTGTTGATGCGCTGCACCCTCAAGAGCCCACCGCATCGGGACAGGCTAAAGGATGCGTCTGCTGGGGTATTGAGCGCACTCAATGCAAACGGTCCCCAGACCCTTTGGGCAGCATGGAGCGTCAAGCCACCGGCCCCGCCCGACCGGCAGTGGCCGCCGCCACAAGGCAGAGATGCCGCACAGGCCCCTGCGCGCTGGCTTCCCGGCCCATGCAGCCGCATGTGGGCCTTGGGCCCGTTTCACGCCCCGCGGGGCGGTTCAATTGCAGAGTGGGCAGCCTACTTTCAAGGGTGCGGCTGCGGCACCACGGCAGCTGCAAGGTGGCTCACAGGCCAGGTGAAGGGCCGTGATTCAGCCCCTGCGCTGGACGATCTGAGGCGGATTACGCGGTTGCGTTGTCGGCCGATGCCGCTTGTGGTGAGTGCCGGTGCACATGCGCCGTTGGCTGCGACGGTCGGCATTGCATCCAGACCGCGCGTGCGCTGGATTCGCACCGACCGCACAGGGTGGCCACGCCCATGTCGATCTGGATGTCGTCAAAGCTCATGCCGCAGCGCGCGGCCTGGGCGATGGTTTTGTCGTTCACGCGGCGGCAGACACAGACGATCATGGTGGGATCTCGTTAAGGTTTACTCATGTGAATGATAATCGATATCATTCATATAATGCAAGTCCTTGATGTATTCATCGCCTGGTGCCGACGGGCGGTCAGCTGATATCGCCCATCTGGCTCTGCAGGTAGTTGGGCAGGCCCACTTTTTCGATCAGCTCCAGCTGGGTTTCGAGGAAGTCGACGTGCTCCTCGGTATCGTCGAGGATCGTCAAGAGCAGGTCGCGCGAAATGTAGTCGCGCACCGACTCGCAGTAAGCGATGCCGTCTTTGATGGTGGCCTGCGCGCCGCGCTCCAGCGCGAGGTCGCTGCCCAGCAGTTCCGGCACGTCTTCGCCGATGTTGAGCTTGCCCAGGTCTTGCAGGTTGGGCAGGCCGTCCAGCATGAAGATGCGGTCCATGAGCGCGTCGGCGTGCTTCATCTCACCAATGGATTCGTCGTATTCCTTTTTGGCGAGCTTGTCGAAACCCCAGTGCTTGAGCATGCGGTAATGCACGAAGTATTGGTTGATGGCGGTGAGCTCGTTTTTGAGCTGGGCCTGCAGGTGGCCAATGGCCGTTTGATCGCCTTTCATGGGGGCGTCCTTTCGATGGTTAAGGGTTGCGGGTTGGGTTGATTGCTGGATGGTATCGGGTTGTGCAGTCTTACGGGGTCAGCACCACCGGCTCGAGCGCGTCTGATGCGCCACGGATGCGTCCGATGACGGCGGTGTGCGGGTAGCCTGCCGTTTGCAGGGCTTGCACGCAGGCGGCGGCCCGGTCGGCCGGCACGGTGGCCAGCAGGCCGCCGGCGGTTTGCGGGTCAAACAACAGCGGGTAGCGTGGGTCTTGCACAAAGGCTTCGGCGTTGCGCAGCGCGCGGCGCAGGCGCACATTGGCCGGCTGCAAGGAGCTGACGATACCGGCCTGGACGCATGCCACCGCGCCATCCAGCACGGGCAGGGCCCTCAGTTGCAGTTCGGCGTCCACGCCCGAGGGGCGGGTCATTTCCACCAGGTGCCCGAGCAGGCCGAAGCCGGTCAGGTCGGTGCAGGCGGTGGCACCAAAGGCGCGCAGCACCTGGGCACCCGCCTGGTTGGAGACCAACATGGATTGCAGGGCGGCGTCGATCCAGCGGCCTTTGGCGGCGTGCTGCGCGTGGGCCGCAAACAGCGTGCCGGTGCCGATCGGCTTGGTCAAGAGCAAGACATCGCCAGGGCGCATGCCGCCTTTGCGCATCACGCCGCTCATGTCCTCGTCCATGAGTCCGTTCACGGCAAAGCCCAGCGCCAGTTCGCGCCCTTCGCCGGTGTGGCCGCCCACCAGGCTGCAACCGGCGGCGTTGAGCACCTCGACCGCGCCAGTCATCATTTGCAGCAGCAGGTCTTCCACCTTGGCTTCCAGGCCCGGCGGCACGGTGGCGATGGCCGTGGCCGTTTGCGCTTCAGCGCCCATGGCGAAGATGTCGCCCAGGGCGTGGTTGGCTGCCACCTTGCCAAACAGGTAGGGGTCGTCGATGAAGCTGCGGAAGAAGTCCACGGTGTGCACCATGGCCTTGCCCGGAGGCACGCGCACCACGGCAGCGTCGTCGGGTGAGTGCAGGCCAATCAGCACGTCGTCGCGCTGTACCGGCTGCAGGCTGCCCAGCGCGCGGGTCAGGATGCTGGCGCCCACCTTGGCGCCGCAGCCGCCGCAGCGCATGGCCAGGGCCGAAATGGCCTGGCGCGATTCTTCGGCGCTCAGCGCCAGGCTGCTGGCGGGCGCCGCTGCGCGCGGGCTGCCCTGCGCCATGGCCGGGAGCTCGTTGAATTTGCGCATGAAGCGGCGGTCGATGCTGTCTTTCCAGCGCCAGACCCAGGCACCAGCAAAACCCAGGCGCCCACGCGAGGCCACGGCAAACCGGTCACCGGTCGAAATGAGCGCCAGCCAGTTGCGTTGTGGCCGGTAGACCACCAGAGGTTGGCCGCGCAAACTGAGCCGCAGGTTTTTCGCCAGCGGCGGTCCCATGCGAACGGCAAACACGCCAGCTTTTTCCAGGGGGCGCGCGGTGAACGAAGCCACGTCGCCTGCCGCAAAAATCTTCGGATCCTCCAGCGTCTGCAACCGGTCGTTGACTTTGATGAAGCCGTGTTCATCGAGCGCCAGACCGGTGCCCTGCAGCCAGGCCGGGCCGCCGGCCTGCGTGACCCACAGGGTTTCGTCGGCGTCGAAAGTGCGGCCGTCCTGCGTGTGCAGGCAACCGGGCGAGACCTGCGTCACCTCGGCGCGGGTGTGCACGGCCACGTGGCGCTCTTTCAGTACGCGGGCAAATCGCGCACGCACCGACGGGTTGTGGGTCGGCAGGAGGGTGTCGGTCGCCGTGAGCACTACAAAGTGCAGCAGGTCGGGGTTGCGGCCGAGTTGCTGCAGTTCATTGCGCAGCCGGAACTGCATGGAGAGCACCAGTTCCACGCCGCCGGCGCCACCGCCCACCACCGCGATCGTGAAGCGACTGTGCAGCTCACGCACGCGCGCCAGCAGGGTCAGCCAACGCAGGTTGAACTGCGCAATGGGTTTGACCGGCACCGCGTGCGCCTGAGCGCCCTTCACCTGGCGCACATTGGGTGTGGAGCCGGTGTTGATGGACAGCAGGTCGTAGGGCACCGAGGGCCTGCCCTTGAGTAGCACCCGCTGGTTGGCGCGATCCAGTCCGGTGACTTCACCGTGGATGAAGCATGCCCCGGCAAACGCCGCCAGGCGTCCGAGGTCGATGTGCACGTCGTCAAAACTGTAGTGGCCCGAAATGTAGCCCGGCAGCATGCCGGAGTAGGGCGTGTCGATGTCGGTGCAGATGAGGGTGATGCGCAGGCCCGGCTCGGGCTGCATGGCCAGCATGCGCAGCACGACCACATGGCTGTGGCCGCCGCCGACGAGCACCAGGTCGCGCAGCACGGGTTGTTCTGAAGCTTGCATGGGAATCTGTGTGAGGCTGTTCCCGCTGATCATAGAGGCGGGGCGCTGCAGGCTGGCGCTCCAGGCGATTCACACACGGCACCGCACGCGCGGTGCGTACTGTGCCTCTGCCGCAGCCCGGTGTCTCGGGCCTGCGCCAGGGTCGGGAGCCGCGCTCAGCTCAGGTGTGCGGGCTGGAACCGGTCGGCCCGATCCACCAGGCTGCGCATCTGTTCGGCCGCGTGAATCGTGACCGCGTGGGGCGTGTAGCCCGGCCGGGGTGAGATGTAGTCGGCCATTTCACGCGCCAGCGCCTGCTGGCTGGGCGGTGCGTTGGCCAGCAGCGCAATCACCATGTTTTCCAGAGCGATCACGCGCACGCGCAGCTGCACCAGCTCGGCGTTGGTCAGGGCGGGCTCGTCGCTGGGCGGGTTACCGGCGGTGGGCTGCACGGTGGCAGAGGGGTGCAATGACGCGGGCATGGTGGTCTCCGCTGTTGGCGGCGCACGGTGCGCGGCTGGGTCATTGTGGGATCGTTTGCTGCCGATGCCAACCGGGTCTGCCCGTGCACGTTCAAAACAGCACGCGGCTGCGCAGGGTGCCGGGCACGCGCGCCAACTCGGCCAGCGCCCGCTCGGCGTGCGCGGCGTCGATGTCCATCACCACATAGCCCACGTCTTCACGCGTTTGCAGGTACTGCGCCGAAATGTTGATGTGGTGGTCGGAAAAAATGCGGTTGATGCTGGAGAGCACGCCGGGCACGTTGCGGTGGATGTGCAGCAGACGGTGTTTGCCGGGGTGCGCGGGCAGGGCCACTTCAGGAAAGTTGACGGCCGAGGTGGAGGTGCCGTTGTCGCTGTACTTGACCAGCTTTTCCGCCACCTCGATGCCGATGTTTTCCTGCGCCTCCAGCGTGGAGCCACCAATGTGCGGCGTGAGGATCACGTTGTCCAGGCCGCGCAGTGGCGACTCGAACGTGTCTTTGTTGCTGTGCGGTTCTTCGGGAAACACGTCGATGGCGGCGCCCAGAAGTGCCTGCCTTTTCAGCACATTGGCCAGCGCATCCACGTCCACCACCGTGCCGCGCGAGGCGTTGATCAGCACGGCGCGGGGCTTCATGCGCGCGAGTTGCGCCGCGCCGATCATCCACAACGTGGCGGGCGTTTCGGGCACGTGCAGGCTCACCACGTCGGCGGTGGCCATCAGCTCGTCCAGGCTGGTGAGCGCACGGGCGTTGCCCAGTGGCAGCTTGGTGGCGGTGTCAAAAAACACCACGTTCATGCCCAGCGCCTCGGCCAGCACCGAGAGTTGCGTGCCGATGGCGCCGTAGCCCACGATACCCAGCGTCTTGCCGCGAATCTCGAAAGAATTGCTTGCCGACTTCAACCAGCCACCGCGGTGCGCCACGGCGTTTTTTTCGGGGATGCCGCGCAGCAGAAAAATGGCTTCGGCCAGCACCAGTTCGGCCACTGAGCGGGTGTTGGAAAACGGTGCGTTGAACACCGCGATGCCGCGTTCGCGTGCAGCCGCCAGGTCCACCTGGTTGGTGCCTATGCAGAAGCAACCCACGGCGGCGAGGCGGGTGGCGTGGCTCAGCACCTCGGCGGTGAGCTGGGTGCGCGAGCGGATACCGATAAAGTGCGCGTCGGCGATCCTGGCTTTCAGCTCGTCGTCGGGCAGGGCGCCGGGCAGGCTTTCGATCTGGCTGTAGCCCGCAGCCTGCAGCACCGCCACGGCCGACGGGTGAATCCCCTCCAGCAACAGGAAGCGGATCTTGTGCTTGTCGGTCGAGGTCTTGGCGCCGGATGGCGTGGGCATAAGGGCATCGGTCATAGTTGACAAATATAGTAGGAATTGAGGGGTGCAGTGTTGCAACAGGGCTTGCCCTTGTGCCGTGTGGGGTGGCCGGCCTGGCTGCTGGCTAGAATCCACCCCCGGCCTTGAGCCACAAGCCGCCCCTATCGCCAAGAAAGCAACCGTCGAATGACACAGGCCAGTTTTGATTTCGACGCCCCTCTGGTGCCTCCAGTCGAGGCACCATCGCCGGCTGCGCGCGTGGCTGCGCCTGAGCCCGAGCCGGCCACAACGCCTGACCCAAAGGTCTTCGTGGCTGTGCCACAGCCAGAGGCCGAGCCTGCAGCGGGGCTCGACTTCGAGGCTCTGGCATGCACCCTGGAGCAGCACCCCGATTTCCGCGTGCTGCGCCGGCTGGTGCCGTGCATGGACTTCGGCCCCCGCCCGGGTGCACCGGTGGACGACAACGGCGCAGGCGTGCAGCGGGTGCTGGTGCTGGACACCGAAACCACCGGCCTGCAGCACCGCAGCGACAAGATCATTGAACTGGCCATGCTGCTGGTGCAGGTGGACACCGCCACCGGCTTGCCGTTTGGGCCGGTAGAGCTTTATGAGGGCTTTGAAGACCCCGGCATGCCCATTCCCGAGGTGGCGCAGCAGGTCACCGGTATCCGCGACGACATGGTGAGAGGCCAGCGCCTGGACGACGCGCAGGTGTCGTCCATGCTGGCCAGGGCCGACCTGGTGATCGCGCACAACGCGGGCTTTGACCGGCCGTTTGTGGAGGCCCGGTTTCCGGTTTTTGTCGACAAGGCGTGGGCCTGTTCGTTCATGGACATCGACTGGAAGGCCGCTGGTGCGGGCTCGTCCAAGCTCAGCGCGCTGACCCAGGACCAGGGCTGGTTTTACGACGCCCACCGCGCCCAGGTGGATTGTCATGCCCTGCTGCAGGTGCTGGCCCGGCCGGTGGGCCGCGACGCCCGCACCGGGCTCGCGCTGTTGCTCGCCGCAGCCGCTGCACCCAGCTTCAAGCTGCGCGCCACCGGCTCGCCGTTCGAGTCCAAAGACCTGCTGAAAGAGCGAGGCTACCGCTGGGATGCCGAAGCCCGTGTGTGGGCCTGCACGCTGCCAACGGCCGAACGGCTGGAAGCCGAACTGGTGTGGCTCAAGAGCGAGGTGTACGGCCGGCGCAGCGTCCGCCTGGACATTGAAGCCCAGGACAGCCGGGTGCGCTACGCGAACCGCCCGGGCACCCTGTCCGAGCGGGCGCTGTAAAGCGTTTTCGTTGCCGCTGTTGCGCCAGCGCCCGAGCAGGTCCGACAGGCTCCCGGCCTCAGCAGCCGACGGAGCCTCCCCGGTCAGTGAGGAGCCGTCGAGGCTGGGCGTGCCCCCCGGTCGAGCATCCTTATGCGCTGAGCAATTCCCCAACCACCTTCAGGTCGTCCACGCGGTCGCACACCGACTTCAAGATCATCAGCAGGGGCGGCCCCAGGAACAAGCCCCAGAGGCCCCACAGCCAGCCGCAGGCCAGCACGCCCACGAAGATCGCCACCGGGTTCATGCGGCTGGCCCGACCCGTCAGCCAAGGCGTCAACAGGTTGCCCTCAATGGTGTTGATCAGCAGCGACACCCCACCGATCAGCAGCGCCATGCCCGGTGTGCCGAATTGCAGGAAGCCCAGCAGGGCCAGGCCGCCGGAGGTCACCACCGAGCCCAGGTAGGGCACGAGGTTGAGGACAGCTGCGACCAGCCCCCAGACGGCGGCATGTTCCAGCCCGATCCAGGACATGGCCAGCCAGGTGGCCAGGCCGACCAGTACGCTGGTGAATATCTGGATCTTCAGGTAGCGCTGGATCTGATCGGTGATTTCGTCCAGCACCTCGATCGAGATGCGCCGTTTGCTGAAAGTGGGGCCGGCCATCCGGACCACCTTGCGGCGAAAGCTGTTGCCCGACGCCAGCAGAAAAAAAGTGAGGAACATCACCACCATGGCCTGGCCCAGCAAGCTGGCCAGGCCGAGCGTGCTGGTCCAGAGGTAGTTGGTGATGTTGAAGCGCGGGCGCTCGATTTGTACCCGGGTGACTCCTTTGCTGGCCGGTAGTCCTGCCGAGCCACTTTCCTCGGCAGCCTGTTCCAGTTTGGCCGCAGCCCGTTGCACTTTTTGGATCGAGGTCTCGGGATTGCCTGGCGCGGTGCGCACGGCCTGGCGCACTTTCTGCGCAGCATCGGGCAGCGACTCGGCCAGCGCGGTGGCATCGTCGCCCAGCGAATAGACCGTTGCGCCGAGGCTGAGGACGAGGGCGATCAGCAGCCCACCGGCTCCCAGCGCCCGCGGGATGCGCAGGCGTTGCATGAGATCGACTGCTGGCGACAGTGCATAGCTCAGCACCACGCCCAGCAGCAGGGGAATGAAGACCGCGCTGGCCCAGTGCAGCATGTAAATGCTGACCGCCACCGCGATGATCGCCAGCGAGGCGCTGCGCACGTTGATCGGCTGCAGGAGCTGAAGCGGCTCCGGCCTGGGCACGATCGCCGCGGTGGCGTCAAAAGAATCGGCTTCTGCCGGCGTGGTGGGTTGCATGGATGGGTCTCTGTTGGCGGAGCTGGAGTCTAGGCCCTGGCGTCCCTGCCGGCAATGTCGCTGCTTGATGACGACGGGGCAAACCCAGACCGTCCCAGGTCTGGGAACCTCCGGCGTGGCGCGGTTGCCGCCACAGGCTTGCCTGATCCTGTGTGGCCTGGTGTACAGACGGGCCACGTTTCGGGGCGTAACTTGTCGGCTTGATGCGATGCATCGCATTGCCCAAGTCCACCCATGAAGGATCGCCCATGAACACCGTGTTTCTCCGTCCAGCCAGCGTGCTGGTGCATCTGGCCGCCTTGCTGGTGATGGCGCCCGCGTGGGCGGCCTCACCCGGCGGCACCTCCCCGTCCCGCGCGTCGATTGATGCGACTTACCAGCAAGACCGTGCAGCCTGCCTGCGTGGCGATGCACAGCATGAGCGCAGCAGTTGCCTGCGCGAGGCGGGCGCCGTTCGGGCCGAAGCCCTTCGTGGCCGTGCAGCAGGCCATGACACACCGGAGGCCTGGGCCCAGAATGCCTTGCAACGTTGCAGGAGTCAGACGGGCGACAATGTGGCCATCTGTGAGCGCATGGTGCGCGGCGAAGGTGGTGTGTCGGGTTCCGTGGCCGGTGGTGGTGTCATCCGGGAACTGGTCACGCCCCTGCCCGCCCCCGCTCTGGTGGCCACACCGCCAGAGGCGCCGCCAGCGCCTGCCCGGTAACGGGCCGCGGCGTACCGGCTGTCCGGGCAAGCCATGGGCGCCGGGCGCTTTTTCAGGTCGAGGGCCCGGTCAGCGTCATCAGAATGTCGGCGTACCAGGCGCAGTTGAGGCCCAGCGACTCGTCGAGCACGAGATCGCGGGTGCCCACGTCCATGCGCGACGAGTGCACACCCAGCAGCTTCCACGGCAGGGATGCGGTGGCGGCGGTGGGTGCCACATCGCGCATCACCACGGCCGCGCCGCTGGTGCCGCGGTGGGTGCGGGCATCGGTCAGAAAATAACCCTGGCCCTGGAAGCGGATGCCATAGGGCGAGGCAATCACCGCGTGGCGCACCACGGGCAGGTGGTGCAGCGCGTCATGAAAGCCCAGCGGAAAACCCACCACCAGCAGCGAGGCGTCCACCGGAACGGCATCAAACGCGGTTTGCAAGTGGGCTGGCGTGAACGCGCGGACGATGGCGCCCGCCGGCAACTGGCTGCGGTCTACCTCCAGCACGGCCACGTCAATTTCGCTCCCACCGTCCCGGCCCTGGCGCCACACCGACTGGCCTTGCGCGTACAGCAGCATGGAGAAGCCCGTGGAGCGGGTGAGGTTGGCGGCGTCCAGGTGCAGTTCAATTTCCAGCCGGTCGGGCAGGTGCTGGCTGGCATCGTCAATCACCACGTGCCGGCTGGTCACCAGGAAGAGGCGGTCGTCGCGCTCAAAAAAGAAGCCGCTGGCGTTGGTGAGCGCCTGCGACCCCAGGTAGGTGGAGACGCGGGGTGCGGCCAGAAACAGCGAATCCACCGGGGTGGACGCTGCGCGTTGTTGGGGCGCGGGTGTTGCAGGGGCTGCAGCGGTCGGGTTTTGCGGGTTCACCGCTGCAGTGTCGCAGTTTTCAGCGTTGTAGCGGCCCGAACGTCCAAAGGCTTTGCGGCACCACCGTTTGTCCCGGTGCGCCATCTGGAAGGGGTCCTGTGGTCGAATCCGGGACATCTCAGTGCTGTGCAACAAACCACCCATGAACCTCAACGACGATTTCACCCAGCGCATCGTGAACCACGCCGCACAGGCTTCTTGGCAAGCGTCGCCCTTGCCGGGCGTGGACCGCCGCCTGCTGGACCGGGTGGGGGGCGAGGTCGCTCGGGCCACGAGCGTGGTGCGCTACGCACCGGGTTCCCGCTTTGATGCCCATCGGCACGGCGGTGGCGAAGAAATTCTGGTGCTGGACGGCGTTTTTTCGGACGACAGCGGCGACCACCCCGCTGGCACCTACCTGCGCAACCCGCCCGGCAGCGCACACGCACCGTTTTCGCGCGAAGGCTGCCTGCTGTTCGTCAAGCTGTGGCAGTTTGCCGCCAGCGACACCTCCCCTCTGCGCCTGGACACCCGCAGCGAGCCCTGGCGGCCTGGCCTGGTGCCGGGCTTGTCCGTCATGCCCCTGCACGAGCACGACGGCGTCAGCACCGCGCTGGTGCGCTGGGCGCCGCACGCCCACTTTCAGCCCCACCGCCACCCCGGCGGTGAAGAAATTTTTGTGCTCGACGGCGTGTTCAGCGACGAATGGGGCGACTACCCGCAGCACACCTGGCTGCGCAGCCCCCGGTGGAGCCAGCACGCGCCTTTCACCGGCCCGCAGGGCGCGCTCATCTATGTGAAGGTGGGCCACCTGGGCGCCGACTTCCTTCGGCCCTGAACGCCCAACGCCACGCGGGTGGCCGGGTCGGGTCGGGTGCCGGTGTGCCCCGGGGCAGGGCCAGTGGATGACCGTGCCGCTGTCCGCGTTTCGCCTCGTGAACGTGCGATCGGGCGTGCCTGGCAAGACGTTCTGACAGAATACCTTGACTCAAACCACAAGGCTACAGGCAGGCATGACCGTACCCCGGGTGGCTCCCGCAATCCGCTCCGCACTCCCCCGGGTGAGCCGCCACGGCTTCGCCGGGAGGTTTTGGGGTCTGCTGCGCGCGTGGGCCCGTGGGCGGCTGGCGATGCTGGCCATCGGCGGTCTGCTGTCCGTGGCGGGCTGCGGCGAACCACCGCAGGCACCGCTCACCGTGGGTCTGAACTCCTGGGTGGGCTACGACCCGCTGGTGCTGGCCCGTGAGCGGGGTCTGGTCGATCCGGCGCGGGTGAAGGTGGTCGAACTGTCGACCCACGCCGAAAGTTTTCGGCATTTCCGCAATGGTTTGCTCGACGCCCTGACCCTCACACTGGATCAGGCGCTGCAGCTTGCCGACGACGGCCTGGACGTGAAAATCATTGCGGTACTGGACGAGTCGGCGGGTTCCGATGTGGTGATGGGAGCCCTCCCGCCTGGCGGTCCGGACCGTTGGCGCGGCCAGCGCGTGGCCGTTGAGCCCTCCACGCTGGGCCGCATGGTGTTGCACCACATGCTGGCGTCCCAGGGCCTGTCTGACGCCGATGTGACGGTGGTACCGCTGGCGGCCTCGCAGCACCTGGCGGCGTTGCAGGCCGGGCGTGTCGCGGCAGCCGTCACCTACGAACCGTGGGCGAGTCAGATGCGCAAGGCGGGCTTTTCTCCGGCCTTTGACAGCCGGCAGATGCCGGGTGAAATTGTGGATGTGCTGGTGGTGCGCGGGTCGGTGCTGGCGAACCGTCCGGCCGATGTGGATGCGTTGCTCAGCGCGTGGAATGCCGGCCTGGCCCGTTACCTGGCCGACCCCGCCGGGGCCGCCGCGGCCCTGGTGCTCGGCACCGAACTCACGCTGGAGGACTACCAGCTCACCCAGGCGGGGCTGCGCTATTGGTTGCCTGACGAGTCGCTGGCATTCCTCAGCGGTCACCCATCGCCGATGCAGCTGAGCGGCGATCACCTGGAGATGACCTTGCGGGATTTGGGGCTGCTGAAAAACGTGGTGGCGTGGGCGGACCTGATCGACACGGCGCCGGCATCCCGTCTGACGTTGCGCGGGGGGGCGCGGTGAGCGCCCTCGCCGTCTTGACGCGAATGCCGGGGCGCTGGCTCGTGCCCTTGCTGTTGTTGGGGCTGGTTCTTGGTTTCGCCCTCGTCAACTATGTGGTGCACATTCGTGGCGTCACCGAGCGGGTGGCGCAACAGGAGTCACGGATCCTGCGCGAACGCCTGAGCGTGGAGCAGACCCGTCTGGATGCGCAGACCGGTGCGGGCAATGCCTTGCTGGTGCGCCGCCTGATCGGGGGGCTGGCCCTGCACAGTGGCCTGGATCACGCCTACCTCATCACGACCCAGGGCCGGGTGGAGGCTTCCCTCTCGCGGCTGGACATCGGCCGAAACTTTGACGAGTTGCAGGGCCCCTGGACCGCCACGCTGGGGCGCTTGCTGCAGCAGGTTCAGGCCCAGGGAAGTCCACAAATCACCACGGTGACCCTTCCGAACGCGTCCCGTCTGGTCGCTTTCACCCCCATTCAGGACGGTCGCTGGCTGGTCACCAGTGTGAACATGGCCGTGCCGGTGGCCGAGCAGATGGCTCTTGGCGGTCGGGAGGTGCTGCGCGGCAGTCTGATGGCGCTGGCGATGGCCGCCCTGCTGGCCGGCATGCTGCACGGGCTCTGGTTTCATCGGGCGCGACACCTCAGCCAGACACTGGACGCTATCGGCCGCGGCCTGACGGGCGCGCGAAGTGGCCTGGAGGGGCGTGACGAGTTGGCAGAAATCGGTGCGGAAGTGAACCGCATGGCGGCGAGGCTTGAGGTCGACCAGGCCGAGATCCGGCATTTGCACGCGGTCGTCAACCGCTCGCCGGTGGTCGTGATCGAGTGGCGCAACGCCCCTGGCTGGCCCGTGGTGTACGTCAACGACGCGGTGTCCCAATGGGGTTACGCCAAAGCCGATGTGCTCAATGGCCACTGGGATTACAGCCAGAGGATTCACCCCGACGACATTGAGCGCGTTCGGGTGGAGGTGGCGAACTATCTGGCGCACGGACCGGATGAGTACGGCCAGGAATACCGTTTGTGCTGTGCCGATGGCCGCTGGGTGTGGGTGGACGACCGCACCACGCTCACCCGCGACCCCACTGGCGCGGTGGTGGGCATCAGTGGCATCCTGGTGGACATCACGGCCCAGAAAGAGGCCCAGCAGGCGGTTCGGGACCAGACCGAATGGCTTCGCATGTTTTATGAAATGCCTTTTATCGGCATGGCCATCGCCTCACCGAGCAGTCGGCGGTGGCTGCAAGTCAACGACCGGTTGTGTGAGATTCTGGGCTATTCCCGCGAACAACTGCTGCAGAAAACCTGGGTGGAAATGACCCCCGAGCCCGACCTGCAGGCCGATCTGGACTTGTTTCAATCGGTGGTGGAAGGGCGTCGCACGAGCTACCAGATGGTGAAGCGCTTTGTGCGCCAGGACGGCACGCGGGTGGACACCGAAATGCACGCCCGTGCGGTGCGCCATGCCGACGGCTCCCTGAGGCACTTTCTCATCACCGTGCAGGATATTTCAGAACGGGTGCAGGCCGAAGCGGTCCTGCGCGAGCACAAGGAACTTCTCGAGCAGGCCGAAGCCATGGCCGGACTGGGCAGCTGGTCGTTTGATGCCGAGGGGCAGCGCAGCTGGTGGTCGGAGCAAATGTTCCGTAACGTCGGCCTGGATCCGGCGACCGGCCTGCCGTCGCTGGACGTTTACCTGGAGCGCCTGCACCCCGACGACCGCGGTTTGGTCAGCGATTTCATGCAGGCCATGGCGCAGGGCCGTGACGTGGCCGCCGCCGACTTCCGCACCTGTCCGGACCATGGCCCCGTGCGCTGGTTGCGCGGCACGGTCGAGCGGCACACGCGCCCGGGCGGTCGGCCCCCGTATTACACCGGGACGCTGCTCGACATCACACCCGTCAAAACAGCCGAGGAAGCGCTCCGGCACACGAACGATGCGCTGGAGCGTCGCGTGGCCGAGCGCACCCTCCAGCTCAGCGAGGCCAACAAAGAGCTGGAAGCGTTTTCCTACACCGTGTCGCACGACCTGCGGGCACCCCTGCGGGGGATTGATGGCTACAGCCAGCTGCTGCAGGAGGCGTACGGCGACCACCTGGACGAGGATGGCCGGATGTTTGTCCAGCGCATTCGCCGCGGTGTCGACCAGATGCGTCAGTTGATCGCCGATCTGCTGGCCTATTCGCGCCTGGAACGGCGCACCATGGGGCATGAAACGGTTGAGCTGGAGCAGCTGGTGGAGCGGGTGCTGGAGGGGTTCAGTGCCGACACAGAGCGCTGCGGCACCGCCGTGGATCTGCACATCGAACCCATGACGCTGGAGCTGGACCGCGACGGTCTGTCACTGGCCCTGCGCAACCTGATCGGTAATGCCATCAAGTTCAGCAGCGCAGCGGAACGGCCCTTGGTGCAAGTGGGGGCCCGCAGCGAGGACGGCCGAAAGACGCTCTGGGTGCGTGACAATGGGGTGGGGTTTGACATGCGTTACCACGACCGTATTTTTGGCATTTTTCAGCGACTGCACCGGGCCGAAGACTATTCGGGAACGGGTGTGGGCCTGGCGCTGGTGTCCAAGGCGGTGCAGCGCATGGGGGGGCGTGTCTGGGCGGAAAGCGCGCCGGGTGCCGGAGCCACTTTTTACATGGAGTTCCCGGCATGAAGACCGCGGTGTCAGCGCCTCCGATCTTGCTGGTTGAAGACAACCCGATGGATCTCGACCTGACGCTGCGTGCGTTCAGCAAGAAGTTGTCCTGTACCTTTCAGATCGCACGCGACGGGGAGGAAGCGTTGGCTTTTTTCCCGCGCTGGGAAGGCGGCGAGTCCTTGCCCGCGGTGATCCTGCTCGACATCAACATGCCCAAGGTCAACGGGCTCGAGGTGCTGAAGCAGATCAAGGAACACCCGGTTTTTCGCCACATACCCGTGGTGGTGCTGACCTCGTCGCGTGAAGACCGCGACCTCAAGACCGCTTACGATCTGGGTGTGAACTCGTATATTGAAAAACCGGTCAGCTTCAGTCAGTTCATTGAAGTGGCCGAGCACATTGAACGCTACTGGTGCGCGTTCAACCAGCGCCCGTACTGATGTCGACAACAAGGAAAATCCATGCTGAAAATTCTCATACCCACCGACGGTTCCGAGTACGCCTTGCTGGCGGTCCACCATGCACTCGAGCTGGTGAACAGCGGGCTGCAGGCGAGCTTTGTGGTGGCCAATGTGCAAGACACCGCCACCTTGTATGAAATGATGGTGGCACACGATCCCAGCGTGCTGCAAGCGGTGAACGAAGGGGCCGGCCACGACCTGATGCGTCCGGCCGTGGCCTTGCTGGAAGCGGCTGGCCAGGCGGTTGAGCAGGACGTGGCCACGGGCGACGCCGCTCAGATGCTGGTGGACATCGCGGAGCGCCATGGTTGTGACGCGATCATTCTGAGTGCCCGTGGCACAGGCAGCCTGCGCGCGGCCGTGATGGGTTCGGTGTCCCACGAGTTGTTGCACAGTTCGCCGGTGCCGGTGACGGTGGTCAAGGCGGTGGAGCCGGTGGAGGCGGCCGAAGACGACCAAGACGGGCAAGACGGGCAGGGTGACTGAAACCCGGCCGGCGCAAGGCGCACGCCAGCACAAAGCCCACCGGCCTTCGCCTGTGGGCTTTGTTGTTTGGGGTTCCGCGCGGCCGTGCCCGCCTGCGGGTCACCCGACGCAAGTGACCGGCTTTCTGTCCCGCCAAGCGTGATGGGTCGATCGATTCAAATTACGTTTAGAGAAATCTATTTACCAATAGTGAATTTTTGGCTATAGTTCCGACTCAGCACCGCCGCGGTACGTCCCTCGGCGGGCGACACCCACAGGAGCACCGCAGGCATGGCCACCTACACCTACCCCACCTTCCCCTACCGGGCGCCGAACGACCTGATGCAAGGCGCACCGCAGCGCAAACCGCTGGTGATCATTGGGGCGGGCCCGGTGGGTTTGGCTGCGGCCATTGACGCCCGCCTGCAAGGCCTGGAGGTGCTGCTGTTTGACGAAGAGGACAGTGTGTCCTTTGGTTCGCGGGCGGTGTGTTACGCCAAACGTGCGCTTGAAATTCTGGACCGCCTGGGCGTGGGCGATGTGGTGGTGAACCAAGGTGTGAGCTGGAATGTGGGCCGCACCTTTCTGCGCGAAGAAGAGGTCTACCGCTTCAACCTGGTGCCCGACGCCGGCCACAAGCGACCCGGCATGATCAACCTGCAGCAGTACCACCTGGAAGAAGCGCTGGTGAACCGCGCCACCGAACTGGGCGCCGACCTGCGCTGGAACTACAAAGTGGTGGGGGTGATGCCCCTGGCCGACGGTGCCCGCGTGAGCGTGGAGACGCCCGACGGCGCGTTCGAGATCGAGGCCGACTGGCTGATCGTGGCTGACGGCGCACGTTCCAATGTGCGGCGTCAGCTGGGACTGGACATTGAGGGCCATGTGTTCAAGGACCGCTTCCTGATCGCCGACGTGGTCATGAAAGCCGACTACCCGGCCGAGCGCTGGTTCTGGTTTGACCCGCCCTTTCACCCCAACCAGTCGGTGCTGCTGCACAAGCAGAGCGACAACGTCTGGCGCATCGACTTCCAGCTCGGCTGGGACGCCGATCCGGAAGAAGAGAAAAAACCCGAAAACATCCTGCCGCGCGTGAAGGCCATGCTGGGGGATGACCGCGAGTTCACGCTGGAATGGGCCAGCATCTACACCTTCCAGTGCCGGCGCATGAAAAACTTCCGCCATGGCCACCTGCTGTTCGCGGGCGACGCGGCGCACCAGGTGTCGCCTTTTGGCGCGCGCGGCGCCAACTCGGGTTTCCAGGACACCGACGATCTGCTCTGGAAACTGGCGCTGGTAATCAAGGGACTGGCACCCGAGGCGCTGCTGGACACCTACGACACCGACCGGGTGTACGCCGCCGATGAAAACATCCGCAACTCCACCCGGTCCACCGACTTCATCACGCCCAAAAGCGCGGTCAGCAAGCTGTTTCGCAACGCTGCGCTGGAGCTGGCCCGCAGCCAGCCGTTTGCCCGCAAGCTGGTGAATTCGGGCCGCCTGAGCGTGCCGGCTTTCCTGGTGCATTCGGCCTTGAACACGTCCGACACCGAGCCGTTTGAAGGCGACATGGTGCCCGGCGCGCCGCTGGACGATGCCCCGGTGCGCGTGGCCGGTGCGGATGGCTGGCTGCTCGACCAGCTGGGCAACCGCTTTGTGCTGCTGGCCTTTGCCGACAGCGTGGAGGCCGTCGATACAGCCTTGCCCGGTTTGCGTGCGCAGGCCGCCGCACTGGCGGGTGCGGCGCTGCCGGTGCAGACCCTGCTGGTGACGGCCCACGCGGGCAACGAACCCGCCGGACTGGCGACGCTGCACGACCGCGACGGGCTGCTGGCCCAGCGCCTGGACGCCCGACCCGGCACCTGCTACCTGGTGCGCCCCGACCAGCACGTGGCCGCCCGCTGGCGCAGCTTTGACGTGTCCGCCGTGCGCGCCGCGCTCGCGCGTGCCACCGCGCAAATCGGTTCTGAAACCGTGGCCGCTTGACCCCCCACCCCAGGAGATCCGACATGCCCCTGCAACTCCAGCCCAACCTGGCCGAACCTGGCCACCGCTATTTCCGCGATTTCACACCCGGTGACGACTTCTACGAAGCCCTGATCGACACCCACCGCGAACTGAGTGACGAGCAGAGCCAGCTGCTCAACGCCAAGCTCATCCTGTTGCTGGCCAACCAGGTGGGTGACATCGCCGTGCTGAAAGAAGCCCTGCGCATCGCTCGCGAAGGCGTCTGACGCGCTTCATTCCTGTTCGACACACCCCGTACACCGCCGCACCCCGAGGAGCACCCCATGAATATCCGCAAGATCCACCACGTGGCCTACCGCTGCAAGGACGCCCAAGAAACCGTGCTGTGGTACCAGAAACACCTGGGCATGAACTTCGTGCTCGCCATTGCCGAAGACCAGGTGCCGTCCACCCACGCGCCCGACCCCTACATGCACCTGTTCATGGACGCGGGCGGCGGCAACATCCTGGCCTTCTTCGAGTTGCCCAACGCGCCCGAGATGGGGCGCGATCCCAACACCCCCGAGTGGGTGCAGCACATTGCCCTGGAAGTGGACAGCGTGGCCGAGCTCGAAACCACCAAGGCCCGCCTGGAAGCGGCCGGTGTGCCCGTGATCGGCATCACCGACCACACCATTTTCAAGTCCATTTACTTCTTCGACCCCAACGGTCACCGCCTGGAGCTGGCCGCCAACACCGCTACGCCCGAGATGATGAAAAAGCTCGACGACGTGAAGTGGGACATGCTCGAAGAGTGGAGCCAGACCAAGCGCGCCCCCAAGCACGCAGCCTGGATGCACGAGCGCGAATTCGCCGCCACCTGAAACCGCTTGACCGCTTGCGGGAGCCCCGTCTGGCGTGCTCGCCCGCACGTTCTCAGACGTTGGGCTGTATCTCGATCTGGCGCAACGCCTCCTGGGTCAACTTCAGGTCGTTCAACAACTGCGGAATCAGGTCGGGTGAAACCCTGTCTTGGGCCTGCATGACCAGCTGCTCGATCGCAGCCGCTGTCCGGGCAATGGCCTTGAAGCCCAGCATCATCGCGATGCCCTTCAGGTCGTGGGCGATGGCGCACGAGGCGCTGTGGTCACCCGTTTCCAGCGCCCTGACCAGCGCATGCACGGTGCTTTGCCGGGGGTCCATCAAGGCGGTGAGCATCTTGTCCAAGGTTTCCCTGGGCAGCATCGACACCATGTCGGCATGGGCTGCTGCGTCGATCGCGTCGGCCGTGCTCTGGCCTGGTGCCGTCAAACGCGTGGGTATTTCAGGCCGTGGGATCGCGCCAGCATGAACCGTCCCAAGCGCGTCATGGCCGCTGGTGGTTGACAGGATGGGCTCGTCCAGCAGCCCGCAGCGCTGCAGGGCGCGTTGCAGGTCGATGGCTCGCAAAGGCTTGCTGGCGAACTCGTTCACGCCCATGTCCAGCGCCCGCTGGCGGGTGTCGTTCACCACATCGGCGGTGACCATAATGACCTTGATGTCGGCCATTGGACCGTTCAGTTTGCGAATCGCCTCGGTGGTGGCCAGTCCGTCCAGAACCGGCATGTGGTAGTCCAGCAAAACCACGTCGAACGGTCGCCCTGCCAAGCACTGCAGGGCTTCTGCGCCGTTTTCGCAAAACACGCCGTCGTGTCCCATCCTGTCCAGCAAGATGCGCATGTACTTCATGTTGATCGGGTGGTCTTCGGCCACCAGCACCTTCAGGCGGCGTCCGTGGCCCAGAGCGCAGTGAGCCACCGAATCTTTTGCGGGCTCTGTGGTCGTTTGCAGGCGGAGCGGGACGGTGAAGGCCGAGCCCTTCCCCAACTCGCTGCAGACGTGGATGTCTCCACCCATCATGCGCGCCAGCTTGCGGGAAATCTCCAGTCCCAGTCCTGTGCCGCCGATGCGCCGGCGCAGAGAACTGTCGGCCTGATAAAACCGGGTGAACAGGTTCTCTACCGTCTCGCTGTCCATGCCCATGCCGGTGTCGCGAACTGTCAATACCACGCCCGTCGGTCCATTCGCCTCGCACGACATCTCGACGGTCACCGTTCCCTGGGCGGTGAACTTGATGGCGTTGTTGATCAGGTTGAACATGATTTGACGCAGCCGTGTCGCGTCGGCCAAGACCCAGGCGGGCAGATCGCTCGCGGCGTGTACCCGGAGCTCCAGCCCTTTGTCGTTCGCCGCCACCTTCATGAGGAATTCCACTTCCTGCACCACAGCGCGCAGGTTGACGGGTGCTTCTGACAGCTTGAGCGTGCCCGATTCCATGGTGGACACATCGAGAATGTCGTTGAGCACACCCAAGAGGTGCAAGGCGGAGTCGCACGCCGTTTGCAGGTAGTCGCGTTGCTGCGGTGTCAGCCCTGGTTCGTCCAGCAGGTTAAGCATGCCCAGCAAACCCTGGAACGGGGTTCGAATCTCGTGGCTCATGTTGGCCAGAAAAACGCTCTTGCCGTGGTTCGCGGCTTCGGCCTGGTCGCGGGCGTCCGCGAGCTCGCGGCTGAGCTGATGCAACTGGGTGTATTGCTGCTGCTGGCGGTGAATATGGCGCACCAGCACCACCACAAAGATCAGCATCACCACGCTTTGCCCGCCCGCCAGCGTGATCAACAGCACGCTTTGCTGTCGCAGTTGTGCATGGCGTTCATCCACAAAGCGCGCCACCGCGCGGTTGGCTTCGCGGGTCAGTTCAGCCACCTTCGGCAGCAGCACTTTCACGCTGGACGCTAGCGTGGCGAGCCGGACCGGGTCTTTTATCAGCGCCTCAGGCTGGGCGAACAAAGGGTCGGCCTGCATCACAAACGCGTTGATGGCGCTGAGCGCCTCGTTGTAGGCGGGGGTGCTGTCAATCAGGTCGCGGCGTGGGATCCTCGTCACCAAGTCAATGCGACTCAAGAACACCTCGTAGCGCTCGCTGAGCTCATAGGGGTCCAACGGCCTGGGGTTGCCCGTCGCTTCGAGCAGATGCGCGTCCAGCCGGCCGAGCTCGCGCTCCAGCTGGTAGGCCTGCCACATGATCGAGTCCACCTGGTTCTTGGACACGTCTTCCAGCAACTTGACTTGCTGCCACTGGATCCAGGCCAGAGGGGTCAGCGTGACCGCCAGCAGAACGGCAACGGCGCTCACCCATTGCCAGCGCCGCCATTGGGCCAGGTCCAGCAGGGGGCGCATCACCGAACCTCCAGTGCCTTGAGTTGCCAGATCGAGCGTTCGTAATACGTTGAAGTGCGCAACTCTGCGGCCGTGTCAAAAGGGAACACCACAAACAGCGGCCCCTTGTCGCGCACCGCCATCGATTTGTCGTCCAGCTGGTGCGCCACGATCACCTTGTAGCGCTGGACATCGGTCATGGGAATGTCGATCCTGTAATCGTTGATCGCCACCGCGCTCAGCGTGGTGCCATGGGCTTTCACGGCGGCCAGCAGATCCGCGAGCAGCGGTCCGGTGAACTTCACCGGCTTGTCAAACCAGGGGGTGCGGGTGGTGAAGCTGTGCTGGGGCAGGGCCTTGATCATCTTCATGTCAAAGCGGGCGGTGTTTCCTGCATTTTTCACCGCGATCTTGCCCGACACCGTCAGAACCGGTCGGGAGCTCGGGGCGTCCAGCGCCAGCGCAGGCGCCGAAAGGGCTAAGCCAGCCCACAGCAGGGCGGTGTTCAGTGTGCGGCGTGTGGTCATGGTGCAAACGCTCCAATGAAACAGTTTGAAACAGAATGCCAGATGGTAGCTGCGCAGCCCCCGGAGCGGTGCACGCTTTCCACGCGCGGCGGATTCGCCGTGGTTCGGCCTAAGCCGGTGCAAACGGTTGGGTGCCGGGCCACCCCGGTTGCGGCGCTACCATCGCGCCCATGAGATCCCTCCCGCATCCGCACCACACCAGCGCCCTCGTCCTGTTCTCGGGCGGGCAAGATTCCACCACCTGCCTCGCCCACGCCGTGGCACGCTACCCGCGCGTCGAAACCATCGGCTTCGACTATGGTCAGCGCCACAGCGTCGAGCTGCAAGCCCGTCTGGTCGTGCTGCGCGAACTGCGCGAGCGCTTCCCCGCCTGGGCCGGGCGTCTGGGCGAAGACCACCTGCTCGATCTCGCCGTGCTCGGCAAAGTGAGCGAAACCTCGCTCACCCGCGACATGGCCTTTCGCATGGAAGCCAGCGGCCTGCCCAACACCTTTGTGCCTGGGCGCAACCTGCTGTTTTTGACCCTCGCCGCCGCGCTCGCCTACCGCCGCGGTATCCAGGTCATCGTCACCGGCGTTTGCGAGACCGACTTTTCGGGCTACCCCGACTGCCGCGACGACACCATGAAAGCCCTGCAGGTGGCGCTCAGTCTCGGTATGGACCACCGCTTCCTCATCGACACCCCGCTCATGTGGATCGACAAAGCCGACACCTGGCGCATGGCGCACGAACTGGGCAGCAACTCGGGCGTGCCCGGCGGCGGGCAGGCCCTGGTGGACCTGATCGTGGAGCACACCCACACCTGCTACCTCGGCGACCGCACACACCGGCAGGCCTGGGGCTATGGCTGTGGCCGCTGCCCGGCGTGCGAGCTGCGGGCGCGGGGGTGGGCAGGGTATTGCGCGGGGGGCTGAAGGGGGTCACTGGCCTGCCGCTACACCGTGCCCACCAGCCGGTAGCGCGTGCCGCCGGCTTCGTTGGGCTCCAGCGTCCATTGCCGGTTGTGAAACGCGGCTACCGTGGGCCGGTGGGCGATGGACACCAGGGCGCCGTTTTCGCGCAGCACCATGGCTTTCAGGCGGTCGTACAGCGTGGCTTCGGCGGTTTCGTCCAGGGCGCTGGTGGCCTCGTCCACAAACAGCCAGCGCGGCTTTTTCAGGAAGGCGCGAGCCATGGCCAGGCGCTGCTGTTCACCGCCTGAGAGTTTCTGGCCCCAGGTGTCTGCGGTGTCGAGCTGGCTGGCCAGGTGGGGCAGCAGGGCGTGGGTCAGGGCTTGCTGCAACTCGGCGTCGGTGTAGTGCTCGGGCGTGGCCGGGTAGGCCAGCGCGTGGCGCAGCGCGCCGTTGGGGAAGTAAGGGCGCTGCGGCAGAAACATCACACGGGCGTCAAAGTCGGCCGGTGGGCGCAGCCGGCTGATGGACCAGGGCCAGATGCCCGCCAGCGCGCGAAACAGCGTGGACTTGCCGCTGCCCGACGGGCCCTTGACCAGCACCGTGTCGCCGGGGTTGAGTTGCAAACCGGTGACGGCGAGCAGGGCGGTGCCGCCGGGCAGGCTCAGGTGCAGGTCGTCCAGCGACAGCGCGTCCTGGGTGTGGGGTGTGGTCACCGTCTGGGCGTGGGCGCTGGCCTGCAGCGCCTGAAAGCTGGCTTCAAAGCTGGTGATGCGGTCGGTGGTGGCGCGCCAGGTGGCCAGTCGGTCGTAGTTGTCCACAAACCACGAGAGTGCGTCTTGCACGCGACCAAAGGCGGAGGCAATCTGCATCAGCTCACCGAGCTGGATGGCACCACTGAAAAAGCGCGGCGCAGCCACGATGAACGGAAAAACCACTGCCGCCTGCCCAAAGCCCACCGTGAACCAGGTGAGCCGCTTTTGCGCGCGGATGAGCTGCAGGTAGTTGCCCAGCACCTCGCCAAAGCGGCTGCCCAGCTGGCGGCGCTCCACCGGCTCACCGCGGTCCAGCGCAATGGACTCGCTGTATTCGCGCACCCGCACCAGGTGGTGCCGAAAGTCGGCCTCGACCCGTTGCTGGCGAAAGTTCAGGCCAATCAGCGGGCGGCCAATGTAGTGCGTGATGACGCTGCCGAGCACGCAGTACACCACCGCCATCCACACCATGAAGCCGGGAATCACAAAGTCGTCGCCGTTGAAGCTGAAGGCAAAACTGCCCGAGAGCGTCCACAAAATACCGACAAAGCTGACCAGCGTGACCACCGCGTTGAGCAGACCCATGGACAGGCTCACCGAGAAGCTGGTGAAGAGGTTCATGTCCTCGGCGATGCGCTGGTCCGGGTTGTCGGGTGTCTTGTCGTCGCTGCCGTCTCGGTTGCCTGTGAAGCGCGCCAGCTCCAGGTGGTAGAAGGCCTGGTTGGCCAGCCAGCGGTCGACGTAATGCACCGTCATCCAGGCGCGCCAGCGCATTTCCAGCAGCTGCGTCAAATAAAAGCGGTAGACCGCGATCACGATGAAGCCAAACGCCAGGTAGGTGAAGCGTCCCAGCTCGCGCCAGAACACCGGCGCGTCCTTGTTTTGCAGCGCGTCGTAAAACACCCGGTTCCATTCGTTGAGCAGCACCAGCATGTACACCGCCGCCAGATTCAGCGCCACGATGGCCGCCAGCAGGCCGCGGGCGTGCCACTTTTCTTCGGAGTTGAAATAGGGCGCGGCGAGCCGGTGCACCTGGCCCGCGAAGTGGCGAAAGCTGCGGAATTTGTCGGTCAGTGTCATGGGGCAATCGCTTCAGAAGGCCAATGGGAATCGGGGCTGGCGGTGGCGCATCTGCGCGCTGGCTGCGCTGAGGACGCTGTCACCGCCCGGGCATGGCTTCAGCCGTTGGAAACACCCGACGCCACGTGCCCCGAGGGCACGTGCAATGAGGCCGATTCGATGTGTCCCGTCTGGTCATCAAAGAAAAAGTCGGGCTCGAATTCGCGCAAAAAAGGGCCCTTGGGCAGGCCACCCAGAAACATGGCTTCATCCACGTCAATGCCCCAATTCATGAGGGTGCGAATGGCGCGCTCGTGGGCCGGGGCGCTGCGCGCCGTCACCAGCGCGGTGCGCACACGCATGTTGCTGGTGCCTTCGGTTTGCAGGCGGTGCAGGGCTTCCAGCAAGGGCTTGAACGGGCCGCCGGCCAGTGGCTGGCCGGCGTGGCTGGCCTCGTGCGCCTGAAAGGCACTCAGCCCCTCGGCCTGGTACACGCGCTCGGCCTCGTCGGAAAACAGCACCGCGTCGCCGTCAAAGGCGATGCGCACCTCGTGCGGGTGCGCATCGCTCGCGTGCACCGACTGCGGGTACACCTGCGCGGCGGGCACGGCCGCATCCAGTGCGGCGCGCACGTCGGCCAGGTGCGTGCTGAGAAACAGGTTGGCGCGCAGCGGACGCAGGTAGCGCCAGGGCGGCTGGCCGCGCGTGAAGCTGCCGCGCTGGATGGGCAGGCCGTAGTGCTGCGCCGAGCGAAACACCCGCATGCCCGAGACCGGGTCGTTGCGCGACAGAATCACCACCTCGACCCGCTGCGCGTCAGCATCGTTGAAGGCGAGCAGCTTGCGCACCAGTGAAAAGGCCACGCCGGGCAGGGCAGGTTGCTCCAGCCGGTCCAGCTGCAGCTTCATGTAAGCCCGGTCGTCGCCCGTTTCAAACAGCCGGTTTTCTTCCTCAAAGTCGAACAGCGCCCGCGAAGAAATCGCCACGACCAGTTGACCATCCAATGTGACAGGCATGGGGGAGCGCCTTTGCAAGAAAACAGAAGGCTGAAGCGTAGCCCATATGGAGGTGGTGGATGAACGGTGGGCGGTGCCGCCAACAACGTTCGGGGTGCAGGGGATGCCCCACCCAGGATGCGGTGGAACCGGCTTTGCCGGGCCACTTGCATCGCCCCCTGGGGGGTGACGCGCCCTTAGGCGCGGCGCGGGGGGAGCCACCAACACCGGCGCGAGATGCCCCACCCAGGATGCGGTGGAACCGGCTTTGCCGGGCCACTTGCATCGCCCCCTGGGGGGTGACGCGCCCTTAGGCGCGGCGCGGGGGGAGCCACCAACACCGGCGCGAGATGCCCCACCCAGGATGCGGTGGAACCGGCTTCGCCGGGCCACTTGCATCGCCCCCTGGGGGGTGACGCGCCCTTAGGCGCGGCGCGGGGGGAGCAAGCTACCCCACCAGTTGGTTGAGCTGAATGATCGGCATCAGCACCGCCAGCACGATCAGCATCACCACCAGACCCATGCCCACGATCAGCAGGGGTTCCAGAATGGTGGTCAGGTGCATGGCGCGGCGCTGCACTTCGGCGCTGAGCTGGTCGGCGGCGCGGCCCAGCATGGCGGGCAGTTGCCCGGTTTGTTCGCCCAGCCGGGCAAACATGGCCACCAGCGGCGGAAAGCGCTTCTTGCTGCCCAGCGCCGAGGCCAGTGGCGCGCCCTCGCGCACCAGCACCAGCGCGTCCAGCGCATCGGCGCGCATGGCCTGGTTGCTCAGGGTTTCGGCGGCGGTCTGCAGCGACCGCAAAATGGGCACCCCCGCCGCAGCCAGCATGGCCAGCGTGCCGGCAAATCGGGCCGCGTTGTAACCCCGCGCCAGCTTGCCCACCAAGGGCAGGCGCAGCCAGGCGGCGTCCATCCGCAGCCGCAGGCCCTCGTTGCGTCGCGCCATCGTCAGCGCACCCGTGCCCAGCGCCAGCGCGCCCAGCATCAACCAGCCGTAGCTGCGCACAAAGTCGCTCAGGTTCAGCATCACCACCGTCAAGAACGGCAAGGCGCGCTTGCTGCCGGCAAACACACCGGCCACCTGCGGCACCACATAGGTCACCAGAAACACCACGATGACGACGGCCACCAGCGAGACGATGGCCGGGTACAGCGACGCCCCAATCAGTTTGTTTTTGAGTGCTTCGCGGGTTTCCAGGTCGTCGGCCAGGCGCTCCAGCACCGTGCCGAGCTGGCCGCTTTGCTCGCCGGCCGCGATCACGGCGGTGTAGATGTCGGCAAACTCTTTGGGGTGCCGTGCCAGCGCCCGCGCAAACGGCGAACCGCCGTTCACCTCGGAGCGCAGGTCGGCCATCAGGTTGCGCTGCTTGTCGTCTTCGGCCTCTTCGGTCAGCGCGGCCAGGGCGCGTTCCAGTGGCAAGCCCGCCGCCACCAGACCCGCCAGCTGCCGCGTCCACACCGCCAGCGTGGTGGCGTTGAACACGCCACCGCCCCAGAGCGTGATGTTGAGGCCCTGCGCCCGCTGCTCGCCCCCGGCCGAGGTGGCCGGCTCCACCACCAGGGGCACCAGCGAGCGCGCACGCAGCAGGCTGCGCGCGGCCTTGGCGGTGTCGGCATCGATCAGGCCTTTTTGGGTGGCGCCCTGGGCGTCCAGAGCTTCGAAGGTGTAGGCGGGCATGGTGCTGATGGTAGTGGATAGGGCGCCCAACGGTAGACCGCCCGGTGTGTGGCGCGTGCGCTGCAATTTGCCCCGTGCGCGCGTGTTGGGCTTGACTCGCGCGCCCCCCCCCCTCCGAGAATCGTGGCGGTTTGTAACAAAACCCATGTTCATGCTTTAAAACCATTCAAGGAGTGACTTTCTGTGATCTTGACCTTCAAAAACAACACGCTGCGCCGCTGGGTGCAGATGCTGGGCGCCTGCGTCCTGGTGGCGACCCTGAGCGCCTGCGGTGGTGGCGGTGATGATGTGCCTGGTGGCGGTGGCGGTGGCGGTGGCGGTGGCGGAACAACGACGATCACGCCGCCCGCCACGAATCCGTCCAGCGGCTACACACAGGCCGGCAACCTGAATTACCTGGTGACGGCCCCCGGTGGCAGCACCCGCACCGTGGCCGCCACCGTGGCCTACAGCGCGCCCAACGGCACGCTGACGCTGAATCCAGGCGCGGATGAGTTGATCGTGACCACCACCGATGCCTGGAACAACGTCACCTGGCCCGCCGGTGTGTCGGGTGCGTTGCGTGCCGACGGCAATGCCGGTCTGGTCTGTGCGGAGGGCTCGGGTGAGGTGGGCGTGTCGCACAACATGGTGCGGGTGACCGACCTCACGGTTCTGAGCGGTCGCTCGTTTCAGTTCACCGAGTGCACCGGCGCAGGTCTGTCCACGGGTTCTGAGGTTGTCACCTTCAACGCGAATGGCACGGCCACGGTCGGCACTGAAACCATCAGCGCAGCCGATGTCACAGCGGCGTTTTCTGCTGCCGGCCTGACCGAGCCAGGCAGCAGCAATTTCAAGCTGCAGCTGTACGCCTACACCGCCGGCGGTGTGACGCAGTACCACATCGTAGAGGTCGGTGATGAATTTGTGGGCGCTGGACAGCCAAGGTACCAATACGTGGGCTTGTTCAGTGCGAGCACTGGCAGTGCCAGCACTAGCAGCCCTGCCGTTCGCTAAACGACTTCCGCATCACGGCCACCGGCCAGGTGGCTGTCGCCATCAAAAAAACCCGCCGCGGCGGGTTTTTTTGTGTCCGTAGAGGAAAGCCGCTCAGTCGCGCGTCACGCTCATCACCTCTTCCAGCGACGTGATGCCCGCATCAATCAGGTGCTGGCCGTCTTCGCGCATGGAGCGCAGGCCGCCGGCCTGGGCGGCGGCAAAAATCTGGCTTTCGGCGGCGCGGCTGTGGATGAGCGGGCGAATGGCATCGTCCACCACCAGCAGCTCGTAAATGCCGGTGCGGCCCTTGTAGCCGGTGTTGCCGCAGTGGGCGCAGCCCACCGGGTGCCAGCGGCCCTGCTCGTCCTGGCGGCGGCAGTGGGTGCACAGTTTGCGCACCAGGCGCTGCGCCAGCACCCCCAGCAACGAGCTGGAGAGCAAAAACGGCTCAATGCCCATGTCGGCCAGGCGGGTCACGGCGCTGGCCGCGTCGTTGGTGTGCAGCGTGGCCAGCACCAGGTGGCCGGTGAGCGAGGCCTGGATGGCGATTTGCGCGGTCTCGAAGTCGCGGATCTCGCCGATCATGATCACGTCCGGGTCTTGCCGCAGGATGGCCCGCAGCGCCTTGGCAAACGTGAGGTCGATCTTGGCGTTCACCTGCGTCTGGCCCACGCCGGCCAGCTCGTATTCAATCGGGTCTTCCACCGTCATGATGTTTTGCGCGCTGGCGTCCAGGCGCTGCAGCGCGGCGTAGAGCGTGGTGGTTTTGCCCGAGCCGGTGGGGCCGGTCACCAGAATGATGCCGTGGGGCTGCGTGATGAGGTGGCGAAAGCGCGCCAGCACGTCGCCCTGCATGCCCACGGCTTCCAGGCTGAGCTTGCTTTCGCTTTTGTCCAGCAGGCGCAACACGGCGCGCTCACCGTGGGCACTGGGCAGGGTGGACACGCGCACATCCACCGCGCGGGTGCCGATGCGCAGCGAAATGCGGCCATCTTGCGGCAGGCGTTTTTCTGAAATGTCGAGCTCGGCCATGATTTTCAGGCGCGAGATCAGCGCGGCGTGCAGCGCGCGGTTGGGCTGCACCACCTCGCGCAGCGTGCCGTCGACCCGAAAACGCACGCTGGAATGGCGTTCGTAGGGCTCGATGTGGATGTCACTCGCGCCGTCGCGTGCGGCCTGCGTGAGCAGGGCGTTGAGCATGCGGATGATGGGCGCGTCGTCGGCGGCCTCCAGCAGGTCTTCAATCGCCGGCAGGTCTTGCATCATGCGGCTCAGGTCCACATCGCTCTGCACTTCACTCACCACCGCCGCCGCGCTCGACTCGCCCTGGGCGTAGGCGGCGCTGATGCGCTGCTTGAGCGTGTCGCCGTTTTCCCAATGGATGTCGCGCACGTCGTGGCGGCGCAAAATTTCAGACAGCGCCGACAGGCGGCGGGTGTGTGCGGTGGCGTCGGCGGCCGGCGAGTTGCTGCCCAGCAGGGTCAGGGCCTGGCCGTCGTCTTCCAGCAGCCAGTGGTGTTCGCGGGCAAAGGCGTAGGGCAGCGGGTATTTCACAGCCTGGGCCTCACTGCTGCGGGGTGGGCAGGGGTGTCGATGCGGGTGCGCGTGGCGTGGCCACGCCGGGTTCCACGGGCAGCAGCGCAGCCGGTGCCCGCTGGGGTGGCATCACCGGCGCTTCGTTGACACCGAGCACACCGCTGGGTTTCGGCTGGCCGTCTATTTGCAGGGCGCGCATCAGCTCGTAGCGGTCCAGGGTGAGGTTGCTGGTTTCGCGCGCATCGCGCAGCACCACCGGGCGCAAAAACACCATCAGGTTGGTCTTCTTGCGCGAGCGCTTTTCGCTTTTGAACAGGTTGCCAAACAGCGGCACATCGCCCAGGCCGGGCACCTTGTCTTCGTTGCCTGCGAACTCGTCTTGCAGCAGCCCACCCAGCACCACAATGGCGCCGTCGTCCACCAGCACAGTGGATTCGATGGTGCGCTTGTTGGTGATCAGGCCGGCAGACGAGTTGAGCGACTGCGCCGCCACGCTGCTGACCTCCTGGAAAATGGTCATCTTGATGGTGCCGTTTTCGCTGATCTGCGGTTTCACCCGCAGCGTCAGGCCCACGTCTTTGCGCTCAATGGTCTGGAACGGGTTGACCGAGCCTTCGCTGCTGCCGGTGTTGGTGAACTGACCGGTCACAAACGGCACGTTCTGGCCGATCACGATCTTGGCTTCTTCGTTGTCCAGCGTCAGCAGGTTGGGGGTGGACAAGATGTTGCCCTCGCCGTTTTGCTGCAGAAAGCGCGCCAGGAAGCCCAGCACATAGACCCCGTTGGTGCGGGTGACGGCACCGAGGTTCAGGCCTGCACCCGGCACTACCGTGCCCGGGGCACCGGTGGCGAGGTTGAGGATGTTGTTGCCGCCGGCGCCAAAGTTGGTGCCCAGCAGGCCAATCAGGCCATCGCCCGCCCGGCCAATCGGGCCTTGCCACTGGATGCCGAATTCGGCCGCCTTGTCCGCATTGACCTCGGCAATCAGGCTTTCCACATAGACCTGTGCGCGGCGGGTGTCGAGCTTGTCGATCACCGCGCGCAGTTGGCGGTACTGTGGCTCGGGCGCGGTGATGATGAGGGCGTTGGTGGCCGGGTCGGCCTGAATCTGGCCGCCGGTGGAGGGTGCCGCACTGGCGGCCACCGGCGCGGTGGCCGGGCTGCCTGCGGTGGCCGGGCGGGCGGCGGCCGGCGCGGTTGCTCCACCCGCACCACCCGCACCACCCGACTCGCCGGCCATGGCTGCGCGCAGGGTGGCAGCCAGCGACACGGCGTCGGCGTTTTTCAGGTAGACGACGTGGATGTTGCCGCTCATGTTCTGTGAGGTGGGCTGGTCCAGCCGGGCCACCAGCGAGCGCACCAGCGCCACCCGGGCCGGGTTGGCCGCGCGCAGCACCAGGCTGTTGCTGCGCGGCTCGGCCACCAGCGTGGTCTTGAAAGACAGATCCGCCTGTCCGGCGGCGGCACCGCCACCGGCACCGGGTTCGATGAGGCGGTTCACCAGGGCCACCAGATCCACCGCCACCGCGTGCTGCAGCGGGATGACTTCCACGTCGGTGGCGCCGGCCACGTCCAGTGCCGCAATGATGCGGCCGATGCGTTGCAGGTTGTCGGCGTAATCGGTGATGACCAGCGAGTTGTTGCCGGGGTTGACGTTGATGGTGTTGTTGGGGCCGATCAGTGGACGCAGCACCGGCACCAGGTTGTTGGCCGCCTCGTGGTTGAGGCGAAAAATCTGCGTCACGACCTGGTTCGAGGTCCGCAGGGAGGACACCGCACCGGCATTCACCACCGTGCCTTGCAGCTTGGCGTCGGACTCGGGCACGATCTTGTACAGACCGCCGGTGTCCACCAGGGAAAAACCTTGCAGGCGCAGCACGGCGGCAAACTGGTTCAGCGCTGCGGCGGGGCTGACGGGTCGTTCCGTGGCGAGGTTGATGGTGCCTTTGACGCGCGGGTCCACCACCACGTTGCGCCCGGTGATGGTGGCCATGGTGCGGGCCACGGCCTCAATTTCCGCCCCCACAAAGTTGAGCACCACCGGCTCGCTGGCGCGGCTCTGCGCCTGCGATGGCGCTGGTAAAAAGCCCAAACCCAGCGCCAGGCAGGCGCTGAGGGCCAGCGCCGTCAGCGCGACGCCAGGGTGGGTGCGTCTGCTGGAGGCGGGCGCTGTCGTGGCGTCACAGATGTCAGTCGGTTTCATGTCTTGATCCTATCGCGAACGCCGGTGCGCTGACCGTGCGGTCGCGCCGTGTGGCGTTGAATGGGGCCGTCCGTCCACCCGAGAGCGTCAACACGGTCTGAGGGCGCCGGGGCGGGTGGCAGGGGTTGTGTGGTCATGGGGTTCAGGCGAACGGTTTTGGGGTCGCGGCGTCAGCCAATGTTGAACACCGAGCGAGGCCCCTGGCGCCGGCCCATGATGTTGAGCAGGTTGGTCAGGGCCTCTTCGCGCCCGGCGGCGGCCTGGGCTTCACCTTTGAAGCGCAGGCGACCACCGACCCACTGACCGTTGCCCTGCAGCAGCAGGTCGCCACGCAGGGTGGTCAGGTCCAGCATGGCGGTGTGACCATCGGCAGCGGCCTTCAGTTCAAAGCGGTAGCTCCCCAGGGGGCGCAGGCGCGACAGGCGCGAGGCCATGTCCTGCGCATCCACCACCAGGCTGCCTTGCAGGTTGGCGCGACCCTGATCCCAGCGCAGCGTGAGCCCCTCGGTTTGCAGGGCCAGCTGGCCTTCCATGCGCAGCGTGTTCCAGGGCGTGCCCAGGCCCACCAGCAGTTCGGCCGGCCACTGGCTGCTGGATGCCGCCAGGCGCCATTCGGCACCACCCCAGCGGGGCAGCAGCAAGAACGCCAGCGGTTGCGGTGTGCAGCAGGGGGCGGAAACCAGCAAACCCACGGCCGGCGCGCCCGAGACCAGCCGCAGGCTCAGCCGCCAGCCCACACCCCGGGGCAGGGCGGACTCGCTGCGGCTGCCCGCGCCGCCGGTCAGCAGCAGGTCGGCCTGGCCTTGCCACACCGTGCCACTGGGGTTGACCAGTTGCAGCTGGCCACCGGTGGCATGGTTCAGTGCCTGGGCCAGCCAGCGTGCCGGTGCAAACAGCAGCAACGCCAGCGCCAGGCCGGCGAATGCGCCCAGCCAGGCGGCGCGTTGGGGCCAGATGGGGGTCATGTCTCAGCTTCCGCTCAAACCGGGCCCGCCCAGCACCAGCGTGCCGCTCCAGGCGGCGGGCTCGGTGGCTCGGCTGAGCTTGGCTTCCAGCGGCATCAACCGGGCGTTCACGCGCACCTGTGACAGCCATTGCGCCAGGGCATCGGGCGGGGTGTTTTTCAGTGTCACGGTGGCGCGGTCACCCAGCACCGCGAGCTGTGCTGTGCCGGCCAGACCGGCGGTGGCCTGTTCCAGCGCGCGCAGTGCGTCGTCGCGGCCTATCGGACTGGCCGTGTTTTGCGCGCGCAGGCTGTCGGCGGTGGCGGCCATGCTGCGCATCTGGCTGAGCTGGGCGTCGAGGCGGGCGTGGCGTTCAGGCGCCTGGCGCAGGGTGCTCAAGGCGGGCGCCACGGCCAGCCACCACACCAGGCCCAGGCCAAGCACCCAGGCCGCCAGCGTCACGGCGCGCTGCTCGCGGGGTGCCAGGCGGGCGTGCGCGGCCTGCAGCGGTGCGACCCAGCGGGCCAGGGGATTGATCTTGGGGACTTTGGCCATGGTCAGCGCTCGGTGGGTTGCAGCGTCAGTTCGTCGCTGTCAAAGCGGGCTCTCCAGCCATTGCGCTCCAGGCTCTGCTGCAGGGCGCGCACCTGGTCTTCGCTGGCGCGCCAGCCGCTGAAACGGCTTTCGCCCGTGGTGTAGCTCAAGGCGGTGGCCACGGGCACGTCGCCCGGGGCGGCCTGGGCCAGCGCACCGAGCATGGTCTCCAGGTCGCCGGCCGACAGCGTGCCGCTGGCTTGTTGCAGCCGGGTCAGTTCACGGCGCATTTGCAAGGGGGCGTCCAGCACCAGCGCCACCTGCGGAAAGCCTTGTTGCAGCACCTGGCGCATGGCGTGCTGCTTGGCCTCCAGGCGGCTGCGTTCGGACCACGCCGCCACATTCAGGCCCACCAGTTGCGCCGCCACCAGCGCGGCCAGACCCCAGCGGGCGGGGCGCCACGCCGGTGCGCTGCGCCAGCGCCGCAGGTGTTGTTTGACGCGCTGCCCGCGGCGCGCGCCCGACGACAGGCTCAGGTCGAACTGGGCCAGATTCCAGTCGGATTGCGCGCACTGCAGCAGCCACACGGGGCGGGGCACGAGTTCAAAGCGGTGGTCGAGCGTGCGCTCGGCGAGCGCGGCCACGGCCGGGTCGGCGAGCCAGCGTGTGCTGTTCGGGTCGGCCGTCCATGCCTCGGTGGGCGGGGCGCTCGTGGTGGCAGGTGGCGCCCCAAAAGCCGATTCGCCCAAGGCGCCGTGGCCGCCCTCGCGCAGGGGCGTGCAGCTCACGCCCAGCGGGCTGGCGCTGGCCAGCCAGGCCTGGTTGCCCTCGTCGTGCGCCCAGTGCAGGGTGGGTGAGGCGGGATGGTCGGGCGTGGTCAACGCGGACGCGGGCAGGGGCCACAGCGCAGGTGCGATGCGCGCCACCGGGCGCCCCGCAGCCTCCAGCGCCTGCAGCCAGCTTTGCAGCCAGGCCTTGTTGCAGGCGGCCACCCACACCGTGTGCCCCGACCGGCCACCGGGCTCCAGCGCGTAGTGCAGCTCGGTGGTGTCGCTGAGCACGCGGTCTTCCAGCAGGCCGTCCAGCACCGCCCGCAGTCTGGCGCTGGCCACCTTGGGCAATGCCAGGCGGTGCCAGGACACCGCCCGCGGGGGCAGCACCAGCACCACATCGTCGTCGCGCGGCAGCAGCGAGGCCGCGCAGTGTCCGTGGTCCAGCACCAGTTGGCCGTCGGCGGACGTCGCCCAGTCGACCAGGGCCGTGGGTCCGCTGGCGGGCGCAACGGAGAAGTCGGATGGGGAGAGGATCAGCACGGCGTTGAGCGTCGGTAGGGTGGTAAGCGGTGGGGTGTCATTCTAGAGAGCCTGCAAGTCCTTGCGTTGAGGTGGCGCAGTCACCGCCCGGCAATGCGTTCGCGCCAGTTCACGCGCACATCCAGGTTGTTGCGCACCACCAGCGATCGTTCTTCAATCACCGCGTCGTCCAGCCGCAGGCGCCCGCGCACTTCGAAATAGCGGCTGCGGGTGCCATGGTGGGTGTCAGACAGCAGGCCCGCCACCGCCGGCACCAGGCGGCTGGCGTCGGCCAGCGTCTTGAACGGGTTGCGCTCGCGCTCGGTCACCAGACGTTGCGCCTGCGCCATGTCCAAGCCCGGCAGGCTGGCCACGATCGCCTGCGGGCTGGCGGTATTGATGTTGAGCGTGGTGCGCTCAGGCAGCACCGCCACATGGGGTTCGAGCGCGGCCAGGCTACCGGTTCCAATGCCCAGCCAGCCCAGGTGCGCCAGCTTGCGCGGGGTCAATGCGGTGCGCGAGGGCATGGGGTCGCTGAGCGCCAGATTGGCGCTGGTGACCAGTTCGTCCACGGCGGCGGTGAGCTCGGCCAGGGGCAGGTCGAGTTGTTCGTAGAGCCGGGTGAAGGCCTCCAGGTCCGGTTCCGAGACCTCGGTTTTGGCCGCGGCGCCGACGCCGCTCACCCGCACCAGGTTCATGAAGTTGAGCCGCGACTGCAGGTCGATGACCTCGCCGGACAGAAAGGCCTCCAGCACCTCGTCGGCACTGTTCGTGCGGTCGGCGGCCAGAAAGCTGGACAAGCGGGCCTCTTCCAGCGGCATGGCCCAGGGCTCGCCCAGGTGATCGGCGTTGCCGCTGTTCTGGTTGCCGCGCGCGTCTTCGCGCAGGATCAGGCGCGCCCAGTCCAGGGCGCCGGTGAGAATCCAGCCCGCTTGCAGGCGCTGGCGCTCGGCATGCTCCACCTCGGCGGCCCGCCACTGTTGCCACAAGGCAGCCGAAGCCAGCGTGGCCACCAGGGTGACGACCAGCATGGCCAGCAGCAGCGCCGCACCGCGCTGGCGCTGCGCGCTGCGGTGGCGTCGGGGCGTGTGGGCTGCGCCGCTCACGGCCGGCCCGCCTGCAAGGTGGGGCGCACCCAGTCGCGCACCAGCGGACCCGACAGGCCTTGCCCGCTGGACAGCGTCAGCACCAGCCGCACCCCGTTGGGCAGCACCGTGGCGGGTGTGACACCCGCCACTTCAACGCCCGTGCTCTCCGTCCCCACCGACGACAACGGGTTGGCCCAGGTCTCGCCGCGGTGGTAGAACAGCTCCCATTGGTCGATGCCCAACAGGGCAATGGCGCTGTCGTTGCCACCACCGGCGCTGTCGGCGGCGGCCGCCTGGGCGCCGCTGCCCCAGTCGGCTGCGCGCTGCCAGGCCCGCGCCAGTTCGTCGCGCCGCACCAGCGGGGGCGACTGCCAGCGCATCCAGTGGCTGCTACCGGCGCTGGACGGCGTGGCGGGGTTGGGTGCCCCGGGCCCGGACCGCTGGACGCCCGTGTGCCGCGCCCAGGCCACCACCCGCACGCCGGGGCTTTGCAGGCCGGCTTCGGCACTGTCACGGCGGGTCATGCGCAGCACCTGGCCATTGAATTCGAGCGCGTTCACCTCGCCGGTTTCCACGATCGCATCCAGGTCGGCACCCCACTGGCCCAGCGCCGCCTGCAGGCGCAGCAGCTCGTCGGCCCGTTGCTGGGTCAGGGTCTGGGTTCGCGTCATGCCATCGAGCGAACGCCAGCTCAGCAGCGCCAGCATCGACATGATCGTGATCGCGACCAGCAGCTCAATCAGCGTGAAGCCGCGTTGTCGTGAAGGAGGCCCCCAACAGTTTTTTGGCCGGCGCGAAATGTCCGAGCCCAGAACGCCGCGGGACTGGCTTTGCCAGACCGCAGGCGTTGCCCCCTTGAGTGCGTCGCAAGAAGCGGCAGGAGGCTGCAGCCTGTCTGTCAACCGGTGCGAAATGTCCGAGCCCAGAACGCCGCGGGACTGGCTTTGCCAGACCGCAGGCGTTGCCCCCTTGAGGGGGTAGCGCGAAGCGCTGCGGGGGGGGGCCATCAATACCGCCCCAATACGGTGGACAGCGTCAGCAGCTGTACCGCCACGCCGTCCACCGGTGCCGTCACCACCGCGTCGATGCGCCGGAAGTTCGGGTTGGGCGTGGGCAGCACCGACAAGCGCACCTGCAGCGTGTGCCCGGCTTGTTCGCAGGTCACCGTGCTGTCGCCCACACCCGGCAGCTGGCGCGTGAGCCGCAGCCGTGTGAGCTCGTTCTCAGCGCACAGTTGGGCCAGCCACTGGTCGCTCTGGCGGGTGGCCGCGCGGGTGAGTGCGCCCGTGGCCTGCAGCCCGGCCGACAGCGTGATGGCCACCACCGCCAGCGCCACCAGAATTTCCACCAGGGTAAAGCCGCGCTGTTTCATGGCGTGCTCACCACCGCAAACGGCGACAGGCCATCGGTCGCCAGCGTCAGCTGCCGTTCCCCCTGCAGCAGCACCAGCCGTTGCGCCGCAATCAGCGGCTCGGGGCCGAGCACCAGCACCTGGGCCCCGCTGGGCTGGGTCACTTCGGCGCGGGTTGCCGGGTCGAGCCAGGTGCGGGGTTCGGCCAGTGAGCTGTGCGCGTCGCGCCGAGGTTTCACGCCCACAAACTCAAAGCCGTCCGGCCGCTGGCGCCACAGCACCGGCACACCGCTGGTGCGCGACTGGGCGCGGGCCGATTCCAGCAAGGCCGACAGGCGCAAGCCCTCGCGCTCCAGCCGCGTGGCGCTGCTGTCGCGCAGGGCCAGGGTAGCCCCCGCCGTGGCCAGCGCCACAAGGGCCACCACCACCATCAGTTCCAGCAGGGTGAAGCCGCGCGCTTGCTTGGGCATGTCAAAAAGTTGAGTGTCCACCCGCACCCGTGCCGCATCCCGCAGGGTTGGCCGTGCTGACGCATCCCGTCAGGTCGCGCAGGTTCACTGCCAGCTGCCCACATCGGCATCGCGGCCTTCGCCGCCGGGCTGGCCATCGGCGCCCAGCGAAAGCACGTCCACTTCACCATGGACACCGGGGTTCAGGTACTGGTAGGGGCGGCTCCACGGATCCGCCGGGAGCTTGTCCAGGTAGGGCCGCCAGTTGGGCGGCACCGGGCTGGCCGAGGGCTTGGCCACCAGTGCGTTCAGGCCTTGTTCGCTGGTGGGGTAGCGCTGGTTGTCGAGCCGGTACAGCTTGAGCGCCTGCATCAGGTTGTTGACGTCGGTCTTGGCCGCGGTCACCCGGGCGTCGTCGGCGCGGTCGAGCACGTTGGGCACGATCAAGGCCGCCAGCACGCCGATGATGACCAGCACCACCATGAGCTCGATGAGGGTGAAACCCCGGTGCCGTGTGCGCCCCACACGGGACGGGATGCCGGCCGGGCCGGGTGCGGTGGTGTCGAAAGGGTTCATGTCGGTCAGTCTCCCGGGAGCAAGGCGCTGTCAGTGGTCAACAAGCTCCAGGCGCCCTTCGAGCATTGAACACGTCGGTTTTGTGGCTGACGTGCCCGAAGCCCGATGGGCGCCTGGCAGGGCGTCCTGTCGGAGACCCCGTCGTCCATCATAATGCCGCTGTATGAACAAGGCGGCCTCTTACAGCCATTCCATTTACCCCGGTGACGGCCATGCCAGCCCGTCGGCTTCTCGCCGTCCCTGGCCGGCCGTGGCGGCCGGCGTGCTCTGGCTCGCGGCCGGCCTGAGCGCGGGTTATTGGGTGCTGCTGGCCTGGGGCCGCACGCCGGTCACGCCGGTGGCCGCGGCCCCCATGGCCGTGCCCGTGGTCGAGCCGGCGCTGGTGGCTCGCGCGCTCGGCATGGTTCCCCAGGCGGTGACCACCGATGGTGCGCAGGCGCCCGGGGCCGCACCGAGCCGTTTCGTCCTGTTGGGTGTGGTGGCGCTCGGTGCCGACCAGGGCGCGGCCTTGATCGGCATGGACGGTCAGCCGCCCCGTCCCTACCGCGTGGGTGCCGTGATCGACGGTGGCCTGGTGTTGCAGGCGGTGAACCGGCGCAGCGTCCGGCTGGGCCCGACCCTGCAAGGGCCTGCCAGCGTGGAACTGTCCCTGCCCGAGACGCCCGCCACCGCACCGTGAGGCGCTGCGGCACCGCTGCAGCACGGTCTTTTTTCCGGTGTTCAGTGGGTCAGCAGGCGCTGAGCGGCCTGCAGCAGCGGCCAGGCCAGCAGCGCGCCGGCGCCTTGCCCCACGCGCAGCTCGAGGTCCAGCAGCGGCTGCGTCTGCAGGTGGATCAGCAACAGGCGGTGTCCGGGTTCGGTCGAGCGGTGGCCAAACACCAGGTAGTCCGCCACCGCGGGGCACAGCCCCCGAGCCACCAGGGCGGCGGCACTGGCCACGAAACCATCCACCAGCACCACCCGGCGCTCGCTGGCCGCCTGGAGCATGGCCCCCACCATCATGGCAATCTCGAAGCCACCCATGGCGGCGAGTGCGTCCAGGGGGGCAACCGCCCGGTGGTGGCGGGCTGCCGCGACCAGCAGCGTGTCCAGCTTGGTGGGGCGCTGGCAGAGGTCCATGTCGCTGTCCTGCGGGTGGTCGTGCCCGCAGGCGTCGGCCAGGGGCACGCCACACAGGCGCGACAGCAACAGCGCCGCACACGAGGTGCTGCCCACCCCCACGTCGCCCACGGCCAGCACATTGCCGGGCAGGGCGCGCACCACATCCATGCCCGCGTGCAGCGCGGCCACGGCCTGCGTCATGGACATGGCGGGGCTCAGCACCATGTTGCGGGTACCGTGCCCAATCTTGCGCACCACCAGCGGCACCGGGGCCGGCGTGTCGCCCGGCAGGCCGACGGGCGAGGCCACCCCCGCATCCACCACCGTCAGGTCAAAGCCGTGCAAAGCGGCCAGTGCATTCACCGGCGCACGGCCCTGCAGCATCTGCAGCACGCGCTGGAGCGTCATTTCCAGGGGGAAGGCCGACACGCCTTCGCCGGCAATGCCGTGGTCGGCAGCAAACACCACCACCTGGGGCGCATCGAAGGCCAGCCGGTCGAAGCGCGGCGGGCCCGCGTTTTGAACCCGTGCCAGTTGCGACGCCAGGGCTTCCAGGCGACCCAGGGCGTGTGCGGGGAAACCCGCCAGAGACAAGCGCCGGGCCACGGCAGCGTCCAGCAGCAGGTCTGCCGTGGGCGACACCGTGGGCAGCTTCAGGGTGGCGGGCAGCACCGCCCGGCGTAGTCCATTGAGGGGTTCAAAAACGGGGTCGACGGGCATGCCAGCAACCCCCGGGCTCAGCTTTTGAGAAACAGGCGGTACACCGGGTTTTGCGTTTCTTCCACATAGGGGTAGCCCAGCGTGTCCAGAAATTTCGCAAAAGCCTTGTCGTCTTTGGGGGGCACCTGCAAGCCCACCAGAATGCGGCCGTAGTCAGCGCCCTGGTTGCGGTAGTGAAACAGGCTGATGTTCCAGCCCGGGCGCATCAGGCTCAGAAACTTCAGCAGCGCGCCCGGCCGCTCGGGAAACACAAAGCGCAGCAGGCGTTCGTCGTGCGCCAGCGGCGAATGCCCGCCCACCATGTGCCGAATGTGCTCCTGCGCCAGGTCGTCGTGCGTCAGGTCCAGGGTGTCAAACCCCTGCTTGCCCAAGAGGCCCGCAATTTTGCGCGACTCGCCCTTGCCCTGCGTCGTCAGCCCCACAAACACATGCGCCTTGGCCGCGTCGTGCACGCGGTAGTTGAACTCGGTCACGTTGCGCGGGGTGCCCGGCAGGGTGCCAATCGCCTCGCAAAAACGCCGGAAACTGCCGCGCTCTTCCGGAATCGTCACCGCAAACAGCGCCTCGCGCTCCTCGCCCACCTCGGCGCGCTCGGCCACAAAGCGCAGCCGGTCAAAGTTCATGTTGGCGCCACACAAAATGGCGGCGTAGGTTTCGCCCTTGGTTTTGTGCCTGGCCACATACTGCTTGATGGCCGCCACCGCCAGCGCCCCCGACGGCTCCACAATGCTGCGCGTGTCCACAAACACGTCCTTGATGGCCGCGCACACCGCATCGGTGTCCACCACCACATACTCGTCCACCAGGCCGCGGGCAATGCGGAAGGTTTCTTCGCCCACCAGCTTCACCGCCGTGCCGTCGGCAAACAGCCCCACGTCGGGCAGCGTCACGCGCTCGCCCGCCTTCACCGACCGCAGCATCGCATCCGAATCCGTGGTCTGCACCCCGATCACCTTGATCTCCGGGCGCACCGCCTTGATGTAGTTGGCCACGCCCGAAATCAGCCCGCCGCCGCCAATGGCCACAAACACCGCGTCCAGATGGTCCGAGCCCAGGCTTTGCAGCTGGCGCAAGATCTCCATCGCAATCGTGCCCTGGCCCGCAATCACGTCGGGGTCGTCAAACGGGTGCACAAACGTGAGACCCTGCTTTTTCTGCAGCGTCACCGCGTGGGTGTAGGCGTCCGAATAGCTGTCGCCGTGCAGCACCACGTCACCGCCCAGCGCCAGCACCGCGTCCACCTTCACCTGCGGGGTGGTGGTCGGCATCACGATCACCGCCCGCGTGCCCAGTTTGTGGGCGCCCAGCGCCACGCCTTGCGCATGGTTGCCGGCCGAGGCGCAGATCACGCCCTTTTTCAGTTGTGCCGGCGTCAGGTGCGCCATCTTGTTGTAGGCCCCGCGCAGCTTGAAGCTGAACACCGGCTGCTGGTCTTCCCGCTTGAGCAGCACCGTGTTGTTCAGCCGGCGGCTCAGGTTTTTGGCTGGCTCCAGCGCCGACTCCACCGCCACGTCGTAGACCCGGGCGGTCAAAATTTTCTTCAGGTAGTCGGCCGGGCTGAGCGCCGTGACGGGCGACGAAGCGGGCACATCGGTGTGGGGGGCAGGTTTTTGCGATCGAGCGGGCATGGTATTTCCTCAACCCTGATCATATCGAGGCCCCAAAAGGGCCCAAAAAGGCAAAAAAAACCCGGACTGGCAGAACCGGTCCGGGCTTAAATCCACCCGTGAGGGTAGAGGAGACAACCTTCAATACAATGCCGCCAGTATACCGCCCACATGCTGCAATGCAACATGCGGGGTCGCGAAACTGCTCCTTTTTAGAGAGCTGATTCAAAAAACCGTCATTTAAAACCGTCATCTATTTCAGATCAGGAGCTTTCATGGAGTGCACCGTCACCTGGACCGGCGCCGCCGGCACCCGTTCCCACATGGGCTTTGTGGCCGAAACCGGCAGCGGCCATGTGCTCACCATGGACGGCGCCCCCGACGCCGCCAAACCCGACAACGGCGGTGCCAACCTGGCCCCCCGCCCCATGGAAACCGTGCTCGCCGGCACCGGTGGCTGCACCGCCTACGACGTGGTGCTGATCCTCAAGCGCGGCCGACACGACGTGCGAGGCTGCAGCGTCAAGCTCACCACCGAGCGCGCCGAGGTCGACCCCAAAGTCTTCACCAAAATCCACATGCATTTCACCGTCACCGGCAAAGGCATACCCGCCGCCGCCGTGGAGCGCGCCATTGCCATGAGCCACGAAAAGTATTGTTCAGCCAGCATCATGCTGGGCAAAACCGCTGAAATCACCACGGGTTTTGATCTGGTCGAAGCCTGATCGCGAGGGCCCGTCTGGGCTCAATCTGGCTTAGCCGGGCGGCACGCCCAAGCGCTGCAACTCGCTGGAAACCTTGTCGATCACATCAAAAAACAGCTCGCACGCCTCACGTGCTGCCAGCAGACTTTCCAGAAAAATCTCCGCGTCCTGCATGTACTCGTGCACCAGCGCCTTGCGCAACCGTCGAGCGGCAATGAACGTATCTGCGTTGCTCAACAGCTCCGCTTTTTCGGCAAAAGCCAAGGTGTCCAGAAAAGTTTTGGGCGACTCACCCACCAAAGCCGCGTAGCGAGGCAGCAGTTTTTCGCCCAATTGGTCTTGCAATCGAGAGAAGCGGCTGGCAAACGCTTCAACCTTTTCGGCCAGAGCAGGCTGCTGGGCCAGGTCCCGAACCCATGTGAGACTGATCGGCAGCGCGAAAAGTGTGTCCAGGCTGTAACGCAAATGCTCAGCTTCCTTGTGGGCCAGAGCCTCACTGATGCGCACCTGGTGCGCGTGTTCAGGTAAATAGGCCAAAGTCACAGCTGCACCCCGGTTTCTCGCGCCACCCGCAACACGGGGGCGTCGGGCGTGGCAGGGTCTTTGAGCAAAATGTCCAGCTTGCGGTCGCCCAGCCGCCGAATCAGTGCCACATACAGTGCATTTAAAGTTTGCGTGCGATGGGCTACGTGCTGGCTGGTTTCAAACAACAAGTCAATGTCACCCCCACGGCGGTTGTCGTCAGCGCGGGAGCCAAACAGCGTCACGCGTGCATCCTCACCCAACACCTGCTGGGCAGTCTGCTTGATCGAATCAATTTGTTCTCGCGTCAGGCGCATGGCAGCATTCTCCCGGATTCATCACACCCGGTGCGCCACCGTCGTCATCACCTTGGCGGCCGCCCGCATCAGGCCCCGCACCGGCGCCGGCAGCTCCACCGCGCCGGCGTGCTGCGCTTCCCGGGCGTGGCGGGCCTCGTCGTCCTTCATCTGCGCCACGATCGCGCGTGAGGCGTGGTCGCCCGGGGGCAGGCGGTCCATGTGGCTGGCCAGGTGCGCTTCCACCTGGCGCTCTGTTTCCACCACAAAACCCAGGCTCACCCCCGGCCCGAAGCGCCCGGCCAGCAGGCCCAGCCCAAACGCCCCGGCGTACCACAGCGGGTTCAGCAGCGAGGGCCGCGCACCCAGCTCGTCCAGCCGCGCCTTCGTCCAGGCCAGGTGGTCGGTTTCTTCCTTGCCCGCGGCTTCCAGTTGCGCGGCCAGCGCCCGGTTGGGCGCCTTGCCGCCGCTGGGGCTGCGCGCCGCCAGCGCCTGCGCCGTGTACAGCGCCTGCGCGCACACCTCGCCCACATGGTTCACCCGCATCAGCGCGCCCGACAGCTGGCGCTCGGCATCGCTCAAGTCAGCGTTGGGCCGCTCGGGCACGGTGGGGCAGTCGCGCGACGCGCGGGCCGGCACAAACAGGGTTCGCAGCGCGGCATCGGCCGCGCTCAGCAAAGGGTCCAGGCGCATGGTGGGGCTCCGTTGGTGTGTCCGTTCAACCTAGAAACGGCAGTTGGACAGGCCCGAGTGGGCTGTCAGGGGGTGTGCTGGCAAGGCGCGACGACGCCGCTGGCTGCTGCCCGCAAGAAGGAGCAACGCGGCCAGCGCACTGCCTGGCGGCTCAAACGGGTCTGTAGCGCCGTCACCCGGAAGGTGAGCGCCGCCGTGGTCAAAATCGTCCATGTTCATAGGCCTTTTCAGCGGAAAGAGAGCGGTCAACTGCCGTTTCTAGGTTCAAGGGTCGGGTCTGGCACGCTGCAGCAGCCCAGCAAGCGACCGCTTTCACCGTGGCGCTCATCTTGCCATGCCTCGCGAGCCTTCATCGCAGCCAACGGATCACCCGCTGTGTCGCGCTGTTCTTGTCGCCGTGCGTTGTGGCGACCAAACGGCAGCGTGTGTAGCACGAATGCAACAAAAAACATAGGGTTAACCCTTATATCCAGCACAATGAGGGCGCTGCGCGTGGCGTGGCGGTTCGGGTTCTGGTGCAATGTGTCCAGCTTCCTAAACGGAGCTTGGTTCAAAGGCTACAGACCTGCGGCCTCTCGTTTATCAACCTTGGAGAAATTCTCAATGAAAAAGACCCTGATTGCTCTGGCCGCCGTGGTTGCCACCAGCGCCGCCTTCGCCCAATCTTCCGTGACCCTGTACGGCGTGGCTGACATTGCCGTGGGTGACACCAATGCCAAGACCCCGGCCGGTGCGAACGCTGACAGCATTCGCGCACTGGCCAGCTCCTCGCTGAATAACGGCAACAGCCGCATTGGCTTCCGTGGTGTGGAAGACCTGGGCGGTGGCCTGAAGGCTGGCTTCAATTTCGAGCAAAACGTCAGCCTGGCTGATGGTTCCACGGGTAACGGCCCCACGACCGCCTCCAGCAGCGATGTCGATACTTTCCAGCGCGCCGCCAACATGTTCGTGAGCGGTGGCTTCGGTGAAGTTCGCCTCGGCCGCCAGCTCACCACCTCGTTCCACAGCGTGAATGCGTGGGAACTGACCGGCGCCGCCAACTACTCCGTCGTGGCCAGCCAGTTCGGCTTCGCCGGTCAAGGTTCGCGCGACGACGCGCTGATTCGCTACATTTCCCCTGCCTTCGGCGGCTTCACGGTTTCTGCAGCCACCGTGCTGAAGGGCAATGACGCCAATTCGGCTGTTGCTGGCGAGCAGAACAAGTACGACCTGGCAGCCACCTACACCGCAGGCCCCATCGCTGCTTCGATCGCTTACAACAAGGTTCAGCGCGGCAACGAGGGCATGGCGCTGGGCGGCCGGTATGACTTCGGTATGTTCAAGGTTGCAGCCAGCTACCACAACAACGAGAACACCACTGGTCAAATCCGTTCGGAAGGCTTCACCGTGGGTGCTGGTGCCACGCTCGGCCCCGTGGCTCTGACCCTCGACGTCGCACGCGATACCGAATTCAAGGACACCAACTGGGTGCTGGAAGCCAAGTACCCGCTGAGCAAGCGTACCTTTGTCTACGGTGTGGTCACGGAAGACGGCAAGCGCGCGGCCAAGGCCGCCACCGCCAGCAATGTGGCCGCCACTGCGGCACCTTCGGTGCGTGGCTTTGCTCTGGGCGTTCGCCACAACTTCTGATCTTTCTGCTGGCGCCAAGCCAGCTGAAAAGATAGAAGCCTAAAAAGCAAAAACAAAAACCCCGTTGTGGCAACACAGCGGGGTTTTTTCATGGTGCGCCCAGCAGGGGCGCACACCTGCGGGTGCAAGTCCGCTGCGAACGGGTCACAGGGAGCACAGTGAAGCGCGGTTGCATGAGGGTGGTGGCGCAACAGTGACAGAGCCATCAAGCGGGTGCAGACCATTGCGAACGTTGACGGGCTGGGAGTACCAAGGCTGTCCTGACCTCAAGCTCTCGAACCGCCCGGTGCAGACCCGCTTGCCGGGTGGTGTGGCAGGGGGGTGCCTCCGATAATGGAGGCCCCCTATGCCGATGCGGGTGCATTGATGCCGGCTCTGCCGCCATGCACCACTGGGGTGCAGCAGGCCCGCGCCGCATCTCAAGCGGTGTGTTGTTTTGGTGCAAATCTGGTGCCCTGTGCCATGGTCTGCTGGCCCGATAATTGCTGCTGTCTGCTTGCGTTTCATTCCACCGTCATACAAGGAGTATTACTGATGCATCTGAGCAAAACCCGTCTGGCCCTTGCCGCCGCCCTCGTCAGCGCCGCGCTGGCCCCCGCCTTGGCCCAGGCCGAGGGCGGACTTTCCTACAACATCGGTGCCGTGTCGCTGTACAAATTCAACGGCATCGACCAGGACAACCGCGCGCCCAAGAATTTCATTCCCGCGCTTCAAGGCGGCGTCGATTACGACTTTGGCAACGGCCTTTACGTCGGCAACTGGAACTCCACCGGCAAGTTTGGCGATGCCCGGGTCGAGATCGACCTGTACGCGGGCTACAAGGGCGAGCTGGGCAACGGCCTGTCTTACGACGTCGGCTTTGCCAGCTACCTCTACCCCAACAGCGGTGGCGGCTGGAACGGCAACGAGTTCTATGGCAGTGTGGGCTACGGCATCTTCACCGCCCGCTACACCCACGGCGTGAGCGGCTGGAGCGACAAGCGGGCCCGCCTGAGCCTGGCCTTGGCGCAGCCGCTCACCGACGCCCTGACGCTGAATGCGGGTATTGCCGTGCGCAACAACAGGAACTACGACGGCGCCTACGATTACAACCTGGGCGTGGCCTACGACCTGGGTAACGACCTGAGCACCACGGCGGCGGTCTCGGGCGCCCAGACCAGCAAGGTGGGCGATGTGGGCAAGGCCCGCTTGGTCGTGGGCATCAAGAAGTCGTTCTGATCGTCGGCTGACCGGTCACCCGACACCCGGCCGCCCGGCCTTGCCTGGCGGCTTTTTTCATGGACCATCGGGGCCAGGCAATCGGGGTCAGATTCCCATTTTCGTCACTTGGCAATGCCCAAGAACACCGCCAGGCAACGTTCGATTTCCACCAGCGTATCCGCGTCGATCCGTCCGAAGGCTGGCCCTGCTTTGTCGCGTTTCACCGTCATGGCCTTGTCTACCATCACCTGCGACGGCTTCTGCAAGCCGTTCTCTGCGTTCGGTTGAACAGTGACGCGCAGCAATGGCGCGGCAACAAGCGTGCTGGTGATGGGCAGAACCGTTGCGCTGGTGTGCTCGCTGAACTGGTTGGCCTGAATCACCAAAGCGGGCCTTGGCTTGCCAAAGTCGCCCTGCGTGGCGATGGTCACAAGGTCGCCGCGCATCATCCTAGAAACGGCAGTTGACCGCGCCATTTCCGCTGGAGATGCCCGTGGATATTGATGTTTTTGGCCACGAACACACTCACCCAAAAGATGCGGGCGCTACAGACCCGATGGAGCTGCCAGGGCGCGCGCTGGCCGCGTTGCTCCTCCTTGCTGGCAGCAGCCAGCAGCAGCGTCGTCGCGCCTTGCCAGCCCACCCCCTGACAGCCCACTCGGGCCTGTCCAACTGCCGTTTCTAGGATCATTCCGTCCAGCCGTCCACATCGGACAAGGCTTCATCCATGAACCGCTGCATGGCCGTGTCCGCGCTGTCTGCCTGGGCCACGAGAAGGCATTGACGGCGGCATTCCTCCGCGAAGTCGGGGCGGCGCGTATCCGGCACCCAGATTTGCACCGGGCGCAGTCCCGCCATGCGCAGCGCGTCGCGGTGCTTTTGAACGCGTGCATTGACGTGCGTGGTTCCCATGGCTGAACTTTCTGTTAGGTTACATGCAACACTGTACACAGCAATGTCGTTGCATGCAAGTGGCTGTGGCTGTGGCGTTGGGACCGGATCCGTAGCGAGAATGGTTTTCGAGAACACCGCTGCGGTTTGCACTGGGTGGCGTTCCGGCATAAGATGCGTCATGCGTACAACGTATTTTGGAGCACATCATGCACAAGCGAATGACCATCACGCTGGATGAGGCGGTGTACGACGGGTTGTACCGCACCATCGGCAAACGCCGTATGAGCCAGTTCATAGAGGACTTGCTGCGTCCGCACGTGATGGACACGTCATTGGATGACGGCTACCGCGCCATGGCGGCGGATGGGGTTCGGGAGTCTCAGGCGCAAGCGTGGTGCAACGCTTTGGCCAAGGATATGCACAGTGAAACGCGGTGAAGTGTGGTGGGTCGGGTTTGACCCATCGGTGGGCTCCGAAATTCAAAAAACACGGCCCGCCGTGATTGTGAGCAACGACGCCGCCAACAGAAACCTCACCCGTGTGGTCGTCGTGCCCTTGAGCAGCAACACAGGTCGTCAATACCCGGGTGAAGCGGTGGTGTCGGTCGATGGCCAAAGCAGCAAGGCCATGGCGGACCAAATCATGGCGGCAGACAAAGTCCGCCTGAAAAGCCAGCTCGGTGCGCTGGATAAGGCCGATATGCAGGCGGTCGAAGATGCCATTCGTGTGCACTTGGGCATGAGCAGGTGAGTGGTGTCGCCATTGCTCCGGCCCGATGACGTCTTGATTTCCGTTCGGGCTGGGCCGAGCAGCCCGTCCTTCGACAGGCTGCTAGTCCTGAGCCTGTCGAAGGACGGGCTCAGGACGAACCGACCTCAGCCTCTCAGCGCACCGTGAAGCGCACGGTGATGGCTTTGGCGGCGGGCGTGACCAGGGCGGCCACCACCTTGGCGCCCTTGGGCAGCTGGATGTCCTTGGCCTGGAGCTTGTTGTCGACCACGACGAGCGCGGCCTCGGACTTGTTGGCGCCGCTGAGGACCGTGAGCTTGCCCTTGAAGCCGGTGGGCACCAGGGGTTTGCCATGGTCTTCGATGTAGATCAGCGCGCCGCCGGGGGTGCCGACCAGTTCGAAGGACAGGTCGCTGGCGGTCTGCACCACGCCGCCATGTTTGGGTTCGCTGCCGCCATGGGCAAAGGCGGGGTTGAACGCGAGGGCCGACAGGCCCAGCACGACGGTGGTCAACAGTGTTTTCATCATTTCGAAATTCTCCGGTGAAGGTGCGGCGCACTCATGCAGGCGGCGCCGCAGGGCCTGAAGCTGTGGGTGGTTGGGGTCAATAGGCGTCTTGGGCGGCGGGGGCGCCCTGGGGTTCGTCTTCCTGGGGTTGCACCAGCCGCTGGGTGGGCTTTTCGCCGAACAGCCAGTACAGCACCGGCGTGAGCAGGGTGTCGAGCAGGGTGGAGCTGACCAGGCCGCCGAAGATGACCACCGCCACCGGGTGCAGGATTTCCTTGCCCGGCGCGTCGGCCGCCAGCAGCAGCGGCGTGAGGGCGAAGGCCGCCACCAGGGCCGTCATGAGCACCGGGGTGAGCCGCTCCAGCGAGCCGCGCACGATCATGGGTTTGCCAAAGGTTTCGCCCTCGAACTTGCACAGGTTGATGTAGTGGCTGATTTTCAGGATGCCGTTGCGCGTGGCGATGCCGGCCAGCGTGATGAAGCCGACCATCGAGGCCACCGACAGGCTCACGCCGGCGATCCACATCGCCACCACCGCACCGATCAGCGCCAGCGGGATGTTGGCCATGATGATGGCCGCCAGCACCACCGACTGGTAGCGCGAGTACAGCACCAGGAAGATCATCACCAGCGAGACCAGCGACAGACCGGCGATCAGGCGGGTGGCCTGCTCTTGGGCCTGGAACTGGCCTTCGAGGCTGATGAAGTTGCCGGCCGGCAAGGGCGTGGCCGCGATCACGCCGCGGATGTCGGCGATGACGCGGCTCATGTCGCTGCCGTCGGTGTTGGCGTAGACGACGATGCGCCGCTGGCCGTTCTCGCGCCCGATCTGGTTCGGGCCGTCGGTCTCTTTCACGGTGGCGATGCTGGACAAGGGCACGCGGCCCGCCGGGGTGTCGATCAGCGTGCGCGCCAGATCGGCTGGGCCGCGCTGGTTGTCGGGCAGGCGCAGCACCAGTTCGTAGCGGCGCGGGCCGTCAACGATGTCGGCACCATGCGCGCCGTCGGTCAGCGCCTGCAGCATGCGGATCGCCTCGCCCGGCGTCAGGCCCATCTGTGCGGCCTTGCGCTGGTCCAGTTGCACGGTGATCTGCGGGATCAGGACCTGCTTCTCCACCGTCAGGTCCACCAGCCCGGGCACGCTCCCCAGTTGCCCGCGCAGGCCTTCGGCGAGGCCGCGCAGGGTGTCGATGTCGTCGCCAAAGATCTTGATCGCGATCTGTGCGCGCACGCCCGAGAGCAGGTGGTCGAGCCGGTGGCTGATGGGCTGGCCGATGGCGACCTGGGCCGGCAGGGTGGACAGCCGTTCGCGGATGTCGGCCATGATGTCCTCGCGGCTGCGTTCGGACCGCTTGAGGTCGACGTCGATCTCGGCCGAGTGCACGCCTTCGGCGTGTTCGTCGAGCTCGGCGCGGCCGGTGCGGCGGCCCACCTGCAGCACCTCGGGCACCTCGAGGATGAGCTGCTCGGCCACCGCGCCGACGCGGTTGGCTTCGGCCAGCGAGGTGCCGGGCTGCATCACCATGCCCAGCACCAGCGAGCCTTCGTTGAAGGCGGGCAGGAAAGCGCGCGGGAAGTGCGGAACCGTGGCGGCAGCGGCGGCCACGGCCAGTGCGGCGATCGTGATGAGCATGCGTGCGCGATCGAACGACCAGTGCAGCAGCCGGGTGTCCTGGCGCTTGAGCCAGGACACCAGCGGGCTGTCGCCATGGTCCATGTTCTTCATCTTCGGCAGCAGGTAGTAGCACATCACCGGCGTGACCGTCATGGCGACCAGCAGCGAGGCGCCGATGGAGACGATGTAGGCAATGCCCAGCGGCGTGAACAGCCTGCCTTCGATGCCCGGCAAGGCGAACAGCGGCACGAACACCAGCACCACGATGATGGTGGCGTAGACGATGCCCGAGCGCACCTCGACGCTGGCGCTGCGCACCACTTCGAGGACCGACCGTGGGTTGCCCGCGGCCCGGTTCTGCTTGAGCCGGCGCAGGATGTTTTCCAGATCGACCACCGCGTCGTCCACCAGCTCGCCAATGGCAATGGCCAGGCCGCCCAGGGTCATCACGTTGATCGACTGCCCCAGCCACTGGAACACCAGGGCCGTGACCGCCAGCGACAGGGGGATGGCGGTGAGGGTGATGAGCGTGGAGCGCACCGACAGCAAGAAGGCGAACAGCACGATGGCGACCATGATGGCGCCGTCGCGCAAGGCCCCGGAGACGTTGCCGATCGAGGCCTTGATGAAGTCGGCCTGGCGAAACAGCACCTGCGGTTCGGCCAGGCCGGGCGGCATGCCTTGCTTGAGTTCGGCCAGCGCGGACTCGATCTGCGCCGTGAGTTCCACCGTGTCGGCATCGGGCTGCTTCTGCACGCTGATCACCACCGCAGGCAAGCCGTTGTGGCCGGCGTCACCGCGCTTGAGTCCGGCGGCAAAGGAGACGGTGGCCACCTGGTCGAGCAGGATGGCGCGGCCATCTTTCCAGGCCACGGCGACGCCGCCCAGGTCTTCGGCCCGGTTGCTGCGGCCGATGTGGCGGATCAGGTACTCGCGGCTGTTGAGGTCGATGAAGCCGCCACCGGCGTTGCTGGCGAAACCCTTGAGGGCCTGCTCCACCTGGGACAGCGAGACGCCGAACTGCGCCATGCGCGCGGTGTCGGGCGCCACGCGCAGGGTGCGCACTTCGCCGCCGATGGGGATGACCTGCGACACGCCGGGGATCGACAGCAGCCGCGGGCGCAACACGAAGTTGGCGTACTCGCGGGCCTGCATCGGGGTGGCTACCGGCGACTGGCCATCGCCGGGCACCAGGGGGAGTGCCACCAGCATGACCTCGCCCATGATGGATGAGACCGGCCCCATCACGGGCGTGAGCTCGCCCGGCATCTGCTCGCGCACCAGCGCCAGCCGTTCGGCCACCAGCTGGCGGTTGCGGTAGATGTCGGTGCCCCAGTCGAATTCGGCGTAAACCAGCGACAGGCCCACGCCCGAGGTCGAGCGCACGCGGGTCACGCCGGGCATGCCGTTGAGCGCGGTCTCCAGCGGAATCGTGACGAGTTGTTCCACCTCTTCCGGCGCCATGCCGCCGGCTTCGGTGAGCACCGTGATCAGGGGTTTGTTGAGGTCGGGAAAGACGTCTACGGGCGTGCGCCAGGCGGTGATCGCACCATAGATCATCAGGAGGGCCGCCACCACCAGGACGAACAGGCGGTTGTGCAGGCTGGTGCGAACGATCCAGTTGAACATGCTGTTTCCCCTGTTCAACGGATCTGCGCGATCAGCGGTGCACCTTGCACCACCACGCGGTTGTCGGCGCCCAGGCCGCGGGTCACGACGACGGTGGTCGCGTCCAGCGGCTGGAACTGCACCGGCTGGGGGATGAAGCGCTCGGCGCCCGACTTGATCCACACGACGGGCTCGTTGGCCGGGTTGCGCACCACGGCCTGCGCGGGCAGCACGACGCCCTGGACGCGCTGCGTCGATTGCGCCACCACGGTGACCGGCTGGCCGAGGGCCACTGGCAGCGCCATGCCCGGCTGGCTCGCGCTCATGGCAAAGGTCAGCGGCAACACGCCGTCGCGCAGCGAGCGCGAGGCGCCCACGAGGCGCAGCGTCACATTGGGCACACCCAGCAGCGACGCGCCCGCCACGCGGCTGGCCAGGGTGGCGTCGGCCGTGGTGGCTTCGACCAGCATGCGGCCCGGGTCCACCACTTCGAAGAGCAGCTCACGGGACTCGACCACCTGGCCGACGGCGAGGTCGGCGCGGGCAATCACCCCGTTGACGGGCGCCACCAGGGGCTCGCGCGCCTGCAGGCTGTTGGCGATGCTGCGCTCGCGCTCGGCCAGGCTGCGGGCTTCGGTGCGGGCGGCCTCGATTTCCTTGTGCGGCACCGTGCCCTCCAGGCCTTCGAGGCGCTTGGCACGTTGCTGCGCCAGTTGCTGCTGCGCACGCAGTTCGGCCAGCTGGGCTTGCTGTGCGCCCAGGGCAAAGGGGTCGGCATGGTGGCGCACGTAGGCCAGCACCTCGCCGCGCCTGACCGCCTGACCGGCGAGCGGAAGGCCCTTGGGGCCGGGTTCGATGCGCCCACCGTGCAGGGCCTGCACCCGGCCGCTGGCGTTGGGGTCCATGATCACCCGTCCGGGCAATTCGATCGTGACGGCGGCCTCGGACAGCGGCGCCAGCACGGTGCGGATGGCCATGCGCCGCTGAGCGGTTTTGGGCACGTTGACGCTGCCGTCGGGCAGGCGCGCCAGGCCCGAGGGGCTGGAGGCCGCACCGGGTGCGGCCAGATGTTCGCCGTCGGGTCCATGTGCGCCGGGCGCGGCGTGGACCAGCGACACCAGGAGCATCGATGTCATGAGGGTGGCGAGGGTGCGCGAACCCCAGCCAGCAGCCAGGTGGCAGAAAGTGTGTGTCATCAAAGGGCTCCCGAAAATGGCTCAGCTGCGCGGCGGCGCTGGCGCCACCAGAGAAGACCGCCGACCAGACCCAGGGCGGCGACGGCGCCGCCGATCCATGCGGCGCGCTCCAGCGTGTGGTCGTGTCCGTGGTCGTTGCCGGCGGTGGCGGCCCTTGCCGTCACCAGGGTGGCGTCGAGCAGGTCGCTTTGTTGACCAGCCACCAGCGTGAACACCAGGCCGTGCTCGCCGGCCGTGGTCAGCGTCTGGAGCATGGCCGCGTCGGTCACCACGTAGTCGCCCTGTTCGGCGCGGAAGGCGGCGACGGCTTTGCGTTCGCCGCTTTCGACCTCAAGCTGGGCGCCCAGCACGGGTTCGTTGGTCTCGAAGCGGTCCACCAGGATGACCAGTTCGTTGGCACGCAGTTCGGCCACCAGCTCGAAGGATTCCGACTGGGCTTCGATGCGTGGCAGGGCAGAGGCGGCGCGCACCGCGGCGGGGCCGTCCAGGTGTTCGCCGTCGGGGCCGTGGGCACCAGGGGCGGCGGGGGCCAGCGGGTGGATGAGCAGCAGCAGGGCTCCGAAGGTGGCGGCCAGCAGCTGCTGCGGGGTGCAGCGGGTGGGTAAGAAGTTCATGGCAGAAGTCCCAGGGTTTGTTGGAGACGGGCATGGGCCAGGCCCAGTGCGGCGGTCTGGCGGGCGGCTGCACTGTCGGCCTGTGCCGCCGCGGCGAGTGCGCGCAGCAGGTCGGGCAGCGGTGTTTCGCCGGCACGGAAGGATTTTTCGATCAAGGTGGCACGCTCGCGCAGCAGGCGCGCGCGCGCGGCCTCGGCGTCGAGTTGCGACTGGGCCGAGCGCAGCGCCTCGCGTGCGGTGGCGCTGTCGCTGTCGAGCCGCTCGCGCAGCCGCAGCTCCTGGCTCTGCGCCAGCTCCAGCTCGCTGAGGGCCGCCGCTTGCAGCGGGCGGTTGCGGGCGGCGCTGCCCAAGGGGATTTGCAGGCCGACGACCAGGCTGCTTTGCGTCGCTTCGGCGCGGCCCGGGACGTCCTGGCTCAGGCCCACGGTCAGCACGGGCGCGTCGCGTCGCGAACGATGCACCAGGCCCACGCGCTGGTTCGCCAGTTCGGTCGCCTGGCTGGCCAGCAGCAGTTCCGGGTGCGGTGCCGCAGCGGCGGGCGCCGCGTCAACGGTGGTCGCTGCCGCCAGGTCGGGCGCGGCCGTCAGACCGGTCAGCAGTGTCCAGTGCGCGCGCGCTGTGTGCAGGCGTTGACGGACATCGGATTGCAGCGCTCGGGCCGTGAGCTGCTCGGCCTGGGCGGCCAGCGCGTCGGCACGCGCCAGGTCGCCAGCGCGAACGCGGCGCTCGACATCGCCAACGAGTTGCTGGAGTGCCTGGGTCTGGGCGTCGGCCTGGGCGGCCTCGGCCTGCAAGGCAGCGATCTGCCACGCGGCTTCGCGCAGTTCGCCGGCCAGACGCAGGCGCGCCACCCGCTCGGCCGCCTGCGCTTGCGCTGCGGCAGCGTCGGCGGTGCCCGCGTGTGCCGCCTTTTGACCCGGCAGCCACAAGGCCAGGGCGATGCCGATCTCGGTCTCGCGGCGGCCCGCATTGCTGTGCAGGCGGTCGTCTCGGTGGCTCAGTGACAGCGACGGCGGTGCGGCCCAGAGGCTGTCTGCGGCGACACGGTCTGCCTCGGCGCGGCGACGTTGGCCGTCGCTTTCGCGTGCGGCGACGGCGCGTTGCCACGCGGCGTCCAGGGCTTCGCGAAGGGTGACGCTGCCAGCAGCCGGGCCGGACGGGGATGGGAGGGATGCCGGGGGGACCGGCGGCGATGTTGTGGGCTGAGCCCGGACGGGCATGCCGACCAGGCTGCCTGCAAGGGCGCAAGCAGCCAACCAAGGGAGATGTTTCACAGTGATCCTGACGATTCGAAAACCGGGGCCAGAGCGGACGCCAGCACAAGCCCTGCCCAAAAGGCGGGCCAAAGGCTTGAGTGGGTGCCGCAGCGGTCGGCGGGCACGCCCAGGGAGGAACGCGCCGCCGTGAGGCGGGTCAGGTGCCGGACCGCGGGGGCCTGAGCAGGCCGTCGGGCGTGGGGTTGGGCACGGGTGCCTTGTACAGGCTGTCGGGAGCAATCGACCCCAGGGGCTGGAAGTCTTGCGATGAGGCCGCCATGAGCTCTGCCGTGGTGCTCACGTGGTCGGTGAGCAGGTGTTGCACCGATTCGCTGGAGTCGTCCAGATGGTAGTGCCCATCCGCATGGTGATGGTGGCCTTCTTCCTGCCAATGCAGGCTGGCATGCACCCGGTCGGCCAGCGGGGACACCACCGGGCCCATGCGCGCGAGTGCCACCGACTGCCAGAGCATGGCAAACAGCGTGACGAAAATGACGGTGTACCGGCGCATGGGGCAGCAGTGTATCAGCAAGCAAGCCCGCTGGTCTCGGCCAACCCTTGTCCAACGTGACATGAGCCTGAACGAGGCCCGTATTTCCAACCAGGAATGGGCCTGAACCAACCGAGCCAACCGAGCCAACCGGGACAGCTGAGGTGCTGAAAAGCAAAAACCCGCTGCGGCAACGCAGCGGGTTTTGGGGGGGCATGTGCCGCGCGGGCTTATGGCTTCGCTGCGGCAGCGGGTGCTGCGGGTTTGACCGGTACGCTCGCCGAGGCGGGTTTGGCAAGGGCTTTCACAACGGCACCCGCCTTGAAAGCCGCTCCGTTGACCGTCAGCCCTTCGGCCGACAGCTTGGCGGCGCGCTTGTCGCCAATGCCCGAGACGCGCTGAACCAGGTCGTCCCAGTCTTTAAACTTGGCGGCCTTGCGTTGCTCCATAATTTTTGCGGATGTGCCGGGCCCGATGCCCTTGATGCTGTCGAGGTCGGCCACCGAGGCGTCGTTGACATCGACCGCGGCAAAGGCGGCGGCGGCGAAGAGGGCGAGCAGGGTCGCCAGGGTTTTTTTGATCATGGGTAAAGGCCTCCTTGAGTACAGACTGGGTGTGACAGCCCCGGCGTGACAACCGTGGGTGGGCTGCTGGCAGCGAGGTGCTGCCAGGCACCAATTTAGGGGGCGTGGGGTGTTTGCCCATTCCTCCGTTTGAGGGATGGGCGGGTTAAAGCCCCGTTTTGGTGGTGTTTGAGGCGGTTTCAGGCTTGAAAGCGGGGTGGCAGGTGCTTTTTGACAACAAACGGGGCGGTGTCGTGGTGACGGTACATGGCTGTGTCGCCTGGCGGGGGTGCCGATGAGGTGGGGGTGGTTGTGGGCGCTTGGGTGTGTGGGCGCGCTGACGGCGTGCTCGGTGCTGCCGTTGCCGCCGGTGATGCCGGTGCCATCAGGCGCGGCCGCCGAGACGCACGACGACGGCCCGGCTGACGCGGGGCCGAGCGCGCAGCCGATGCACAGCGCCGCAGCGCGGCGGGCGGTGCACCGTTTGTTCAAGACGCCCGAAACCGTGCGCGAGTGGGCACCCTGGGTGCTGCCGGGCAAGGCGTTTGCACCGTTTGAGGCGGTCGACGTGCAAGGCCGTGCGGCGCTGGTGGTGGCGGCCGAGCGCTCGGTCAGCATCTTGCGCCAGCAAACCGACACGGCGCCGGTGCAGGTGGGGCGCCTGGCGTTTTCCTGGAAGATTGACGGCCTGGCGCCCGGGGCTGACTTGACGGACGCGCAACACGAAGACTCGCCGGTGCGCATTGTGCTGGCGTTTGACGGCGACCGGGCCAGGCTCGCGCCCCGGGTGCACCGGCTGTCGGAACTCACGCGGCTGCTCACGGGGGAGCCGCTGCCGTATGCCAGCCTGGTGTATGTGTGGAGCAACACCGAGCCGGTGGGCACCGTGTTGATGAATCCGCGGACCGACCGCATTCGCAAGCTGGTGGTGGAGTCGGGCGCCGGCCCGCTGGGGCGCTGGCGCGACCACGAGCGCGACGTGCACGCCGATTTTTTGCAGGTCTTTGGCGAGCCCCCCGGGCCTTTGGTGGCGGTGGCCTTGATGACCGATACCGACAACACGCAAAGCCGTTTGAAGGCCTGGTATGGCGCGTTGACCCTCTCGCCCCGGGTGGCGGACGCGCCCCGCTGAGCGACCGGGATGCCGGGGCGGAGCGCCGGAGCGCTGCCTTGACGACCTTCACCGCTGTATCCGTTTGGCTAATGCCCCCTGAAGGGTGCTGAACCAAGACGCGGTGCGGTGTGTTTGACCGGGGCTGGGTCGCGCACGTGGCCGGGGTGCGGGTTAGCCCCGAGCGCAATCTGGAACGGATGTTGCATAGTTGGAGCTTCCTCCATTCATTCAGGTGTCAAGCAATGCAGTACCGACTGACCATTCTCTGTGCCGCCCTGGCGCTGACCACTGGCGCGATCCAGGCCAAAACCTTCAAATGGACCAGCGCCAGCGACATTCCCACCTGGGACATTCATTCGCAGAACAACGCCTTGGCCAACGGCGTGCATGCGGCGGTGTACGAGTCGCTGGTGTACTACAACAGCCGCACGTTCAAGCCCGAGCCGGTGTTGGCCACGGGCTGGAGGCAGGTGACTCCCACGCAGCTGCGCCTGACGCTGCGCCCGGGTGTGAAGTTTCACGATGGCGCCACCTTTTCGGCCGACGACGCGGTGTTTTCCATCGAGCGCGCCATGAGCAAGACGTCGAACTTTGCGGTGTACACCCAGGGTATTGACCGCGTGGTGAAGGTGGATGCGAACACCATTGACATCTTCACCAAAGACCCGAACCCGGTGCTGCTGAACCAGCTGACCGAGCTGCGCATGATGAGCAAGGCCTGGGCGGAGAAAAACAATTCGGTGGCGCCAAAAGACATTCGCACCAAGGACGAAAACTTTGCCCACCGCAACGCCAACGGCACCGGCCCGTTCATGCTCAAGGAATGGCAGCCCGACCAGAAAATTGTGTTGACCCGCAACACCGGCTGGTGGGGCAAGATGGAAGGCAATGCGACCGAGATTGTGTACACCCCGGTGAAGGCCGTGGCCACGCGCATGGCCGCGCTGCTGTCGGGCGAGGTGGACTTTGTGCTGGACCCCAGCCCGCAGGATTTGCCCCGGGTGCGGTCCGAGGGCAGCCTGAAGGTGGTGGACGGCATTGAAAACCGCACCATTTTCTTTGGCATGGACCAGCACCGCGACGAGCTGCCGGGCAGCAACATCAAGGGCAAAAACCCGCTGAAAGACCAGCGTGTGCGCAAGGCGCTGTACCAGGCGATCGACATCAACACCATTGCCCGGGTGACGCTGCGCGGCCTGGGCCAGCCCACCGGTGCGCTGGTGGCGCCGCAGGTGACCGGCTGGAGCGAGGCGGTGCACAAGCGCTACCCGTTTGACGTGGCCGCCGCCCAGAAGCTGCTGGCCGACGCGGGCTACAAGGACGGCTTTGAGGTGGACTTTGCCTGCCCCAACAACCGCTACATCAACGACGAGCAGATTTGCCAGGCCGTCACGTCCATGTGGGCGCGCATTGGCGTGAAAGCCAAGCTGCGCACGCTGCCGCTGGTGACCTATTTCCCCATGATCCAGCGCTACGAAGCCAGCATTTACATGCTGGGCTGGGGCGTGCCGACCTTTGACGCGCTGTACAGCCTGCAGTCGCTCACGCGTTCGGTGGGTGCCGGTGGTGACGGCAACTACAACGTGGGCCGCTACAGCAACCCCCTGATGGATGCGCTGGTGGAGCGCACCAAAAAGGAAACCGACCTGAAGCTGCGCACCGAACTGCTGACCAAGGCGCTGATGCTGCAAAACGAGGATGTGGCCCACATCCCGCTGCACAACCAGATCATTCCCTGGGCCATGAAGAAAAACATCGACGTGGTGCACCGCGCCGACAACCGGCTGGACTGGCGCCTGATCAAGGTCAACTGATTTCAGCGGGGTGGCAGAGGGTTGTGTTCGGGAGAATGCGACCCTCTTTTATGGTCAAGAAACGATGTTTGCATTCATTCTCAGGCGACTCGCGCAAGCGGTGATCGTCATGGTCAGCGTGGCCTTGATCGCGTTCATGCTGTTCCAGTACGTGGGCGACCCGGTGGTGTTTTTGCTGGGGCAAGACGCTACCGCCGACCAGATTCGCGAATTGCGCGCCGACCTGGGGCTGGACCAGCCTTTTGTGATCCAGTTTTGGCACTTTCTGGCCAATGCTTCTCAAGGGGAGTTTGGCCTGAGTTTGCGCCAGGGCGCCAAGGTGTCGCGGCTGATTGCCGAGCGCTTTCCCGCCACGCTGGAACTCGCCCTGGTGGCTGCGGTCATGGCGTTGGCGCTGGGCATTCCCATGGGCGTTTACGCGGCGCTCAAGCGGGGCACCTTCATCAGCCAGCTGTTCATGACGGTGTCGCTGCTGGGCGTGTCGTTGCCCACCTTCCTGATCGGCATTTTGCTGATTCTGGTGTTTGCCGTGAACCTGGGCTGGTTCCCGAGCTTTGGCCGCGGCGAGGTGACCCAGCTGGGCTGGTGGAGCACCGGCTTGCTCACGGCCAAGGGCTGGCACCACATCACGCTGCCCGCCATCACCCTGGCCATTTTCCAGCTCACGCTGATCATGCGGCTGGTGCGCGCCGAAATGCTGGAGGTGCTGCGCACCGATTACATCAAGTTTGCCCGCGCCCGTGGCCTGACCAACCGGGCGGTGCACTTTGGCCACGCGCTGAAAAACACCCTGGTGCCGGTGATGACCATCACGGGTCTGCAGCTGGGCGGGTTGATCGCATTTGCCATCATCACCGAGACCGTGTTTCAGTGGCCGGGCATGGGACTGCTGTTCATTCAGGCGGTGACGTTTGCCGACATTCCGGTGATGGCCGCCTACCTGTGCCTGATTGCGCTCATTTTCGTGGTGATCAACCTGGTGGTTGATCTGCTGTATTTCGCCGTGGACCCGCGCCTTCGCGTGGAGAAGTCGGGCGGACACTGATTTGATTGAAGACGATTGAAAAAGACCGATATGCTGGCGCCCCGCATCAAAGCCCACGGCCGCGCGTTTGCGCACATTGCCGCGTTTCACCCCGAGCTGACGGCGCTGCGGCGCGACCTGCACGCCCACCCGGAGATCGGGTTCGAGGAGCACTACACTGCCCAGCGGGTGGTGGAATCGCTCAAGGTGTGCGGTGTGGACGAGATCCACACCGGTCTTGGCAAGACCGGTGTGGTGGCGGTGATTCATGGCCGGGAGCGCGGCAGCGGCCGCATGATGGGCCTGCGCGCCGACATGGACGCGCTGCCCATGACCGAGCACAACGACTTTGCCTGGCGGTCCACCAAGCCCGGCATGATGCACGGCTGCGGCCACGACGGCCACACCGCCATGCTGGTGGGCGCGGCGCGCTACCTGGCCGAAACGCGGCACTTTGACGGCACGGCGGTGTTGATTTTTCAGCCGGGTGAAGAAGGCTTTGCCGGCGCCAAAGCCATGATGGAAGACGGGCTGTTTGACCGCTTCCCGGTGCAGTCGGTTTACGCCATGCACAACTGGCCGCAGATGAAACCCGGCACCGTGGGGGTGAACCCGGGGCCGATGATGGCGTCGGCCGACCGCATCACGATTGAAATCAGCGGCAAAGGTGGCCACGGCGCCCACCCCTACCAGACGGTGGACCCGGTGCTGGTGTCGGCCCACATCATCACGGCGTTGCAAAGCATTGTGTCGCGCAACGTGCGAGCGATCGACAGCGCAGTGATCAGCGTGTGTGCCATGCAGGCGGGCGACATGGGTGCTTTCAGCGTGATGCCCGGCAAGGCCACGCTGGTGGGCACCGTGCGCACCTTCAGCTCCGAGGTGCAACACCTGGTGGAGCGCCGCATACAAGAGGTGTGCACGGGTGTGGCCATGGGCCTGGGCGCCACGGCCCATGTGAACTACGAGCGCATTTACCCGGCCACCCTCAACAGCCCCAACGAGGCCCGCTTTGCGGCCGATGTGGCACAGAAGTTGGTGGGACACGACCATGTGGACCGCGCCATGGACCCGAGCATGGGCGCCGAAGATTTTTCGTTCATGCTGCAGGTCAAGCCCGGCGCCTACCTGCGCCTGGGCCAGGGCCTGGAGAGCGGCATGGGCGGGTGCTATCTGCACAACAGCCGCTACGATTTCAATGACGACGTGCTGCCGCTGGGTGCTGCCCTGCATGCCAGCCTGATTGAACACGGCATGCCGCTGAGCAATGTGGCCTGACCCAGGCCCGATTTTTTTTGTGACCCCAACCCACCGCAAGGAACAACGCATGAAACTGAAGAAAACGCTGGCCGTCAGTCTGGTGATGGTGGCCATGACCGCCATGAGCGCGGCCTCCGCACAAACGGTGCGCATTGGCAACCAGGGCGATGCCTTGTCGATGGACCCGCATTCGCTGAACGAATCGCTGCAGCTCAGCGTGACCAACAACATTTACGAGCCTTTGGTGGGGCGCGACAGAAACCTGAACCTGGTGCCCGCGCTGGCCACGTCCTGGAAGCAGACGGCGCCCACGGTGTGGCGCTTTGAATTGCGCAAGGGTGTGAAATTCCATGACGGCGCACCGTTCACGGCCGACGACGTGTTGTTCAGCTTTGGCCGTGCGGCGGGTGACGGCTCGGACATGAAGAGCTACACCAACGATTTCAAGGCGGTGCGCAAAATTGACGACTTCACGGTCGAGATCGAGACCAAGGCGCCTTTCCCCATCCTGCCCGACGTGCTGTCGCTCGTGTTCATCATGAACAAGCAGTGGGCCGAGGCCAACCAGGCCACGCGCCCCGTGGACCGCCGCAAGGGTGTTGAAAACGCAGCCTCGTTCCGTGCCAACGGCACGGGGCCGTTTCGCTTGCGCGAGCGCCAGCCCAACGTGAAAACCTCGTTTGTGCGCAACGGCAACTACTGGGGAAAGATTGAAGGCAATGTGGTCAATGTCGAGTACACCCCGATTGGCAACGACGCCACCCGGGTGGCGGCCCTGTTGTCCGGCCAGGTGGATGTGATTGAGCCGGTGCCGTTGCAAGACGTGGCGCGCATCAACGCCAGCGGCAAAAGCAAAGTGATGCAAGGCCCCGAGCTGCGCACCATTTTCCTGGGCATGGACCAGGCGCGTGACGAGCTGCTGTATTCGAACGTGAAGGGCAAAAACCCGTTCAAAGACAAGCGGGTGCGCCAGGCGTTTTACCAAGCCATCGACATCAACGGCATTCAGCGCACGGTGATGCGCGGCGCCTCCAAGCCCACTGCGCTGATGGTGGGCCCGGGCATCAATGGCTTTGACCCGGCCATGAACACCCGCTTGCCCTACGACCCGGAAGCTGCCAAAAAACTGCTGGCCGATGCCGGTTACCCCAATGGCTTTGAGGTGGGCATGAACTGCCCGAACGACCGCTACGTGAACGATGGCAACATTTGCCAGGCCGTGGCGGCCAACCTGGCGCGCGTGGGCGTGAAAGTGAACCTGCAGGCCGAAACCAAGGGCACTTACTTCCCCAAAATTCTCAAGCGCGACACCAGCTTCTACCTGCTGGGCTGGACGCCGGGCACCTACGATTCGCACAATGCCCTGAACGCTTTGATGCGTTGCGTGGACAGCTCGGGTGCGGGCCAGTTCAACCTCGGCTCTTATTGCAACCCCAAGCTGGATGAGCTCACGGCCAAGATCCAGTCGGAGACCGACAAGCCCAGGCGCGACGCCATGATCAGAGAGGCGTTCAAGATCCACAGCGACGACATCGGGCACCTGCCGCTGCACCAGCAAGCGCTGGCCTGGGGCGTGGCCAACAACGTGCAGCTGGCGCAAATTGCGGACAACTTCATGCCGTTCCGCTACATGTCGGTGAGGTAAACACCCCCGCGCCGCCTGCGGCGTCAGCCCCTGGGGGTGCCAGCAGCGGCCCGTCCTGCGCTTGTCGAAGGGCGGTTCCGCGCTGGCTCCGGGAGGGCTCCCCTGCAGACGGGACGCCTGGTTGATTGATAACGAAAGTCCCTACTTTGATTTCCACTCTGCGCCGCTGGTTTGACGGCGATGTCGGCCACAGTTTTCTGAACTCACCCACCGCCATCGTGGCGGCGGTGATCGCTTTCGTTTGCGTGTTCAGTGCTTTGTTTGCGCTCTGGGTGGCGCCGCACAACCCGTTTGATCTGGCCACGCTGGAATTGTCCAACGCACGGCTGCCGCCGGCCTGGAGCGAGGGTGGTTCAACCAAATTCCTGCTCGGCACCGACGACCAGGGGCGCGACATCTTGTCGGCCATCATGTACGGCGCCCGCATTTCTCTGGCGGTGGGCCTCGCGTCGGTGGTGTTGTCGGTGGTGATTGGCGTGTCGTTTGGCTTGCTGGCTGGTTTTCTGGGTGGCTGGGTGGACGGCGTGCTCATGCGCCTGTGCGACGTGATGCTGTCTTTCCCGTCCATCCTGGTGGCGTTGCTCATTGCGGGTGTGGGGCGGGCCCTGTTTCCCAATGCACACGAAGGGCTTGCGTTTGGCGTGTTGATCGTGTCGATCACCCTCACCGGCTGGGTGCAATACGCGCGAACGGTGCGCGGCTCGACACTGGTGGAGCGCAACAAGGAATACGTGCAGGCAGCCCGAGTGACGGGTGTGGCACCCCTGCGCATCATGCGCAGCCATGTGCTGCCCAACGTGATGGGCCCGGTGCTGGTGCTGGCCACCATCCAGGTGGCCACGGCCATCATCACCGAAGCCACGCTGTCGTTTCTGGGGGTGGGCGCACCGCCCACTTCACCGTCGCTGGGCACGTTGATTCGTGTGGGCAACGACTATTTGTTTTCTGGCGAGTGGTGGATCACCATCTTCCCCGGTGCCATGCTGGTGTTGATTGCCCTTTCGGTGAACCTGCTGGGCGACTGGCTGCGGGATGCCCTGAATCCCCGACTCCGGTGATGACCCCCACGCTCCGCACGTCGTGTCGTCGCTGCCCCCCGAGGGGGCTGATCGGCCTTGGGGCGGCTCGGCGGTGGATCGTTCCTTTTTTCTGAGAACGTATGAGCCTGTTAGAAGTAAAAAATCTTGTGGTCGAATTTCCGCATCGCCGTGGCACGCTGCGCGCGCTGGACGACATTTCCTTCGACATCGCGCCGGGCGAGATCCTGGGTGTGGTGGGTGAGTCGGGTGCGGGCAAGTCGCTCACCGGGGCATCCATCATTGGGTTGCTCGAGCCACCGGGGCGGATCGCCTCGGGCGAGATCCTGCTGCACGGCCAGCGCATCGACAACCTGCCTTACGAGCAGATGCGCAAGGTGCGCGGGCGCAAGATTGGCGCCATCTTTCAAGACCCGCTGACCTCGCTGAATCCGTTGTATTCGGTGGGGCGCCAGCTCATTGAAACCATCACCACCCACCTGCCGGTGAGCCAGGCCGAAGCGCGCCAGCGCGCCATCAAGCTGCTGCAAGACACCGGTATTCCGGCGGCCGAGCAGCGCATTGACCACTTTCCCCACCAGTTTTCGGGTGGCATGCGCCAGCGGGTGGTGATTGCCCTGGCGCTGGCCGCCGAGCCACAGCTGATCGTGGCCGACGAGCCCACCACCGCACTGGATGTATCGATCCAGGCGCAGATCATCACGCTGTTGAAAACCATCTGCAAAGACCGTGGCGCCGCGGTGATGCTGATCACCCACGACATGGGTGTGATTGCCGAAACCTGCGACCGCGTGGCCGTGATGTACGCCGGGCGCATTGCTGAAATTGGGCCGGTGCACGAGGTCATCAACCACCCGGCCCACCCTTACACTGCGGGTCTCATGGCCTGCATCCCCGACATGAGCCAGGATCGCGAGCGCCTGCACCAGATTGACGGTGCCATGCCGCGCCTGAACGCGATCCCGACCGGCTGTGCCTACAACCCGCGCTGCGACCGGGTGGTGGACCGCTGCCACGTGGAACGGCCCAACCTGATGACCGCTGGCGCCACCCGCGCCGCTTGCTGGTTGCACGATGCCTCCACTGTTCTGATCCCGGGGGTGGCCGCATGAGCTCGAATCGGATTGAAACAGCGGTGCAAGCGCGGGCAGACCGCCAGGCTGCGGCCCACGCTGGTGCCGCTGCGCCACAGGCTGTGACGGTAGCAGCAGACGAGGCGCCCTTGGTGCGGGCCACCGACCTGGCCAAGACCTTTGATGTGTCGGCCCCCTGGCTCAATCGCGTGATTGAACGCCAGCCCCGCCAGCTCTTGCGCGCCGTGGACGGCGTGTCGTTTGATATCCCGCGGGGCCAGACGCTGGCGCTGGTGGGCGAGTCGGGTTGTGGCAAAAGCACCGTGGCACGCTTGCTGGTGGGTTTGTACGAACCCACGCGCGGTGGCTTTGAGTTTGACGGGCTGGACGCCCACGCGGCGTTCAAAACGCCACAGGGCCGGCAACTGCGCCGGCGCATTCAGATGATATTTCAGGATCCCTATGCGAGCCTGAACCCGCGCTGGATTGTGGAAGACATCATTGCCGAGCCGCTGCGCGAACATGGCATCGAAACCGAGCCGGTGGCGCTGCGCGCGCGGGTGGACGACCTGCTGAAGTCGGTGGGCTTGTCGCCGCTGGACCGGGTGAAGTACCCGCACCAGTTTTCGGGCGGGCAGCGCCAGCGCATTTCCATTGCGCGGGCGCTGGCCACGCAGCCCGAGTTTCTGGTGTGTGACGAGCCCACCAGCGCGCTGGACGTGAGCGTGCAGGCGCAGGTGCTCAACATCATGAAAGACCTGCAGCGCGAGCGCGGTCTGACCTACCTCTTCATCAGCCACAACCTGGCGGTGGTGCGTCACGTGAGCGATCAGGTGGGCGTGATGTACCTGGGCCGACTGGTGGAACTGGCGCCCAAGCACACCTTGTTTGACAGCCCGCGCCACCCCTACACGCGCATGCTGCTCGACGCGATTCCCAAGATGCACGACACGGGCAGGGCGCGCACACCCGTGTCTGGCGAAGTGCCCAACCCGCTGAACCCACCCGATGGTTGCGCGTTCAATCCACGCTGCCCGCATGTGAATGAGCGCTGCCGTGTGGAGCGCCCGAACCTGCAGACGCTGGGCGGCATCCGGATCGCCTGCCATGCGGTGGAAGAGGGTCGGATTTGATCCAGTGAGCTTGCTGACGAGGGTGTGCAGAATTTTGTGTAAACGGACAATCCACCGCAGGCGAGAGTCTGCTTGTCCGCAAACACAATGACAACCAAAAAGCACGAAGTACCGCAAGAACTGCTGGCCAGCAGGCTGGCCGACTACAAGAAGCCTGAAGACCTGATTGGTGAGAACGACCTGCTCAAGCAGCTGACCAAGCTGCTGGTGGAGAAGGCGCTGGACGCCGAACTGACCGAGCACCTGGGCCACGAACGCCACGAGGCCGTGGCCACGCCAGCGGCGACACCCGCAACGGCAAGAGCATGAAGACCCTCAAGGGCGAGTTCGGCGAGTTGCCCATCGAAGTGCCGCGCGACCGCCACGGCAGCTTCGAGCCCCAGCTCATCCCCAAGCACCAGACCTGCTGGAACGGCTTCGACGACAAAATCATCTCCCTGTACGCCCGGGGCATGACGGTCGCGAGATTCAGAGCCACCTGCAGGAGATGTGCGGCGCCGAGGTCTCGCCCAGCCTGATTTCATCGGTGACGGACGCCGTCAGCGAAGAGGTCAAGGTCTGGCGGGCCCGCCCGCTGGACGCCATCTACCCCATCGTCTACCTGGACTGCATCCACGTGAATGTGCGCGTGGGCGCGTTGCGGGCCAAGGCGGTGTACCTGGCCAGCGGCATCAACATGAATGGCGAGAAGGAGGTGCTGGGCCTGTGGCTGGCGCAGACCGAGGGCGCCAAGTTCTGGCTGCAGGTGGTCACGGAGCTGCGCAACTGGGGCGGGCAGGACATCTTCATCGCCTGCGTTGACGGGCTCAAGGGCTTCCCCGATGCCATCGAGGCGGTGTTCCCCAAGGCGGTGGTGCAGTTGTGCATCGTGCACATGGTGCGCCACAGCCTGAACTACGTCTCGTGGAAGCGCAGGAAAGATGTGGCGGCGGACCTGCGCCACATCTACCAGGCCGCCACCGCCGAAGAGGTCCAGCTGCGCCTGGGCGAGGTCGAGGCCAAGTGGGATGCCGACTATTTGCTCATTGGCCAGTCCTGGCGCAGGAACTGGAGCCGGCTGACGCCGTTCTTTGACTACCCGGCGGAAATCCGAAAGGTCATCTACACGACCAACGCCATCGAGTCGGTGAACATGGGTCTGAGGAAACTGAGCAAGAACCAGGGCTCGTTCCCCAGCGACGAGGCGCTGACCAAGTTGTTCTATCTCGCCCTGCGCAACATCAGCCAGAAGTGGACCATGCCCATCCGCGATTGGAAGGCTGCGCTGACCCGCTTTACCATTCAGTCCGGAGACTGCATCTCCGTCAACTGAAGTCCGAACCGTTTACCCAAAAATTCGGACACGCCCTTGCCGACAGGTTTCGTGAGGGCTACCATATCTCCGGATCTTTTGTTCGGTTCCACAGGATGAGAGGCGTCTATGCTGAGATATTCAATGGGGTTGTTCCTCGCGTCAGTTGCCATAGGGATTTCTGCACAAACCTCAGATCATGGCAAGCCTGTCGTCAAGGTAGGGGAGGTTGCAACCTACGCTGTGAACTTGCGTGCCGACAACCGGCTAGCCGAAGAAACAGTGACCATTACCAGTGTCGACGACAAACTAATCAAGTACATCACTGCGCGGTCGGATCGAACGCCCGCGGACATGGAGGGGGTATCCACCGCTGAATGGAGCACGATCCAATCAGGTTCCAGTGGTAGTCGCTTTGACCCTTCGTATCCAAGGCTGAAATTCCCACTCGTGGTGGGCGAGACCTGGAAGGGGAAGTATGAGGTGACTGGATTGAGCGGTGCCAGATCAAAAGCTGACATCGATTTCAAAGTCGTCGCCAAAGAGCAGGTCACCACACCTGCCGGGACTTACGAAGCCTTCAAAGTCGAGTCCAGTGGTTGGGTGACTGGTGTCAGCTGGCAAGGGTCGTTTCGTACGACCAACACCACTTGGTACGCGCCTGCCATTCATCGGATAGTCAAGAGTGAGCTCAAGGATTACCGCAACAACCGGCTTTGGAACGACACGGTCACCGAATTGAAGTCGTTCAAGCCTGCTCCGTAGACCGCTCTATCAAAGAGCTACGCGTACCGCTTGCTCCGCAAGTTGTTCTTCATCTCTTTCAGCAGCGGCTGCAGCTTCGTCCCCCCAATGCGCAGCGCGAGACAGGTGGCCACCACGTCAATCACCATCAGGTGCATCAGGCGTGAGGTCATGGGGCTGTAGCGGTCGTAGCCTTCCGGGTGGTCGGCCGACAGGTGGATGTGGCCGGCGGTGGCCAGCGGTGAGCCGCTGGTGGTGATCACGATCACCGTGGCGCCGTGCTTGCGCGCGATGTCGGCGGCGTCCATCAGGTCGCGCGTGCGGCCCGAGTTGGAGACGATCACCAGGCAGTCGCCCGGGCCGAGCAGCGAGGCGCTCATCACCTGCATGTGGCCGTCGCTGTAGGCGATGGCGTTGATGCCCAGGCGGAAGAATTTGTGTTGCGCGTCCTGCGCCACGATGCCGGAATTGCCGGCGCCGTAGAACTCGATGCGCCCGCGGTTTTTGTAGGTCGCCAGCAGCGCATCGACCGCTTTCTCGATGGAGTGGGTGGAGGCGTCGTTGCGGTACTTCAGGAACGCGGCCACCGTGTTGTCGATCACCTTGACCAGCACGTCGCCCACCTTGTCGTCCACGTCCACGCTGCGGTGGATGAAGGGCACGCCTTCGCTCACCGTGCCGGCCAGCTTGAGCTTGAAGTCGGACAGACCGTCGTAGCCCATGCTGCGGCAAAACCGGATCACGGTCGGCTTGCTCACATGGGCGCGCTCGGCCAGTTCGGACACCGGCAGGCTGGCGAAACTGCGCGGGTCCAACAGCACGAGTTTGCCCACCCGCTGTTCGGCGGGCGCGAGCGATGGGAGCGAGGCTTTGATGCGGTCGAGCATGGGGGCAGTCTGGTTTCGAAACGGGTTACAAGGAGAATATGAAACCTTATTACACCCGATAATGGCGAAATGAACCAGCTAGACGCCCTCAAACAACTCACCACCGTGGTCGCTGACACCGGAGACTTCAACCAGCTCGCGGCGTTTTCGCCACAGGATGCGACCACCAACCCATCGCTGATCTTGAAGGCGGTGCAGAAGCCTGCATACGCCCATTTGCTGCACGACGCGGTGGCGAAATACGGGGCACAGGGTCAGGACGAGGTGATGAACCGCCTGCTGGTGACCTTTGGTTGTGAGATCCTGAAACACATTCCGGGCCGGGTCTCCACCGAAGTGGACGCGCGCCTGAGCTTTGACACCGAAGCCACCGTGACGCGCGCACGCCGCCTCATCGACCTGTACCAGGGCGAGGGCGTGCACGTGGACCGCGTGCTGATCAAGATTGCGTCCACCTGGGAAGGCATCCAGGCTGCGGCGCGGCTGGAACGCGACGGCATCCACACCAACCTGACCTTGTTGTTCGCGTTTGCCCAAGCCGTGGCCTGCGGGCAAGCCAAGGTGCAACTGATTTCCCCGTTCGTGGGCCGCATCTACGACTGGTACAAGAAGAGCGCAGGCGCGAGCTGGGACGAGGCCGCGATGGCGGGCGCCAATGACCCCGGCGTGAAGTCGGTGCGTGCCATCTACAACTTCTACAAAAAGCACGGCATTGCCACCGAGGTGATGGGCGCGAGCTTTCGCAACGTGGGCCAGATCACGGCGCTGGCGGGCTGCGACCTGTTGACCATCAGCCCCGACCTCTTGGCCCAGCTGGCGGCCAGCGAGGAACCGTTGGCCCAGGCGCTGGACGCCGAAGCCGCGAAGGCGATGGACATTCCCTTCGTGCGGTTCGACGAAGCCGGTTTTCGCTTTGCGATGAACGAGGACGCGATGGCGACCGAAAAGCTGGCCGAAGGCATTCGGGCCTTTGTGGCGGACACGATCAAGCTCGAAAGCATGATGACGTAAGCGGCGTCAGTCCAAAACGAAAAAACCCCGCGAGGCAACTCGCGGGGTTTTTTCTTGGGGTTTTCGTCAGTCTGCAGTGATGCAATCCGACGCAGCATGAGGCGCCAGGCCAAGGCGCAAGGGAGTAGACAGTGGCAGCGCCACGGCAAGCCCTTGCAACGCCGGCATGCCGTCTCAGGCAAGGAGCAATTACATGCCCATGCCGCCCATGTCGCCCATGCCCATGCCGCCACCACCCATGGCCGGTGCGTCGTCCTTCGGGGACTCGGCCACCATGGCTTCGGTGGTCAGCATCAGGCTGGACACGGAAGCGGCGTTCTGCAGCGCGGTGCGGGTCACTTTCGTCGGGTCCAGAATACCCATTTCGATCATGTCACCGTAGGTGTCGTTGGCGGCGTTGAAGCCGAAGTTGCCCTTGCCAGCCAGGATGGCGTTGACCACCACCGATGGCTCGCCACCGGCGTTGGCCACGATCTCGCGCAGGGGCGCTTCGACCGCCTTCATCACCAGCTTGATGCCGGCGTCCTGGTCGGCGTTGTCACCTTTAATGGTGCCAGCGGCCTGACGGGCGCGCAGCAGGGCCACGCCACCACCGGCCACAATGCCTTCTTCCACCGCAGCGCGCGTGGCGTGCAGGGCGTCTTCCACGCGGGCTTTCTTTTCCTTCATTTCGACTTCGGTGGCAGCGCCAACCTTGATCACGGCCACACCGCCGGCCAGCTTGGCCACGCGCTCTTGCAGCTTCTCGCGGTCGTAGTCGCTGGTGGCTTCTTCGATCTGCACGCGCACTTGTTTCACGCGGGCTTCGATGTCAGCGGCAGCGCCGGCGCCGTCGATGATGATGGTGTTTTCCTTGCTGACTTCGATGCGCTTGGCCGAGCCCAGATCGGCCAGGGTCACTTTTTCCAGCGTCATGCCGACTTCTTCGGCGATCACTTTGCCGCCGGTCAGGATGGCGATGTCTTCCAGCATGGCCTTGCGGCGGTCGCCGAAGCCAGGGGCCTTGACAGCCACGACCTTCAGGATGCCGCGGATGGTGTTCACCACCAGCGTCGCCAGGGCTTCGCCTTCGACGTCCTCGGCAATGATCAGCAGCGGACGGCCGGCCTTGGCGACTTGCTCCAGCGTGGGCAGCAGGTCGCGGATGTTGGAGACCTTCTTGTCGTACAGCAGCACGAAGGGGTTGTCCAGCAGCGCGGCTTGCTTCTCGGGGTTGTTGATGAAGTAGGGCGACAGGTAGCCGCGGTCGAACTGCATGCCTTCAACCACTTCCAGCTCGGAATCCAGCGATTTGCCGTCTTCCACGGTGATCACGCCTTCTTTGCCCACTTTGTCCATGGCATCGGCAATGATCTTGCCGATGGTTTCGTCTGCGTTGGCAGAAATGGAGCCGACCTGGGCGATCTCTTTGGACGTGGTGGTGGCCTTGGAGGCCTTCTTCAGCTCCACGATCAGGGCCGTCACAGCCTTGTCGATGCCGCGCTTCAGATCCATCGGGTTCATGCCGGCGGCCACGTACTTCATGCCTTCGCGCACGATGGCCTGGGCCAGCACAGTGGCGGTGGTGGTGCCGTCGCCAGCGTTGTCCGAGGTCTTGGAAGCGACTTCCTTAACCATCTGGGCACCCATGTTCTGCAGCTTGTCTTTCAGTTCGATCTCTTTAGCGACCGAAACACCGTCTTTCGTGACGGTAGGGGCACCGAACGAGCGCTCCAGCACCACGTTACGGCCTTTTGGACCCAGGGTGACTTTGACGGCGTTGGCCAGAATGTTCACACCCTCGACCATGCGTGCGCGGGCTTCGCCGCCGAAAATGACGTCTTTTGCTGCCATGTTGATAACTCCTAAATAGATTGAACAGTTGGAGAGAGGGCGAACAAGCGCTTTGGGCGTTGTTCGCTCAGTCCCGCAAAATTACTTGGACTCGACGACTGCGAACAGGTCGTCTTCTTTCATCACCAGCAGTTCGTTGCCGTCGACCTTGACGGTCTGGCCGCTGTACTTGCCAAACAGAACGCGGTCACCGACCTTGACGTTCATGGCGGACAGTTCGCCTTTGTCGTTTTTCTTGCCGGGACCAACGGCCAGGATTTCGCCCTGGTCGGGCTTTTCAGCGGCGGCGTCGGGGATGACGATGCCCGAAGCGGTCTTGGTTTCGCTGTCAATACGCTTGACGATCACGCGATCGGCGAGAGGACGAAGGTTCATTGCATCTCCTGAGATAGAACGGTAAAAGGGGGATTCAGACCGGCAGCGCCCGCTTTGAGGGCCGGCGACACCGTTGATCGACTCGGTGTTGGGTGTTAGCACTCAACACCAGCGAGTGCTAATGATAAGGGCGAGCCTGCAGCTTTTCAAGACCACGGGCTGGTTATTTGCGTGATTGTCGAAACAGACTCATCAGGTTGTATGCCAGCATGACCGTGTTCAGTGCCGCCTCGGTGGCCCAGAAATCCTTCATGTTGAAGTTGTCAGCGGCAAAGTCGTACTTGAGCTCCTTGATTCTGTTCTCACAATTGGCCCGTCCCCGGTACGTGCGCCACACGGCCTCAGCGGGCAAGTCCATGTCGCTGACCAGTGCGCTAAAGCGGTAGCGTCCAATCACCGGGTCATCGGCAAACAGATTCAAGGTCTTGCCCTTGGGACTGTTTCGCTGGTCTATGTGCTGGCGAATACCCGTGACCCACCGTGGCTTGGACCAGCTGTGGGCTTGGTAGAGGAATCGGGTGAGCTCAATGCCCGGCACCACTTTGCCGTTGTCATCCACAAGACCCCATCAGCCTTTGCCCTCCAGGCTGGCATCGACCAATGCCCTTTGCAGTGGCGGTGTCTGGCGCAGGGCAATAACGTAGTGCAGTTTCTGTTCTTCCAAGTGGGTCAGGAAGGCGTTGTCACTAAAGCCACTGTCACCGCGCAAAAGGGCAATAGGTTTGTTGCCCAGGCGCTGCCGGGTATTGGCCAAGAAGCCTTGGATGTTGTTGGCCGAGCTGGTGTTGCCTGGGCGCAGCCACAGATTGGCCACCATGCGGGTCTCCGATACAAAGGCCATGAGCGGGTGGTGGCTTGCGCGTCCCCGTTTGGCCGGGTTGTAGCCCCTTGCTGCGCCCTCTTGCTGGCCGTAGCGGGTCATGACAGTGGAGTCCACATCCAGGGTGAGGCCGTCTATGTCGATTTGCGCAAACATCCAGCCGTAGAGCTTGTCCATGACGGCCTCGTTGGCGTGCTGGGTGAAGCGGCAAAACAGCCGCATGATGGCCTTGAAGTTGGCCATGCACTTGATGCCGAAGATGCGTTTGAGAACGGGGTCGTGGCGGGTGACTTCCCCGTGCTCGAAGCGATTGGCTCCGCACCATACCGAGAGCATGAATTGGGTGATGAGTTGCTCGGGTGCGTAGCCGCGATTAGAGCCGGGCTGGGGCAAACCCGAAGAACACAAGGCAGCATCAAACCCCAGGTGATCGAGCATGCGTTTCATGAGGCCCATGCCACCCCAGGCGGTGATTTCTTTGTCCGTAAACCGCAGTTCAAAGTTCATGGCCACTCCGCACTGAAATCGCGATCCACCACTTTAACCAGAAATCGGCGAATTACTCAACAAAATCAATCACTTGCGCTAATGGCTTCCATTAGACATTTGGGCTAACGGAAAATTTGGGTTCAAGACTTTCAGACCTGCCGGTTGGCGCCCGCCAGGGCGTCGTCGGCAAAAGCCGTTCCGGCTTCGTCGTAGATATGGAACACCTCGTCGGCACCCAGTTCGCGCAGCGTGGCGACTTCGTCCGGGTAGCTGACGATGGCGGCAATGTGCCCGGCAAAGGCCCGTTTTCGCAGCTGCTGCAACGCGTACACATTGCCCGCGTGTCCGGGCATGGCCAGCAACACCAGCTTGTCCCAGAAGTCGGAGTCGACTGCGTCGCCCTCCATGACGTTCCGGTTGGCCGCCCGGTGCGCGGCCAGTTTTTTGACGTTGTTGTCCACGCCCAGCACGCGCAGGCCGTGGCTGTCGATCAGGCGCAGGTAGGCGCCGCTGCCGATCTGCCCCAGGCCCAGTACCACGGCGTCGACCTGCTCAATGGCCATCGGCCGGTCGTCGGCCATCAGGGTGCTGGCTTCCAGCCCGGCCAGCGGCTGTTTGAGCCGGGCGTAAACGCGTTCGCCCGCCGCATTCAGCGGCGCGGCCAGCACGAAGCTGCCAGCCAACGCCAGCGAGATCACCACCAGCCATTCGGGCGACAGCCAGCCCGCCGTTGAAGCGATGGCCGCGACGATGAGGCCGAACTCCGAGTAGTTGGTCAGGGCCAGGGTAGACAACACACCCGTGCGCGTGCGCAGCTTGAAGCGCATCAGCACCAGGTAATAAAGGGCGCTCTTGATCGGCAACAGCAGCAGCAAAAGCAAGGCCATCACAACCATGGCCAGGTCGGGCAGCGCGCCCAGCCCGACGCTGAGGAAAAAGCCCACCAGGAACAGCTCTTTCAAGTGAAACAGCGACTTGGCCAAGCCCACTGTGGAGGCGTGCGATGCAAGCATCATGCCCACGACCAATGCACCCAGGTCGCCCTTGACGCCCACCGCCTCAAACAGGCCGTACCCCACCACCAACGCCAGAAAAGCGGCGTACAGAACCTGCAGGTCGCCATGGCCCACCTTGTCCAGCAGCGCCTTCATCAGCTTCGCAGCCGGCCACAACAGCACCAGGCTTAGAGCCCAGATGCTGGGCAGGCTGCCGCTGGTGGCGCTCATAAACAGCACCGCAAACACATCTTGCATGACCAGGATGCCGACCGCGATGCGGCCGTACAGCGAGCCCATTTCGCTCCGCTCTTCCAGTACCTTGACGGCAAATACCGTGCTGGAAAAGCTGAGCGCAAAGCCCAGCAGCACCAGTGCGGTCCAGCCCAGGTTGGCGGTCATCGCCAGGCCCAGGGTCTTCAGGATGAACAGCGCCCCAGCCATGAACAGCGTGGAACCCACGATATGCAGCGTGGCCGAGCCCCACACCTCGCCGCGCATCAGGGTGCGAATGTCCAGCTTCAGCCCGATCGTGAACAGCAGCAGCGTCACACCCAGGTTGGCAATGGCGTCCAGCGTCGGCGTGCGCTCGAAACCCAGCGCGTTGAGGGCGAAGCCCGCGGCCAGAAAACCCAGCAACGGTGGCAGTCGAAGCAGGTGTGCAGCCATGCCGGCAGCAAACGCCAGCGCGATCATCAAGGGGTCAATCACAGCAGTGTCCTCAGAGCCGGCTATGCCAACGGATGAATGGATGAAATCAGGGGCTTGGACCACGGCGGCCGGGCGCGCATGGCCTTACCGGTGCAGTCTGAAACAATTCGAAACAAAATCCTCTGATGATGTGTTCCAGCACGCAGAGGGGGTCGATTGGCTAAAGGACGGCGCGGCACCGGCACCCTGTGGATTGCGGACCGAAACTTTTGCTGCAGTGCACGGTGAGGCAGCGTAATCCCCAACACCACGCCATGCCGGCCACGCGATACGCCCCGCTAGGGATTCCCCCAATATTGAAGTGCCCGTTGAGCCTGCGCGCCGATCAACGCAACGCCGCCGCTGCTGCCGGGGCAGCCGCTATTCGTGTGACCGCGCCAGCAGGCTCTCTAGTGCTTTTTGCAGCTCAGCGGTGTTAGCAGGCAGGTGTACCGTGTTCACGGCGGTGCCCTTGGCAGAAAACAGCACCACTGAACCATTGGTCGCACCAAAGCGGTTGCCAAAGGCTTGTCCATGCGGGGCACCCAAAGGCGCCACCAAAAAGGCGATGCGTTCGGCGTACTCACCGCGCAAGTCATCCATCATCCCCATCACCGCCATACCCCCCATGGACTGGATGTCATAGGCCAGCACCAGCGCGGGTTGCCCTTGACCAATGCGGGCCAGATCGGTCGAATACGGACTGCGCGGCAACTGGCTCCAGACCAGCGCGAGGACGCCGCCGATGATGGCCATGTAAATCAGCCATTTGCGCATGCGCGAGATTCCCTGGTGTTGAACGTTTGTCATGGGGATCGGTCTGAATCAGAAGACAGGCAAGCAGCGCTCAGCCAGCGCTGGCCCGATGGGGTGAATGGTCAGTGGGGTGCATCGAAAACAGGATGCAACCTACAATTGAGTATAAATATTGGTAACAACTTTGGCTGGTTTCCTCGTTTCGCACAGGACCGAGGGCGTTGGTTCATGGCTCACCGCTTCCAAGTCACTTTCGATGACGGACCCCCTGCTGGCCCCCTATCTTTCTGCTCACGACCTTTCCTGTGAACGCAGCGAACGCCTGCTGTTCAAGCGCCTGAACTTTACCCTGACAAGGGAGCAGTTGCTGCTGGTGCAGGGAGGTAACGGTCAGGGCAAAACCAGCCTGTTGCGTTTGCTGACCGGTCTCGGCCGACCGGACGCCGGCGAGGTGCGCTGGCGCGGCGAGCCCATCGCGCGCTGCCGTGACAGCTACCACCGGGAAATGGCTTATCTTGGGCACGCCAACGGCATCAAGGACGAACTCAATCCTGTCGAGAACCTGCGCTTTCACGGCGCCTTGCACAGCCGGGCATTCGAGCAAGGGCAAGCGGTGGCGACGCTGAAGCGCCTGGGTCTGACCCGCTGCCTCGATCTGCCTTGCCGCGCGCTGTCTTTCGGCCAGCGCCGCCGCGTAGCTTTGTCCGCCCTGTTGCTTGCTGGTGCCAGCCTCTGGATACTGGACGAACCCCTCACCGGGCTGGACGTGCACGCGGTCGCGTTGGTGGAGGGTCTGATTCGTGACCACCTTCGCGCCGGCGGCATGGTGGTGGCCACCACCCACCAGGTGATGAATCTGGAGGGCGTCAACGTTCAGCGCCTGGTGGTCGGCCAGGTGGCCGCGCCTCAGGGCATCAGCTCAGAAGGCCACTGAGATGGGGCTTTTCTTCTGGAGCGTGCTGCTTCGCGATCTCACGCTCGCCGCTCGGCGGCGCAGCGACTGGCTCACCGCGCTGTTTTTCTTCGTCATGGTGACCAGTCTGTTTCCGCTGGGCGTCGGGCCTGAACCCGAGTTGCTGCAGCGCATCGGCCCAGGTGTGTTGTGGGTGGCGGCCACCCTGGCTTCTTTGCTGTCCTTGTCGAGGCTGTTCGAAGATGACCACCGCGACGGCAGTCTCGAGCAAATGGTGCTGTCGCCAGCGTCCACCGTGCTGCTGGTGCTGGGCAAGGCCATGGCGCACTGGCTGGTCTACGGCATCCCCCTGTTGCTGATCGCGCCGGTGCTGGGTATCCAGTTCAACCTGTCTTGGGATGCCATCGGGGTGCTGGTGTTTTCGCTGCTCCTGGGCACCCCCATTCTTTCCCTGCTGGGTGCCGCGGGTGCGGCGCTGACACTGGGTTTGCGCGGTGGCGGCGTGCTGCTGACGCTGCTGATCCTTCCGCTGTACACACCGGCCCTGATTTTTGGGGCGGGCGCGGTCGATGGCGTGATGGCGGGCACCGGTGCCGAGGCGCACCTGTCGCTTTTGGGCGCCTTCCTGCTGGTGTCGTTTCTGGTTGCGCCCTGGATCGCAGCCGCTTCATTAAAGGTTTCTCTGGAATGAAATTCTTTCACTACGCATCCCCGTCCACCTTCTACCACCTGGCAGGCAAAGCCATCCCGTGGACCGCTTGGACGGCGGGCATTCTCGCTGTGCTGGGCCTGTACGTCGGTTTTTTTGTGGCGCCCACCGATTTTCAGCAGGGCGAGGCCTATCGGATCATCTTCATCCATGTGCCTGCGGCCTGGATGGGCATGCTGATCTATCTGGTGATGGCGTTCTGGGGTGCCGTGGGCCTGGCTTTTAACGCACGACTGCCTTTCATGATGATGCGGGCGCTGGCGCCCACCGGCGCCATCCTGACCTTCGTCTCCCTGTGGACCGGCGCGGTGTGGGGCAAGCCCATGTGGGGCACCTGGTGGGTCTGGGACGCGCGCCTGACCTCGACTTTGATCCTGCTGTTCCTCTACATCGGCACGCTGGCGCTGTGGTCCGCGATCGACGATGTCAAACGCAGCGACCGCGCGGGCGCCCTGTTGACCCTGATTGGCGTGGTCAATGTGCCGATCATTTTGTTTTCGGTGGTCTGGTGGAACACTTTGCACCAGGGTTCTACCGTTGGCGTGTCTCACGCCCCCAAAATGGCCGCAACCATGCTTCAGGGGTTGCTGCTCATGACCGCGGCCGCTTGGGCTTACGCCATCGCCGCGACTTTGGTGCGCGTGCGCCGCATCATTCTGGAGCGTGAGCGAAAAACCGAATGGGTGAACGAAATACTGCGGAAGGGGTCTTGATATGGAATGGGCCAGCTGGTCGGATTTTTGGAGCATGGGTGGCCGGGGCTTTTTCGTCTGGAGCGCCTATGGCGTCACAGCGATTTGCGTCCTGACCGAAATCGTTTGGCTGAGGCGCTCGGCTGACCAATCGCGCCGCCGCCTGCTGCGCATGCAGCAATGGGACTCGTCACAAGAGGAATCGGAGCAATGAAGTCTCGGTACAAGAAACTTTCCATCATCGCGGTCGCGCTGGTGGGTTTGGGCGGCGCCACCGCGTTGGTGCTCAACGCTTTTCAGTCCAACCTGGTCTTTTTCTTTTCGCCCACCGATGTCTACCAGGGCAAGGCGCCGGTGGACCGAGTGTTCCGTATCGGCGGTCTGGTTGAAGAAGGCAGCGTCCAGCGACAGCCCGACGGGCTGACCACGCGTTTTGTGGTCACCGACACCGCACAAGTCATCCCAGCCGTTTACACCGGCATACTTCCCGATCTGTTCGGCGAGGGCAAGGGTGTGGTGGCCGACGGCAAGCTTGGTAGCGACGGCCTGTTTGTCGCCAATCGGGTACTGGCCAAGCACGATGAAAACTACATGCCGCCGGAAGCTGCCCATGCCTTGGAGCAGGCCAAAGAAGCAGGGAAAACCCTGAAATCGTATTGACCAGCCTGGCATGCACGCGGACCGAAAAGGAACCTTTTTGGGGCGTGCACGATCCGCTTAGATGTGCTCAATATCAGCACCTGGCCCACAAGGACGCTTTTTCATGATCCCCGAAATCGGCACTCTCGCTCTCATTTTGGCCCTGCTGCTGGCCGCTACCCAGGCGGTGTTGCCGCTGGTGGGTGCCCAGCGTGGCAACCTCACCTGGATGGCGGTGGCGCGTCCAGCGGCATTTGGTCAGTTCACCTTCATCCTGATCGCCTACTTGTGCCTGGTCTATTCGTTTTTGACCAACGATTTCACCGTCATCAATGTGGCCAGCAACTCGTATTCGAATCTGCCGGCCTTCTACCGGGTGACCGCCACCTGGGGTTCTCATGAGGGGTCGCTGCTGTTCTGGTCGCTCATCCTGGCCGTCTGGACCATCGCGGTTGCCACCTTTTCGCGCACGCTGCCTGAAGAAATGGTGTCGCGCGTGCTCGGTGTCTTGGGCCTGATTTCGGTCGGTTTTTTGTCCATGATGCTGATCACTTCCAGCCCATTTTTGCGCCAGTTCCCAGGCCCTGCCGAGGGCAGCGACCTGAACCCGCTGCTGCAAGACTGGGGCATGATCATCCACCCCCCCATGCTCTACATGGGCTATGTGGGCTTTGCGGTGGCTTTTGCTTTCGCGGTGGCGGCCCTGCTGTCGGGGCGGCTGGACGCTGCATGGGCGCGCTGGTCGCGGCCATGGGCCACGGTGGCGTGGGCCTTTCTCACCTTGGGCGTGGCGCTGGGCAGCTGGTGGGCCTACCGCGAATTGGGCTGGGGCGGCTGGTGGTTTTGGGACCCGGTCGAAAACGCTTCCCTGATGCCTTGGCTGGCCGGTACCGCCTTGATCCATTCGCTGGCGGTGGCAGAAAAGCGCGGCGCCTTCAAGGCTTGGACTGTGCTGCTGGCGCTCATGACTTTTTCGATCTCGCTGCTGGGGACTTTCCTGGTGCGCTCGGGTGTGTTGTCTTCGGTGCATGCGTTTGCGGTCGATCCGCAGCGCGGCGCCTACATCCTGGGCTTCATGCTGGTGGTGGTGGGTGGCTCGCTCGCCCTGTTTGCCTGGCGTTCGCCCCGCATGGTGGCCGGCGGCGCCTTTACTTGGTTCTCGCGCGAATCAATGCTGCTGGCCAACAACGTCGTGATGGTGGCCTCGGTCGCTGCGGTGCTGCTTGGGACGTTGTACCCGCTGTTCATTGACGCGCTGGGTATGGGCAAGCTGTCGGTGGGCCCGCCTTACTTCAATGCGGTGTTTGTGCCGCTGATCACCCCGGCCCTGTTCTTGATGGGGGTCGGTCCGCTGATGCGTTGGAAGGGCGACAGTGTGCCCGATGTTTTGCAGCGGCTCAAGTGGGCACTGGCGATCGCTGTGGCCACAGGCTTGCTGCTGCCCCTGACCCTGGAAGGCTACAAACCGTGGGCGGTTTTGGGGCTTGGGCTGTCGACCTGGATTGTGTTGACGGTGCTGATCGCCTTTCGTGAGCGGGTCAAAAACGCCAGCCAGCTGTTCAACCTGCCCCGCGCTTTCTGGGGCATGCACCTGGCGCACCTCGGGTTGGCCGTCGGCGTGGCGGGCATCACCATGGTCGTCAACTACGAACGAGAGCTGGACGTGCGTATGAACGTCGGCGACCAAGCCCAAATGGCGGGTTACACCCTGACCTTCAAAGGCATCGAAAACTACTCGGGGCCCAATTACGAGGCCACCCGTGGCACCGTCATCGTGTCAAAAAATGAGGTGGAACAGTTCAGGCTTTACCCGGCCAAGCGCGTTTACAACCGCTCAGGCTCGGTGATGACCGAGGCCTCCGTGCGCCCCAGCCTGTTCAGCGACTTGTATGTCTCGCTGGGCGAACCCCTGAACAACGAGCTCACCACCTGGGCCGTGCGGCTGTACTACAAGCCGTTCATCAACTGGCTGTGGTTGGGTTCTTTGCTCATGGTGGTGGGTGGCTTTCTAGCGGCGTCCGACCGGCGCTACCGGATTGGTGCCAAGGCGCGTGCGCCGGTTGCACCGACCGCGCCGACCGCACGAGGAGCCTGAGCCATGAAAAGGTGGCTTCCACTGGTTTTTTTCTTCGTGTTGGTGGGCTTCTTCGCCAAGGGCTTGTTCCTCAACCCGCGCGAAGTTCCTTCGCCCTTCATTGGCAAGGCAGCGCCCGTGTTCACCTTGCCTGTGGTCGGTGATGCCGAAAAGGCCTTCAGCACGGCCGATATGAAGGGCCAGATCTGGATGCTCAATGTCTGGGCGCCTTGGTGCGTGTCTTGCCGGGTCGAGCACCAATTGTTGATGGCGCTGGCCGAGAGCCGAACGGCGCCGCCGATCGTGGGGCTCAACTGGAAGGACAAGAACCGCGAAGCCGAGAAGTTGCTGGTACAAACCGGCAACCCCTATGTCGCTGTGCCTGATGATCTGTCCGGCCGGGTCGGGATCGACTGGGGTGTGACCGGAACTCCGGAAACTTACCTCATCGACCGGGCCGGCACTGTCCGGCTCAAACACGTGGGCCCCATCGACCTGGATGTGTGGCTCAACAAGTTCGTTCCGAAAATCAAGGAGTTGGGCGCATGACGTCCTGCCTCATGAAGCAGTGTTTGCTGATTCTGTTCTTGGCGTTGTCTTTGCCCGTGCTGGCCAACGACCCGGCCAACCCACCGGCCGCAGCCGCGCCGACTGCGCAACCGCTGTTTGCCGATGTGGCGATCGAAGCCCGGCTGACCCATCTGTCGCGCGAACTGCGTTGCGTGGTCTGCCAGAACGAAGCCTTGTCAGATTCTCCGGCTGAACTGGCTGGCGATATGCGCCAAGAGATTCGCGAACTGATGAAGGCCGGCAAGACAGATCAGGAGGTGCTCAGCTTCCTGACCTCGCGCTACGGCGACTTCGTGCTGTTTCGCCCACCCTTCAAACCCGTGACCTATCTTTTGTGGATCGGTCCGTTTGTATTTTTGAGCTTTGGTGTGTTGGTCTGGTTCATGGCGCTGCGCGCGCGTCGCACCTTTAAAAGTGCACCGGTTTCCAATGAACAAATCGCCGCTGCGGCCCGCCTGCTAGAAGACAAGCCATGAATTCGTTTTGGTCCATCACTCTTTTTTGGGCCGCTGCGGCGGCCGCTGTGGCCCTCGCCCTGGCTTTTGTGTTGCCATTTCTGATGCGCAACAGCAACACAGAGCGCACCAAAGCCGCTCGCCGCGACATCAACCTGGCGGTGTACCGCGACCAGATGAAGGATCTCAACGCCGAGCTTTCCAACACCCAGCTGTCACAGGAGCAATTCCTGGCCAGCAAGCTCGAACTGGAGACCCGCGCCGCAGAAGATGCGTTGGCCCATGAAGAGCGTGCAGCTGCGCCTGTGGCCAGCCGTCGACTCGGGTTCACCCTGGCCGCGGTGCTGCCTGCAGCGGCCATCGGCTTGTACGTCTGGCTCGGCAATCCCGGAGCGCTGATCGCCACGGGTGGCGGGCAAGACAATCCCGCGGTCGCCACTCAGCCTACCGAAGCGGACATTTTGCAAATGATTCAGCGCATCGAGGCGCGAGCCCAGGCCAACCCGACCGACAGCGAGGCCTGGGAAGCGCTTGCCACCGCCAATGCCATGATGGCACGCTGGCCTGAGGCACTGCAGGCGTATCAAAAGACGCTGGAGCTGTTGCCCACCAAGCCGGCCGTCTTGAGTGGCTATGCCGAGGCGCTGGCGATGACCAGCAACATGTTGCTGGCGGGCAGACCCATCGAGCTGGTCAACATGGCCCTTCAGACCGATCCGAACGATAGAAAAGGGCTGGAACTGGCAGGCATTCATGCCTACCAAAACAAGGACTTTGCCCGAGCGGTAGAGTTTCTTGATCGGCTGCAGCGGCTGATGACACCAGAGTCACCCTACGCTCAAGAAATTTTGAATATGCGCAACGAGGCCCAGCGCCTGGCACAGCTGAGTGGCGGCTCGCAGGCGTCGGGCGGTCAGTCACCATCCACCCCGGATGGCCAAGTCGCAGCCACACAGCTTGCCAGCGTCGCTGGCAGTGTGGATGTAGCCACTGCGCTCCAATCTCGGGTCGGCGCGCAGAGCACGATTTACCTGATTGCACGCGCTGGCGAAAGTGGCCCGCCACTTGCAGCGGCTCGCGTCGCGATGGGTCCGTTTCCACTGCAGTTCAGCCTGGACGACAGCATGGCCATGAACCCCGCGAACACGCTCTCGAACCACCGGGAAGTGGTGGTGGTGGCGCGAATTTCAGCCTCTGGCAACCCCATCGCACAGCCGGGCGATCTGGAAGGGCGGGTCATCGGCGTGGCGGTCGGGGCAAAAGATGTGAAGCTGGTGATCGACCGCGTGCTGCCTTAGCAGGCAGCTGAAATACCGCCCAACTTCGTGCACTAACCGCCACCCACTGAGGGTCTTACGCACGATGGGCCACCCAGCGCAAAGGTGCGAAGGTGCCACCACGGTGTCCACCAGCCGCCGCAGCTCCCCGAATCGCTTGGGCACAAACGCCCCGTGCATCTGGCCGTGCACTGAAATTTTTGCTGCATTGCACAATCAAGTATTTTCCAGTCCACCACCGTGCTTGTCCAACCAGCCGGTACACCCTCTAGTGCAGTGTTCCATTCTGTTTGGAACTTAAGTGACGATTGGCGCGAATGACCTTCTGCAGGATATCGCGAGCGCTCTTGGTCCAGATGAACGGCTTGGGGTTGGTGTTGTGATGAGCAACGTAC
>Ga0208242_100163_pt1 | contig 84854 bp, 85 predicted proteins | sample SubbioAug_CSW13A_FD_184825 | JGI IMG/M metagenome (GOLD analysis project Ga0208242, IMG submission 184825) | Serpentinite rock and fluid subsurface biosphere microbial communities from McLaughlin Reserve, California, USA - CR12Aug_CSW13A (SPAdes) | ecosystem: Environmental > Terrestrial > Deep... | reverse complement strand
CCGCTTTAATCGCAGAAAGTTCAAAGGCCAGCTGTTTAACAGGTTGCTCAATGCCTGTGTATTAACAGATACTATCACTTACAATGAGCTTGTTGCCGTGTCTCCCTGAGGTAACTTGATACTCAGGTTAATAATAACAGGAAAATTATTACTTAAAAACTTTATATAAACGGGAGGTTATCATTGTGCAGATACTGGACCTGGATGCAACTTCTCTGGCGCGGGAAATAAGGGCAAAAGAGATTTCCTGCCTGGAAGCTGCAGATGCCTATATCAGTCATTTGGAACGGGTCAATCCCAAAGTAAACTGTCTGGTGGAAGACAGGTTTGAACAGGCCAGAGAAGAAGCACGGCAGTGCGACAGAATGCTGCCAACAGACAGTATTAAGGGAAAATTGTTTGGTGTGCCTGTAAGCATCAAGGAGGCATTTAATGTTGCGGGAATGAGAACCACCTGCGCGCTATCTTCACGTCGTGAGAGGGTAGAATCGGCTGATGCCGCAGCGGTATCACGCTTAAAAGCCGAAGGGGCGGTGGTCTTGGGTAAGTCAAACACGCCGATACTTTGTTTCTGCCAGGAGACCGACAATAAGCTTTATGGCCGTACCAACAATCCTTGGGATTTAAGCAGGACTACCGGAGGCTCAAGCGGAGGCGAGGGAGCCTTAATTGCTGCAGGCGGAGCGGCTGTAGGCCTGGGTGCTGATATCGGCGGTTCTATACGCTTTCCAAGTCATTTCAATGGAGTTGTCGGGTTTAAATCGGGGGCACTGCAGGTTCCTGATTCTGGGGTCATGCCTGTATTTAATGATCCGTACCAGCAATATATGCTGGGGATAGGAGCTATAGCCAAATCAGTCACCGATGCGGAACTGATTAACAGTATCATTTCCTTTAACAGCCCGCGGGCAATCAACCCTGCACAGTTTGAACTCTGTATACCTGAACCGCATGGGAAGTTTCCGGTGGGTGAAGAGACAGCGTTAATTCTCAACAGAATCAGGGAAGCACTGGCAGACAGCATTACTGTTAACACAGAAAAACCGCCTTTCTTTGAAAAAGCGGCTCTTTACTGGCAGCTTATAATGTCTTTCGATGGCGGGAGGGGCATTGCCGAGGTTGCTTTTGATAATGAGAAACCACGTATAATAATGGAATATTTAAAAGAAGTCACATTTGGCAGCTCAACACTGCACCGCTATCTGACCTGGGCTTTAATAGGAGCAAACGTTTTTAAACCCAACTCCACCAGGCTTCAGACCATGAAGGAAGACATCAAAATAGGCAAAGCAGCTGTAAATGAGTATCTGACTAACCGTGTTCTGCTGTTGCCGGTATACCACTCAACGGCTCCTGCACACGGGGAATTATACAGGGAGCTCTTTTCCATTAAGAAAACATTTTTAAAGTTTATTCCTTATGTTGCATTCGCCAATCTTTGGGGGCTTCCCGCACTTACTGTACCTGTTGGCACTGACAAAAATGGCCTGCCGATAGGAGTACAGTTGATTAGTCTGGTCGGCAACGAGCAGGCATTGTTCTATTTCGGCCGCATATTGGAAGAGAGGTATCGCGGCTACATCAGGTGTGCTTTGTACGACTAATAGGCCGGCATTTAAAAGAAGCACTGATATTTAGCAGTGCTTCTTTCAGTGGTGTCAACGGGGAGACTTTACGGAGAGTCCCAGGAAATACTTACAGTAAGTTCAAAAACTAATGAAATGAGGTATCAACCGTGCCAAAGCGCCAGGATATCGACAAAATTCTGATTATCGGTTCAGGACCGATTATTATTGGACAAGCAGCAGAATTTGACTACTCGGGGACACAAGCCTGTAAAGCTCTTCGTAACCTGGGGTATAAAATTGTTTTGGTAAACTCCAATCCTGCAACTATTATGACTGATCCTGGCATGGCTGACGCAACTTACATTGAGCCTCTTAATGTAAAGAGATTAACTGAAATTATCGATAAGGAACGGCCTGATGCATTGCTTCCCAACCTGGGTGGACAATCAGCTCTTAACCTCAGCATGGAGCTGGCGAAAGCAGGGGTCCTTGAAAAATATGGGGTTAAAGTGATCGGGGTTCAACTGGATGCAATAGAAAGAGGCGAAGACCGTATCGCCTTTAAGGAAAGCATGAAAAAGTTAGGTATTGAAATGCCTGAAAGTGAGCCTGCGTATTCTGTGGAAGAGGCAGAGAATATCGCCAAAACTCTTGGCTACCCTGTGGTTATCCGGCCCGCTTACACCATGGGGGGAACAGGCGGAGGTTTGGTTTACAATATTGAGGAGTTAAGAGTGATTGCTGCACGGGGAATTGCAGCAAGTCTTGTCGGGCAAATATTAGTGGAAGAGTCTGTCCTGGGCTGGGAAGAGCTTGAGTTGGAAGTGGTAAGGGATATTAAAAATAAAATGATTACTGTTTGCTTTATAGAAAACATTGATGCTATCGGTGTACATACGGGGGATTCTTTTTGCTCGGCGCCGATGTTAACCATCACCTCGGAATTGCAGGCACGGATGCAGAAGCATGCCTATGATATTGTGGAAGCCATCGGCGTGATTGGCGGCACCAATGTACAATTTGCGCATGAACCCAAAACAGGGCGTATAGTGGTGATTGAAATAAATCCGCGTACTTCCCGCTCTTCCGCCCTGGCCTCTAAGGCTACCGGATTTCCCATAGCACTGATTTCTTCAATGCTGGCTGCCGGTTTAACACTGGACGAGATTCCTTATTGGCGTGATGGGACATTGGATAAATATACGCCTTCAGGTGACTATGTGGTTGTGAAGTTCGCACGGTGGGCTTTTGAAAAATTCAAAGGCGCCGAGGATAAACTGGGAACGCAAATGAGGGCTGTGGGCGAAGTAATGAGTATAGGCAAAAACTATAAGGAAGCCTTTCAGAAGGCTATCCGTTCACTGGAAATCGGACGCTATGGCCTGGGTTTTGCGAAGAACTTTAATAAGCTCACATTGGGTGAACTTTTGGCATTGTTAATAGAACCTACAAGTGAGCGGCAATTTATAATGTATGAAGCCCTGCGTAAAGGGGCTTCCATAGATGAACTTCATCGTCTGACTCACATAAAAGCCTGGTTTATTGAGCAGATGCAGGAACTTGTTTTACTGGAAGAAGAGATTTTAAAATATAAAAATACCAGCTTACCCGATGCTCTGTTGATACGTGCAAAAAAGGACGGTTTTGCCGACCGCTATCTTGCTGTGCTGTTAAATGTACCTGAGAAGGAAATAAGGGAGCGCCGTATTTCCCTTGGCGTCACAGAAGGATGGGATGCGGTACCTGTAAGCGGCGTTGAAAACGCTGCATACTATTATTCTACTTATAACGCTGAAGATAAGACCACATCCAGCGGCAAGCGTAAAGTAATGATTTTGGGCGGAGGCCCAAACCGGATTGGACAGGGGCTTGAGTTTGACTACTGTTGTGTCCATGCAGCGTTAGCCCTACGAGATATGGGTTATGAAACTATCATGGTCAACTGCAACCCGGAGACAGTTTCAACCGATTATGATACATCAGATAAACTGTACTTCGAACCGCTTACAGTAGAAGATGTGCTGAGTATCTATCAAAAAGAAAATCCAATTGGTATAATCGTTCAGTTTGGCGGTCAGACTCCCCTGAATATTGCCGGCGAATTGGCCGGGGAAGGTGTCAGTATTCTTGGCACATCTCTTGAAGCAATTGACTTAGCCGAGGACCGTGACAGGTTCAGGCATATAATGGAGAAGATGGATATCCCCATGCCTGAATCCGGAATGGCCAGCAACCTCGGTGAGGCTCTTTCTATTGCTGACGAAATCGGTTATCCGTTGATGGTCAGGCCGTCCTATGTTTTGGGAGGACGAGGGATGGAATGCGTCCATGATGAGGAGATGCTTCGTCATTATATCACGGCGGCAGTAGATATTACCCCTGACAAACCCATATTAATTGATAAATTTCTTAATAATGCCATTGAAGCTGAGGCGGATGCCATCTGCGACGGAATAGAGGTTTTTGTGCCTTCAGTTATGGAGCATATAGAGTATGCGGGGGTTCATTCGGGAGATTCGGCCTGTGTGATACCCACCATCAGCATTTCAGACGAGCACCTGGCAACAATCAACGAATATACTAAAAAAATAGCCCAGGAGCTAAAGGTGATAGGGCTGATGAACATTCAGTATGCAATTGTAGACGGCTGTGTTTATGTATTAGAAGCCAATCCGCGTGCCTCCCGCACAGTCCCTTTGGTTTCAAAGGTCTGCAACGTATCAATGGCCCGCCTTGCCACTGAAATAATAATGTCTGCCGGCAACGGTGAATCCATGGTCACAGGTCTGGCAACGGGGAAAATTCCGCATTATGGTGTAAAAGAAGCTGTATTCCCCTTTAATATGTTCCATGAGGTTGACCCGGTTTTAGGACCGGAAATGAGATCTACCGGTGAAGTTTTAGGTATAGCTGATTCATTTGGCCTGGCCTACTTCAAGGCCCAGGAAGCCACCGGGGTATCCTTACCGGTTTTGGGAACTGTTCTAATCAGCGTAAGGGAGCTGGACAGGCCTGCTGTACTTGAGGTCGCCCGTGAATTTGCCAACCTGGGCTTTAAGATACTGGCAACAGATGGGACTAATAAGTTCCTCATGGAGAATGGCGTAAAATCCAGGTTCATAAAAAAGCTTTATGAAGGCAGGCCCAATATACTTGATAGCGTCACTAACAGGGAGATTAACTTAATTATTAATACACCAATTGGCAGATTGAGTGAAAAGGATGATTCGTATATCCGTAAAGCTGCTATTAAGCATAAAATACCGTATATTACTACTCTGGCTGCAGCTCTTGCCAGCGCCAAAGGGATTGAGGCATATAAGCAAGCACATGCAGACGTGATAAAAAACCTGCAGGAGTATCATTTTGGCATTGTAAAGGACTAGCGAAAAGAGTGAAACGCTGCTTGCCGAAAGGAAATAAAAACTTAGGAATGCAGACACCCGAATTATTAAAGGCCGATTTTCATACCCACCCTCTTGGGGACCGCTATCATAATCACCCTTGCAGGGAGCTGTCTGCAATCGACAAAGAGGATATTTCACGTTTCCTGCAAGCAATGGCCAGCAGCGGCTTGCACCTCATAGCCTGCACAGATCACCACAGTGTTGTATCTGGACTTTGGGCCAGAGAGCAGGCTGTCCTTAAAAAATTTCCTTACATTGTGATTCCCGGGGCGGAGATAAGTGTCCTGGGAGCCACACAGCGAATTCACCTCCTGGCTTTAAATATCAGGACCGATATCTCTTCACGCCAGCTCACGCTAAGTGAAGCAGCGAGGGAGATACACCGGCAGGGGGGCGTGGCCATCCTTGCCCACCCTGTCAAGTATCCACATGAAATCAGCCGCAATCAGGAGTTATTATACGATCTGGACGGAATTGAGACTAACAATTTCAGTGAAGGTGAATTTTCAGTTGAACATTATCTGGACAGGAAATCATGCTACAGGGATAAATTTATTCTTCAGGCCTCGGGTTCAGACTTACACTGGAACCCGGAAAACGACCATACTTTTAATGTGAAGCGTACCCGCTTTTCTTTTGGTGTTCCAGTCCGGTGGCTGCTTGAAAAGGGAGTAATCGGAGCCGGGGAGCTCGCTAAAATAGGTCTTTAATATCCTAAATAAAAATCGGCAAAACGAAAGCACTGACGCATTCAGTGTTTTTTGTTTTCTATATGCTTAATACGTTTTATGTATCTAAACTTTTATGGTCTGCCAGTGGCTGCTTCGATAGCGTATCACAGTAATAATACCTCTGACCCAAAAATCTATCACCATGGCCAGCCAGACGCCAAACAGCCCCATATTAAGATAAGTTACCATAACCCATGCCAGGACCAGACGTACCCCCCACATACCAATAGCACCAATAATAAGCGGCCAAACAGTGTCGCCGGCTCCCCTCAGAGCGCCTGTTAAAACCATGACCGTGGCGAATGGAATCTGCGCAAATGCTACCAAACGGAGAGCCATAGCCCCATAAGCTATTATCTCAGGATCACTGGTAAAGAAAGCAATGAAGTATGGTGCAAAAAGAAAAAACAAGATGCCCATGGCACCCATGACCATCATCCCCATTTTCCAGGTCATATAACCATATATCTCGGCCAGTTGGGGCTTCCCTGCCCCCAATCCCTGCCCCACCAGGGTGGTAGCTGCCATTGAGAAGCCAAATCCCGGCATATAGGATATGGACTCAGCAACAATAGCAAGGTGGTGTGCTGCATACTGTACTGTGCCCAGTCTTAGTACTATAACAGAAAACAGCATGAACCCGCTTGATATAATAAGCCGTTCACAACTGGCCGGCAATCCCACTTTGATAATACGACGGATTATTTCCCAATCAAAACTCCAATTATGTAAGGATAACTTTACCCTCTGCCGCCCTGAAAATAAAATATACAATATAATAATCCCCGCTACACCCCGTGACGCTGCGGTAGCGATGGCGGCCCCCAATACCCCCAGGCCTGCTCCGGGAATTGTGGTTTCCAGTAAAGTTATACCAGAAGGCAAAACTATACTAACTGTACGTGATGGGAAAATAAGCAGAAAATTAGCGACTACATTAAGTATATTGGCTAAAGCGTTAACTTTCATAGGAGTTTTGGTATCCCCTGCTCCCCGCAGTACTCCCGACAGAGTAAAGGAAGAAAAAGTAAGAATAAAAGTAACACTGACCACACGCAGATATAGCCCCGCCACAGGGACAACATCTGCCGCTGCTCCCATAAGCAGCGGAATTTGCTCAGCATACAGCAACCCCAGTACTGTGATGAGAAGAGCGAGGCTTGTACCCATCAGGAAGGATTGCTGGGCTACTTTGTCCGCCCCTTCGTTATTCCCGGCACCCACAAATCTTGCTACCAGGACAGTCGAACCTACGCCCAGGGCGGCAAAGACTCCCATTAACAACCACATGGGAGAGTTGGTGATACCGACGGCTGCAATTGCTACCGCCCCAAGGCTGCCTACCATAGCTGTGTCTACAAACTGCACCAGCGTGGCCAGGAACATTTCCATAATTGCCGGCCATGCCAGCATCAAGACTATCTTTCGAATCTGGCTGAGATTGTTTGTTTCAATCTGTGTTAACGGATACGTATTGGCTGCCTCCACTCCTGCTACCCCTCCTGCGCACAAGAGAATCCGCAGCGGCGCTGCGGATAAACATAATGCAATATAAAAACACAAAATAAGAATATCATATTTAACTTTTTTTCAATAGCCTTTATTTAAAATATTTAATAATTTCTGCTTACAAGAAAAATCAGCAGGAATGAGGGAGGCAAGGGCGTATTTAAAATTAGGGAGGTTTAACAGTAAAACATAAAATTGCGTTATACCAGGATTAATGTGAAAAAGGAGATGCACAAGTAGTTGAATGAAAAAGAATGGCATTCTGGCGTTGCCAGGGTAATGCGCCTGCGATGGTTTATTTGGTCCCTGCTGGGAGTTGCTTTTTTTATATCTATCTTTCACAGGGTGGCACTGACTGTGGTTTCGGAGCAAATTATCGGTGATTTTCAACTTACCGGCGCTGTATTTGGAACTCTGGTAGCTGTCTACTTTTACATATACACATTTATGCAGATTCCCTCCGGAGTGTTGGCTGATTCACTGGGGCCAAAGCTGACTGCCAGCCTGGGGATAGCTTTAGCCGGTATCGGCTCAATCATTTTCGGTTTAGCCCCAACCCTGGGGCTGGTATTTGTAGGTAGATTTCTGATTGGGCTTGGAGTCTCCGTAGTTTTTATTGCTATCATGAAGATTCAGGCAGAATGGTTCAAAACTACAGAATTTGCCACTCTGTCGGGGCTCACTGCTGTTATTGGCGGCATTGGATCATTGGTGGCCACTGTGCCTTTGGCATTTTTAGCTACCACAGTAGGTTGGGGAGGTTCTTTTGTAGCTGTTGGCATTTTTTCGCTTGTAATTGCTGCTTTATGCTTTATATTTGTAAGAAACAGTCCCGCTGCCATGGGGCTGCCGACTATAGCAAAAATTCAGGCTGCCGAAAGAGGGGAACACCACAGCAGCAGTGCCGGCACATACCAGGCCCAAAAAAAGGTAAGCACAATCAAAAGCTTAAAAATCATTTTTGGTAATAAATATACATGGCCTATGTTCATAACATTTTTTGGTTTTTATGGGCCTTTTGGAGCATTTAAGAGCATGTGGAGTGTGCCCTGGCTGATGCATACCTATGGTTTTGAGAGTACCGTGGCCTCTTCTTATATATTTGTAGGAGCTTTGGGGGTGATAGTAGGCTGCCCTTTGATTGGTTACATTTCAGATAAAGTAATCAGAAAAAGAAAGCTGCCCTTTTTAGTAACCGGTTTATGTTTCCTGGGGCTGTGGATGCTGGTACCCTTATGGAACCAGGGTAAACCGCCGGTAGGTGTGTTATACCCCTTGCTTTTCCTGATAGGCTTTTTTTATTCAGCGTTTATTCTTACTTTTGCCTGTGTCAAGGAGGTAAATCCAGCGCCACTGGCTGGTTTAGCCACAGGGACAGCCAATGCCGGGGGGTTCCTGAGCATAGCAATTTTACAACCGCTGTTAGGGTATCTTCTTGATCTCAGATGGACAGGAGTTATGGTGAATGGGGCGAGGGTATATCCTGTGGAAGCCTACAGGGTGGTGTTCCTGGTTTCCGGTTTGTTTGTAGCTGTGGGAATCCTGGGTCTCTGTTTAAGCAAGGAGACAAATTGTACAAATGTTTATCATGAGCTTGTTCCGTCGCCGGCCATAGAGCCTCAGCAGTTATAATCAGCAATTCAAACAGTTTCTTTCGATTGGATGAGAAAGGAAAATATTTTTTCCTGTAGAATTTGTATTTGTCAGTTATGCCTGTGAAGTTTATCTGAATATTTAACGTTGAAAGGAGTTTGTTATGACAAGTTATGGTCTGCTTAACAACAAGGTAGCTATTATTACCGGAGCCTCAAGTGGTATCGGCAGAGCCACGGCGTTGCGTTTCGCCCGGGAGGGTGCATCGCTTGTGCTGGCAGGTCGAAGTGAAGAAGCACTGCAGGAAGTGGCGGAACTTGTGTCAGCAGTTGGAAACGCCCCGGTGTTTAAAAAAACAGATGTCTCCAGTGAAACAGAGGTAAAAGAATTGATCGATTTGGCCCTGAGCACCTATTCTCATGTGGATATTCTCTGCAATAATGCGGGCACCACCGGCGATCATTTAATGAATCTCGAGGAACAGGATAGTTTAAACTGGCAGCAGGTTTACGCCGTGAATGTCCTGGGAGCAGTCTATGCTACCAAGCACATCGCCGCACACATGAAAGGAAGAGGAAGCGGCTCTATCGTCAATACGTCTTCTGTGGCAGGTATACGTTCAGGCGCCGGAAGCAACGCTTATAGTGCCAGCAAGGCGGCTCTTATCAATTTCACCCAGACCTCAGCCTGCGATCTGGGAAAGTTTAATATACGTGTCAATGCGGTTTGCCCCGGTCTGATCGAAACAAAAATGACGAAATTTGTTTTCGACTACGCGCGCGAAACCGGCAAGGAAGCAAAGCTCGGCAGCCGCTGTGAGCTCAGGCGGTACGGAAGGCCCGAGGAGATTGCCTCTGTGATTCTTTTTCTGGCCAGTGATGAAGCCAGCTATATTACCGGCCAGGCTATCCCCGTTGACGGGGGTAATACAGCATCGCTTAATCTTCCGGGAATGAAGTATTGAAAAGCAGATGACAGAATTAAAGGCAATAAAGATTAAACAGCTGGGCTTGACGGCCCTGGGAAAGGAACCCGCAGACCTGATCATCAACGGGGGGAAAGTTCTCAACGTATATACAGGAGAACTTCTGGAAAACCAGGTGGTTATCTGTGGCGACAGAATCGCCTATGTGGGGCCCGAGGCCGTCTTCCCTGCCGGTCCCCAAACGAAGACTATAGATGTCCACGGACAGGTGATTATCCCTGGATTTATTGACGGGCATATTCACATGGAAGCCCTGATGAAAGTTACTGAGTTTATTAAATTATCGCTGCCCTGCGGTACCACATCGGTCATTACTGAGTGCACTGCACCCTCCAACGCCCTGGGCCAGGAAGGATTTAAACTATTTGTAGCCATGGCCCACAATCAACCCCAGCGTTTTTATTTCACTGCACCCACCATAACATATCTTTGTTCAAATCAGGGAAGCGGCCATAAGGCTCTTCAGGTAAAGGACATGATCGATATCCTGGATTTGCCGGAAGTGGTTGGTATGGGTGAAGTGTACTGGCCCAGCCTGGTTGGCGATCCCGATCAGGGGCTGTATGAAATAATTGAAGCTGCCCTGGACAGGAAAAAAACCGTGGAGGGCCACGGCGCCGGGGCAAGAAATCAGAAACTGGCGGCCATGGCGGCGCAGGGAGTGGGATCCTGCCATGAACCGGTCACCGCCGAGGAAGTACGCGACAGGTTAAGACTGGGCCTGACCACAATGATCCGGGAGGGGTCAGTACGCAGGGAACTGCAGGAAGTGCTGGGGCCGCTGATTGAGATGGACCTGGATCTCCGCCGTGCTGTCCTTGTTTCCGACGGGGTCTGGCCGGATTCCCTTCTCAATGACGGCCACATGGATTTCATTGTACAAAAGGCCATCAACCTCGGTTTGGAGCCAGTGAAAGCCATTCAGATGGCCACACTGAACACTGCCGAACACTTCAATCTGGACCATGACCTTGGCGGCATCGCGCCGGGGAAGCTGGCCGATATGGTGGTCATCCCCGATCTGAGGACCATTAAACCTCAGTTGGTTATCTGTGGCGGCCGGGTTGTGGCCAAAGAAGGGAAACTTGTTGCTGGCCTGCATGAGCCTGATTACCCGCAAGAGGCTTACCATTGTCTCAATGTGCCCGCAGCAACACCTGGCATTTTTAGGATCGAGGCAGGTTCAGGCTCCAGGGCTGCAGTTCGTGTCATTGAGTTGGTGACCGATATTGTTAACAAAGAAGCGTCGATTACTCTGCCTGTGGAAAACGGGGTTGTCATCACCGCCAATGAGATTAATGTCTGCAAAGTAGCCGTCATTGAGCGCTACCGTGGGACCGGTCAGCGCGCAGTTGGCCTGATTAGAGGATACGGACTGCGCCACGGGGCGGTAGCCTCAAGCTTCAGTTTCGATGAAGGCAATATGGTTGTCATCGGTACCAACGACAAGGATATGGCGGCAGCTGTCAATCGTCTCAGGGAATTGCAGGGTGGCCTTGTCTTTATCCAAAAAGGCCGTGCAGTAAAAGAAATACCTCTGCCCATTTTTGGTGCAGTCTCGGAAATGGACGGGCTGGATGTTTCAGAAAAATTTAAAGATTTTGTCTTGTCCTTACAGGAGGCAGGATGCCAAGGCCAGAACCCGCTGCTGACTCTCTTTACTATTCCTTTTACTGTCATCCCGTCTATCAGGTTGCTGATTAAGGGTTACTGGCTGTCCAGGGAAAGGCGCGTGGCCAACGTGCTCATTGGTATGGAACCATAACTTACTCTCATACCCCGTCCCAGAGGTGCTGCTCCACATTTACCCTGCCGTTTTTATCGAACGTGATACCCTCCCCGGCCAGCATTCTACGCTGTCTCTCCTGGCTGCCAAAAGCATAAACCGGAGCCAGTGCGCCTTGTTTATTGACTACCCTGTGGCTTGGCAGTTTTAAATCAGCCGGCACTGCGCGCATCGCCCAGCCTACTGCCCTGCCTCCCTGCGGCTTGCCAAGCAGTGAGGCGATTTGTCCGTATGTTGCCACTCTGCCGGCAGGGATAGCGGCCACCATCTCATACACTTGATGATAAAAGCCCTTCATGTTTCCTCCCCCACATCTTTACCGCATCTTGCTGTTTACCAAAAGAGCACTGAACATTGCGCTCAGTGCTTTATTACATATTATCACAACATTAGCCAGGCAGTATAGAAGGAAGCATTAAAGGAAGCATTAAGTGAAGCTTTCTATTTAATATGGGGTTTTGTTTTCCAGGAAAGAAAAGGTTTCACCGCTTCCATGTAGAATACTAAATTGTCATTATTTTCTGGTTTACTGTTTAACCGGGACAGTTTTTTTAAGGAGGAATTAAGATGAGCCAGCTGCTGGCTGAAACTCTGACCGCGCGCATCCGCCGGGCGGCAGAAAATATACCAAACGCCGTCATCTTTGTGGGCTCCACCACAGGCGCTGCCGGTAACGGGCCTATCTGTGTACCCTGGAGGCAGCTGCACCATGAGGCTCTGGCAGTGGCTGCTGCCCTGCAAGCCAGGGGAGTAGTACCCGGGGATCACATCGCTCTTCTTGGCCCCACTACCCGGGCCCTTGTCACCGCTGTGCAGGGGATCTGGCTGGCAGGAGCCTGTGTCATTATGCTGCCAATACCCATGAGGTTAAACTCCCTGGATGATTTCATGCGCCAGACACGGGCCCATGTCCGTCACGGTGATGCCCGCATGATACTAGTTGACCCCGCCCTGGCCGGCTTTTACATACCTGACCCGGAAGACCCGCCGGTGATATCCCTGGCCGAAGTCCAGCCCGGACCGGAGCGACCCGGCCGGGATGACTACAGAGAGGTTCCCGACGACCATCATCGCCTGGCCATCTTGCAGTTTACTTCAGGTTCCACTGCCGACCCCAAAGGAGTTATGCTGCCACATCATGTGGTAGGGGCTAATATTGATGCAATGCAAATGGCGGCTGAGCTCACCCCGGACGATACCATGGTTTCCTGGCTGCCACTCTACCATGATATGGGCTTAATCGGGCTGCTCACTGCTTCTATGACAGTGGGAAATACACTGGTTCTGGCTGCTCCCCAGGATTTTCTCTCCCGCCCCGGTGACTGGATGCGCTGGATAAGTGATTTCCGCGGCACTATCACAGCCGGGCCCAACTTTTCGTGGGTGTTGGCAACCCGCGATCTGCGCCGTTTTTATGAAAATGGAAAAAGGCTTGATTTATCGTCTGTCCGTATTGCCTTAAACGGTGCCGAGCCGGTGGATCCTGATGCTGTAGATAAATTTGTCGCCGCTGCCCAACAACATGGGTTCAGGCCAGGAGCGGAGTTTTGTGCCTTCGGCATGGCTGAGGTGGCCCTCGGGGGCAGTTTCCCTCCCCCCATGAGGGGGATGGCCTGCGACGATGTGGAACGGACAGCCCTGGAAAGAGAGGGAATAGCAAGGCCTGCCACCCCCGGCCTCTCCACCACAAGGCGCCTGCCTCTGCTTGGGAGGCCTTTGCCCGGCCTGGAGATGCGTGTCTGTGATCCGGCCACCGGTGAAGTGAAGGGGTTGCGGGAAGTTGGGGAACTGGAGATTCGGGGAACCTCTGTAACGCCTGGCTATTACAACCGCCCTGATCTTGGCCGGTCGCTTTTTCGCGACGGGTGGCTGCGCACCGGGGATCTGGCCTATTTCGTGGGAAGCCCTGACGGCGGGCCGCCGGAGCTGATTATCTGTGGCCGCATCAAGGATGTTATCATTGTGGGTGGCCGCAATGTATTCCCCGAGGATTTGGAGAGGGCCATCGGCGCCGTGGAAGGAGTGCGGGCGGGGAATGTGATAGCTTTTGGTGTGGAGAGTGCCAAGATGAAAGAAACAATTGTGGTGGCAGCTGAGGTGCGCACTGAAAAACCCTGGGAGGTGAGACGGGCCATACGCAACCGGGTCATCCAAATTTGTGCCATACCTCCCCGGGACATCATGCTGGTGCAGCCGGGGACACTGCCCAAAACCAGTTCCGGCAAGCTGCAAAGGAGCCTCTGCAAAAGGCAGTTTATACACAAAGAATTAATGCTAATTGATGATTTCGCAAAATGAGCAATCTTTCTTCTGCAGCTTAATCGCGATTACTTACGGTAACCCCACTAATTATAAGTAAAAAAATGATAAATCAGCTTTGACAGAAGGAGATGCAAAATGAAATTTGCTACAATTAAAGGTTGGGGCAAGTGTCTGCCTCCTGCCGTACTGACAAACGATGATATCTCGACTTTTCTCGATACGAATGATGAGTGGATTGTCAGCCGTACCGGGATGAAGGAACGGCGTGTTTCCCATGTTCATGTGAGTGATCTGTCGTATGTGGCTTGTGTCCGCGCGCTGGCTGCTGCAGGTGTTAATGCAGAGGAGGTCGACCTTATTATTTTCGGCAGCTGTACGGCGGATGAGGTGGTGCCCAACACGGCGTCCCGCATTCAACTGCTGCTCGGTATCAAAACAGCAGCGTCTTTTGACCTCAATACTGCATGCACCAGCGGTATGTACGCACTTTCCGTGGCATCAGCCATGATTAAGACGGGAGCGGTGCGCACCGCCCTTGTCATCGGAGCGGAAGTCATATCCGTTGCTCAGGACTGGACAGATCGCAATGTGGCTGTACTTTTCGGCGATGGGGCAGCGGCCTTTGTCCTCCAGGGGACCGAGGAGCAGGAAGGCCTCCTGGCTGATGAGCTCGGATGTTATGCAGATTCGCGCGATATCCTGCGGGCGAACGGATATGGCTTGCGCTACATAGATGGCCAGAATATTCTGGGTACTATTTGGTGGGATTTCCTTGGCCAGGAGATTTTCAAAAAAGCAGTAATGGGGATGTGCGAGGCGTCTGCAGGAGCCATTGCCCAAGCCGGCCTCTCCACAGACCAGATTGACCTGGTTGTGCCGCACCAGGCAAACCTGCGGATTATTGAAGCTGTCGTCAAGCGGCTGGGGGTTTCCGGGCGTGTTTTCCTCAACATTCACAAATACGGCAACATGTCGGCGGCAACAACGCCGGTAGCTCTTGTTGAGGCAATCGAGGAGGGACACGTAAAACCCGGCATGCATATTTTGCTGCCGGCATTTGGAGGAGGGCTGACGTATAGCGCTCACATTATACGCTGGGGTGAGCGGGTCACACCCGTCCATATTGCCGATATCGAGCTGCCGCCCTGTGAAAAATCGGCCCTTGAGATGGTGAGGGAACACATGAGCAGGCCGCGCGCCGGAGGTCCGTTCTGATCTGCAAATGCTGCCTTAATGAGTAGTGGAGGTGAAAAGATGTACGGCTGTCATGGAAAGCTGCTGCGTGTTAATTTAAGTGATTCAGTGATTTCAGAGGAAGAGATTCCCGCAGATAAGAGCAAGAAATACCTGGGTGGCGCCGGACTTGCTACCAGGTATCTGTGGGATGAGGTGCCGCAGGGGGCAGACCCCCTGGGACCGGAAAACCGCCTCATCTTCATGTCCGGGAGTATTGCCGGAGTAACAGCACCCAGTACCGGGCGCTTCAGTGTGGTGGCCAAATCTCCGCAAACCGGGTTCTGGGGACAGGCCAATTCGGGGGGGCGCTGGGGGGTTGACCTCAAGAAATCTCCATTGCCGAACCTGAAGCCTTCAGGCAGCTCTCGAAGAAGCAGTATGAACTGCTGGACGAGGCAATGTTAAAGATGGCCATGCAGAGCTATGGCACAAACGTAGTGCTGGACCTGGTGAATGTAAGAGGCGGCTTTCCCACGCGCAACTGGCAAAGCGGCGTTTTTGAATTTGCTGAAGAAATCAGCGGCCAGGCGCTTACCGATAAAGTCTTAACCAGGGAGGTTGCCTGTTTTGCCTGCCCCATTGCCTGCGGCAGGGGGACGGAAATTAAAAAGGGCAAATATGCCGGCCACAAAGGGGAAGGGCCCGAATATGAAACTGTGGGGACTTTTGGCGGGATGTGTTATGTGAGCGATATGGAAGCCATCACCATGGCAGGCTACCTCTGCAATGAATATGGACTTGATACAATTTCCGCCGGCAGCACTGAGAGGCTGGGACAAAGAGACAGGCAAGCCGACTGCGGGAAAATTAACAGAACTGGATCTGGAAGATATTATTCCGGTTATATGGGGTTAAGTGAGGAGGTTGCTTTTTGAATATCCGCCTTGAGAATAAACCCTGGTTTAAGAGCTATAAGCTTGGCCCGTTCAAAATGGAGCGGAGCCTGGAGCCGTACCCCGAACTGCCACTTTATGATATTCTTGACCAGTCGGCAGCGAAGCACCCACACGCCACAGCCATTGACTACTGCGGAGTCCGCATCAAGTACCGTGACCTGAAGGTTGCCGCCGACAGTCTGGCCTGCGCCCTGTCCGGACTGGGTGTGAGGAAAGGGATAAGGTTGCTACTATTCTCCCTACCTGCCCGCAGTACATCATCGGCAACTTTGCCATCCTCAAAACAGGCGCCGTCCATGTTCCCTGCAGCATCCTGCACAAAGATCGCGAACTTGAGTATGAAATCGGCGAGTCGGGCGCAGAAACTCTGATCTGTCTGGAAGATTTCCGCCATCGTATTGAAATGCTACGAAAGAAAAAAATCAAGATGCCGGTATCGGAAGACTACGGCCTGACTGAGACCAGCCCTACCACCCATATGGACCTGTCCGGATTCTCCAAGATCATAGGCTTCGCTGCCAGGCAAAAATACAGCATCGGCGTGCCGGTACCCGATACCGATGTTAAGCTGGTGGATGAAGACGGTTATTTTTATATTGTAGACCGCATCAAGGATATGGCCAATGTCTCCGGGTACAAGGTCTACACCAATACCATCGACGATATCCTTCACAGTCATCCTGCTGTAGTCATGGCTGTGACCATCGGCATACCGGATCACGAGCGCCAGGGCAGCGAAAGGATCAAAGCGTTTGTTGTTTTAAAGGAAGAATACCAAAACAGAGTGTCTGCAGAGGAAATAATTGAATTCTGCAGGGACAAGTGCGCTTCATACGCCGTTCCCAGGCATGTCGAATTTCGGGAGACCCTTCCCCTTACGGTTACGGAGAAGATATTCAAAAGAGAGCTGCGGGAGGAAGAGATCTCTAAAATGAGAGCCCGGGGGCTATTGCCTTAAGCTGGCCGGTCGTTAAATTTTACTATCACAGGAGGTGCTGTCGTGGCTTTACAGATTTTCAGCCCGGAATGGGTTGCCGCTTTTGAAAAGGAGCTTCAGGCAAGTGAAGAGTATGCTAAAGTGGCTAAGGGATGGAAAGGCGCTGTCATGCTTCATATCCTGGCAGAACCGTCAGTGGGATTTAATGAAGATATCTTTGTCATCCTTGACCTTCATGACGGGGTATGCCGCTCAATTAGTCTTGTTTCCCAGGCAGAAGCCGATGAGGCCGAGTACATTATCTCCGGGCCCTATGCAGCCTGGAAGCAGGTGGCTCAAAAAAAACTGGGGCCGGTAAAAGGGATGATGACAGGCAGGCTCAAGCTTAGAAAGGGCAGCCTGGGCATGATAACACGCTACATCAAAGCAACGCAGTGTATTGTGGATTGTGTTGCCGGGGTAGATACTTATTTCCCAGACGCGCATTAGCAAAAAGTGCACCAATAATTTTATAAAAACACTGCTGTATTGACCAACTAAAGCAAGCATGCAAAATTCTTCAGGGAGGTTTAAGTCATGGAGAAAAAACTCGTATCCATAACACGCTACGAGACACCGATTGTATCAGTCAAACAGGCCGTCACAAGCTGCGGAGGGCTTGACCTGATGCCATCCAACGCCCGTGTCTTCATCAAACCCAACATTGTGTTCTGGACAAAAACCTGTGCTTTCCCCAAATGGGGAGTAATCACCACCTCCAGGGTTATCGAGGACATGGTCATTCTTTTAAAAGAATATGACATCGAAGACATTACCATCGGCGAAGGGATTGTCGCCGATCCCAAAGACAGGGAAACCCCAGCTGATGCCTTTAAGACATTGGGGTATGAAACCCTGGGCAGGCGCTACGGGGTAAAGTTTATCAACGTCATGGAACGTCCCTTTAAAAAGGTGAATCTGGGGGACGGCATTTCTTTAAAGTTCAACGAGGATATCCTGGAAAGCGACTTTTTAGTCAATATTCCCGCTATGAAGTGCCACAATCAAACCGTAGTCAGCCTGGGAATCAAAAACCTTAAAGGTACAATTGATATTTCATCCCGGAAGAAATGTCACAGCCCGGACCCGGAAAAAGACCTTCATTTTCATGTATCCAGGCTGGCGGACAAGATGCCTCCCATGCTCACTCTGATCGACGGTATCTATACACTGGAACGCGGGCCTGGCTTTGACGGCAGGATGAAGCGGAGCAATCTGCTGATAGCGTCAGCAGATATTTTATCTGCGGACATGGTTGGTGCAAAAGTACTGGGGCACGAACCGGCAGACGTGCCGCATCTGTCCTGGGCGGCAAAAAAACGGAACCGCCCGCTTGACCTTTCCGATGTGGAAGTGGTTGGAGAGAGGATTGAAGATGTTGCTTCTTTCCACGAGCATGACTTTGAATACAGCTCAAACGAGAGCGGGGAAATGCCTCTGCCGCTGGCGAAGCAGGGAATCACGGGGCTGTTTTACCGCAAGTTTGATGATACCATGTGCACGTATTGTTCGGGATTAAACGGATTGATCCTTAGTGCCATCCGGGGCGCCTGGAGAGGCGAACCATGGGATAATATAGAGGTGCTGACAGGCAAGACTATGAAACCCGCATCCGGCATGAATGCCACTGTTTTAGTGGGGCAGTGCATGTACAAAGCCAACAAAGACCATCCTGATGTTAAGAAAATGTTGGCTGTCAAGGGATGTCCCCCGCTGCCCAAAGAGGTGGTCAGCGTTTTACACGAGGCCGGTATCGAGGTCGAACCTGCCCTGTTTTCACAGATAGATGCCCTGCCAGGCTTTTTCATGGCACGCTACCAGGATAAACCGGAATTCGATGAATCTTTTTTCAGGGTGGAATAAGTACCCGAACAAAAGGCAGCACAAGGAGGTCAAAAAAATGCTTCACAAAACAGTTAGATCTTCAGACCAGGGATTTATTCAGGCATTGGATGGGATAGAGCGTAAAACCCTTGTCTATGGGGAAAAGACTTTGCTGGTTAAATTTAAGTTTGAAAAAGACAGGGTGCTGCCGCTGCACAAACATCCCCACGAACAGACAGGATACTTAGTCTCAGGGCGTATAATCCTTATTATCAACAATGAACGCCACGATATAGCGCCCGGAGACAGCTGGGTTATCCCGGGGGATATTGAGCACGGGGTTGAAGTCATAGAAGAATCAGTGGCCATTGAGGTGTTTTCACCTGTAAGGGAAGATTATCTCCCTTAACCGTTAATGCGGCAGAATGTCACAGCTCTAAAAATAGATTTTGGAGGTGTAATGATGGAACAATCGTTATTCGATCAGATGAATTATTTGCGTCAGAGAACAATAACTACTGTTAAAGACCTGAGTGATAAGGAAGCAAACGCAATCCCCGAGGGCTTTAATAACAACATATTGTGGAATACAGGCCACATTTGTCTTATTCAGGAACAACTTGTCTTCGCTTTTGCCAAAGAGCCCATGGGGACGCCTGATGACTTTCCGGCCCTGTTTGCAATGGGGACCAAGCCCTCTGAGTGGGCATCAAAACCACCGGCGTTGAGTGAGCTGATTCAATTGCTCCAGGAGCAGCCGGTTCGGATCCAGGAGAGGCTGAAGAACAGGTTAAATGATACTGTCGCCCTTCCGTTTGTCATTCCCGGCTTAAAATTACAAACCTTTGCCGAGCTGCTTACTTTTACCTTTTATCATGAAGGCACACATATACAGGCCATTAAAATGCTGAAGAAGATAAACGAATTGCAGACTGCTCTTTAGACAATTAGTGCCTGGTTTATTTTAGTGCTTGGTCCCTTAAATAGTAGATTTAAAAAGTTGGGGGAGGATTCGATGGCTAAAAAATTTACGGCTGCGGCTGTGCAGGCTGCTCCTGTCTTTATGGACAAGCAGTCTACTGTGGAAAAGTGCTGTGCTTTAATTCGGGAAGCCGCCTCCCATGGGGCCAAACTGATAGTTTTCCCGGAAACATTTATACCTGCCTATCCAAGCTGGTCCCCTGATTTTTCTGAGCGTTCAGGCCACTGGATTCACTCCTGGGTGGACTACTACCGCAACTCAGTAACTATTCCCGGTGAAGATACCGACAAGATTGCGGATGCTGCCAGGGAGGCAGGGGCCTATGTTGTCGTGGGCGTAAGTGAGCTTGATGCCCGCTGGCAGGGGACGCTCTATAATACTGCACTCTTTATTGATGCCAGTGGCCGCATCATGGGAAAGCACCGCAAGTTAATGCCTACCTTTCATGAGCGCCTCTACTGGGGGCAGGGTGACGGCAGCCACCTTAAAGTTTTTGAGACAGAACTTGGCAGGCTGGGCGGCCTTATCTGCTACGAACACCGTATGACACTGCCCAAGTACGCCCTTTTCACCAAGGGAGAACAAATTCACTGTGCTCTCTGGCCGGGGTGGCCTTCGGCGCCTGATTTTGATCTGCGTGAAAATATGGATATTACCAGCCGTGCACTCTCCCTGGAGGGACAGACTTTTGTTGTTCTTTCATCCATGTATTTTTCCGCGGAAATGGTCCCCGACAGCTTCCACTATAAAAACAAGGCGCAGTGGCACAGCTGCGGCGGCAGCGGCATAATCAGCCCGCTGGGAGGGTATTTGGCCGGTCCTGTATATGATCAAGAAACAATTGTTTATGCAGATATTGACCTCAGTTTGATCCCCATGGCCAAAGCTATTTTTGACGCCATGGGTCATTACTCGCGTTGGGATGTTATTAACATCAATCTCAACGAACAAGAGCTTGGGCCCACGGATCCTGGCCGTGCTGCTGCTAATATCCGTACTCTTCTCGCTGAACTGAAGGAAAGCCTTAGGCAGCTGTCAGCAAATCCGAACGCAATTTCTCCGGCAGAGCTTCATGAAGCCCGTTCCCTGGCTTTGGAGTTGGCTAACCTCACGCAGGCCGAATTAGAAAAGTAATAATCTCAGTAATTAAGTTCAGCGCCGGGGAGGACTGAAAATGAATATCAGACTGCTTAGCCACGATGATTGGGAGCAGGTGAAAGAAATCTTTTCTGAGGGGATAAAAACGGGTATCTCTACATTTGAAACACAGTCGCCGCCCTGGGAACAATGGAAGTCAGACCATTTTTTAAACTGCAGCATAGTGGCTGAGAACGACAGTTTGATTCTGGGCTGGGCGGCACTTGCCAGGGTTTCCTCACGCTGCTGCTTTACAGGGGTAGCCGAAGTAAGTATTTATGTCAGGGAAGGGATAAGGGGAAAAGGAGTCGGCGATATTTTAATGAAAGAGCTGATTCAGTTAGCGGAGGCGGAAGGCTTCTGGACGCTCCAATCCGGGATTTTCCCTGAAAATAACGCTAGTGTAAAGCTGCATCTGAAGCATGGGTTCAGAGAAGTGGGCAGACGGGAAAAAATAGGGCAGCAAAACGGTGCCTGGAAGGATATATTATTATTTGAACGAAGAAGCAGTAATTTTTAAGTTTAAGCGGTAAAAGAGGAGTAATTGTATGGCAGTCTGTCCCCTCTGACCCGGTTATTAACTTACAAGGAGGATTTGCCAGTGAGTGAAGTACTGTCAATCAAAAATGACGGCCATGTCCGCACCATAATGCTTAACCGGCCGGAAAAAATGAACGCCCTCAGCAATGAACTGGCCTGGGGCATAGTGGCTGCGGTGGAAGAGGCGGCAAAGGATGATTCAGTGTGGGTCGTCGCTATCACCGGCAGCGGGAATGCATTCTGTTCCGGGCTCGACCTTTCAGGACGGGGAGATTATACACCTTTCTCGCCGCAGGATACATATCTTGACGACATCAGCTGGGTTGGCCGCTTCCCGCTTGTGTTGCGGCATATCTGCGACAAGCCGGTAGTGGCCGGTGTCAACGGTGTGGCCGTAGGCGCCGGGCTATCCCTGGCGCTGTCTGCAGATATACGTATGGCGGCTCAAAGTGCCCGCTTTATAGCGGGATATCCGCGTATCGGCGCCTCGCCCGACGGGGGCATGACGTGGACACTGCCACAGCTTATCGGTTATGAGCAGGCAATGCGCTTCCTGCTTGAGAATCGCACAGTCAGCGCTGACGAGGCACTTAGCCTTGGCATGGTGGGCGAGGTTGTACCCGATGAACAGTTCGCCCACAGGCTGTCTGAGTATTGTGCCTTTCTTGCTGAACGGCCGCCCATCACTGCCCGCTTGACAAAGCGTGGGGTAACCAAGGCTTGTGCCATTGACCTTGAGGCGCAGGTAAGGTTCGAACTGGCCAATATCAAACGTGCTTTCGACAGCCAGGATTCAAAGAGGGCAATTAAGGCTTTCCTTGAAAAGTGCCAGGTTAAATTTGAGGGGAATTAGAAAGCGGGAAGAGGTAAACAGCATTACAACCTGGCACGGTTTTTCAGCGGAGAGCAACAATTAGCAGAGATGCTAAAAATTTGCTTGGTTAGAATACGGGCAGCAGGTCAGATCATCAAATCTGGATGCCGCCTGTAATTTTTTTAAAGGAAATTATGGGGGAGAGGAGAAGTAATAATAGATAGAATAATGTGAAAAAGACCCGGAAAAATAGCAACATAGCGGGAGGAGTGATTCCTGTGCAAAGCGAAACTGCACGCCGCAGGGAGAAGAAGTCCGCTCTTAAGCAGTTAATAGGTGTACTGGCGCTTTTCATAGTTGGCACAATTTTATTTTATGCGGGCTATGTGTACATAAATTTTAAGATGGACGAAATATGGCAGGCCTCAGAACGCACAACTGCCGCTGCTTTGGTTGAAATTCAGGAGACCAACAGCCTCAACACTGAGATACTGCAGGAAACCCTAAATGCAATTTTGGCTGAAATGGGGGAAATTAAATCCACTTTACAAGAAGCGGGTCAGACCCTGGATTTCTCCACCGTGGTACAGCAAAACCTTTCCTGGCGCCTCGCCGAGCTGCAGCAGCAGCTAAATGAACTTCAGCAGGCCATAGACCTGCTTAAGGACTGACCAACTATGAAATTAATCAGCGCTTTCATCATACTTCTACTTGCTCCTTTTGGCGGCATGGTGCTCGCCCTCTCTCAACAGAATGCGCCGGCGGCATTTCTGCCAAAAGGCCAACTTGTGCTGGACCTGACTGAAATTTCGCGGGAGGCACAGGCTGCATATGAAAAAACCCTGGCTCTTTATGCAAGCTCCGGTTTTATACAATCATTTCTGGAGGAGCAGCAGCAGCAGTCGCATGAGCAGCAGCAGCTGATTGCACAATTGGTTGCCCAGAGCCTGGCACAGACCGAGCTGTCAAAGGAGCTCTACGAAGAGCAGCTCCTGGCAAAGTTGGGCGTCGCCGTTGACAGCTACAGCTCCCACAGTGTTGAAATACTGCTTTTTAATATTACGCAGCAAAACTATCGCAGCTATCTGGTCAAGATTAAGCTGTTTGACCCCGACATGATCAAGGTCAGGCTGGGTCACGGTGAACTTGGCAGGATTGAAACTACAAGTGCAGCTGTGAGAAAAGAAGACGCTATTTTTGGGGTAAACGGCGGCGGGTTTTTTTACGCGGGACAGAATAACTATCTGCCCATGGGCAACACAATGGTAGACGGTAAGCTGATAAACGCCTTTGCTCCGGCCACGGGGGATGTATTTTTCACCGGCTTTTCCGCCTCCGGCGCCTTAATCGGCGGCCTTTTCACAGAGGAGCAGCAGTTGATGGCACTGAATCCTGTGGCAGGTGTCAGTTTTTCGCCGATTCTTTTGCAAGGCAGGCTGCCGGTGGACATACCAGGCAGGTGGCAGGGTACACGGCACCCCAGGACAATTATCGGCAACTTCGGCAACGGTGACATTTTCTTTTGGGTAATAGACGGCCGCCGGCCGGGGTGGAGCAGGGGAGCTACACTGGAGGAGGCCCAGATAAAGCTGCTTGAGCTGGGCGTAGTTGATGCCTATAACCTTGACGGCGGCGGTTCAAGCACCATGGTCTTTAACGGCAAATTAATCAACCGCCCTTCTGACGGAAATGAACGAGCTGTGGCCACCACTATCATCATTGTTCCCTAACACGGATTCAAGAGAGGCAGCGGACAGAACCCGCATCAATAATCTATGTTTTGGAAGTTAAGTTATTGTTAGCCCATGGTTTTATAAGCGACAGTTTATTGTCTGAGCTGGTCAAATGCAGTTATATCGGAATGAGAACACACAACACAGATTATATTAATAAAACACTGGCAGAGGAGATGGGTATTACTGTCTGTGGATTAAGCAGGCAATACGGCGTAAACGCAGTAGCAGAGCATACCTTTATGCTCATATTGGCACTGGCCAAAAATCTTGTTAACTCTTATCAAAACACAATTAGCGGCAGGTGGAGAGAAGCCTTAGGGCCAAATGCCGAGCTGTCAGGCAAAAAAATAGGAATAATCGGCTGCGGTCAAATTGGGAAAAGAGTGGCGGAAATTGCCTCCTTTTTTGGGATGGAAGTGCTGGTTGCAGGAAAAGAAAAAGTGCTAAAAAAGGATGAGCTGCCCGTGGCAGACGTTGTCAGCCGCTCGGATATCATAAGCGTTCACATTCCGGCGACTCCTGAAAATAAAGGGACAAAAGAAAGTATAGATAAAATGAATGAAGAATTAATAAATAATCTGATTAGTTTTTGCAAAAAAAATAACCACACATAAGTGTGTTTTGGAGGAAACAAGTGCACAGCAAATCTGACAGAGAGACAGAAGGGATCAAGCGTCGCTACAACCGGACAGCGCTTTACTATGATTGGATGGACCACATGTTCAGCCCTGCACTGCGGAAAAGAGTCCTGGCATATGCCGGCGGGAAAGTGCTTGAAGTCGGTGTCGGGACTGGGAAAAACCTCATGTACTACCCCCCGGGTTGTGAGGTGACGGGCATTGACTTCAGTCCCGCCATGCTCAAAAAAGAGCACGCTGCTCCCAATGTGGCATATTTATTGCTAATGTATTTTAATAACTATAAATATTGACCAAATACGCCTGAAAATCCAGCTTTGGGCGGTGGTAATGCGCCACTGCGGTGTAGTTGTGCACCAGTATTTTACTTTCACAGAAAAACCTTTGTAATATAGCAATATTCGATGATAAAATAGTGTATATACGCCAGCTAATATAATTGAGTCAAACAAATCAGATAGGGAGGTAGTTGGTTTGGGGAAAGTTTGCTATGGTCTTGAAGGTAAAGTTGTTTTGGTTACAGGCGGCAGCAGGGGTGTGGGCCTGGAGCTGGCAAGGAGGCTTATCGGTGAGGGAGCTAAAGTGGCCATCTGCGGCAGGAAACAGGACGGGCTTGATGCTGCTCTGGCCGAGCTTGGGGCGGGGGAAAATGCGATGGCGATAAAAGCGCATATCGCTAAGGAGGATGAGGTTGAAGCGCTTTTTAATGCTGCGGTCGACCGTTTTGGCAGGCTCGATATTCTTGTTAACAATGCAGGCATGAACCTTTTAACCCCTTCAGTGGTGGACAGCAGCCTTGATATGTGGCAGAAAATAGTGGAATCTAATCTCACAGGTACTTACCTGTGCTCCAAAAAGGCCGCACAGATTATGAGTAAGCAAAAGAGTGGTAAAATTGTGAATATTTCTTCAGTAGCCGCCAGAAAGGCAGCCCCGGGGATGGGTATTTACGGTGTGGCCAAAGCAGGAATAGAAATGCTGACAAAAGTGCTGGCCTCGGAGCTTGCCCAGGACAACATCCAGGTCAATGCCGTCGCTCCCAGTATGGTCAAAACAGGGTTCAGCAAACCTTTTTGGTCAAACACCAGCCTCTATGAGCAAATAATTAAAAGAATACCGCTGGGAAGAATCGCCGAGCCTTCCGAAGTGGTGGAAGCTGTCCTCTTCCTGTGTGCGGACGGTTCAAGTTTTATTAACGGTCAGACGATTGTTGTAGACGGCGGGACCACTGTGGTTTAACAGTGTCCCGGAAAAAAGGAGGATAACATGGCTGCTATCAGCAAATCAGAAGAAATGCTGCTTACCCTGTTAGTTATGAATTACGGACTCCCCAAACAGGCGGACAGAAAAGAAAACCCTGTAGCCTGGTGCACCTCCATTGCTCCGGTTGAGTTTTTGCGTGCACTCGATGTTTTGCCGCTTTACCCGGAAAACCACGGTGCAATTATCGGAGCAAAAAAGATGGGGGTGGAGCTGGCCGAAGTGGCGGAAGAGGCTGGCTACTCCACAGATATCTGCTCCTATGCCCGTGTGGATATCGGCCAGGTTATGACAGGCAAAAGCCCTGTATACGGGCTGGCCAAACCGGATTTTTTAGTCTGCTGCAATAATATCTGCAACACTGTGATAAAATGGTATGAAAACCTGGCACGTTACTTCGATGTCCCTCTCTTTCTTATAGATACGCCATTTAATCACGGCCTCAAAAATTCAGAAAGCAGCATCAACTACGTGGAAGGCCAGTTCAGGGAGTTTATTCCCTGGCTGGAAAAAGTGACAGGCAAAGAATTTAACATGGAAAGGTTCATGGAAGTTGCCAGAATTTCCACTGAGACGTCCAGGCTGTGGCGTGAGATCATGGAGCTTGCCAAGCACAGGCCAGCGCCTTTCACAGCATTTGATTCTTTCAGGTATATGGCTCCGGTGGTGACAATGCGAGGTACACCTGAAGCACTGGAATATTACCGATTGCTAAAAGAAGAACTCCAGCAGCGCATCAGGGATGGCGTATCAGCAGTCCCTGAAGAAAAATACAGGCTGATGTTCAACGGGATTCCTGTCTGGTATGAAATGCGCAGGATGTCGCAGCTTCTCGCCAGATATAAGGCTAATTTTGTCTGTTCATCTTACACCAATGCCTGGATACTGCAATTTGACTGCGATAACCTGATGCGAAGCATGGCTGAAATCTATACTTCCATCCTCATTAATCAAAGCCTTGACCGCAAAGCCGCCAATTATGAAAATCTGGTTGATGATTTTTCACTGCACGGGATTGTGCACCACTCCAACAGGAGTTGCAAGCCCTACTGTTTTGGCCTTTATGACCTCAGCCGCATGTCGCAGGCCAGGCCTAATGCGGTGCCTGAACTGATTTTTGACGGGGACCAGACTGACCCCCGCAATTTTTCCTGGGCACAGTTTGAAAACAGGTTCCAATCCTTTATGGAAACTCTGGCGCTAAATGCTGCTGGTTAATAGACTGGAGGGATCGATATGGAGCAATACCTGGATTATTTTTTGGACGCTGCTGCAAATCCGGTAAAGGAAATCAATCGCTGGAAAGAAGAACAAAAAGGCAGTGTCATTGGCTGCCTGCCCATTTATATTCCTGAGGAAATAATCGATGCCGCCGGTGCGCTTCCTGTTTACCTGTGGGGAGGGAAAACAGAAATTGACAGAGCAAACGCCCACCTGCAGGGATTCGCCTGCTCCATTGTGAGGGCGGTGCTGGAATATGAGTTTAAAGGTACTTATGATATGGTGGATGGGTTTGTTTTCCCTTCCACCTGCGATCACATCCAAAATACTTCTGATATCTGGGCCAAAGCCTTTTCACACAGGCCAAAATTCGACCTGGTTTACCCCGCCAACAGGCAAAGCAACTACGCGGAGCAATACCTGACAGAACTCTACCGGGAATTTATCTCGTGGCTGGAGGTGCTGACAGGCAGCAAGGCTGATGATGATGCGCTGCTCGAGAGCATCAAAAAATACAATCTGCACCGCCGCCTCATGTCGGAGCTTAGTGAAATCAGGGCCAAAAGCCCGCAGAGTCTCACCGGACGGGAAATGTCGGGCCTGGTCAAAGCCTCCCTTTTCCTGCCCAAGGATGAATACAACAGCCGCCTCATTGAATTGCTGCCCTGGCTGTGGGAGAGAAGAATCAGGGAGAAGCCAAAAACCCGCCTTGTGCTTACAGGTATTCTGGCTGAGCAGGAGATTATTGATATTATTGAAGAACTTGGTGGGTGTATTGTCGCCGACGACTTGGCTCGCGGTGCCAGGTTGCACCGCAACCAGGTGGATGAAAGTATTGAGCCTCTTGCTGCCTTAGCCAGGAGGCACCTTAGCCTTGGGCCCTGCTCCACCCTTTTTGACCCCGGCAAGGGCAGGGGTCCTTACCTGGAGAGCCTGTGCAGGGAAACAGAAGCTGATGCTGTAATTTTTATTAATATGAAGTTTTGTGAGCCTGAGGAATTTGACTACCCTGTGATTAAGACAGACCTGGAAAAAGCCGGTATTCCCCTTCTCTTCATTGAAGTGGAGCAGCAAATGACTTCCTATGGCCAGTTGAGGACTAGACTGCAGGCCTTTATGGAAATGCTGGCGTAGGAGGATATGATGACTTACACTATGGGAGTGGACATAGGCTCTATTACTTCAAAATGTGTCATACTCAGAGACGGAAAAGTTGTGACCGCCACAGCAATTATCAGGGCAGGTACCGGCAGCGACGGGCCGCAGAGGGCGGTGGCGGAGGCTTTGCGCCTGGCAGCGCTCAGTCGGTCAGAAATAGCTTATGCGGTGGCTACCGGCTACGGCAGGGTTACTTATGACGATGCTGACGAAGAGCTCAGTGAAATAGCATGCCATGGCAGAGGAGCTGTATTTCAGGAGCCTCTGGCACGCACAGTAATAGACATCGGCGGCCAGGATGCCAAGGCGATTAAACTTGGTGCAGGAGGCCGCGTCCTCAACTTTGCCATGAATGAGAAATGCGCGGCAGGCACAGGGCGTTTTCTGGAGGTAATGGCCCAGGCGCTGGGGTATCCACTGTCCGAACTTGGCGCTTTGGGTGAGAAGAGCACTGAAAAAGTATCTATCAGCAGTACATGCACTGTTTTTGCAGAATCTGAAGTAATCTCCCATCTTGCCGCCAACAGGAAAGTTGAAGATGTGGTGGCGGGTATCCATGAATCGATAGCCCGCAGGATTGCCGGTCTGGTACGGCGGATCGGCCTGGAGCAAAAAGTACTGATGACAGGCGGAGTGGCTCAAAATTCAGGAGTAGTAAAAGCGCTGGAGGAACGCCTGGAGTGTCCGCTGGTTGTCCCGGTTTACACCCAGGCCAACGGCGCGCTGGGCGCGGCTGTCTTTGCCTTTGCCAAGTATCAAAAAAATAAAGAAGAGCATGTTGAATAACGGAGGAGAGATTAAATGATTGACGAACTGTTTCCAAACCTGTTTAAGATAGTGGTGCCGCTGCCCCAGAATCCCCTTAAAGAAATAAACTGTTACGTGGTGAAGGGCGAAAGAAACCTGATAATAGACACGGGTATGAACCGGCCTGAATGCAGCAGCGTCCTGGATGAAGGCTTAAAAGAACTGGGTGTTGATTTAACAAAAACTGATTTTTTCATCACGCATATGCATGCCGACCATTCGGGCCTTGTGGGGAATCTGAAGACTGAATCATCGGCCGTCTACTGCACCCGGCAGGATGCGGATATAATTAATGCCGATGACAGCGCCTGGGAAATAATGCGCTACTTTGTCAAAATGGGCGGATTTCCTGAGGGTGAATTTGACAACGCAATTAAAAAGCATCCCGGTTTTAAATATAGGGTGAGGGATTATATCGACTTTACAGAGCTTGCCGAAGGGGACATCATCAGAGTGGGAGATTACTGCTTCAGCTGTGTGGAGACTCCCGGCCATACCAGGGGGCACATCTGCCTTTATGAGGCAGACAAAAAAATCTTTGTCTCGGGGGACCATATACTCGGTGATATAACACCCAATATCTCACTGTGGCTTGATGACGAAGACCCTCTGGCGGATTACATAAAAAGCCTGGACAAAGTATATAAGCTTGAGATTGAAGTTGTCCTGCCCGGTCACAGGACCATCTTTAAAAACTGCCGTGAGAGGATAGATGAGCTGAAAAACCATCACCAAATGCGGGCTGACGAGGTACTCTCCATCTTGGAGCAGGGCGGCCAAAACGCTTACCAGGTGGCTTCACAAATGACCTGGGATATGTCTTATGATTCTTTTGAGCAGTTCCCCATCGCACAAAAGTGGTTTGCTTCCGGCGAAGCCCTCGCCCACCTGAAATACCTGGAGGTTAAAAATAAAATAAAAAGGGAAATAGTAAGCGAAAATATTATATTTTCACTGCAGCAGGGAGGAGAATAACAAAAAATGCACTGTCTTTATCAGAGAAATTTTCATACCTCAGTGAGAGAAGCCCATGACGGGTTGCTCATTGCCGAGACAAGCCACTGCGACACCAGAGGCGAGACTGTTGCAAAGCTTAAGGTGGATAAAACCACTTTTGCCATTGTTGATGCCTGTATCGAGATACACCGCGGGCGCGGGCACGGGGAGATCGCTGCTGTCAAAGAACTGGTGGGCATTGAAGCTTATCTTGGAAAAGGGCCGGAATTACGCCAGGCTTTTAAGCGTATGACAGAACCCCTGGCGGGAAATCTTTTTGCTGAAACAGTAAGGGGAGTAATTCAGGCGGAAACTTTTTTGTATAAAGAAAGAGGCTATGCTTCAAGCTCAGACTACAGCCAGTACTGGAACAGGATGTATATCAATTCCTGCCGCTATTACAGCAATCTGGACAGGGTTAAAGACAGTTGGGATGTGTATGCCAATGGACGTGAGAGGATAGGCTGCCTGTTTCTCAGATCTAAAACATATTTCCTGTATGCAGAAGGGCCGGGGGAATACACTATTGTTGGCAGCATAAATGATACCTTCCACGAAATGAATACCTGGATAAAAATATGCAATGATAAGGTGCAATCAGCCAAAGGAACAATTCTGCGTGTCCCCGACGAGGTCTGTAAAGAATCTACTCAATTTTTGACCGCTCTGGCAGGTGTAGATATTAATGTGGCCGACAAAAAAGAAATATCCGGTCTGCTTGGAACAGCTCAGGGCTGCGTTCATTTAATTGATATGACCGATGATTCTGTCAATACTTTGAAATACTATCTCAGTCACCCCTGGGATGATGCAAAGAACGACTGATAAAAACAACGAGGAGGAAAAAAATGGAACTTAATGATGCTATCTTACAGAGGAGATCTATCCGCAAATTCAAACCCGATGCTGTTGACAGCGCAACCATCGCCAAACTCCTGGAAGCCGCCCGTCTGGCGCCTTCAGGCTCAAACCTGCAGCCCTGGAGGTTTATTGCTGTTACCAGCGAAGAGATGAGGGCAAAACTTGCCGCCACCACACTTGACTTTGTCTGCACCGCGCCGCTGGTCATGGTCTGCTGCGCGGATCTCAATGCCACAGAGACCAGGGCGGAACGGTCTGCGGAGCTCAGAGCGGCCGGCGCCTTTGCGGGGACGCAGCTTGAAAATATGTCGCTGGCCGACTACCAGCAGAGGACCCAGAGTGACCCTGCCGCCACCGCGGCCTACCTTAGCCTGAATGTGGCCATTGCCATGGAGCATATGGTGCTGCGGGCAGTGGAGCTTGGGCTTGGCAGCTGCTGGGTGTTTATGTTTAGCCGGGGTAAAGTTAAAAAGGTGCTCGACCTGCCTGATAACCTGCTTGTCACAGGCCTCATCCCGTTTGGGTATCCTGACCAGGAGCCACAGCCAAGGCCAAGGCTGCCGCTTGACCAAATTTACTTAGGAGAGGTCTGACAAGGAAGAGTTAATTGAAAAGGTATATGTCCCGAAACATGTGGATTATGTGGTGCACAGCTTTATCAACCATTTAAAGGGAGGAAGCTGCCTGAAACAAACAGCGGCTACCAGGCGGTAAGTGCCCTGGCAGGGAAAGAATTTGGCAAGACACATAAAAAAGTCTACAGCAGCCTGACATCACCACATCCCATCGATCTTACGCGCTACCAGGTGGCCAACTGCTACCTGGGGCGGGCGGGGCTTATCAATTCAGGGGGCCCGTCTGGGGAAAATGATCTGGCGGAAGCTGTGCGCACCGCGGTTATTAACAAGCGCGCCGGCGGTATGGGGCTTATTTCCGGGAGGAAAGCTTTCCAGCGCCCCATAGAAGAAGGTGTAAAGCTGCTCAATGCCATCCAGGATGTGTATATGGACAGCAGCATCACAATAGCCTAGGCGCAGTCACATATTTCCTGTTATTGATTTTTATGATATATTCTAAATAATGATTTATACCTGATATTCCAGACTGCTGCTGATTTTGCAAAAGGAGGTTTGAAATGAACACTGACCGTATTGCCGCACTTTTTGATGATTATAAAACCGGCAGAAAAGATATCACTGAAGTAATGGGGGAACTGAAAAAACTCCCCTATGAAGACTTGGATTTTGCCAAAGTTGACCATCACCGCGCACTCCGCAACGGCTTCCCGGAAGTGATTTTATGCCAGGGCAAAACACAGGAACAAATAGTGAAAATATTTCGGACCCTGGCTGACTGCAACCGTACTATACTGGCGACAAGGGCGTGGCCCGCAGCTTATGAGGCTGTGAAAGAGGCCTGCCCGGAAGCGGTTTATCATGAAGCTGCCAGGATAATCAGCATGGCCTCGGGGGACGTCAGGCGCTTTTCACGCAAAATAATAGTGCTGTCTGCGGGGACTGCAGACATACCGGTTGCCGAAGAGGCGGCTGTAACCGCCGAAGCCATGGGACACGATGTTGAGAGGATTTATGACGTGGGAGTGGCAGGCATACACCGTCTTTTTGCCCATAAGGACCGTCTTTTTTCTGCCGCAGTGCTGATCGTGGTGGCGGGGATGGAGGGTGCGCTGGCCAGTGTGGTAGGCGGGCTGGTGGACATGCCTGTGATTGCCGTGCCTACCAGTGTCGGTTATGGCGCCAATTTCGGCGGGCTGTCCGCACTTTTAACAATGCTTAACAGCTGTGCAAACGGCATAGGCGTTGTAAATATTGATAACGGTTTTGGTGCGGCCACACTGGCCGATGCAATTGTGCGCAGTGGAGATGCTGCTACAGGAGACTGCAGCGAAAAAAAAGACAGCAATGGGGTGTGACAATGACTAAACAGGAAAAAAAGCTTAACCATCTGCAGGAAATCCTCGCCGCTTACGGCGGCGCCCTGGTGGCCTACTCAGGAGGCGTTGACAGCACTTTCCTGGCGAAAGTGGCAAATGATGTGCTGGGTGAAAAGGCGCTGGCGGTTACAGCCGGCTCAGAAACATACCCGCAAAGAGAAGTGGACGCTGCTCACGCTTTGGCGCACAAACTGGGGCTGCGCCATCTTTTAATCCACACCGAAGAGCTTGAGGATGAACACTTTGCCGCCAACTCCCCCGACCGCTGCTATATCTGTAAAAAAGAGCTGTTTGGCAAGCTGGTGGCTATCGCCCGCCAAAGCAATATCCCCTATGTGCTCGACGGTGCTAATTATGACGATTTGGCCGACTACCGCCCCGGAACACGCGCTGGCAGGGAGCTTGGCATTAAAAGCCCGCTGCAGGAGGCCGGCTTCACCAAGGAAGAAATACGGATGCTTTCACAGCAAATGGGCCTGCCGACATGGGACAAGCCATCTTTAGCCTGCCTGTCGTCACGCTTTCCCTACGGCGAACGGATTACAAAGGAGAAGCTGAACATGGTCGCCCTGGCCGAAGACTACCTGCGCTCGCTGGGAGTGGGCCAGCTGCGGGTAAGGCACCACGGCAACCTGGCACGGATTGAAGTCACCTCAGATGACTTCGGCAAAATTTACGCGTCAGCCGGCAGTATTGTGAGGAAAATTAAAGAAGCCGGCTATAAATATGTGACACTGGACCTGCAGGGCTACCGTACAGGCAGTTTGAATGAGGTGTTGGACAGCCTGGCACAAGAGCCTGGCGTTTAAAGCTGTGTTTTTTACCGGGTCTGTGGTAAAAGATAGCAATTAGACAATAAAGGTATACAAATTATGTATATAGGCAATCATGAAGCAGGAGTATACCCTGATATGTAGAATTAACTAAGAGAACCGGTCGTGCCGGCCGGTAATGATTTTGACAGGGGTGTAGCTATGCAGGAAAGGGAACATACCCTTGCCATGTTTGTGGACTTTGAAAACATTGCCATGGGTCAGCAGGGGAAGAACCAGCCGGATTTTGATATTCAGAAGGTTCTTGAGCGCCTGGTGGAGAAGGGTAAGGTCATAGTAAAGAAAGCTTATGCCGACTGGAGCAGGTTTACCAAGTATAAACAGCCTTTTCACGAAGCGGCCATTGAACTGATAGAAATTCCCAAGCGTTCTGCCACCGGCAAAAATTCTGCCGATATCAGATTGGTTGTTGACGCCATTGATCTCTGTTACGCCAAAGAACATATTGACACCTTTGTCATAGTCTCAGGCGACAGCGACTTTTCGCCTCTTGTCTCTAAACTTAAAGAAAACGGCAAACATGTGATTGGGCTGGGCATGCGCACTTCCACCTCGGCGCTTCTCAGCGACAACTGCGACGAGTTTATCTATTATGAAGACCTGGTGCTTGGCGAGTTTCAGCCGCCTAAAATAAATGGCAGGGTGCCAAAGGAAAAACACCCGGCTTTCAACCTCCTGTTTGAGTCGCTCATAGCCCTCATTCGTGAAAACAAAGAGTGTCTCTGGTCTTCCATGGTCAAAGACACCATGAAAAGAAAAAGGCCTTCTTTCAGTGAGTCCACTTACGGCTACCGCTCTTTCTCGGACCTGCTGGAGGATGCCCAGAAAAGGGGTTTTATCGAGCTGCGCACCGACCCGCGCAGCGGCACCTACGTCGTTGTCGGCTTTGTAAATGAGCAAAAATAGGTATGCAACAAAAGGAACAGGTACAGCATAATATATGCAGTGCCTGTTTTATTGTGGATTGTGAAGAATGTCAACCATATAGAAAAAAAGGGTTGACAATAAAAAAATGCAGTGCTACAATTCTAACTATCATTCAAGAAGAGGGGAAAATGATGAAAATTTCTGTACGTGATATTGTTCTAATTGCGTTGTTTGCTTCCCTGACAGCTGTGATGGCACTTTTTGTTTCCATTCCCCTGCCTTTTAGCCCCGTGCCTCTGACAGGACAGGCTTTCGCCGTGATGCTTGCCGGGTTGCTCCTGGGCGCCCGCCGCGGAGCTCTCAGCCAATTGGTGTATATACTGCTTGGTGCAGTGGGCCTGCCCGTTTTTGCCAATGCCAGGGCTGGTTTTAGCGTAATTATAGGCCCCACAGGCGGTTTCCTCTGGGGCTTTGTGCTCGGCGCCTACATTATCGGCAAAATGGTGGAGAAGCGCACAAAACCCACACTTTACTACCTGTTTGCCGCCACCGCTCTGGGCGGTGTGGTGGCAGTGTATATTCCTGGTATCCTGCAGCTTTCCCTGGTGGCAGGGATGACTGTTCTCCAGGCTGCCACAGCCATGGTAGTATTCCTTCCCGGTGACATCATAAAAGTAATTGCTTCAGCACTGCTGGCGCACAGGGTGAGGGCAACGGGCCTGATACAGTCGGCACAAAAATAAAGTAGGCTGGAAACAGGGGGACAAAGTGCCTGTCCCCCTGTTCATTGTGCCTAAAAATAACATTATCAAATAAAAAGGAATTCAGCTCTCATTGTCGAAATTTTGAAAAATTGCTTTTACACTAAAATAATGGCACAGGAGATAATTTTAATGGAACTTAACTACAGAGAAAAAATTTTTTTGGGTTCGGTACTATTTCTGATTCCAACAATTTTCATACGGGAGTTTGTCCAAACCAGTTTTTTAAACCGAACTCAGCTTTTTTTATTTTTGATAATGGTGGCGTCTTGTCTGGTTTTAGCCAAAGGAGTACCGCTCTATATGAGCCTTTTTACTTTGACCATGGGGCATGTACTTCTTTTTATATATGGAATGAGCTATGGTGTATGGCTGGACGGAATTACCAAAAACTTACCTATTGTGGTGCTGCTTGCCACAGTACCGCTTTTGACAATTCCCTTAAAGAATGGAGATTATCTGCACAATGTGCACTCGTTTTTTAACAGATTTGCTGACAGGCCCAGGCATTTGTTTGCCATTATTTCAATTTTAATCTATTGCCTTGGTTCAGTTGCAAACCTGGGGGCACTGAGAATAGTCCACCCGTTAATAGAGGACCTTAAGTTTTCAAACAAATATTCTGCAAGATTGTTCGCTGCCGGTTATATATCTTGTTCGGTCTGGTCCCCGTATTTTATCTCAGTCACACTTATTCTTCACTATACAGGCTTATCTTTTACTCAATACCTCAAGTATGGCGTGATTTACAGCCTCTGCCTGATAATAATAGGGAATATAATATTTGGGCTGCTGGAAGCCAAAAATACGCAGATAAAAATTGCAGAAGTACAGGCTTCAGCTGCAACAAATACTAAACCGCTGTTAATAGCGCTGGGCGGACTCTTTATATCTATAATCCTGGTTGAAAAATTTGTTAAATTCAGCAGCGCTTTTTTACTGGTGAGCTTTGTTTCTGCTATCTATGCCATACTCTGGTCTGTGGCTATTGGTAAGTTAAAGCAATTTTTTTCACTGCTGAGAACTTACTCTAATGTAGTCATACAGATTAAGAATGAGTCGGTATTTTTTATCAGTGTTGGTTTCTTAGGAATAATCCTTGTAAATACCCCTGTAAGAGGCATTATTGAGAGGACTTTCTCGGTATTTTTCGGCTTGCCGCCGTTTCTTTTAATAATAAGTATAATAGGCCTGGTTGTAACTTTATCATCATTGGGGCTTCACCAGGTTATAACAATTACAACTTTGGCATTGTCGCTGGATCCAGGTACCATTGGCTTATCCAATATCGCATTTACACTGACCCTGGTCGGTTCATATGCTATGTCCATAACTATTTCCCCGTTTGTCCCCTATAATATAGTCCTGGCAGGCCTTTTAAAAGAAAATGTCTTCAAAATAGGTTTGAAGTGGAACCTTGCATTGGGTATAACATGGATTTTATTTTCCGGTGCGTTTATAAGTGTCATTAATATTTTTACGAAGTAACTGCCAATTGAGAGAATAATTAAATAATTAAAAACACTGTAAGCAGCAGGATTTTACTAGAAAACAAAGAATATAGTACCCAGTACCCGCCATCAGTGATGAGCGGCCAAAGCAGATTACTTTACGGAGGTGACAACTGCTTACTGTTCCTTACTTTTTTTGATTAAGTAGCAACATACAAGGAGGGGTTTATTTAATGTTTAAAAGAAATAAGAAAATGATTTTGCTTATTGTTTTAGTACTGGTGTTTACCCTCATTGCCGCAGGTTGCGGGAAAAAACCAGAGCCTGTACAGCCCGGTCCGCAGCAGCCGGCGCCTCCGGATTATCCCACCAAGCCTATTAGTGCTATTTCTGTCTGGTCTGCCGGCGGAGCTTCGGACGTAGCCTTCAGAGGATACGTTAAGTACATCGCCGAGGAATTGGGCCAGGAAATCAATGTACAGAACATTACAGGTGGAAACGGTGCAGTGGGCTGGGCAGCAGCAGCGGCTGCACCCGCAGACGGTTATAATATGACGCTGATGACATTCGATCTGTTGACCAATGAAGCACAAAAACTTACCCCGACAACCTACAGGGATTTCGATGTACTCAGTATGTTTACAGTACAGGGCATGATGTTGATCACCCATAAAGATTTTGGCTGGAACACCTTAGAGGACTTCCTGGCTGCGGCTAAAAAGGCCAAGGCCGAGGGCAGGACCCTAAATATCGGTGTTGCCGGTGAAGCCGGACTGTGGCACCAAGCCGGTGCAATCATGGCAGAAATGACTGATACAGAAGGAGCTTATACCTTTGTACCTTTCACAGGTTCAGCTGACCAGCTGGCAGATTTGCTGGGTAAGCATACCGACGCCATGGTTTCTTCAGTAACTGCTTCCATCCCCCATATTAAAGAAGGCACCCTTAAAGTCCTGGCAACCATGACTGATGAGAGAGTGCCCATCATACCCGATGTGCCAACTTTTGAAGAGCTTGGCTATGATGTGAAGTATGAAAGCTGGAGAGCTGTAGGGGTTCCCAAGGGGACGCCCGAACCAATTCTGGCAATATTGCGTGAAGCCGCCAAAAAAGCGTTTAACAATCCAGATTTCCAAAAATGGGCTAATGAAGCTAATATTGATCCTCTCTACAAAGAGCATGACGCAGCTGTGAAACACATGGCAGAGCAATACCCGGTTGTAGAAGGGGTTATGAGGAAATTTGGGCTAATAAAATAAATAACACTTAGGCGAAGGGGGGACTTGGTGTGCCAGGTCCCCCTGACTTCCTAGTAAGGAGGTTAGCGCGTGAAAAAAGAAGACATTATTGCCGGCATAATATTCATGGGAATCTCCATCTTTCTCTTCATTCAGACCCTGAAATTTCCAAAGCCGCCTGTGCAGGGCACCGGGCCATCATTCTGGCCCCAGGTGATATTGACCTTAATGGTTATATTTTCCATCGCCCTTATTATTAACGGATTAACCAGCAGAAAAACAGGTGCAGCGGGCACTGCACGGCCTAAAGTTGCCTTAAATGTAAAAAGTGTTCCCAAATCTGTATGGGGTATTCTCGTTACTACGCTGTTTGTATTTTTTTTCAAGCAGTTGGGGTACATGTTAAGTACATTTTTCTTTTTAATAATTCTTATTAACGTTATTAACTTTGACCTTCGCCCCAAAAAGCTCATAACCAGCGCCATTCAGTCCTTGCTCATGTTGGGTATGATTTACCTGATATTTGATGTTTTTCTGAAGGTTAACCTGCCCAAAGGCAGCTTTTTTTAGCAACAAGGAGGATAAGCTGTGGAATTTTTACGCGCATTTATCATTGTTTTTGAGCCAGTAAACTTCTTATTGCTGACAAGCGGTGTTATATTGGGTATTGTTGTAGGCGCCATACCGGGACTTACAGCTACCCTGGCCATATCGCTGCTGTTGCCTTTTACCTTTGGCCTGAGTGCGATTCCTGCCTTAATAATGCTGCTCGGCATCTATGTGGGGGGCATTTATGGCGGCTCTATTACTGCCATACTGATAAGAACGCCCGGGACTCCGGGGGCCGCTGCCACAGCCTTGGACGGCTACCCGCTAACCCAGCAGGGTCTGGGCGGGAAAGCCTTGGGTGTAGCCACCACGGCCTCTTTTTTTGGTGGAATATTAAGCGCTGCCATCATGATCTGGCTCTCACCTATAATATCCAGTTTTGCTCTGAAATTCAGTTCTGCTGAGTATTTTGCCCTTGCTTTTTTTGGCCTCACAATTATTTTCTCTGTATCCGGCAAATCATTGTTAAAAGGCGCGGTTTCCGGCACCATAGGCCTTCTTATTGCATCCGTCGGCCTGGACAAGATCGCACCCTATCCCCGCTTCACATTTGGCATTTCTAATTTAATTATTGGGTTTCCATTATTACCCGCCGTTATCGGGCTCTTTGCCATCGCCGAAGTATTCAGGATGTTTGAGAATCCGGAAGAAACGACAATGAAAGTCAAAGCCAAGATTGGCAGAATATTACCTACGCTGAAAGAGCTTAAAGGGCTGCTGGGTCTTTATTTTAAGTCGGGCCTGATTGGAACTTTTATCGGGGCTCTACCCGGAGCCGGCGCCAATGTGGCTTCCTTTCTTTCCTACAGTGAAGCTAAAAGAACATCTAAAACCCCGGAGAAATTTGGCACAGGGATGATTGAAGGTGTGGCTGCTTCCGAGGCGGCTAACAATGCTGTTACCGGTGGTGCACTTATTCCCATGCTTACATTGGGTATCCCGGGAGATGCTGTAACAGCTGTGCTCCTGGGGGCGCTTACTATACAGGGTTTACAGCCGGGGCCGCTGCTCTTCAGAAACCATATGAATGTAATCCAGCCTCTTTTTGCCGGCTTGCTGGTTGCCAACCTGGTCATGTTAATATCAGGCCTTTCCATGGCGCCTTTTGTGGCACGGATAGCCACTTTAAAGAAAACTACGCTGCTGCCTGCCATCGCGATTTTTGCCCTTATCGGCGCCTTCGCTACCGAGGGTTCATTATTCCATATGAAGATTGCGCTGGGTTTTGGTATATTGGGATATATTCTGGAGAAATATGAATTTCCGGTTGCCCCCATTGCTTTAGCCATCATCTTAGGGCCCCTGGCGGAAACATCTTTCAGAACCGCGCTGATTCGTTCGCGCGGAGATATGTCAGTTTTCTTTACACGGCCCATTAGCGTAATACTGATAGCACTGGCGTTTGCTTCAATTATTTACACTCTTTACCGAAATATCATGTATGCAAAAAGGCAAATAAATTTGTCAGAGTAGGTGGTTTCTTTGTTGCATAAGGAAAGTTACTTTACACAAAGCGAGCAATTGGAAGTTAGTATTCTGCGAGTCATACAGAATTATGGCAGCCCTGTGGGGGCGGGCTTGATTTTTGAAACACTAAACGATATTGGTAATATGCAAAGTGAGGCTACGGTGAGCAGAGTACTGCGCAGGCTCGACCATAAAAATATTACTGAGAGGGTTGGGTATCAGGGCAGGGTTATTACCGGGTTTGGCAAAGAATACTTGCAGAACCTGGAAGAGAGAAAAAAACAGAATGATTACGGGCTGGAATTGATTACTGCCCTCAGTTCCGCCGAAGAAATACTCGATATATTAGCTGTGAGAAAACTGCTGGAAAAAGAGTCGGCGAGATTGGCTGCAATTAATACAGACCGGAGTATAAACTTACAGCAATATACTGATATCAGCCAGGAGCTGTTGGATGACCCGGTGGAAACAACAAGAATGGACTTCAGGTTTCATGAAATTATTGCCGAAATGTCTCAGAACACAATACTTAAAACCACGCTGCAGTTATTAATGCAAAACAGAGACTTGCATAGGATAACAGGTTACATCAGACGGCGCGTAGGCACTGATCTGAATAAAGACCATATAAGAATAGCAAAGGCTATTGAGAGCAAAGACGGCTTGGAAGCTGAAACAGCAATGGCCGACCATATTGAGACTGTGATTAAAGATGTACAAAAATATATCACTCTGAAGAACCTTTAAGCGCTTGAGCGTGGGCCGTCACTGAGAAAGGGGGATATGAGTGTGCTTAATGTTCAACCCATACAAACAGAAAAAGGTTGTGTTGTGGGAATTGAAGTAACTTTTCCTAAAACCAAACTGCTTTCACTTGTGGTTCCCAACATCGGTTATATAATGTGCGGGGTTTTAAATACCGAAGCACTCGACCTGCTGCATCCTGAAAGAGAAATAATAGCGGCGCGGCTAACAGGTGTAAGGACTTTACCTGATTTATTGACTTCAGAAATTAAAGAGGCTACCGACAAGGCTTGCTCCATCGGTATAAAGCCCGGCATGAGCGGGGAAGAAGCCCTCAATAAGATGATTGAGTATGGAGAGCACCAGGAGTAGTATCACAACAGGGAGGAATATTCATGATTGGCTCTGATGCAATTGTTGAAATGTTAATCAGGTTGGGTGTGGAGGATGTTTTTGGAGTTCCGGGCGATACCAGCATGAATTTTCACGATGCCTTTGCCCGCAATATCGGCAAAATAAATCATATTGTTTGCCGTGATGAACGTAATGCTGCCTATATGGCTGATGGTTATGCCAAAATAAAAGGGAAACCCGGCGTTGTTGAAGTTCCCAGCGGCGGAGGCGCTTTATATGCGGTACCCGGTGTCAGCGAGGCCAATGAGTCATACATCCCTCTTGTTTGTATTTGCTCTGATATAACCATGTCCAGCGAGGAAACCGGCGCCCTTACCGATGTTGACCAGGTACATCTGTTCAAGTCTATTACCAAATGGAACACTAAAATAAGACTAGCCTCAAAAATACCTGATGTAATGCGCAAAGCTTTTAGAATGGCGGTAAGTGGACGACCGGGAGCAGTTCATATCTCCATTCCTGAAAATATCCACGGCCAGGAGATTACTTTTACACCGGAGGAGTTGGCCGGCGCAGACTTTACCTGTCACACGTCCTCTGTCAGGACGCATCCATGCCCGGAGGATATTGAAAAAGTGTCCACTCTTCTAAGCAGGGCCAAGAGGCCGGTAATTATTGCCGGCGGCGGCGTGCATTTATCAGGCGCCTACGAAGAACTGGAAAGCTTTATCCATAATTGCCAGGTTCCAGTTGCTACCACTGTCAATGGTAAAGGGAGTATCGGGGAAATGTCGCCTTTGGCCATAGGAGTGATAGGCGCCAACGGTGGCGCCGATGAAACAAATCAGGTGGTAAAAGAAGCTGATTTGGTACTTGTACTGGGATCTAAACTGAATAATGTCACCACAGTGGGGAAAGACATTTTCAGCGGTAAGCCCATAGTAATTCAGGTAGATATTAATGAAGAAATGATCGATGCCAATATACGCGTCGCCCTGCCTGTTATGAGTGATATCAGGACATTTTTGACTGACTTCACTGCCGCCATACAAAGAGGCAGGATAGAGACTGCCCAAGGTTTGCTGCAGTGGAACGCGCGGGTTCAGGAATTAATACAGGAAAAACAGGGACGGATAGCGCAAGAGAACAGCAAAACAGGGGAATTGGTAAACCCGGCCAAAATATTCAGCATCTTGGAGAAAATCACCGATGAAAACACAATTTATACTGCCGACGCCGGGACACCTACCCCGTATCTGGCAGCACATCTCAGGCTGAAAAAAGCAGGCCGCCACACTGTCCTCACCAGGTCTCACGGCAGCCTGGGGTATGCCTTACCGGCGGCTATCGGGGCAAAAGTTGCAAAACCTGAAGCCACAGTCATCTCCATGTTTGGTGATGGCAGCTTCGGAATGGCTGTGGGTGACCTGGAAACTGCCGCCAGGATAGGGCTCCCGGTTATATTTATAAATTTCCAGAATAATAGTTATGGATGGATTAAAACAATCCAGAATCTTTATTATAAAGAAAACTATATGGCCGTAGATTTCACTCATATTGATGCTGTAAAAATTGCTGAGGGTTTCGGAGTAAGAGGAAAAAGAATAGACAAGGATTCAGAGCTGGAAAGCGGCCTCAGGTGGGCTTTGGAACAGAAACAGCCGGTGCTATTGGACATCATGATCGAACCGCCCACATCGGTAATTCCTCCTGTTGTCAAATGGCTGAAAGATGCCAAAGTTGCCCCGGAAAACAGAAAAAAATTAACCTACTAACATATCCCGTCGTAGTTTGATCAGATACAAATTATGAAAGGAGATGATTAAATGCCCGACAACTCTGTTTTTGCTTTTGCCAGGCCGACAAACGAACCTGTTTTCAGCTACGCCGCCGGGAGTGAAGAGAAACGTCAAATTAAAGATAAACTCGTGGAATTCAGGTCAAAAGTTATCGAAATACCCCTGCTTGTAGGCGGCAAAGAAATCAGAACAGGCAATATGGGAGAAATCAGAATACCTCACAACCACAGGCATGTAATTGCCAGATACCATAAAGCAGGGAAAAAAGAAGTGGATATGGCCATTGCAGCCGCAATGGAAGCTAAAAAAAGATGGGAAAAAATGCAATGGGACAGGAGAGCTGCAATCTTTAAAAAGGCTGCTGCCTTAATTGCCGGCCCTTACCGTGCCGATATTAATGCCGCCACAATGCTTGGCCAGGGGAAAAATATTTATCAATCAGAAATAGACGCAGTCTGTGAGCTGGTGGACTTTTTAGAGTTTAACGCTTATTTCCTGGGCGAAATTTATAAAGAGCAGCCGGATAGCAGCAGAGATATTATAAACCAGATGGAATACCGCGCCCTGGAAGGTTTTGTGTTTGCGGTCTCGCCCTTTAACTTTACAGCTATCGGCGGCAATCTGCCTGCTGCCCCGGCCATGGCCGGGAACACTGTGGTCTGGAAACCTGCTTCTACTGCTGTTTACTCCAACTACCTGATTATGAAGATACTGCAGGAAGCCGGATTGCCCGCCGGAGTTATTAATTTCATCCCCGGGCAGGGAGCCCAAATCGGTGATTATGTATTGGAAAGCCCCGATTTGGCTGGTGTTCATTTTACCGGCTCAACAGAAGTGTTCCGCAGCATGTGGAAAAAAGTAGGGGGGAACATAGATAAATACAAGACCTACCCCCGTTTAGTGGGAGAGACAGGCGGCAAAGACTTTGTCATGGCCCACAGCTCTGCTGAAAAAGACGAGTTGGTGACGGCTCTTGTCAGGGGCGCCTTTGAATACCAGGGCCAGAAATGTTCAGCTGCCAGCCGTGCCTACATTCCAGCCGGAAAGTGGGAAGAAATAAAGGAAACCCTGCAAAACACAGTAGAAAACTTAGCAATGGGCCCGGTAGAAGATTTTACAAATTTCATTAATGCAGTGATTGACCGTGCCTCATTTGAAAAAATAACAGAATATATTAAGTATGCCAAAGCATCACCCGAAGCGGAGATAATTGCCGGAGGAAACTGGGATGATGCAGAGGGATACTTTATCAGGCCCACTGTAATTAAAACAGGCAACCCTAAATTTCAAACAATGCAGGAAGAAATATTCGGGCCTGTCCTCACAATCTATGTTTATCCCGATGACGGATACGACGACGCTCTTGCGCTGTGCAATGAAACATCGCCTTACGCCCTGACAGGGTGTGTCATAGCCAGAGACAAGTCAGCACAGCAAAAAGCCCTTGAAACCCTCACGCATGCTGCAGGCAATTTCTACATCAATGACAAGCCAACAGCAGCAGTGGTGGGCCAGCAGCCATTTGGCGGGTCCCGTGCCTCAGGCACCAACGACAAGGCGGGTTCCATCTGGAATCTGATCCGCTGGATATCACCAAGAGCTTTAAAGGAAACGCTGAACCCTCCCAGGGACTACAGGTATCCCTTCATGGAAGAAAAATAGCAGGTATTTGCTTTTAGCACTCATCATTGATGGACTGGTGGTGTTGGTTAATGGGTAAAGACCCGTATCGTGACGGCCTGTTAAAGAAAAATCCCTACGCCAAGAAAGTAAGCGTGAGCGGCCATACTGTAGTTGTCTTAGAAAGCAAGATTGACAACCGGGAACTCACACTGATACCGGCGGCAAGCAGGGCCGTTAAAAAATATGACATTCACGAATTAATTTTTACAGATGAACTGACTGCAGGGCCGGGCGCAACAGTTAACCGTATAGCTTACGGAGGTTTTGTGGAAATAGAAACGGGAGGCGTACTGATAGTCGGGGAAAAAATGTACTGCCAGGGGCGTCCTCTTGGTGAAATTGCCGGCTTTGATGAAACCCACACGCCCAACCATCTCAACATCGTGCTCAAGTCGGATTTATACCAGGATGGTGTGGAAATGGGCCTGGAGTTGGGAGACGAACTTGTATTTAGGACAGGCTGTTGAAAAACTTCGCATTACTTTGTCGCTGTGAAACCCCGGCATCCTCAACGTATAACATATACGCCTGCGGTGCCGGGGTTCCTTGCTTCGCGTCCTGCTCGTTTTTGAACAGCCTGGGGTTTCTCAACAATAAAAAAATCCTGTCGTCCGACAGGATTTTTTACTTTGAGTTCTTTCGCCGCAGCGCGGTAAATAAATATAATGCCGACAGGACAGCTGTGAAGCTGACTGCCATATTGCGAATCATTACGATACTTACCACAGGGTCGACATAAGGGTGGATACCCACCACATAATCGAGATAATCGTTAAAAATATACCAGCCGGAAATTGCAGCAGCCTGAAATAAGCTGAGAGGGAGGCCGAAATAATACCAGAACAATACCGCCTGCAGGGCCATGCCTGCGTGGCCGAACCAGAGCAGGAAGTTTTCAGGGTAAATATTGCCTGCCAGGTGGTTGACTGTGACAATTACCACTGTCCACAGCCCGTGCTTAATCAGTCCGAAATAGGCCAAACCTTCCCAGAAAGCGGAGCGTTTTCTCTGCTTAAAAAGAATGAGGACGATAAATATGTAGAGGACAGAAAGAGGCGAGTTGGCTACAAAAGGCCAGAAATACAGGGGCGTGACGGCAAATTGTGACTCGTACCAGTAAAACCCGTAGATAGTGCCGAAAAAGTTAATAAAGAGGAGGGAGTTAAAGAACCAACTGCTGTTTATAAGAGAAGATAAGAGTTTACGCATTCGATTGTTTACTCGGCATCAAGGGGCATTGGGTTGTTTGCAGCCTGGATTTCAAAAGCCTCAAATACGCGCAGCACGGCCCTCATAGATGTGATGAGCATTTCACGTTCGTTGGCAGATATGCGCTCGGCAAGGTTGCGAAAACGCAGGGAGCGGCGCTGGAAGACCAGGTTTGCCAGCTGCCTGCCGTAGGAAGTCAGGTAAACACGGACAACACGGCGGTCCTTTTCATCGCCCTTACGCCGTACCAGGTTTAATTTCACCAGGCGGTCCACCAGGCGCGTAGCTGCGCTTTCAGCCAGGTAGATTTCAGAACTGAGCTCTCCCATGGTCAGGTCATCGTGCAGGAACAGAATTAAAAGTGCGTTTACCTGTCCGGGTGTAATGCCAAGGCCAGTAAGTTCACGTATCTCTTCTGTTTCCAGGTAGTGCATAAGTTTGGGGAAAACCTCCTGAATAGCGGTTGTAAAAGTTTCTATTTCTCTGTAATCTTCTTCCATATTAAGTTTTATTCACCCTTTCCAACTTAATTTCAATGTAAATTATTATTCATTATAACACTTACAATTTTAAAAAACCAGCAACCAATTATGCAATATTTATAATATGAAAATAAATAGTAAAAAAATTTTTAATTTAGCAGGAAATTTTAGTGCTAGCGACGAATTTGACTTAATAAATATTTTACACATGTAAATATGTTTGGAGGTGAGGCGGGAACGGTAGCTGGCTTACTCAATTAGGTGTAGATCCGAAAGGAGGAATGGTGATGAGAAAGATAAGAACTGCTGCGGTCCTCGGGGCCGGGACTATGGGCGCAAGCATAGCTGCTCATCTGGCGAACGTGGGAATAGCTTGCCTGGTATTGGATATTGTGCCTGGGGCAATGACTGAGGAAGAACAAAAAGCCGGGGTTTCCCCGGACGACCCCAAGTTTCGCAACAAACTGGCGCTCAATGGTATTGAAAATCTGAAAAAAATGCGGCCCTCACCGCTCTACCAGGTTGATGACCTGGCGCTGCTGACCGCTGGCAACTTAGAAGATGACTTAGATAAAATCTCCGGTGTTGATTGGGTAATTGAAGTTGTGGCAGAGAGAATGGATATTAAAAAAGGCCTCTTTGCCCGTGTTGAAAAAAACTGGAAGCCAGGCACAATTGTTACTACCAATACATCAGGTTTATCGGTAAATGAGATGGTGGCCGACTGTTCGCCTGAATTCAGGAAGATGTTTCTTGGCACACACTTTTTTAACCCTCCCCGCTACATGAAGCTGATGGAGATTGTTCCCGGAAAAGATACTGACCCTGCAATCGTGGAATTTATGAAGGATTTCTCTTCCCGGGTACTGGGTAAAGGGGTTGTGGTTGCCAAAGACACGCCGAACTTCATCGGCAACCGCATAGGGACATACGGGCTGCTGGCTGTGCTGAGGGCCATGAAATCAGAGGGCCTGAGCGTGGAGGAAGTGGACGCGCTCACAGGTCCGGTGACAGGACGCGCGAAAAGCGCCACTTTCCGCACACTTGACCTGGTGGGGCTGGACATATTTTTAAATGTCGCAAAAAATGTGGGCGACAAGGTTACTGAAGAGTGGGAAGTGGAGGCATTCAAGCTCCCCGAATTTCTGCAGGAAATGTTAAACAGGCGCTGGCTTGGAGATAAGACAGGCCAGGGTTTTTACAAAAAAGTCAAAGGCGGCGGCAAGAAAGATATACTTTCACTTGACATCGATACTCTTGAATATGGAGAGCAAAAGAAAATAAGCTTCAAAAGTATTGAGGCTGCCAAAGCCGCCGGTCCGCTTCCGGAGAGAATCAAAGCCCTGCTCAAAGCAGGCGATAAAGGGAGCAGCTTCAGTTGGAAGGCTTCCCGCGATTCATTAATTTACTCTGCGGTTAAAGCGAAAGAAATTGCCGACGACATCGTCTCTGTTGACCGTGCCATGCGCTGGGGTTTCAACTGGGAACTTGGGCCTTTTGAGTCCTGGGATGTGATAGGCGTCAGGGAAATGGCGGAGCGGATTGAGCAGGACGGGCTTGCCGTGCCGGCGCTTGTTGCCGACATGCTGGCGTCTGGGTGTGACTCCTTCTACAAAAAAGAAGACGGTAAAACATATTTCTATGATTTTAAGTTGAAGTCTTACCGGGAAATGGAGCCGCTTTTTGGCACAATAAATCTACCTGAGCTCAAAGAAAAAGGAAAAGTGGTCAAAGGCAACTCCGCCGTCAGCCTGATTGATATGGGGGATGGAGTGGCTTGCCTGGAATTGCATCCCGTGCGCCAGGCGATTGGGCCTGACGTCATATCCATGATTTCAAAAGCAGTGGATGAGGTGGAAAAGAGCTTTGACGGCCTTGTAATTACAAGCCTGGCTAAAAACTTCTGTGTGGGCGCCAACCTGATGCTTGTTCTTATGTCGGCTCAAGCCGATGAATTCGATGAGATCGACATGAGTGTGCGGGCATTGCACCAGGCCATGATGAAGCTAAAATACTGTCAGAAGCCTGTGGTGGCGGCGCCCCACGGCATGGCCCTAGGCGGCGGCTACGAGATACTGGCTCACAGCGACAGGATACTGGCGTCGGCAGAAACATACATGGGCCTTGTCGAGCTCGGCGTTGGAGTTATCCCGGCCGGCGGCGGCGTCAAAGAGATGGTATTGCGCAGTGTGGAAAATGTAATGGATAACGAAGCAGTGGATCTCCTGCCTTTTGTCAGCTCAGCCTTCATGACAGTTTCACAGGCTAAAGTAAGCACCAGCGCCAAAGAAGCCGTTAAGCTAGGCTATGCAAGACAGAGCGACGGGTTTGTGGCCAATCAGGACAATCTGGTCTACGATGCAAAGCAGGCTGTGCTGGAACTGGCTGCCCGGGGCTATAAGCCCCCTGTCCCGCGCAAGATAAGGGTTGTTGGCGAGACCGGGTTTGCCGCGCTGCAGGCCGCTATCTACAATATGAAAGAAGGACGTTATATCTCAGAGTATGACGCCTACCTGGGTGAAAAGCTGGCATACGTTATGTGCGGGGGAAAAGCTTCCGCCAACACCTGGGTTACAGAGCAGTACCTGCTTGATCTTGAGCGTGAAGCGTTTGTCCACCTCTGTGAACAGCGCAAGACCCAGGAGCGGATGACCTACCTGCTCAAGACAGGCAAGCCGCTGCGCAATTAATCAAAAGGGGACATTCCCCAGCCCACTTGTTACGCTATAAATTAGGGGTGTGTCCCCTTACCTTACAAGGAGGGATTGTTATGAAAGAGGCGGTGATTGTCGCTGCAGTCCGCACCCCTGTGGGAAGAGCCAAAAGGGGCGGGCTAAAAGAAACCCGTCCCGATGATTTGGCGGCTCTCGTGCTTGGTGAAGCAATACGCAGGGCGGGTGTAAAACCCGAAGTCGTTGACGATATTATCCTGGGCTGCGCCTTTCCCGAAGCCGAACAGGGCATGAACGTAGCGCGTATCGCATCACTGCGCGCCAAGATACCGGCTGAGGTATCGGGCATGACAGTGAACCGTTTTTGCTCCTCAGGCCTTGAAAGTATTGCCCTGGCTGCGGCCAAAGTTCAGACTGGAATCTGCGAAACAGTGATTGCCGGCGGGGTGGAGAGTATGAGTATTGTCCCCATGGGCGGCAACAAAATTGCGCCAAACCCCACACTGATGGCCGACTACCCCCAGGCATATATCTCCATGGGGCTAACTGCCGAGCGGGTGGCAGAGCGCTATAATATAACCAGGGAAGACCAGGACCGCTTCGCCGTGCGCAGCAACCGCAATGCTGCTGCTGCCATTGCCGCGGGAAAATTCAGCGCTGAAACAGTGCCTGTACCTGTCAGGATTAAATCCTTTGACAAAAAAGGGCGCCTTGTGGTTAAAGAAGAAGTGTTTTCCGTTGATGACGGTGTGAGGCCGGATACAACCATGGAAGGACTGGCGGCTCTGAGGCCTGCTTTCATGCAGGGAGGTACTGTGACGGCGGGAAACTCCTCACAAACCAGTGACGGTGCGGCAGCTGTCATGATTATGTCCCGTGAAAAGGCTGAAGAACTCGGACTCAAACCGCTTGCCGTCTTTCGCGGCTATGCCGTGGGCGGAGTGGAGGCGGATGTGATGGGCATAGGTCCTGTTGTGGCCATACCAAAACTGCTGGCCCAGGCCGGTATCAGCAAAGATGACATTGACCTTTTTGAACTCAATGAGGCATTTGCCGCCCAGGCGCTGGCAGTAGTTAAAACGCTGGGCCTGGATGAAGAAAAAGTTAACGTCAACGGTGGAGCAATCGCTCTTGGCCATCCGCTTGGCTGCACCGGGGCCAAACTGACAGTGACGCTTTTGGCGGAACTTGAGCGGCGCGGCGGACGTTATGGTGTTGTAAGCATGTGCATCGGCGGCGGCATGGGCGCCGCAGGCTTAATTGAGCGGGTCTGACCCGCACGAAAGGAGAGAAAAGAGATGAGTGAATTAATTAAGGGCGGGGCGTTTCTGCTTTCACAAACAGACCCGTCTGACGTTTTTACCCCTGAGGATTTTGATGACCTGCACAAGATGGTTGCCAGCACTGTATCCAGCTTTATTACAGAAAAAGTTGTTCCCAGGAGGGATGCCATTGAAAACATGGGAGATGGCGTCACAGTGGCACTCCTGCGTGAAGTAGGTGATTTGGGGATGCTAGGCAGTGAAATCCCGGAAAAATACGGCGGCGCTGAGATGGATAAAATCGCCTCCCTGATTATCACCGAGAATATTTCCGGCGGCGGGTCTTTTAACGTTGCTTTTGGCGCCCACACCGGAATTGGCACACTACCCATACTCTACTTTGGCAACGAAGACCAAAAATCACGCTACCTTCCCGGCCTGGCAAGCGGTGAAAAAATTGCCGCTTACGCCCTGACTGAACCCGAAGCAGGTTCAGACGCCCTCAACGCCAAGACCAAGGCTGTGCTGACAGAAGACGGCAAGCACTATATTTTAAACGGTACCAAGCAGTTTATTACCAATGCATCCTGGGCCGACGTGATTGTAACTTATGCCAAGGTGGACGGTGAGCACTTTACAGCATTTATAGTGGACCGCCACACGCCGGGAGTTACCATTGGCCCGGAAGAGCACAAGATGGGAATCAAAGGTTCTTCCACCTGCTCAGTGATTTTGGAGGATGTTTTAGTGCCGGTGGAAAATGTGCTCTGGAAGGTTGGCCAGGGTCACCAGGTGGCCCTCAACGTCCTCAATATCGGACGCTTTAAGCTTGGTGTTGGCTGTGTCGGTGGCATGAAAAATGCCTTGGAGATCTCAGCCAAGTACGCCAAGGAGCGTATCCAGTTTAAAATGCCCATCTCAAATTTCGGGCTGATCAAGAATAAAATCGCTGATATGGCCATCCGGGCCTATGTTGCCGAAAGCATGTGCTACCGCACCGGCGGCATGATTCAGGACCGCCTCTATACGCTGGACCTTGACGGGGATGATGCAGGTCAGAAAGTAGCTGAGGGTATCGGTGAATATGCCATTGAATGTTCGGTGGCAAAAATCTATGGTTCAGAAGGCCTGGACTTTGTCGTGGACGAGGGAGTTCAAATCCACGGAGGTTACGGCTACAGCCAGGAGTACCATATTGAGCAGGCCTACCGCGACAGCAGGATTAACCGCCTCTTTGAGGGGACAAACGAAATCAACCGCCTTATCATCCCTGCCACGCTGCTGCGCAAGGCACAAAAAGGTGAAATACCTCTCATCCAGGCTGCCATGAAGCTGCAGGAAGAGCTGTTAATGCCAATCATGTCCGACGATTCAGACGAGCCCCTGGCTGCTGAAACCCTGGCCGTTGAAAATCTGAAGAAAGTATTCCTCATGCTCTCCGGCACAGCCGCCCAGAAATACGGCAAAAAGCTTGCCGACGAGCAGGAGATACTGGGCCGCATGGCCGACATGGTGTGTGAAATCTTTGGCGCCGAGAGCGCGCTCTTGCGCTCCAAGAAAATACTGGCTGCCAAAGGCGAAGCCGCGGCATCTCTGACCATGAAAATGACCACATGCTATGTTAATGACCTGATGCCCAAGTTTGATGCCTGGGCCAGGGAAGTTATCGCTGCCATGGAAGAAGGGGATACCAAGCGCACACTGCTGTCTATCCTGCGCAAAATGACACGTTTCGAGCCCGTAAACGGCTATATACTGAAGCGCGAGATAGCCGATACTGTTTATCAAGCCAATAAATACACTGTAATGTAAAAATTAATAGTAAAAAAATAGCCGCAGCACGGCCTGCGGCTATTTTTTGTTGACTTATCAGTGTTAAATTCTGATATAATAGTTTTGTGAAAGGAGGAACTGCTATTATGCTAATATTAGGGCTAACCGGGGGAATAGCCACTGGTAAGTCAACTGCAGCAGCAATATTTGAAAAAATGGGAGCGTATCGTATTGATGCAGACCGCCTGGCACGAGAGGTGGTACAGCCGGGGAAGCCTGCCTGGCAGGCCATTGTATCTCATTTCGGCCCTGGAGTACTCTATTTTGACAGGCAGCTGAACAGGCACGCCCTGGCATCTGTTATCTTTAACGATCCAAATGAGAGGCATGTGCTGGAGGCAATCACTCATCCGCAGATAAGAAAGCTAATCGACCAGCAAATAATAAAAGCCAGGCAAAGCGGGGCTAAGGTAGCTTTGTTGGAGGTTCCTCTGCTCTATGAAGTGGGTTTGGACAGAGTGGCCGACAAAGTGCTGGTTGTGGTCACCGATGAGGCTACTCAACTGAAAAGAATGATGAAAAGAGATAATCTGACAGAAAATGAAGCGCGCCTGCGTGTCAAGGCCCAGATGTCGCTGGCTGAGAAGGCCAAACAGGCAGACTTTGTCATCTATAACACAGGCACACCGGCGGAACTGGATGAGCAGGCAAAAAGGCTCTGGCTGGAACTGACAGCAGTTGTAATAATACCTGAAACTTTAAAAGACAACTCTGTTGTCTGGAAGTCGGACAATGAAGAGGTGGCAGTTGTTTCCGACAGTGGGATAGTCAGCCCTGTGGGACCCGGCACTGCCACCATCAGTGTGACTGCCGCAAACGGTGCCGGCTCGGCACACTGCAGCGTAACAGTGCAGGAACCACCGCAAGTCTCTGTTTACATAATTGATTGTACAGCAGGGGGAGAGAGTACTGTTGCCGAAAGTAATGAGGGCGGACCCCTTACTTTGAAAATCAGGCCCAAGGAAATCCGGGATTTTGGCTATGGAAGAGCTAAACTGAATGTGGCAGTGACTGATAAGCCGCCAGGTTCCACAGTACGGCTGATGACAAAGGATAAAAAAGGCCTGGCATATGACGCCGCTGCTTTGGGCTGTATTGCACCTGATGAAGGTTTTGCCATGACTAAAGATTACAGTGAAGACATAGAATTAAGTACCTGGTTTGATAAACCTGGTGCTTACACAATTTCCTTTATCCTGGTAGACCTTGAAAACAACGCTGAAATTGCGGCGGCAGCCAGTACAAGTATGCAAGTCCGGCCCCAGCAGAAAGTCTCATCATATAAGGTAACATGTGATACAGCAGGACTAAAGTTTGTGGCCGGCACTGCCATCCCGTTGCCTGTCACAGTACGGGCGGCGGAGGTTAATGATTTTGGGTATGAGAGAGTAAGGTTTAATGTGCGTGTGTTAAAAAACCCTGCAGGAGCGGAAGTCCGGCTGCAGACCCAAGACAGCAGGGGATATCCGCAGGATGCGGCAATTCTAGGCTACTTTGACAGGGCCAATGGTTTCCCGCTCAGTAAAGACCACAATAAAACAATTGAATTTGAATCATGTTTTGATAAAACAGGGGAATATAGCCTGAGTTTTACCCTGGTTAACTTAGACAACGAGGCGGAGCTTATTGCAGAGCACAGTGTAAATTTCTCAGTACAAAAGCTCCCCGAGGCTTCGAAGTATGAATTGTCTGCTGATACGTCAGCCCTTAAATTTTTGGCGGGCAGCGAAACCGGGACGGTTATTCCTTTGGTTATCATGACAAAAGAAGTTAAAGACATAGGGTATAATAGTGTTAAGCTTACCACTGACATTATAGACCGGCCCCACGATGGCAGAGCACAGTTGCTGGCAGCGGACAGCCACGGTGGAGTATATGATGCTGCCGCCACAAATGATGTGCAGGAGTATTTCAGCCTCGGCACGGAGTATAACCATGCCATCGACTTCAATGCCAAATTTAATAAACCCGGTTACTACACAATCCGTTTTTCACTGACAGACTCAGGTAACGGTTTCCAGATCGCCTGCCTCACCAAAGTCATCAGGGTCTTCGCTATCCCCCAGGCATCTGAATATGAATTTGTCTGCAACACCAAAGGATTAAAATTTGTGGCCGACCCTGAAAAAACAACAAGCTTGCCCGTCACTCTCAGGACCAGAGAGGTTAAGGATTTTGGTTACGACAACGTCAGGCTTAATGTGGCTGTAACAGGGCGGCCGGTGGATGCCAAGGCGCAGCTTTTTGCCAGAAGCAGCAGGGGAAGGGTTTATGATGCTGCAGTGCTGGGCTACTGGGGAGCCGTCACTGGTTTTGCCGTCAGCAGGGATTTTAATACCACCATGGAAATTAATGTAAAATTTGACACAGTGGGCAGCTACACCATTACATTTACACTGGCAGACTTAAATGATGAATCTAATATTATCACCTCCGGTATTGTTTTAATAACAGTGGAAGCACAGCCTGAGGTATCAACCTATGAGATAGCGGCGGACACAGAGGGTTTGGTATTTGTGGCCGGAAGTGAAACAGGCACGGTTTTAAATATCACACTAAGCAGTAAAAAGGTCAAAGACTTAGGCTATGAAAGTGCCACTCTCTATACAGTGATAACCAGGCGTCCGGCAAGGTCAAAAGCGCAGCTGCTTGCCGCTGACAGCAAGGGTCAGCTGTATGATACGCTGCTGCAGGGCTTTTGGGGCCCGGCCGAGGGCTTTCAACTTGACAGGGAGTTTGCCTTAAACCTGGAGTTTCATGCTAAATTTGACACACCGGGCATTTATACTGTAACATTTACACTGGCCGACAAAAAAGCAGGCGGTGCTGTCATTGCCAAGAGCAAAGTCCAGGCCCGCGTTAAGCTGGAAGCAGCAGAAAGCGGAGCAACCCAACTGGTTTTAAACCGTCACTCACTTAAACTTATTGCAGGCGGTACACCTGCAGTACTGGTGGCTACCCCTGCCAAAGAGAGCAAAGAAGACTCAAAGCCCAAGGCTTAACAGTAGTGGTATTAATGTGTTTGGGAGATAAGCATGAAACTTAAATTAATTACGAATATTATCATCCTTGCGTTATTAACCTCGGCCTCCCTGGCGCTATTTACACGTACGCCCCAATTCGGGCGGCTTTACTATCCTTACCGCTACCGTGAAATTATTGAAAGCCAAGCCAGGCGCTACGATATCGACCCGCTGCTGGTGGCAGCCATCATTCGTGTGGAGAGCAAATTTCATCCTGATGCTGTCTCCCGTAAGGGAGCAATTGGACTGATGCAGATAATGCCTTCAACCGCTGAATGGATAGCGGCACAGCTTGATATCAGTGATTTTAGTGCAGATATGCTTTTTGACCCCGAAATAAATATCAGATTCGGAAGTTGGTACCTGTCCAGCCTTGCAAAAGAATTTGATGCCAGGCTGGATGTGGTTATCGCCTCCTACAACGGTGGCAGAGGGCACGTCAGCAGCTGGCTCCAACAGGGAACGTGGTCCGGTAGATATGAGGACAGAAGAGATATCCCTTTTTCAGAAACCCGTCTCTTTTTATTTAAAGTGTACAACGCCTACAACAGCTACACCACGCTTTATGCAAACTAAATTACAATTTTTACATTTCCCTGTCTTTGGCAGGGAATTATTTTATTAAGCTCCACAGATAAATTATTAAATGTTTAGATGTTTAGACCTGACCCCGGGTTATTGTCAGTGGGCTCAGATGGTGTTAAAATAGTGTCAGGTTGGCTGGGGAGGGGTAGTATTGTCTGTCATCGATGAGATGCTTGCCAAAAAAGTATGGGCCGTAGTTGGTGTTTCAAACGATAAGTCAAAGTTTGGGTACCGTGTCTATGAACGCCTCAAGCGGGCAGGGTATACAGTCTATGGCGTCAATCCACACCTGGATGAACTGGATGGCGAGACGGTGTATCCGAACCTTAAATCTCTGCCTCAAACCCCGGATGTGGTTAACTTTGTTGTCCCGCCCGCGGTGACTGAGACTATGATTGTGGAGTGTGCCGGGCAGGGTATAAAATACTGCTGGCTTCAGCCCGGTTCTGATTCACGGAAAGTCCTGGCTCTGGCCAGAGAAAACAAGGTGGAAGCGCACAAAAGATGTGTAATGACTGAACTGCGAAAGCGTTCCTGACGCTTTATTTTTCTTGACGCTGCACGGGGGGAGGTACAAAAATGGCGGGACATTCTAAATGGGCCAATACAAAACACAGAAAAGCAAGGGCAGATGCTGCCAAGGGTAAGATCTTTACCAAAATATCAAAAGAAATCATGGTAGCGGCGCGTTTCGGCGGCGGCGACATCAATAACAACTTTCGCCTGCGCCTGGCGGTTCAGAAAGGCCGTGAAGCCAACATGCCAACCGACAATATTCAGCGTGCCATCCAGAAAGGCGCAGGCGGCCTGGACGGAGTCGACTATGAAGAGATAATATACGAGGGCTATGGCCCGGCCGGAGTTGCCGTTTTACTGGAGATACTCACTGATAACCGCAACCGTACCGCCGGCGAGGTCCGCCATATATTCTCAAGGCACGGAGGCAGCCTGGGCGAGAGCGGCTGTGTGGCCTGGATGTTCAGGCGCCGCGGCTATCTTGTGCTTTCCGCGGAAGAGCATGACGAGGAGCAGCTCATGCTTTTGTCGCTTGAGGCCGGGGCGGAAGACTTTGCGGCAGAAGAAGATACCTTTGAAATCTATACGTCACCGGAAGACTTTGAACATGTTAAAGAAAAAATGGAGGCGGAAGGCATCAAGTTCACGACGGCGGAAGTAACCATGATCCCTGAAAACTACCTGGAAATAAGCGATTCAGACGAAGCAGGCAAAGCAATGGGGCTGATGGACGCACTTCTTGACCATGACGATGTGCAAAATGCCTACAGCAACTTTGATATTTCATCTGAACTTGCCGGGGCACTCGGGTAGCAGCTCTGCATAAACGCCCTCTACACGGGTAATGTATTAGCATAGACCGTGAAAGGGGGTTTTTTAATGCGGCGCAGAAAACGTCACCGGCGCAGGCGCGCCGTTTTCCTGGTGGTGGTCCTTTTTGGTTTAACACTGGCAGGTTCTTACCTGTTGACGGGTGGTGAGCAGGCGCAGGGCCCGGGAGCGTCACCCTCACTGGAACAGCCTGCACAGGAGAATGTGTCCGGCAGCACTGAAATCATCTTCCGGCAGCGATTTGAGCAGTGCGGCCATATCAACACCTGGCTGGGCGGGGACATGCCCGCAGAGTTTGCCCTTATTAATTTTGCTGATCTGACAAAAGAACAACTTGAAGCGTTGCTGCCTGCTAACTGGCGGCTGACGGAGTTTTCTTCAGCGGCCATCATTTTGGAGAGTGTGGGCGGGCAATGCCGCTACTGTCTTGCCGACCAGAGATATATAGGCGTCCACGATGGCAAGATAGCAATTTTCCGCGGCCTCCCTCCCGCAGGAAGCCTTGAGCAGGTAACGCCGTTTGAAGTCAAGGAGGATGTGCGCGAGCAGTTGGAAAAAGGAATTACTTTTTCCACAGAAGAAGAATTGTTAAAGCTTTTGGAAAGCTATACAAGCTGAATTAATAGTTGTACTGTCGGGCATAATAATATGAAAAGCATCGGGGGTGTCAGATGCGCTTTTCACGGGATGTGACGGGTATCCCTGTCATACACGCACAAAGCGGAAAGGAACTGGGGCGCGTCAGGGAATGGCTGCTTGATGGCAAAGGCGAATACATGCTTGCTTTTTTGGTTGAAGGAGTGGGGTGGCTGCCGCAAACAAAGATTATCCCCTTTGGACAGGTGGTAGGCCTTGGAGATGACGCTGTAATCGTCCACTATGATGAAGCACAACTTTCACAGCAAGACACTGTCAGAAGAGAGGACACGTGCAGTGTGCTTGGGAAGCGTGTACTTAACTCTGCAGGCAATGAAATAGGTGTGGTAGAGGATATGCTCTTTGATGAAAGTTCAGGCAGGGTTGCAGGGTGGCGCCTCTCTTCCGGGTTGATTGAAGACTTGCTGTCAGGACGCCAGGTGTTGGAGCTGCCCACTCCTCTGACCATGGGCGAAGATGTCCTTATTATACGCGATTGATCTGGTTTGGATCAGAAAAGAAAGGAGAATATTTATGAATTGTCCGCTCTGCGGCAGCATTGATACCGGAAAGGTATCGACAAATCAATACTACTGCTGGAACTGCCTGGTGGAGTTCAACATGGGCGGGCCCAATGGGTTTACCGCTTATAATGTGGACGAGGAAGGCACGCTTGTGGCTATAAATGCTTTGCAACCTTCACAGGCCGGGGAGGAGCAGCTGACACTGGAGATCTGATGAATGGGGGCCGCAAACCCCGCATATAGATATACAGGGTCCCATGGGGGTGTGCGTGTGGACAACAATCACAATTTACTGAATCGGTATTCCCGCCTCGCTGTGCTCTGCCTTGGCACGGCTATAATGCTCTTCATCCTTTACTGGCTGTTTCGGGAAGGAGGGAGATTGCTCTCAGTACTTGCCCCGTTTTTTGTCGCCATTATTATCGCTTATATTTTGAATCCTCTGGTGGATTTCCTTGACAACCGACGGTTGCCGCGCTACCTGGGGATTCTGCTTATTTACGCTATTTTTTTTTCCTTGCTGTTGGTAGTGGGGCTGACAACTATTCCAAACCTTGTTACCGAATTAAATAAACTGGCGGATAGAATACCGGAATATACCCTGCAATTTCAGCAATTTTTAGCAAATCTCCAATCAGACTACCAGCGTTTTAACCTGCCGGAGAGTATCCGCCAGGTCCTGGACCAGAATATCCTTAATCTGCAGGCCGGTGTGCAGGCTGTGGTGGCACGTCTTACCGAAGCGGTGCTTGGCATATTCTCCCACCTTTTTACAATCCTGATTATCCCCCTTTTGGTGTATTACCTGCTGCGCGACGAGACGTCCCTGAAAAGGTCGGCTCTCCTATTATTTCCCAAGAAATATCGCAGGTGGATTGCCAAGGTGGGGAGCGAAATGGACCATACACTGGGTGCATATTTTCGCGGGATGCTGTTAATCTGCTTTTTAGTCGGCCTTTTGACTTATGTGGGCCTGCTCCTGTTGGGAGTTGATTTTGCGCTGATACTGGGCATGATTGCCGGTGTGACAAACATCATCCCCTATTTTGGGCCGCTTATCGGCGCTGTCCCCGCTGTGCTGATTGCTGTGCTTCATTCACCGGCCTTGGCCCTCAAGGTAATTATCGTTATCACAGTTGTACAGCAGTTGGAAAGCCAGCTAATCGCCCCGCAGATCCTTGGCAGGAGCCTTGGCCTGCACCCCCTGATTGTAATCTTTGCCTTAATTGTGGGCGGCCGGCTGTTTGGACTGTTTGGTTTGATATTTGCAGTTCCTTTTACTGCCATGCTGCGGATTCTGTTTAAACATGTTGTCGATCTGGCGGCTAATAAGTAATCCCTTTTTGCTTTAAACAGCTTTAAACGGCATTTATTGACATGCCAGTTATTCAACTATATAATAAACTTTGAAACGGAGTCAGGGAGGTTTTGGCATGTTGTCCAAAGATATCCGGTCAACGTTCCTGGAGTTTTTCAGAAAACGTGACCATCTTGTGCTTCCAAGTTTTTCGTTGATACCGCAAAATGACCCCACATTGCTGATGATTGGCGCGGGGATGGCTCCACTAAAACCATATTTCACAGGCGAGAAAACACCGCCGCATCCTCGCATGGCTACCTGCCAGAAATGCGTGCGCACCCCGGACATAGAAAGAGTGGGGCGCACATCCAGGCATGCCACTTTTTTTGAGATGCTTGGCAATTTCTCTTTTGGCGATTACTTTAAAGAAGAAGCTATCGCCTGGGCGTGGGAACTGGTCACAGACGGTTTCAACCTGCCGGCGGACAGGCTATACGCCAGTGTTTATCAGGACGACGATGAGGCTTTCTCAATCTGGCAGCATAAAATCGGACTGGACCCCAAGCGGATTTTCCGCCTTGGCAAGGAGGATAATTTCTGGGAGATAGGGACAGGCCCCTGCGGCCCCTGCTCGGAAATTTACTACGACCTTGGCGAAGAACACGGCTGCGGGCGGCCGAATTGTGCCGTGGGCTGCGACTGCGACCGCTTTATGGAAATCTGGAACCTGGTGTTTACACAGTTTAACCGCCTGGAAAACGGTACATATGAACCGCTGGAGCAGAAAAATATAGATACAGGAGCGGGGCTTGAGCGTGTTGCCGTAGTCCTGCAAAATGTGCGCAATCTCTTTGAAATTGATACAGTCCGTCCTCTGCTTAATCATTTCTGCGGCGCCACAGGCGTGGAGTACGGCAGGAATGAAAACCACGACATCTCGCTGCGCATTATTACTGAACATTTACGCGGCATCTCTTTTATGATTGGTGACGGCATTCTGCCCGGCAACGAGGGCCGGGGCTATGTCCTGCGCAGGCTGCTGCGGCGCGCGGTGCGCCACGGCCAACTGCTGGGCAGGGATGAACCCTTTCTCCACAAAGCAGTGGCCCTGGTGTCCCAACTGATGGGAGACCCCTATACAGAGCTGGTAAAGGGCAGAGAATATATAGAAAAAGTGATCCGCGTCGAAGAAGAGCGCTTCTATGAAACCCTGGAGATGGGGATGAGGATCCTCGATGAACTGGTGCAGTCCAAAAGCAAAAGCGGTATCCTCTCCGGGGAAGCTGCCTTTAAACTCTACGATACATTTGGTTTTCCCGTTGACCTGACAAAAGAAATACTCCTGGAGCGCGGCCTGACACTTGATGAGGCGGGGTTCAAGGCTGCGCTTGACGCACAGCGCGAAAGGGGCCGCAGCGCCAGGGGCGCTGCAGCCGCAGGCCGCGACGAGACTTCCTGGCAGGGAATAAAAGAGTTCAGGACTGAGTTTATCGGTTTTGAGCAGCTCTCCTCACAGGCCGGTGTGCTTGCCCTCTTCAGAAACGGCGAGCGTGTCAGTTCGGTGCTGGAAGGGGACCAGGTGGACATTGTCCTCAGTGTCACACCTTTCTATGGTGAAAAAGGCGGGCAGGTCGGCGATGCGGGAGAGATTACCACAGCCGGCGGGTCTGTGGAAGTAACAGGGACGCTGGTCACACCTTATGAGCAGATTGTCCACCGCGGGATAGTCAGGCATGGTTCTATCTGCGAAGGCGAGACGGCTGGTGTCTCCGTACGGCCAAATCACCGCAGCGCAATTTGCCGCAATCATACTGCCACCCATATTCTGCACTACGCATTGCGGGATGTTTTGGGTGAACATGTAAAACAAGCCGGCTCCATGGTAGCACCTGACCGCCTCCGCTTTGACTTTACACACCTGAGCGCATTAACCCCATCTCAGATTGCCGAGGTGGAACGGCTGGTCAACCTGAGGATCTGGGAAAACGAAGCTGTGACTGTAAATGAGGCCAGCCTGGACGAGGCAAGGGCCATGGGCGCCACCGCCCTCTTTGACGAGAAGTACGGCGACAAAGTGCGTGTGGTGAACATGGGTGACTACTCAATGGAGCTTTGCGGCGGCACCCACGTCTCCGGCACCGGTGAAATAGGAGTTTTTAAAATCATCTCCGAGGCAGGTATCGGCGCAGGCTTGCGCCGGATTGAAGCACTGAGCGGACAGGGCGCCTACAACTACTTAAGTGAGCGCAATCAGTCACTTGAGCAGGCCGCCCAGCAGCTTAAAACCACAACCGAAATGCTGCCGGAGAGGCTGACTGAACTGACGCGGGAATTAAAAGAACTGCAGCGGGAAAACCAGCGCCTGCAGCTCTTGCTTGCGGGCATGGAAGTTGATTCCCTGCTGGAAAAGGTGTCAAAAGAAAATGGTGTGCCGGTGCTGTCTGCAGTCGTTTCAGCGGGAAACATGGAAACACTGCGCGAGATGGCCGACCGCCTTAAAAACAAGTTGGGGTCGGGTGTAATTGTCCTTGGCGCCGCGGCGGAAGGAAAAGTGCTGCTGGTGGCCACAGTTACAAATGATTTGATTAAAGCAGGCTACCATGCGGGCAAGCTGGTGGCCGAGGTGGCTAAAATGACAGGCGGCGGCGGCGGCGGACGCCCGGATATGGCACAGGCCGGCGGCAAGAATGTGGATGACCTGGACGCGGCACTGGCTAAAGTTAATTATTTTGTACGCAGCCAGATTGAAAAAAGGAATTAGCAGGAAAATAAGCGAAAATAACAGCAAGGTAATATACCGGGGGTGAAAATATGAACGGTTCCTTTGACCAGACGATGAAGTTCAAACGCAAAGTCGACGACGAAGTGTACCAGGCCCGGGATGTTTTTGCAGATGTCCATGAAGCGCTTAAAGAGAAGGGCTATAATGCCATCAATCAAATTGTGGGCTACCTGCTGTCAGGAGATCCTGCATACATTACCAGTCACAAAAACGCCCGCGTCCTCATCCGCAAGCTTGAGCGCGACGAACTTTTGGAAGAACTGGTCAAGTCTTATCTGGAGAAGCTGGATAACGGCAGTTGATGTTTGGGTTACGCCCGGTCCGGCCGGGCGCCATATTTTTTATTGCAATGAGGTGCCTGTGATGCGTTTAATGGGGCTGGATGTGGGAGACCGTACCATTGGTGTGGCAGTCAGCGACAGTTTGGGCTGGACGGCCCAGGGTGTTGAGGTAATCAGGCGGAGCACCTGGGAAAAAGACCTCGAGAGACTGCGGCAGTTGGTAGAGGAATACGGGGTAATAGAAATTATTGTCGGCTATCCCAAAAATATGAACAATACCATTGGCCCCCGTGCCGAGGCGGCAGCCTTGTTTGCCCGTCAGTTGTCCGCAGAGCTAAACCTGCCTGTAAAGTTGTGGGATGAACGGCTGACAACCATGGAAGCTGAGCGCACACTCATTTCCGCCGACATCAGCCGCGCCAAAAGACGCAAAGTAATTGACAAGCTGGCAGCGTCTCTGATACTGCAGAATTACCTGCAAGCACACGCCCCCAAGCCTGACAGGGGATAATTTCCGGCGAGATGGAGAAAAATATGGTCATTTACTAATACGTAAAGAGAGGTATATAATTATGACAGAACAGAATGATCTGGTAACCTTGGTCGATGAAGAAGGAAAAGAGCATAATTTTGTACTGCTGGATATTTTAAATGTAAATGATAATGATTATGCAATACTGCTGCCTACAGAACCCGAGTTTGCAAACAGTGAGCCTGGCGGGGACGAAGCCATCATCTTCCGTATTGTTGAAACTGAAGAAGAGCATACACTGCTGGCGGTGGAAGACGAAGAGGAATGGGAAACGGTTGCCAAAGCCTGGGAAGAGATTAATTACGATGACGGTGAAGAATACGATGAGGACGACGAAGAGGAAGAAGAGGACGAAGAACTGTAGATAGTCGGAGGATGACAAATGATGATGCGCACACCGCTACGGATTCTGGGAGGGGTAGCTCTTCTCCTGGCCGTAGCGTTTGGCTTGCTTGCCCTGCAAATTAATACACTGCTTCAGCCTGTAGATATTCCTGCCGCAGCCCATGGTGAGGTTTTTGTAACCATTGAGCCTGGTTCCCCTACATCAGGCATTGCTGCCGCGCTGCAGGAGGCCGGTTTAATCCGCAGCAGTACTGTATTTCGCTACTGGGCCAAGTACCGCGCAATGGACCACAAGTTTAAAGCGGGCAATTATCTCTTAAGCTACGGTATGACGATTGAAGAGATTATGAAAAAACTGGTGGCGGGCGATGTCTTTCGCAACACAGTGATGGTCACTGTCCCTGAGGGACTGACGCTGGAACAGATTGCAGAGCGCCTTGCCGCCAGCGGTTTGGTTGATTATGAAGAGTTTTTTGAGCTTGCTTCAACGGCCGCTCCCGCCCTGGGCCAGGTTCTGCCCGGCCAGCGCTATGCCATGGAAGGCTATCTTTTCCCCGACACTTATGAGTTTGAAGAAGGAGCAACAGCGCAGACAATATTAAACAGACTGCAGTCACAGCTGGCGACTGTTTTAGATGACCGCCTGCGGGCAAGGGCAGCTGAGTTGGACCTGAGCATTCACCAGGTTTTAACGCTGGCCTCTCTGATTGAGCGTGAGGTGCAGGTGGACAGTGAACGGCAACTGGTGTCGGCAGTGCTCCACAACCGCCTGCGCAGAAAGATGCTTCTGCAGATAGACGCCACAGTGATATACGCCCTTGGCGAGCATAAAACAGTGGTTCTCTACAAGGACCTGGAAGTGGACTCACCTTATAACACCTACAAAGTAGCCGGCATGCCGCCCGGCCCCATCGCAGCCGCCGGGCGCAGGTCAATCGAGGCTGCCCTCTTTCCAGCCGACGTGGACTACCTGTATTACAGGGCCAAAGAAGACGGCAGCGGCGGGCACTATTTCGCCAAAACACTGGCGGAGCACAATGCCAACTACAGCAAAGTGCAGACAAACCGCAGTAAAAGGTGAAGGGAAGATTAAGTTGTTAAAACCCGAGATCCTGGCCCCGGCGGGCGACCTGGAAAAGCTGCAAATGGCAGTGGTTTACGGCGCTGACGCTGTCTACCTGGCCGGCAGCGAATTTGGCATGCGCGCCTTTGCCGGCAATTTTTCACAAGAAGATATGAGAGCGGGAGTGGCATTTGCCCATGACCGGGGCGCCAAAGTTTATGTGACAGTAAACATTTTTGCCGCCAATGACGATATCCTCCGCCTGCCGCCCTACCTGGCTTCCCTTGAGAAAATCGGCGTGGACGCCCTGATTGTGGCCGACCCCGGCGTTTTTACCCTGGCGCGGGAAAATGCCCCGTCGCTCCCCTGCCACCTCAGTACACAGGCCAACACCACCAACTGGCAGAGCGCCCTTTTCTGGCAGCAGGCGGGATTCAAACGGGTAGTACTGGCCAGAGAGCTTTCACTGCAGGAAATCAGTGAAATACGTGATAAAGTAAGTATAGAACTTGAAGTATTCATACACGGCTCGATGTGCTGGGCATATTCGGGCCGCTGCTACCTCAGCCACTTCATGGAAGGCCGCAGCGCCAACCGCGGCGAATGCGCCCAGGCCTGCCGCTGGAAGTACCACCTGCTGGAAGAAAAACGGCCGGGCGAGTATATGCCCGTGCTTGAGGACGAACGCGGCATCTATATTATGAATTCTCGCGACCTCTGCCTGCTGGACTCCCTGTCCCAACTCGTCAGAAGCGGAGTCAACAGTTTTAAAATCGAAGGCAGGATGAAAAGCGTCAATTATGTGGCCACTGTGACACGTGTCTACCGCCAGGCGCTTGACGCCTGCTTATCAAACCCCAAGAATTTCACCCCCAACCCTGCCTGGCACGAAGAACTGCGCAAAATTAGCCACCGCCCGTACTCCGGGGGCTTTATGAACGGCAACCCCGGGGCGGACGGACAGATTTACCACACAACAGCGCAGGAAGCCAGCCATGAATTTGTGGGCGTTGTCCGTTCCTGCCGGGACGGCAGGGCCACAGTGGAAATGCGCAACCGTTTTGCCGAAGGGGAAACACTGGAGATAACCGGGCCCACCACAAACAGCCGTGAAATACCCGTCACCGACCTGCGCAACCCGGAAGGCCAGCCCATCCCCGCAGCAATCCGCGTCCAGGAACATGTCTCATTCCATGTACCATCCCCGGTAGAAGAATACTCCCTCGTCCGCCGCAAAACCAAATAAGAATAAAAAATGCCCTCCAGGTTAAGAATAATTATTTACCGACTCTACCTGGAGGGTATTATTATGCGCAGGCACGAGATGCAGTCAAGGCTTTTGCTGGTAATATTGCTGTTCTTACTGGCCGGCTTTGCCTTGGCCGCAAGGCTTTTTGTAATTCAGGTCGTCAAAGGGGCCGAGTTTTCCAAAGCGGCTGTCATTCAGCGTTCCCTGCGGCTGGTCTATGCCACGGGGCGCGGGCAGATTCTAGACCGCCATGGCAAATCTTTGCTTGGCACACTGTGGGAACCGGTGCTCGTTTCATTTGAACCGATGCTTGACAATGAAACAAGGCAGGCGCTGGCTGTAAAGGGTGAGGGAAAACGCAGCTCCACCCACATCATCGCCGATCAGGCTGTTATCGCCTCACTGCAGAGAGAAAACACGGCAGGCCTGGTGCCTGCTCAATTGGAGATACGCTATGGCACTTCCCTGCTCGCTCCCCATATCACAGGTGATATCCAGAAAGACGAGATTGTCAGGGAAAGGCCACCTTTCCGCGAACTCATATATACTGCAAGGAGCGGGCTTGAGCTCTATTTTGACGACTACCTGGCCGCCCGCCGTCCCTCTACGCTGGCAGCTGTTGTAGATGCACAGTCCCGCCTTATCAGCGGGCTTGGTTTCAGGGACTGGAGTGACGACAACCCCCGCCGCCCCTTTGATGTGGTCACAACCATAAACAGCTCCATGCAGGCAGCAACCGAAAGGATAGGGGAAAAGCATCTTACAAGAGGGGCCATTGTTGTCCTTGAGCCCAAAACCGGCGATATTCTGGCCATGGCCTCTTTCCCCAACGACCTCCTCACAGAAGCATACACCGGAGTAAGCCACAGCAGGTTTGAAGAAATAAAAAGCCACCCTGACATGCCCTTTATCAACCGGGCCATCCGCTCTTATGCGCCGGGTTCTGTCTTTAAAGTGGTGCTGGCAGCAGCAGCTCTTGACACAGGCCTGGCGGATGTCCCCTTTATCTGCGAGGGCAGCATTGAAGTGGGCGACAGAAGAGTCTCCTGCTTTGAGGGCAGGGCTCATGGTGAAGTAGACCTGAAAAGAGCGCTGGCGGTATCCTGCAACGCTTATTTTATAAACCTCGGCCAGCGCCTTGGCCGGGAGACAGTGCTTGCCTTCGCAGACCGTTTTGCCCTGGGCGAGGCGGCGGGAATCACACTTCACGGCGAAAAAGCAGGCAGAATGCCCTCGCTTGAGGAAATCCCCTTTCTTGGCGACCTTGCCAATACATCCATCGGCCAGGGCCTGGTGGAAACCACCCCGCTGCAGCTGGGCCGGCTGATGACAATTGTGGCCAACCAAGGCCGTGATATCAAGCCGCGTCTCGTCAGCAGGATAGTTGACAACAAAGGCGATACCATCCGGTATTTCCCGGTCCAGCCCGGCACAAGGGTACTTTCCGCCGACACCACCAGAAGGCTTACTGAACTGATGATTGAAGTTACAGTCACAGGGACTGCCCATGAAGCCGGCAAGAGCTATTTTACAGCCGCCGGCAAATCAGGGACAGCACAAACCGGCACTAATTATAATTATACCTGGTTTGCCGGATTTGCCCCCGTTAATGAAAATCCGCTGGTGATGGTAGTATTCTCTGAAACTAAGGAAAAAGGTAATAAAACGCCGACTATCTTCAGGGAGCTGATGGAAGCGATCCTGCCGCTTAGATAAATAAAAACAAAAAAATATGCTGCTTCCAGTCACAAAAACAAATCCTCCGCATATTATGTAAGAGTGATTTTATAGCGGGGGTGATTTTTTAGTTGATACCTTTTGTGGCGCTAGTTGCAGCTGTGGTCAGGGAAATTGTCCTCCTGGTATCTTACTTAAACAATAATTCATTCCCACAGCCTCTCTCACCCACAGAAGAAAGAGATTGTTTAGAGAGGATGTCCGCAGGGGACCTGGATGCCAGGAGCATCCTCATCGAGCGCAATCTGAGACTTGTCGCCCATGTTATTAAGAAATTCGAGAATACAGGGGAAGAGCAGGAAGACCTTATTTCCATCGGTGCCGTCGGCCTCATCAAAGCAATCGACTCTTACAATTCGGATAAGGGGACCCGCCTTGCCACCTATGCCGCCCGCTGTATAGAAAATGAAATACTGATGCATATCAGAGCAATTACCAAGCGCAAAGCAGAAGTGCTGCTTCACGACCCCATCGGCACAGACAAGGAAGGCAACGAAATCACTCTCTTAGACGTCCTTGGCACCGATGCTGAGCACGTCCTTGACGTAGTGGAACAAAAGATCCTGGAAGCAAAGCTATATAAAGTTATAGGAAAGCTGAAGCCGAGGGAGCGCAAAGTCCTTGCCATGCGCTTTGGCCTGCCAATGGGCAGGCGCCGCACCCAAAAAGAGATAGCTAGGGAACTTGGCATTTCCCGTTCTTACGTCTCCCGTATCGAGAAAAAGGTTATTCATAAGATATCGGAAGAGTTTCAGGAGTGACAGGGGGGGAATAATTACCTTATATGGGCCTGTCTATTATTCAATACTAAAGAATTAGAGCCCTATTGCGGGCTGTTTTTTTTGTTTATTAAGATATTTTGTCGCTGATAACCCGGGTTAAGCATATTTAGTTTCTACATAATTCTTTAGTATGGACACTTCTAGGGTTGGAAGGATTATTCGTTTTTTTATTGACAAATTTGGTTATGTGCAACTATGAAGTGAATACCGTTTTGCAGCCTGACCTGGCAGCGTTTAAAAGCCGTTTCTGTCAGGGGGTAGCGGGAACGGAAATCACTCTTCTAGATGTTCATGGCACTGATTCCGAACATATCCTGGATGAAGTTCAATACGAGGTTCAGAGGCTATTTATCCTTTTGCAACAGAGGTGAATCCTCAATTGTTAAGCCGGAGGATTAATGAACATTTAAACTAGTTAAAATCTCTCGCGCCGACCATTAAAGCAAGAAACCACAGTGGATTAGCCACAGTGGTTAATTATTTTGCCCAGGAGAATGAGTCACCTTATTTACGCATTGTCCTTAGATGTTTCGCAACCAACGAGACAATTACTTTTCCCCGTTAAGCAAATATTTATAATCTTCAGATATTATATTAGCTGTTTCTTTTATCCATTGAACGAGCTTTTGGTTTATTTCAGAATCAAATCTTACTTTCGGCAGTGAAACACTAATTGCTGCTATTACTTTATTGCCAAAAGCATATATTGGTGCAGCTATACAAGTTAGTCCTAAATTAAATTCCTCATCATCCAAAAGATAACCATCATCTTTTATTTTTTTCAAATCTTCTTTTAAGTCAGATAATGTAACCTTTGTTTTAGGAGTCAATTTTTCCAGCGTTCCACCTAATAAGAGATTAATACGATCTTCCTCTAAATCTGATATTAAGCATCTGCCTAGTCCTGTACAGTGCAGCGGATATTTATCACCAACTATAAAGTTAGGCCTAAGCATATGAGATGAATCTACTTTATCTAAATATATCAATGTATTCTCGGAGCGTACTGCAAGATTTACGGTTTCCCCACATTTTTTATTCAAATTTATCATATGGGCTTTGGTTTTTTCTAGCCAAATCTTCATAGTGCCGATTTTATTTTCCAGTATAAGTAATTTCAATGATAATCGGTATTTTTTTGAACTAGGGTTTTGAATTAGATATCCTTTAATTTCAAGTGTATTAACTATTCTTTGAACTGTACTTTGCGGCAAATTATTAAATTCGCTTAATTCTAATATGCCAAACTCATCTTGGTCAGATTGAAAAGTATTTAGAACTGAAAGGCCTTTTGCCAGTGTTTGTACAAAGTACTTAGCATCATATTCCAAAGTGAAATTACTCCTTTCGTATAATATTGGTTTCATAATAAGTATTATACAATGAAAGCAGTTTAAATAATAGGCTCTTTTACTTCTAATGAAGAAATCTTTATGTGGAGGTAGGACATCGAGATTACAATATTCATCAAAATATTCAAAAATAATTTAATTAGCATGAAGGTTAATTCCATTATTAGCAGAATATTATATTTAATAATGGAATAGCTAATTCATAATAAGCTCAAAGGAATAGGAGGAGTTTCGATTTATGAAAGAAATTAGAATTCACGGCAGGGGTGGGCAAGGATCGGTTGTGACAGCCGAGCTTTTTGCAATTGCTGCGTATATGAGCGGAAGACAAAGCCAAGCCTTCCCTTACCTTGGCGGAGGAGGAGAAAGAAGAGGTGCCCCTGTCCAAGCATTTGTAAGGATTAATAGCAAGCCCATTCAATTGCATAGTAAAATCTATAATCCAGATTATATTATTGTACAAGATACTACTTTAATGAGTATTATAGATGTTATGGCCGGAATAAAGCCTGGAGGTATTGTGATAATTAATAGTGAGCTGTCATCAGAAGAATACGCCCACTCCTCTGATGTAACAGTTAAGACAGTACCTGCCACCCGAATAGCATTAGAAACAATAGGGCGGCCAATAATGAATACTGCTATGATGGGTGCGTTTGCTGCTATTACTAAGGAGTTTACCATAGGTGCGATCATTTCTGCAATAAAAGAGAAATTTAATGATAAAGTGGCAGAAGGCAACATTGAGGCTGCTCAGATGGCTTATAATTACGGGTTAAAAATTATAGGGGAGGAGGGCTAGTCATATGAATGGTTTTAATAAAGAAAATTTACTAGCTTCTGGTCATAGAGCATGTCCCGGTTGCGGCGCCGCAATAGGTGTTCGGCAAATTTTAAAAGCGACTGGGAGAGACGTAATCGTAGTTTCGGCTACCGGTTGCGTAGAAACCTTTACTTCACCATACGGTCAATCTGCTTGGGAAGTCCCCTGGATACATTCATTATTTGAAAATTCTGCACCCATTGCTTCTGGAGTCTCGGCTGCTCTTGAAGTATTATCTAAAGAAACAAAAGTTGTTGTTATTAGTGGTGATGGAGCGACATTTGATATTGGGTTTGGTGGACTTTCCGGAATGTTTGAACGTAATTCTGATGTCACGTATATTTGTTATGATAATGAAGCTTACATGAATACAGGCGTACAGAGAAGCGGCGCAACGCCTTATTGTGCTAGCACAACTACAACCCCAGTTGGTCAATATTCCATAGGTAAGTTGGAAAACAAAAAAGATATGCCTGCTATTGCTATGGCTCATGGAATAGAATATGTCGCCACTACTTCTATTGCTTATCCTAATGATCTTATGAAAAAAGTGACTAAAGCTATAAATATTAAAGGATCTAAATACATTCAAATTCATACTCCTTGTTGCATAGGTTGGGGTTTTGATCCTTCAAAAACAATTAAAATTGCAAAGCTTGCTGTGGAAACAGGATTAGTTCCTATTTTTGAAAAAGAAAAAGGTAAATCGCTGGTAAGTAAAAGAATCAATAAAAAGGTCCCTGTTAAAGAATACTTATTAAGTCAGGGAAGATTCTCCCATTTGTTTAAGGAAGAAGAAAGAGAAAAAATTATAAACGAAATACAATTACTATGTGATAAAAATATAGAGATATTCAATATTTAGAGCTGTGTGTAATAGTAGCTATAAATTTATACGAAAGCGAGTGATATAGATATGTTGCCACATGGTGCAGTATGCAAGCCCGGTCAATCAAGGTTGAATAAAACCGGTAGTTGGCGGGAATTTCGTCCCAATGTAGCTTTTAATAATTGTAACGGATGTGGTATTTGTGAGAGCTACTGCCCGGATAGTTGCATTTTAATAAAAGATAGTGTAAGCATAGTTGATTATGATTATTGTAAGGGCTGCGGAATATGTGCAGAGGAATGCCCCAAAGATGCAATTATGATGGAGAAGGAGGTGAAATAGTTATGCATGAAAAGAAAGTAATGGAAGGCTCTGTAGCTGTAGCGCATGCAATTAAATCTGCTAAGGCACAAGTAATAGCAGCATACCCTATCAGTCCACAGACTCATATAATTGAAGAAATTGCAAAAATGATAGCAGACAATACCTGTAAATCAACGTTTATACGAGTTGATTCAGAATTTTCAGCGGCTTCAGTTGTATATGGCGCTAGCGCTACTGGTGTAAGAAGTTATACGGCTTCTTCTTCACAAGGATTGCTTTTAATGTCAGAAGTTCTTTATGCAATGGCAGGAACACGCTTGCCAGTAGTCATTACGGGTGTTAACAGAACGGTATCTGCGCCGATTACAATACAACCAGACTTACAAGATTCTATGGCATTAAGAGATTCTGGAATTATTCAACTTTATGTTGAAAGCATACAGGAAGCTTATGCGACTCACATCCAAGCTTTTAAGCTTGCTGAAGACCATGATGTATTGTTGCCTGTGATGGTTTGCATGGATGGTTGGATATTAACACATTTGTACGAGCCTGTAAAACTGGAAGAACAAGAGCTTATAGATAAATTTTTACCTTCATATAAACCAAAATATATGCTTGATAGTAAAGCCCCTTTAACATATGGTTCTTATGCTGATGATGAAGTGTCTGAATTCAGATTTATGATGCATTTTGCACAAGAAAAAGCCAAAGAAAAAATCAACTCAATTGCCCGTGAGTATGAAAATGTATTTGGGGATTATTTTGGTGGCATAATTGATCATTATTTTTGTGATGACGCAGAAATAGTCATAGTAGCTATGGGATCAGTAATTGGTACCCTTAAAGAAGCGATTCATGAGATTCGTAAAAGCGGTACTAAAATTGGATTATTGAAAGTACGTTCTTACCGACCTTTCCCAGGTGAAGAAATACTAGATGTGGTAAAAGATGCAAAAATAGTTGCTGTTATCGACAAAAGCCTTTCGGTAGGACAAGGGGGGCAACTCGCATCAGATCTTAAAGCAGCTTTTTATAACAAAAAAGCACCTTATGTTTTAAGTTGTATCGCGGGTATGGGAGGTCGTGAGATTGCGATGAAAGGTATAAATAAGATAATTGAAAAATGTAAACTTGCATTAGAGAATGATTCGGTACCGTTTACTGAATATATTGATTTGAAGGAAGAGTATCTGAAGTAGTGCAACAATTAAGCCATTTATTCATCTATAACTCAAACAAATTCAACTAAGAAGTGGGTCTTACAAAAAAAGAGGGATATATAAATTAAATATCGAATAACTATTTATAAGCCAGAAAATAGAAAGCAGCATTCCATTATCGAAAGCATTATATTGTAATAACAGAATTCAATTTACAAACCTAAAATAATGATTTACCAACTGAAGTAAGAAATGAAACGCAAAAGGTTCATTACGCGAGCCTTTTGCCCTCTTTATGGGGAGCGAAGTTGTTCATAAGTAGGAGTGCGTGGCAGCTTTGAGTGCTACACTGCTCATGCAATGAGAAGGCGATGGCAGCAGATTAAAATATATGCTCAAATTAATTGAGTGAATTTTCAGGGAATAAATTAACATTTTACAATAGTGAAGTGCTGAGAGATAATCGCGAAGGGGGCCATTGTCCTGAGCAATCCATTCTTTTATTGCTTGCTCCAATTATAAAATATTTTTTATAAGGGAGGTTCATAAATTGGCTAATAAGTATCAAGGCATAGAAAAAGAAACACCAGATATAATAAGAAATGAAAGGCAATTAACCGGATTATGGCGATGGGTAGTAATAGTACTAAGTCTAATAGGTTTGGTTTTAATTGTTAACCAGATTTTCTCACTAGGAATCTTCAATATAGTACTTTTAAATAATATTTTTTTATACTTGCTCTTAGCTATATATTTTTCTATCGTATTTTTAATCTTTCCGTTAAAAAAAGATAGCAAAGTTGTTTTCTGGATAGACTGTACCCTCTTTTTGGTATCGTTTTTTACCTTTTCATATTTCGCCTATAATGGTTATAATATCCAAACTAAAGGTTGGGAGATTGTGCCTCCACAACATTTTATTTACCTCTCTATAATTGTTTGGGTATTAATAGTTGAATCTGTAAGAAGAACTGTTGGTTATTTAATGGCAAGCATTATCGTTTTAATTTCTATATATCCCGTCTATGCCGGCTATATGCCAGGAGTATTTAGAGCATTATCGCGTACTTTTCCTAAAACTGCTGTTTATTATGCCTTAAGTGGTGAAGGAATATTAGGTGTATCACTTAGAGTTACAGGCGATACGTTAATTGGATTTATGATCTTTGGTACCGTGCTTTCTTATATCGGTGGGGGTGACTTTTTTATTAAGGTAGCTTTTGCCGTATTAGGGAAAGCAAAAGGTGCAGCGGGGAAAGCGGCAGTTATATCAAGTGCATTAATGGGAACCTTGAATGGAAGCGTAATGTCAAATGTTATAACCTCAGGCAGCATTACCATTCCAGCAATGAAAAAAACAGGATATTCTTCAACCACTGCTGCTGCAATTGAGCTTTGCGCTTCTACCGGGGGTGTAATAATGCCGCCAGTTATGGGTGCCGTCGCTTTTATTATGGCTGCATTTATTGGAGTACCATATGTAACTATCATTAAAGCGGCCCTGATACCTTCTCTTCTGTATTATTTAGGATTATATGTCCAAGTACACAGTTATGCTATGATTCACAATATTCAAAGTGGTGATTTTGTTGGCGATGATTACAAATTAAGCATCAGAAAATTATTTAGCATTCTAAAAGAGGGTTGGATATTCATTTTTTCATTAGCTTTTTTAATATACTACCTGCTTGCTACTAGAGTGGTTAGTCGTGCCCCTTATTTTACAATTCTTATTTTATTGGTTTTTATTATGTTAGGTAAAAATAGGCTAAAATTAAAAAATGTATGGGAACTCCTATATTCAATTGGCCAAAGCTTATCTGAAATTATATCGATTGTTGCGGCTATTGGCATGATTTTAGGTGCTTTATATTTTACGGGAGTTGGTCCTGTTATTTCAAGGGAAATTCTTCATTACGCAGGGGATAACGTGGCTTTGTTATTGATTCTTGGGGCGGTTGCAAGTTTTATTATGGGAATGGGGTTAGCCGTTGTAGCAAGCTATATCTTTTTGGCCATTATATTAGCTCCGGCACTTACTCCTTTAGGGTATAACATAATTGCAGTACACTTTTTTATACTATATTGGGCGAATATTTCTTATATTACACCACCAGTTGCTTTAGGCGCATATCCAGCAGCTTCAATAGCAAAGGCCAATTCTCTCAATGTGGCATTTGAAGCTACCCGTATGGGCGGAGTAATTTATCTAATTCCATTTTTATTTGTCTTTGAACCTGCCCTAGTTTTTCAAGCAGAAATTGGAGCGGTGCTATATGCATTTATGTGGGCGGTGCTTGGAGTTATACTGATGAGTTGTTCCATGAGCGGATATTTATACAAAGTGGGACGCCTTCATTTTGGTAATTCGCTTTCTAACCGTATCATGGAGTATTTAAGCAGATTCATTATCCTTGCAGGTGGATTTTCAATGGCGCTCCCCTATTTTCAAGCAAAAATTATCGGTGTTGTGTTAGCTGTGATAGTTATTGTTTTTGCTAATTTTAAAACTAAAGCAATATACGCCTTAGCGAATAACTCCGTAAACGACAGCAATTAAGATAATTTTAAACACAAATTCGCACCTGGTATGTTTAAAACTAATAAGGAGGTGTTTAGGTAATGTAAATCAAAATATAGAGGGGGTAAGGCTGGGGCGAAAAAAGAAGAGCTCTGTCCGACATTCTGAATATCTAAAAAAGGAGAATGAGAAAAATGAAAAAAAATATGAAAAAAATGTTTATTTTGTTTTTAGTTATTGGCTTGTTTTTGATTATTACTAGCGGGTGTAGTAAGCCTGCTGAGCCCGGCGGCAATGGTGAGACAAAGTTACCTACAATAATAACAACGATGTCTTATGATGTGGGAACTTATCCGCAAATAGACTATATAGGTGAAAGAATCTTAGAAAAACATGGAATCAGCTTAAGAATTATTCCTTCATCAACTGCTGTTGCCAGGCATTATCCGGTTCGTTTGAAAGAAGCGGAAATGGCAATGACCGGTGTTGACGGTTGGTTAATGCAGGAAGGTATATACGAGTATTCAGACAGATCTTGGGGACCACAACCGATTCGTATAATTTGGTTTGGAACCTCATTGGGTTTTGCACCGGGAGTGACGGCTGATTCCAATATTCATACCGTTGCAGATCTGAAAGGCGCAAGGATAGCTACTTATGTTGGAGCAGATGCAATTACTCTCTACAAGAAAGCATACTTAGCTTTTGCAAACATTGATATTGATGATGTCAAATTAGTACCAGTATCTGGTCTATACACCCCTTATGATATGGCTCTGGCAGGGGATGACATTGTTTTTTTAGCTATGCCTCAAGCTTTTAAAGCAACTGAAATGGCTGCCTCCCCTCGAGGAATACGTTATCTTGAATTACCGCACGATGATTTAGAAGGCTGGGCAAGGTTGAAAGCAGTACACCCAGAAATGGTACCATATACATTTGATTGGGGTGCCGGGATTGACAAGCCCTTACAGTTATCAAGTGCTTCCTCTCCAAGGATACTTACTTATGACTGGTTAGATGATGAGATAGCTTATTTTATGACTAAAGTTATTCATGAAGAATATGATGTTATTGCAGCGAAAGATCTAACATTCAAAAAATTGTGGGATATGGATACAAATCTCCACTTGTTTAAAGAAGGAACTAATCCCTTCCACCCGGGAACTATTCGTTATCTTAAAGAAATAAATGTATGGACAGATGAATTGGAAGTGTTACAGCAAGAAAGATTACAAAGGCAGGAAGATTTAAAGAAATTATGGGTGCAAGTTACAGAAGAGGCAGATAAGAAGGTCTTAAAAGCAGGAGAATTCCCTCCATTCTGGTTAGAGAAAAGAGCAGCTGCGGGATTTTAGGCAGCTTAGGCATTGGCATGGTTGAACTATTACCAGGGATCGGGTCAATTCCCGATCACTGGTAATTACTTATGGTATGATTTGTCCCTGGGAGAATACCAATGCAGAGCTAGGGAGTGATTTAGTAATGAAAGTATTGGTAGCTTTAGGCAGTCCTCGCTCTCGTGCGAATACTAAGATTATTGCTAGAGAGTTTTCCAAGGCAGCCAAGGAATTTGGAGCAACAGTTGAAGAGCTCAACCTCAACAAGTTAATTAAATAGGAAAGGAGATTTATAAATGACTGAATTTATTACGAAAGAAGAGGCCAAAAATCAAGTTGTTTTGATGGCAAAAAGGTTTGCTATGGTTTATGGAGCGTTTGCAGAGGTATTGCTACGTGAATATGGTGAAGAGAGAGCGAAGGAACTAATCACATTGGCAATTAAATCTTATGGTGACAAATGTGGTGAAACAGTAAGGGAAGGCGTAACAAAACTGGGTTTGGAACATTCATTAGCAAACTATTTTAAAGTACCGGACTTGCCCGAGTTGGGTTGGGAGTTGCAAAGTGAAACTCCGGAGGAAGGCGAACTTAAAATTGATGTCTCATATTGTCCATTGGCAGAACATTGGAAATCGAATGAAATGGCAGTTCTGGGTCGGCTATACTGTTATGTGGATCAAGCCAAATTTTCATCGTATAATCCAAACATAGAATGTTTGCATACAAAAAACGTTTTGGATGGAGACAAGGGATGCACAATTCTAGTCAGAAAAAAAATAGAATAGATACAGTTTACTTGTTGGGGACAAATAATATTTTCGCGTTAAGGGATGTAAAGAAATAGCATTATTTGGCAGACAAGAAAGGGGTATGGAAATGATTAAGGTTAATAAATACTTTGAAGGTAATGTAACGAGTATTGGATCTGAAAGTAATGGTAAGAAATTTACTGTAGGGATAATATTGCCGGGAGAATATACCTTTCCCACAGATAGCGAAGAACATGTGACTATAACATTAGGTAAATGTCAGGTAAAATTGCTTGGTTTGGATTGGGTTATGTTAAATCAAGGGGAAACTATCATTGCTCCACCTAAGGTTGATCTGATTTTTAAAGTTGAAGATGCTGTCTCTTATATATGCCTTTATAAATAAGGCTAAGATATCTACCTGAAAATTTATAATTCAAATGATATAATGTTAGTATTAAGAAAAATAATGGTTGGTAATATTTAGAGAGTAATTCCGATATTAAGAGCAAATAACCCTAAAAAAAATTGTAAATTTAAATATAGCGTATTTGAAGTATACGTGATAAGAGCCATTATAAAGAAACTGAACAGAAATGTCGCACATTCAATTGTCATGTAATGCTCAAACACATAGTGTATCTGAAGCGGCGTAAGTTAGAAAAAAGGGGATAGACAAATGGAAGGTAAATGGTTTGCTTATATGGAGAAGTATGATTATGAGAATATTTTATTTTGCCAAGAAAAGGAAACTGGAATTAAGGCAGTAATCGCTATCCATGATACTACATTGGGTCCTGCTGTGGGCGGTTGCAGAATGTGGACATATAAACATGAAGATGACGCCATTGAGGATGCCCTAAGGCTCGCAAAAGGGATGACATACAAGTATGCTGCCGCTGGTAGTAATTTGGGTGGAGGAAAAACGGTAATAATAGGTGATCCTTACAAGGATAAAAGTGAAGCATTGTTTCGGATGATAGGTAGGTTTATTAACCGATTGGGGGGACGTTATATAACCGGCGCTGACGTAGGCACCAACATGCAGGATATGGAATACATCAGAATGGAAACTCCACATATTGTAACATTACCTGAGTCTTGTGGTGGTGCCGGTGATATTGCTCCCTATACCGCACTTGGCACATTCCAAGGTATAAAAGCCAGTGTCAATGAATTATACGGATCAGATTCTTTAAAAGGGAAATCTATCTTGGTTCAAGGTTTAGGAAAAGTTGGGGGAAATCTTGTAAGACTCCTTGTTGAAGAAGGGGCTAACGTTATAATTTCTGATATTTATGAAGAGTTAGTTCTGAAATATCAAGAGGAGTATAAACTGGATAGTGTGGAATCGGAAAAAGTATATGGAACTGCGTGTGATGTATATGCACCTTGTGCCTTAGGCGGGGTAGTTAATGATGATACTATTAACAAATTCAAATGTAGTATTATTGCGGGTGCAGCTAATAATCAATTACAAGAGGAAAAACATGCTGAAATGCTGCAGAACAAAGGCATTCTGTATGCTCCGGATTATATTCTAAATGCCGGGGGCACTATTTTTGATACTGATCGTCTTGGAGTTTTGGGAGTTCATAATCAGGATCGCGCTGTGAAAAATGTACTAAAAATCTATGATACAGCAAAGCAGGTTTTCAAAATTGCCAAAGAAGATAAGATTACTACTGCTCAGGCAGCAGACGTTTATGCAGAAAGGCGCATTGCTGAACTTAAGAAATTGAAAAATATTTAGGGGTGAGCTAAAGTGAGCAAAGTTTCAATAGTTAAAACCACAGGAAACAGTGAATCGGAGGTAATATCGGCAGTAAAGCAGGCAATTGCGTTAATCGGGGGACTACAGGATATAGTGAAACCCGGGAATATTGTCTTGATTAAGCCCAATTTAGTAGCACCTCCAAAAGAGCGGGTTACCGGAGCCATAACCCGATATGAGGTATGCCTGGGAATTGCGGAACTGGTAAAGGAAATGGGTGCCGAACCGATTATCGCAGAATCCTCTGCTGCAGGAGTTGATACTGAAAAGGTAATCGAGGTTGGTGACTATGGGAAAATTCGAGAACTTGGGTACAAAGTAATTGACCTGAAAAAGGCAAATCGAGCTAAGATCAAAGTTACTAATGGCAGGATTGTTCAAGAATTGGATTCATGGGAACTGGTTAACGCGGCCGACGTGATTGTCAGCGTTCCTGTGATGAAAACTCATGATCAAACTGAAGTAACATTAAGTATCAAAAATCTTAAAGGTTTAATTGAAGATACTCAAAAGAAGATATTTCATACATTAGGAGTATTAGAAGGCGTAGTCGATATTCTTCAAACACTTAAGCCGTCGCTTACTGTTATGGATGGTACTGTGGCACAAGAAGGTTTTGGGCCGATTTTTGGAGATCCGGTGGATTTGGGGATAATTCTAGCATCTAAAGATTTGGTAGCAGCTGACGCTGTGGCCAGTGTGATAATGGGCTATAATCCTGAAGAAGTGCTAATTACCAAGTTTGCTGCTGAACGGGGCTTGGGTGAAATTGATATAAATAATATTGAAATTAAAGGAACAATAATTGACCAGGTTAAAAGGAGATTTAAACGAGCCTGCGAAGTAGAGATTGAAGGCGTACCGTCCTTTGATTTGCTCTTTGATGAAGGGGCATGTACAGGATGCAGAAATACAGTTTTGAGTGCGATTATGGATATGAAAAGCGATAACATCCAACACCTATTAGAAGGGAAAACGGTAATAGCCGGACCGTTACCAAATGTTCCGCCAGAGAGCAAAAAAGAAGATGTGGTATTAGTTGGAAAATGTGTAAAACATCTTCACGAATTTGGGACATATGTTAAAGGCTGTCCTCCAAACAATATCTGGGTGGTAAAAGGAATTGTAGGGGACAGAATGGATGTTGGACGAAGGTATGCTACTGAAGAAGGTGTAACTGATTAAGGGACTGTCAGTGGTATCGGTGTAGTTTAGACTTTACATTATAACCCTATAGTTTATATAGGCACATCACCTAATAAGCATAGGGTTGTTTTATTCAGGATGGCAAATAAAAAGCAATAAACATTTACGATTACAGCATTTAATAACAGAGAGGGAGTGCTTTTATAATGATGACAGGCAAGGAATATATTGATAGTTTGCGGGAATTGAAAACAATTGTTTATGCGTTCGGAGAAAAGTTGGATAATTTTGTGGATCACTCATTAATCAGGCCCCATGTTAATGCGGCAGCAACTACTTATGATATGGCGCATGACCCGGAGTTTGAAGACTTGGTAACAGCCAAATCACACCTTTCCGGGGAAAAAATCAGCCGCTTTACTCACATCCACCACAGCACAGAGGATCTTATCAAAAAAGTTAAAATGTTACGGGCTATTTCACAGCGTACCGGTTCCTGCTATCAGCGGTGTGTAGGGTTTGACGGTATTAACGCCCTATATTCCACAACGTATGAAATAGATCAGAAGTATGGCACCAACTACCATGAGAGAATGGCAGACTTCGTGAAATACCTGCAAAAAACAGATAAAATGGTTGCCGGCTCCATGACTGACCCCAAGGGAGATAGAGGGTTATCTCCAGGCAATCAGGCTGATCCTGATATGTACATACGTGTTGTTAAGAAAAATGAAAAAGGTATTGTCATCCGGGGTGCAAAGGCGCACCAGACGGGGATCGTTAATTCTCACGAAATGCTGATTATGCCCACTATTGCTCTAGATGTAGCAGACAAGGACTATGCTGTGGCTTGTGCAATCCCAGTAGACGCTCCAGGAGTACTCCATATTTTTGGCAGACAGACCAATGATACCCGAAAATATGATGAAATGGATCAGGGAAATGCTTGCTTTGGAGTGGTAGGCGGAGAAGCACTGACTGTACTGGAAGATATTTTTGTGCCCTGGGAGCGGGTGTTTATGTGCGGTGAATATGATTTTGCCGGGATGATGGTTGAGCGTTTCGCCAGCTACCACCGTCAGAATTACGGCGGCTGCAAAGGCGGTGTCAGTGACATTGTCATTGGGGCCACAGCTGCCATGGCAGAAATGAACGGTGTAGCTAAAGCTTCCCATATTAAGGATAAAATTATTGAGATGATCCACCTCACTGAAACTATTTACTGCGGCTCAGTAGCCTGTTCCAGCCAGGGAAGACCGCTGCCATGTGGTTCATACTTTGTAGATCCGCTGTTAGCAAACGTTACAAAACTTAATGTTACCAGAAATATTTATGAGATCTGTCGCCTGAGTCACGATATCGCCGGCGGGCTCTTGGCTACGACACCATCGGAACAAGACCTAAACCACCCTGAGATAGGTAAGTATGTTGAGAAATATAGCAAAGGGGTGGATTCTGTACCCGCGATTGAGCGCCTTCGTATGGTAAGATTGCTGGAAAACATGACAGGTGGTACCGCCCTTGTGGAGAGTATGCATGGCGCTGGTTCCCCCCAAGCACAGCGCGTAATGATACTTCGTCAGGGAAACCTTCCGCACAAAGTTAAATTGGCTAAAAGGCTGGCCAGTCTTGATAAATCTGGCAGCGAAAGATAAGTTTTGTCATGGTTGCTATGAAGGGACCTATGAGAATAGCAGTCAAATTTTGCGGGAACTGTAACCCACAAATATGCGGCGGCGGATTTTAAAAGAGATCAAAGATAAAGCGGCAAGGATTTTCCCAGCGGCGGGATTTGTTTCCTGGGAATCACCGGAGGCCAATGTATGCTAATAATTAGTGAATGCCCTGTAGACTGTGCGGCCAGACCCCAGGGCATCCCTCAAGAAATTGTTGTGGCCGGGGAGTCAGTTAACATAGTGCTTGATTAATTGCGGTGACCAGAATCTGCTCGATGTTGCTTTCCAAGACTGTGCGGGCGTCGCAGAACAGGCCGGTGTTTTCCAGGCGGCTGACACACCGCCAGACGATGGATTTCTTCCCACGGTGTTAGCCTGTTGGATGGAACAGACATTGAATGCGAAAATGAATAGCAAGTCAAGAAGGGCCGACTGGAGTTTTAACATCTGGTCGGCCTTTTTAAATTAAGGGATGCTAACTTATATTGTAATAATATTGGAAATATTTTATAATTAAAGTAGTCGGTTCTTATTGCCAGATGGTCAAAGCCTTGAAAGATTCAGGGCTTTTTCTCTTCTAGCATTAAAAGGAGGAGGTGTTTCCCCTTGAATGATCATGAATTACAAACGGAAATAGAAATGCTCATCTATTCAAGAAGAGAAGATGATTATTGGGATTTTAAGGAGAAGCATCATACAAACAAGGCGGATTTGATTCATGATATTATTTGTATGGCCAACAACAGAGCAGACAGGGATGCTTACATCATATTCGGAGTAACTGACATGACATATGAGATTGTCGGAGTTAAAGAGGATCAAAACAGAAGGAACCAGCAGAACATTATTGATATTGAATATTACGGTGCGTGAGTGCACGTTGACCGTTTGACGTTGTGCGCGCCTTCCGCTGAAATTGGGCATAGGTTCCGGAACAACTGATCACGGGGTCCTGGGTGCCGGTTGCCCGACACCAGATCCCCAGAACTTAAATTTAATCCATAATACCTTTTTTCTTTCGCATGGAGTCTCCATCAATCACAATTTTGTAGGAGTCGTGAACGATTCTGTCGCAGATAGCATCGGCAAGTGTCGGTTCACCAATTTTCAGGTGCCAGCCAGCAATATCAAATTGGGAACAGAAAATGGTGGAGGCTTTTTTGTGCCTGGCTTCAACGATTTCAAGAAGGTCCCGTGCTTCACTCTCTTTGAGAGGGAATAGTAACCACTCGTCCAGGATTAATAATTTCACTTGCTTGTATTGCTTGATGATCTTGCGGTAGGTTCCTTCGCCCCGGGCGATTGCCAGTTCACTTAATAGTTCTGGTAGTCTTACGTATTTGACGGCGTAGAAGTTACGACTGGCAGCCATTCCGAAGGCATTTGAGAGAAATGTTTTACCACTTCCTGTCGCGCCAAGAATGAGCACATTGTGATTCTCCTGAATGTAGTTGCAGGTAGCCAGACGGATGATCTGTACCTTGTCAAGTTTACGGTCGGGGTGGTATTCAATATCCTCGACGCATGCTCCGCTGATAGCGTAATCCGCTTTTTTTATGAGCCGCGCCATCCGATTGTTCTTCCGAACCGCCCACTCAGCGTCAACAAGCAGGCCTAGACGCTCTTCAAACGATAATCCATGGAACGAGCTGTCTTTTAACTGGTCGCGGAATGCTTGTGCCATGACACTGAACCGCATTTCATGTAGTTTGGACACCGTATTGTCGTTTAGCATTACTTATCCCCCCGCTTGTAGTACTCGGCACCACGTGTGAAACCATAGTGGGATGCCTCCGGAGGTGTTTCCGGTGCTGGTTTGTTATCAAGCAGTTTATCCTGTCCGGATTTAAGGATAGCCTGTACATTTTTTAGGCTTGGCCGGACGGTATAGGAAAGCGTCTTTGCGCAAGCGGCTTCCAGCCGTTCTACGGAATACTTGTCTGCAAGTTTGAGCAGAGCCATGCAGGATTTGTACCCTTGCTGTTCTACCTTGTGAGCATTGAGAAAGAAACGGACAACAACCGCCGTGTTTTCTCCGATCTTTTCAGCCCAACTGGTGAATCTTTCTGCATTCCACGTTACATACTTCTGATGGTCTGGAGGCATATGTGCCTCGATAGTACTGTATTGGCCGGCGCGGCCGTACAACCTAGGGTGGGAAGTGACCCTGTTACCACCGAAGAAAACCTCAATGACATTCTTCGTGAGCCTTACGTCCACCTTTTGCTTAATGTATTCATACGGAACCGAATAATTCTGGAAATCTACGCAAACATGGTAGTTGAACAGTAGTTGAACTGGACAGTGGCAACTCGCCATGTGGCTAATTCAAAAGGCTTTGGCGGCAGAGGAAGTAGGAACGATCTCTCCTCTTCGAATAAACTGGCTCTGCTGCCGTCTTTCTTCTGAAAAGGTTTGTTGTTAAAATCGGTTAATTTCACTCGGATAGCTTCATTTAGTTCATGCAGGGAGAGAAACTGCTGGTTGCGTAGCGCTGCCAGGATCCATGTAGAGATGATTCCCACAGAGCCTTCAACCGTTGCCTTATCCTGAGGTGCTTTTACACGGGCAGGAATGACAGCTGTACCGTAATGCTCCGCCAATTCCTGATAGGTCTTGTTAATCGTAACTTCACTTCGTGTGTGTTTTGTAATCCCGGTTTTAAGATTATCCGGATTATACCGAATTCGGTATAATCCGGATTATGCCGCAGAAATGATTATCGGTGATGCATACAGCAAAGCCGTATAATGACGGCTTCATATTTAAAAAGTGCGGAATAATTTTTAATCCAAAGTATACAATTTTTTTTGGACATTAGGATCCT
>Ga0208242_100162_pt1 | contig 84957 bp, 72 predicted proteins | sample SubbioAug_CSW13A_FD_184825 | JGI IMG/M metagenome (GOLD analysis project Ga0208242, IMG submission 184825) | Serpentinite rock and fluid subsurface biosphere microbial communities from McLaughlin Reserve, California, USA - CR12Aug_CSW13A (SPAdes) | ecosystem: Environmental > Terrestrial > Deep... | reverse complement strand
GATCGCCGTCTACACGATCTACGTTTACCGCGTCTTCTGGGGCCGCACCGCCGAACTCGAATACCTCTGACGCCCACGCAGGAGCGCCTGAAGGCGCTCCTGCGGGGAGACGGGCTCAGCGGCAGGTGGGGAGGCGGGTGGCGGCGGGGTAGTTGCTGGCGCGGCACTGCCAGTCGAAGCCGCCGTCGCCGGTGGGCGTGGGCGTGAGCCGGATGACGCCGCCGCGGGCCACGTGCGGCTTGAGCGAGATCGAGACCACGCCCTGGGTCTGCACCGTGATGCCGGCCACCGGCCCGCCGGCGTGGTCGCCCGGTACGCCCAGGCCCAGCTGCGCCAGGCTCTGCGGCCAGTCGCCGCGATCGGCGAAGTAGCCCTCCACCGCCCTGCGCACGGCGGCGCTGCGTTCGATCGCGTCCAGGGCCTCCGCTTGCGCGGGGGGCAGCAATGGCTCCTCGCTGGCCGTGGCGGCTTCGGCCGGTTCCGCGGCTGCGCTGGCGGCGGGTTCGCCTTCGGCCGGCAGCGTGGCGAAATGCACCGACACCCGGTACGCGACCAGCGAGAACAGCACCACGACGACCAGGGCGACGACGATGTAGGCGGGTGATTTCATCCGGGCAGGCGCAGGTCGTGGCCACGCGGCCACGACCCGAGTCTACCCGCGATCAGTCGTCGTCGTGTCGAGGCCGGTACGATTCCACCAGCTGCTTCTGCACCTGTGGCGGCACCGGCTCGTAGTGGCTGAATTCGAGCTCGTAGCGGCCGCGGCCCGCGGTGGCGCCCTTGAGCTCGGCGGCATAGTCGCCCAGCTCCGACAGCGGCACCTGCGCACGCACCAGGATCTCGCCGCCGCGCCCGGCATCGGTGCCGTGGATGCGCGCGCGCTTGCCCGCCAGCTGCCCCGTGATGGCGCCCATGTGTTCCTCGGGCACCGCCACCGTCAGGTCGACGATGGGCTCGAGCACCTGCGGGCGGGCCTTGAGCACCGCGTCGAGGAAGGCCTTCTTGCCGGCGGCGACGAAGGCCACCTCCTTCGAGTCGACGCTGTGGTACTTGCCGTCGTACACCGTCACGCGCACGTCCTGCAGCTGGTAGCCGGCGATGGCGCCGCCGTCGAGCACCTGGCGCACGCCCTTCTCCACCGCCGGGATGAACTGGCCCGGGATGGTGCCGCCCTTGACCGCGTCGACGAACTCGAAGCCCTTGCCGCGCTCCAGCGGCTCGATGCGCAGGTACACCTCGCCGAACTGGCCGGCGCCACCGGTCTGCTTCTTGTGGCGGTGGTGGCCCTCGGCGGGGGCGGCGATGGTTTCGCGGTAGGCGATGCGCGGCGGGCGGGTCACCACGTCCACGCCGTAGCGCTCGCGGATGCGCTCGAGCATCACCCGCAGGTGCAGCTCGCCCAGCCCGCGCACGACCGTTTCGTTGAGTTCGTGGTTGTGCTCGACGTGGAAGCCCGGGTCCTCCTCGGACAACTTGTGCAGGGCCGTGGCCAGCTTCTGCTCCTGGCCGCGGGTGGCGGCCTCGATGGCCAGGCCGAACATCGGCTTGGGGAAGTCGAGGGGCCTGAGCCGGATGTCGTCCTCGTCGTGGCTGTCGTGCAGCACCGCATCGAAGTGGATCTCGTCGATCTTGGCCACCGCGGCAATGTCGCCGGGGATGGCGCGCTCGATCTCGACGTGCTCCTTGCCCTTGAGCTTGAACAGGTGGCCGACCTTGAAGGGCTTGCGGCCATCGTCGATGAACAGCTGGCTGTCGCGCCGCACCGTGCCCTGGAAGACGCGGAAGACGCTGAGCTTGCCGACGAAGGGGTCGTTGACGATCTTGAAGACGTCGGCCACCACGTGGGCGGCCGGGTCCGGCGTGGCGACGAAGGGCTGGCCGTTCTTCTCGAAGGGCGGCGGGTTGCCCTCGAGCGGGTTGGGGAAGAGCTTCTCGGCCAGGTCGAGCAGCTCCTTCACGCCCACGCCGTTGCGCGCCGAGACGAAGCACACCGGCACCAGGTGGCCCTCGCGCAGGCACTGCTCGAAGGCGTCGTGCAGGGCCTGGCCGGACAGGCCTTCCTCGCCGTCCTCGAGGTAGCGCTCCATCACCTGCTCGTTGATCTCGACCACCTGGTCGACGATGCGCTGGTGCGCCTCGGCCACGGGGCCGAGGTCGGACTCGCCCCCGGGGTTGAAGAAGCAGTCCACCACGCGCGTGCCCTTGCCGGCGGGCAGGTTGATGGGCAGGCACTCGGGGCCGAAGGCCTCGCGCAGTTCCTCGAGCAGGGCGGGCAGGTGGCCGGGGTCGATGTCCATCTTGTTGACCACCAGCACGCGGCACAGGTTGCGCGCCCGGGCGTACTCCATGATCCGGCGCGTGCCGTACTCGACGCCGTTGGCGGCATTGACCACCACGGCCACGGTTTCCACCGCGCTGAAGGCCGAGAGGGTGGGGCCGCGGAAATCGGGATAGCCGGGCGTGTCGATCAGGTTCAGGTGCACGCCGGCGTGGTCGGTGCTGGCGACGGCGGTGTTGAGGGAGTGGCCGCGGGCCTTCTCCATCGGGTCGAAGTCGGACACGGTGGTGCCGCGTTCGAGGCTGCCTGCCGCGGGAATGGCGCCGCCGGCATGCAGCAGGGCTTCGAAGAGCGTGGTCTTGCCGGCGCCGGCGTGGCCTGCCAGGGCCACGTTGCGGATTTGCGGGGTGCTGTACGACATGAGGCCGTTCCTCCCGAGGGTGGGTGGTTGGGCCGTCATGGTCGGCGGCGCGATGGCGCTGCCTTCATCGGTCGTCTTGCGCGACCGCGCGTCGGTCATGGCGGACGCCCGGCCGCAGCCGGGGGCACCCAGCCTTCCACCGGCGGCGGGCGGGGTCAAGTGCGGGGCGCTAGACTGGCCCCCCGGCCGCGCCGCGGCCAGCGAACGGAGGATTCCCCATGGCCATCAAGCGCCACGCCACCGCCCATTGGGAGGGCAACCTCGAATCCGGCCAGGGCCGGATGAGCACGCCCCAGAGCGGGTTGTTCCAGGACACCCGCTATTCGTTCAAGACCCGCTTCGCCGACGAGAAGGGCACCAATCCCGAGGAGCTCCTGGCCGCCGCGCATGCCGGCTGCTACTCGATGGCGCTGAGCTTCATCCTGCAGAACGCCGGCCACACCGCCGGGCGCATCGACACGCGCGCCGAGGTGGGCGTGGAGATGTCGCCCGGGCCGCACGTCATCGGCGTGCACCTGGTGGTCAGGGGCAGCGTGCCGGGCCTGTCGGCCGACGAGTTCCTGCGCTTCGCCGAGGACGCCAAGGCCAACTGCGTGATCTCCAGGGTGCTCAGCGTGCCGATCAGCCTGGATGCGACGTTTGTCTGAAGCGGCGGGCCGCGCCGTGTTCGTGCACGGCGCCGGGGCCGGCGGCTGGGAGTGGACTGCGTGGGCCCGGGTGTTCGCGGCCGCGGGCTGGCAGGTGTCGGCGCCGGACCTGCGGCCGGCGCCGGGCGGCCTGGCGACGACGCGGCTGGCCGACTATGCGGCGCAGGTGGGTGGCTGGCTGTCGCGCGCGCCGCGGCCGCGGCTGCTGGTGGGGGCGAGCCTGGGCGGGCTGCTGGCGGCGATGCACGCCGACGCCGCCGACGCGCTGGTGCTGGTGAACCCGATGCCGCCGGCCGGCCTGCCTGGCGCCGCGCCGCGGCCGGCGATCGTGCCCTGGGGCCGCACGGCTTCGCTGGCCGGCACGCGCCGTGCCATGCCGGGCGCCGACGACGCGGCGGCGCTGTTTGCCTTCCGCCGCTGGCGCGACGAGTCGGGCGCGGTGCTGGACGAGGCCGCCGCAGGCGTCGCGCTGCCCCGGCCGCGCGTGCCGGTGCTGGTCATCGCCTCCGACGACGACACCGACATCCCGCCGGCCACGTCGCAAGCCCTGGCCGAGGCCTGGTCCGCCGACTTCCTCGCCACCCCCGGCAGCCACGTCGACCCCTTGCTCGGCCGCCAGGCCCCCGCGCTGGCCCGCCACGTCCTCGCCTGGCACCACCGGAAAGTCGCATCAGGGGATTCAAACGTTTCAAACGCCCCGTGAGGCGGTACTGTTCACAGGCGGGTGCGAGGCTCGTTCCGATCGTTGGTGTTCTTTGACCTGATTTCGTGGAGGCGGTGATGCGTCGAGTGGTGCTGCGTCGAGTGGTGCTGGTGTTGGCCTTGGCGGCGGCGTGTGGCGTGGCGCAGGCCGAAGGGGAGTCGCTGCTGGTGGCGGGGCGCATCCACACGGGGGATCCGAACCAGCCGGTGGCCGAGGCCATCGCCTGGGACGCCCGGGGGCGGGTGCTGGCGGTGGGTTCGGCCGCGGACCTGGCCAAGCGCTTTCCGGGCGCCACGCGCCACGAGGCCCCGGGTGCCACCGTCGTGCCGGGCCTGGTCGATGCCCATGCGCACCTGATGAACCTGGGCTTCGCCCTGCTGCGCGCCGACCTGGTGGACGCCGACAGCAAGGACGAGGTCATCGCCCGCCTCAAGGCTTTCGAAGCCACCCTGCCCGAGGGCGCCTGGCTGCTCGGTCGCGGCTGGGACCAGAACGACTGGCCGGGCAAGGAATTCCCCACCGCCGCCGACCTCGACGCGGCCTTCCCCGACCGGCCGGTCTGGCTCGAGCGCGTCGATGGCCACGCCGGCTGGGCCAACACGGCCGCGATGCGCGCCGCCACGCGCGAGCTGTCCGGCGACTGGCAGCCCGAGGGCGGCCGCATCCTGCGCGACGCCGCGGGGCAGCCAACCGGTGTGTTCATCGACACCGCTTCGGCCTTCATCGACGCCGCCGTGCCGCCGCCGGACGAGGCCCTGCGCACCGAGGCGCTCGAACGCGCGCTCGAGGCCGCCGTCGCCAATGGCCTGACCGGCGTGCACGACATGGGCGTGTCGCTGGCCGACCTGCGCCTGATGCGGGCCTTCGCCGACGCCGGCAAGCTGCCGCTGCGCATCCGCGCCTACGCCAACGGCGACGCCGAGGCGCTCGACGCGCTGTGCGCGATGGGCGCCTACGAGCACGCCTCGGGCCGCCTGGCCATGCGCGGGGTGAAGTTCTACGTCGACGGCGCGCTCGGCAGCCGCGGCGCCGCGCTGATCGAGGACTACAGCGACGAGCCCGGCCACCGCGGCCTGCTCGTCACCGAGCCGGCGGCCTATGCGGCCGGCGTGGCCAAGGCCCGCGACTGCGGCATCCAGCCCGCCAGCCACGCCATCGGCGACCGCGGCAACCGCATCGTGCTCGACACCTACGCACAGGCGCTGGGCAGCCGGGCCACGGGCGACCACCGCTGGCGCGTCGAGCACGCCCAGGTCGTGCACCGCGACGACCTGCCGCGCTTCGCCGCACTTGAAGTCATCGCCTCGATGCAGCCCACCCACGCGACCTCCGACATGCCCTGGGCCGAAGCCCGCGTCGGCCGCGAGCGGCTTTACGGCGCCTACGCCTGGCAGCGCATGCGCGCCCTGGGCGTGCCGCTGGCGCTGGGCTCGGATTTCCCGGTCGAGTCGGTGGACCCGCGCCTGGGCCTGTACTCCTCGGTGACCCGCCAGGACCTGGCCGGTTCGCCCGCGGGCGGCTGGCTGGCCGACCAGCGCCTCGCGCCCGGGCAGGCGCTGCAGGGCTTCACGGCCGGCGCCGCCTATGCGTCGTTCGACGAAGACGAAACCGGCCGCCTGGTGCCGGGCTTGCGCGCCGACTTCGTCGTACTCGACGCCGATCCGCTCACCGTCGAGCCGGCGCAGTTGCCGAAGCTCAAGGTGATCTCGACCTGGGTCGACGGCCAGGCCGTCTACACCGCCCGGTAAGCCGCAACGCGGCTTACCGTAGGAGCGCCTTCAGGGGCTCACCAGTCGAGGGTGCCGCGCACGACGGTCTGCACCTGGCCGCCGGACCAGACTTCGCCCTCGGCGTCGACCTGCAGGTAGAGGCGGGCGTCGTGGCCCACTTCGCGGCCCTGGCTGACGACATAGCGGCCGTCGGCGCGGGGCAGGGCGCCGGCGTGGTGCAGCCAGGCGGCCAGGGTGGCGTTGGCGGCGCCGGAGGCGGCGTCCTCCACCTGGGCGGGTTGGCCGACGAAGGCGCGCACGGCCAGGTGGTGGTCGGCGCCGGCGCAGCGCGCGTAAACGCACACGCCCATCGATTCGGTGTCCGCCGCCAGCGCGGCGATGCCCGCCCACGGCGGCGGCAGCGCACGCAGCGAGGCCTCGTCGCGCAGTTCCACCAGCCACCAGCGCCGGCCGCCGTCCATCAGCACCGGCGGCAGGGCGCCCAGCGGCAGGCCGGCCAGCACCGGCTGCAGGCGGGGCGCATCGGCCGAGCCCACCTCCAGCACCTTCGCCCGCGGTGCGCGCACCGACAGCCGTCGCGCCGCACCTTCGCCCTCGACGCGGATCGGCAGCGCGCCCACCGCGCACTCCTGCACCAGCAGGCCCTCGCGCGGCATCGCCAGGCCGGCCTCGAGCACGGCGTGGGCGCTGCCGATGCTCGGGTGCCCGGCGAAGGGCACCTCGCGGCGCGGGCTGAAGATGCGCAGCCGGTAGCTGCCTTCCGGCGTGGCCGGCGGCAGCACGAAGGTGGTTTCCGGCAGCCGGGTCCAGCGGGCGATGGCCTGCATGGTCGCGTCGTCGAGGCCGGCGGCGTCGAACACCACGGCCAGCGGGTTGCCGTCGCCCGGACGGGCGGCGAACACATCGAGTTGCACGAAGGGGCGTTGCATGGGGCGTCCTGCCCGGTGGGGGACGCGCAGGTTACCAGCCCGGCCCCCGCGCCGCGCCGGCGGGGCTTCGTTTACACTCGACCGGCCCGCGCGCCGACTGCGCCGGCCCCCTCGACAAGACCACGCCATGACCCCTGCCGCGCCTGCCGCCGGTGCCCCTGCGCCGGATTGGATCGTCCTGAAGTTCGGAGGCACCTCGGTGTCCCGACGCCACCGCTGGGACACGATCGGCACGCTGATGAAACGGCGCGCGTCCGAAGAGAGCGCGAAGGTGCTGGTGGTGGTCTCGGCCGTCTCGGGCGTCACCAACGAACTGCAGGCGGTGTGCGACGGCCACGCCGACGCCGCCGGCACCGCGGCGCGCATCGACGCGCTGGCGGCGCGCCATCGCGACTTTTGCCGCGACGAACTCGGCCTCGATCCCGACGCCGTGCTCGGGGAACGCCTGGCCGCGCTGCGCGCCCTGGCCGGGGATCCGCGCCGCGCCGCCGGCGAGCTGGCCTGGCAGGCCGAGGTGCTGGCCCAGGGCGAACTGCTCTCGTCCACGCTCGGCGTGGCCTACCTGCGCTCGCAGGGCCTGGACGTGGGCTGGACCGACTCGCGCGAGTGGCTGCACGCGGTGGCGCTGCCCAACCAGAACGACTGGAGCCGGCGCCTGTCGGCCTCCTGCGCCTACGAAGGCGACGCCGCCCTGCGTGCGCGCTTCGACGCCGCCGGCCCGGCGCTGCGCATCGCCCAGGGCTTCATCGCCCGCGCGGCCGACGGCGGCACGGCCATCCTCGGCCGCGGCGGTTCGGATACGTCGGCGGCCTACTTCGGCGCGCTGATCAAGGCCCGCCGCGTCGAAATCTGGACAGACGTGCCCGGCATGTTCAGCGCCAACCCGCGCCAGGTGCCCGATGCCCGCCTGCTCACCCGGCTCGACTACGCCGAGGCCCAGGAAATCGCCACCACCGGCGCCAAGGTGCTGCACCCGCGCTGCATCCACCCCTGCCGCGAGGCGCGGGTGCCACTGTGGATCCGCGACACCACGCGCCCCGACATGCCCGGCACCGTCATCGATGCCTCGGCCGCCACCGTGCCCGGCGTCAAGGCGATCAGCTCGCGCCGCGGCATCGTGCTGGTGTCGATGGAAACCATCGGCATGTGGCAGCAGGTGGGCTTCCTGTCGGACGTGTTCGAGCGCTTCAAGGCGCACGGCCTGTCGGTGGACCTGATCGGCTCCTCGGAAGCCAACGTCACCGTCTCGCTCGACCCCAGCGACAACCTGGTCAGCACCAACGTGCTCGACGCGCTCTGCGCCGACCTCTCGCAGGTGTGCCGGGTGAAGGTGATCGCGCCCTGCGCGGCGGTGACGCTGGTGGGCCGCGGCATGCGCTCGCTGCTGCACAAGCTCTCGGATGTCTGGGCCGAGTTCGGCCGCGAGCGCGTGCACCTGATCTCGCAGTCTTCGAACGACCTCAACCTCACCTTCGTGCTCGACGAGGGCCTGGACGACGACATGCTCGCCCGCCTGCACGCGCTGCTGGCGCAGTCGGGGGCGATGCCGGTCACCGAGGCCGCGGTCTTCGGCCCCAGCTGGCGCAGCCTGGACAGGCCCGCCGGCGCCGGGCGCCCGGCGCCCTGGTGGCAGGTACGGCGCGAGCGCCTGCTCGCGCTCGCCGCCCGGGGCACGCCGCGCTACGCCTACCACCTGCCCACGGTGCGCGAGCGCGCCCGCGAGCTGATGGCGGTGGCGGCGGTGGACAGGCGCTTCTTTGCGCTCAAGGCCAATCCGCACCCGGCCATCCTGCGCACGCTGGAGGCCGAGGGCTTCGGCTTCGAGTGCGTGTCGGCCGGCGAGCTGGCGCACCTGTACGAGGTGCTGCCGGCGCTGGACCCTTCGCGCGTGCTGTTCACGCCCAGCTTCGCGCCGCGCGCCGAGTTCGAGGCCGCGCTGGCCCGCGGCGTGCACGTCACGCTCGATTCGCTGGCGCCGCTGCGCCAGTGGCCGGGCCTGTTCCAGGGCCGCGACATCGTGCTGCGCGTGGATCCGGGCTTCGGCCAGGGCCACCACGAGAAGGTGCGCACCGGCGGCAAGGACGCCAAGTTCGGCCTGGCCGCGGCCGACGTGCCGGACTTCGTGGCCGCCGCGCGCGCCGCCGGCGCCCGCATCGCCGGCCTGCACGCCCACATCGGCAGCGGCATCCACGACGCGCGCCACTGGCACACCGTGTATGCCAGCCTCGCGGCCCTCGCCGAAGGCATCGGCACGGTGTCCTTCATCGACGTGGGCGGCGGCCTGGGCGTGGCCTACGACCCGGAGGCCGAGCCCTTCGACCTGCAGGCCTACGGCACCGCGTTGGCCGAGCTCAAGGCCGCCTATCCGCAGTACGCACTGTGGGTGGAGCCGGGCCGCTACCTGGTGGCCGAAGCCGGCGCGCTGCTGCTGGCGGTCACCCAGGTGGTGGACAAGCAGGGCCTGCGCCGCGTCGGCGCCGACGGCGGCATGAATGCGCTGATGCGCCCGGCGCTGTACGGCGCCTGGCATGAAATCGTCAACCTCAGCCGCCTCGACGACGCGCCCGGCGCGCCCTGCGACGTGGTCGGCCCGGTGTGCGAGTCGAGCGACGTGCTCGGCCGCCAGCGCCGCCTGCCCGACGCCACCGCCGAGGGCGACATTCTGCTCGTCGGCCATGCCGGCGCCTACGGCGCGGTGATGGCCAACCGCTACAACCTGCGCGCGCTGCCGCAGGAGGACGTGCTCGATGACTGACTTCAATCCGGGCGCGGTGCGCGCCTTCCGCTTCCTCGACGCCACGTTCGATGCCGCCACCGGCGAGGCGCGCCTGGGCTATGCCTTCGACGACGGCCCGGGGATGGTCGAGGTGCTGCGCTTCCCGGGCGCGCCGTTCGCGCTCGACGCCGCGCGTGCCGACGCCGTGCAGCGGGCACTGCGGCTTCTGCACGGCCTGGCCGGCGTGAGCTACTTCAAGGCGGCCGTGCCGCCGGACATCCGCTTCGAATCGTATGACATCGATGCGGAGACGGCGGCGCTGCTGACGTCGGTGTACGAGAACGGGCTGGGGGAGTTCGCCTACCGCAACGGCATCTCGCTGCGCGGGAAGATCCGCTTTCCGGTGGGGTCGTCGGGCCTGAAGGCCCTCCCACAAGAAGCCCAGGCCGCTCTGGATGTCCCTGCTCCCGTGGGAGGGCCTTCCGGCCCGACGGCTGGAGCGCCCCGCGCCCTGGTCGCCATCGGCGGCGGCAAGGACTCCCTGGTCTCGATCGAAGCCCTGCGCGCCGCGGGCGTCGAGCAGACCGTTGCCTGGGTCGGCGGCTCGCCGCTGATCGCCGCCTGCGCCGCGCGCACCTGCCTGCCCACGCTCAACATCGGCCGTACGCTCTCGCCGGTGCTGTTCGACCTCAATCGCCGCGGCGCGCTCAACGGCCATATCCCGGTGACCGCGGTGAACTCGGCCATCCTCGCGCTGGCCGCGCTGCTCACCGGCCACGACCAGGTGGTGTTCTCCAACGAGCGCTCGGCCAGCTACGGCAGCCTGATCCCGGGCACGGGCGAGGTGAACCACCAGTGGTCCAAGGGCTGGGACTTCGAGCGCGACTTCGCCGCGCACCTGCGCCGCCACGTCGACGCCGGCCTGCACTACTACTCGCTGCTGCGGCCGTTCTCGGAGCTGGCGGTGGCGCGGCAGTTCGCGCGGACCGACCACTACGACGCGCATTTCTCCAGCTGCAACCGCAACTTCCACCTGCTGGGCGAGCGCCCGGCGCAGCGCTGGTGCGGCGTGTGCCCCAAGTGCCACTTCGTGTTCCTGGCGCTGGCGCCGTTCATGCCCAAGCCGCGGCTCATGGGCATCTTCGGCCGCAACCTGCTCGACGAGCCCGAGCAGGCGCCGGGCTTCGACGCGCTGATGGAGTTCCGCGACCACAAGCCCTTCGAGTGCGTGGGCGAGGGCCGCGAGTCGCGGGCGGCGATGGAGCTGCTCTCGCAGAGCCCGGCCTGGCGGGAGGACGCGCTGGTGCGGCGCTACCTGCGGGAAATCCGGCCGCAGCTGGACGAATCGGAGCGGGGGCTGGCGTCGCTGCTCGAACCCTCGGATGATCACGGCATTCCGGGCGGTCTGTGGGAGCGCGTGCGTGCGCATTTCGGAGCTTGAGGGCAAGCGGGTCGCGATCTGGGGCTACGGCCGCGAGGGCCGGTCGGCGCTGGCGGCCCTGCGCTGGCGACTGCCCAGCCAGCCGGTGACGGTGTTCTGCTCGCACGACGAGGCCGAGCCCCTGCGCGAGATGCAGGATCCGGCGCTGCGCATCGAGACCAGCGTCAGCGTGGCGCAGCTGGCCGCGCATGAAGTGGTCATCAAGTCGCCCGGCATCAGCCCCTACACCTCGCCGGCCGCCGACGCCGCGCTCGAGGGCGTGCGCTACATCGGCGCCAGCGGGCTGTGGTTCGCCGAGCCCAAGGCCGGCAGGCGCGTGTGCATCACCGGCAGCAAGGGCAAGTCCACCACCACCGCGCTGGTCGCGCACCTGCTGCGCGCCGCGGGCGCGCGCACGGCGCTGGCCGGCAACATCGGCCTGCCCCTGCTCGAACTGCTCGACGTGCAACCGCCGCCGGACTACTGGGCCATCGAGCTGTCGAGCTACCAGACCGGCGAGGCCCGCGAGGTGGACGTGGCGGTGGTGCTCAACCTCTTCCCCGAGCACCTGGACTGGCACGGCACCGAGGCGCGCTATTTCGAGGACAAGCTCAAGCTGGTGACCCAGGCCGCGCCGCGCATCGCCGTGCTCAATGCCGGCGACCCGCGCCTGGTGGAGCTGGACGTGCCGGCCGACACCCGCGTGCTGTGGTTCAACCACGCCGACGGCTGGCACCTGCGCGAGGCCATGGTCTACCGCGGCGAACAGCCGGTGCTCGACGCCCGCCACGTGCCGGTGCCGGGCCGGCACAACCGCCTGAACCTGTGCGCCGCGCTGGCCACGCTCGAGGCCCTTGGCCTGGACGCGGTGGGCCTGGCGGCGGAGGCCGCCAGTTTCCGGCCGCTGCCGCACCGGCTGCAGTCGCTGGGCCTGCGCCACGGCATCGAATCGGTGAACGACTCGATCTCGACCACGCCGCAATCGGCCATCGCCGCGCTCGACTGCTACCGCGGCCGGCGCGTGGCCATCCTGGTGGGCGGCTACGACCGCGGCCTGGACTGGGGCGTGTTCGCCGAGCGCATCGCCGCCGAGCCGGTGGCGGCGGTGATCACGATGGGCCAGAACGGCCCGCGCGTGTTCGAGAAGCTCAAGCCGCTGGCCCTGGGCAACAAGTTCTTCCTGGCCGAGGCCGAGGAGATGGAGCACGCGGTCAAGCTGGGCCTGCAGGTGCTGGGCCACGACGGCGTGCTGCTGCTCTCGCCCGGCGCGCCCAGCTTCCCGCGCTACCGCGACTACGCCGAGCGCGGCCGCCACTTCGCCAAGGCCGCCGGCTTCGACCCCGACCTGATTTCCGCCATCCCCGGCCTCGGCGTCGCCTGATGGGGACAGGTACATTTTTCCCCGTTTCTTGACGTGGCCGTAGCGGAGCGGGGGCTAGCCTTGGCGGCCGAGTCCTCCAAGGAGCCCGCCATGCGCCGCAATCTGTTCGCCCTTGCCCTGCTTGCCCTGGGCCTGTCCGCCCCGGTGGCCGCCGAAACCGTCGCCAAGCCGGTGAGCTGGCAGCATGGCGGCACCACCTTCGACGGTTACCTCGTCTACGACGCCGACGAGGACGACCTGCGCCCGGGCCTGCTGATGGTGCCCAACTGGATGGGCGTCACCGAGTCGGCCATCGAGAAGGCCAAGGCCCTGGCCGACGATGATTACGTCATCCTGCTGGTGGATATGTACGGCCGCGGCGTGCGCCCGGCCGACACCAACGAGGCGGGCGCCGCCGCCGGCGCCGTGTACGCCGACCGCGACGCCCTGCGCGGCCGCATCACCGCCGCGCTCGAGGTGCTGCGCGGCTCGGCCGGCCAGGCGCCGGTGGATACCGGCAAGATCGGCGGCATCGGCTTCTGCTTCGGCGGCGCGATCGTGCTCGAGCTGGCCCGCACCGGTGCCGACGTGGCCGGCGTGGTCAGCTTCCACGGCAACCTCGAGACCCCGCTGCCGGCCAAGGCCGGCGACCTGAAGGCCAGCGTGCTGGTGCTCAATGGCGCCGCCGACACCTACGTGCCCCAGGCCCAGATCGACGCCTTCCAGGCCGAGATGACCAGCGCCGGCGCCGACTGGCAGTTCGTCAACTTCGGCGGTGCCGTGCACTGCTTCGCCGAGGCCGACGCCAACAGCCCGGGCTGCCTGTACGAGCCCACGGCCGCCCGGCGCGCCTACGCGATGATGGAAGACTTCTTCGACGGACTCTTCTGACGCGCCCCTTGTAGGAGCGCCTTCAGGCGCGAATCTTTTGCCTTTGCCTTCGGCAAAGAAGGGATTCGCGCCTGAAGGCGCTCCTACGGGGTCAGGTGGGGCGTTTAGTGGGTGCGGGAGATGGCGTAGCGGGCCAGCCCGCGCAGTGCCTCGCGCCACTCGGAGGCGGGCAGGGCGTCGAGGGCGGCTTCGGCCAGGGCGGCGTAGTGCTCGGCGCGGTCGCGGCTGTAGCCGATGCCGCCGGTCTGGCCGATGGCGGCCAGCACCTCGGGCATGGCGCCGGCGTCGCCGGTCTCCACCACCGCGCGCAGGCGCTGGCGCACCGCGTCGGCGGAATGGGCCATGGCATGGATCAGCGGCAGGGTGGCCTTGCCCTCGGCCAGGTCGTCGCCCAGGTTCTTGCCCAGGGCCTCGGCGTCGGCGGTGTAGTCGAGCACGTCGTCGGCGATCTGGAAGGCCAGGCCCAGGTTGAGGCCATAGTCGTGCATGGCCTGCTGGGTGGCCGCATTGGCGCCCGAGAGCAGCGCGCCCAGCCGGGTCGCGGCGGCGAACAGCACCGCCGTCTTGCGCTCGATCACCCGCAGGTAGGCCGCCTCGTCGGTGTCGGGGTTGTGCACGTGCAGCAGCTGCAGCACCTCGCCCTCGGCGATGCGGTTGGTGGTGTCGGCCAGCACCTGCATCACCGGCATCGAGTCGAGTTCGACCATCAGCTGGAAGCTGCGCGAATACAGGAAGTCGCCCACCAGCACGCTCGGCGCGTTGCCCCACAGCGCGTTGGCCGTGCGGCGGCCCCGGCGCAGGTCGGACTCGTCCACCACGTCGTCGTGCAGCAGGGTGGAGGTGTGGATGAACTCGATGATCGCCGCCAGCTGGTGCGCGGCCGGGCCGCCGCCGCCCAGGGCGCGCGCGGCCAGCACCACCAGCATCGGGCGCAGGCGCTTGCCGCCCGCCGCGACGATGTGCTCGGAAATCTGGTTGATCAGGACCACGTCGGAGGCCAGGCGGCCGCGGATCAGGGCGTCCACGGCGGCCATCTCGCCGGCGGCGAGGGCCTGGATGGCGGCGATGCCGGGCACGGCGGCGGGCAGGGGCTGGGCAGACATGGCCCAATTATAGGCCCCACGGCGTCGCGACCGGGACAAAAGCCGACGCGCGCGGGGGCAGAGGGCCGACTCCGCGGCGGCCCGGGGCTGGCATAATCCCCCCTTCACAAGGCAAACCATCGAGAAGGCTGTCTTGCGGCAAAAGTTAGTGGAAACGCAATACTTTGTTTTCGAAGAAAAGTGCCATTTCCGTGTCGCCAGCGGTTAGTGGTAGCCGAGCGGGCTGCGAAGGGCGGCTAAGCAAAAGTTATTGGTGGAAGTGGGTGGCACGAGTGAAGGTCGACTTCGACCCTTGCGCCGGCTTGAGCTAGCCAGTGGTTTCGGTGTCGACCGGGATAGCCCGCTGTTGCCGCGGCACCTGATGCTCTCCGGAGTGTCCAGCTTCCGCTTCGGCCTCTAGCAGTCAGGCTGATCTTGATGTTCGAATTGGTCGCCGCTCTCGCTTCCATCGAGGCGTCGTCGCGCCAGCAGAACAACGCGTGATGGATCTCTGGAGAACATCTCGGCCGGAGTCAGGTCGTCAAGTGCCGCATCCGGCGTATAGGCCCACAGCGCCGCATCAAGACCATCTTTGCCGTCGCGACGTCGGGGTAGGGCTTTTATGAGCGCGATGGTTGCCTCTCCGGGGGGGCGTCAGGCCCGAACTGGAAAGCCGGGAACTGAAACTGGTCTCCATCCCAAGTTGCAGAAAGCTTCTCTTCCAAGCGTGCTCGCTCTGCCACATTCTCCGGCTCGGGATGTAGTGGCGCTAAGCGCTTGCCCACGCTGACGGAATAAACCCAAAGGCCAGGCTTCCTAAGCAGATGCTGCAGCACTTCCCTCGCGACGTCCGTGGCTTCGGTAAACCACCTCACGGACCATTTGTCACTCAAGATGTCGACACGACTAGGTCAGTACCACAGGCGCTAAAGGCGGCTTTCGGCCAGGAGCGGACGCTCAACGAACGCTTGGTGAGCGCCCGTGGCGACGGTCGCCGCGAGTGTTGCCAGTTGTGTTGGTGGGGGGCCACAACCTCCACGCCGCAACGCCGCCAGCTGCGGCCAGCAGGCAGAGAATCGCAAATGCGCCCTGTATGCCGACCTGCGCTCCCGCCCAACCGGCCAACGGGTAGGCCAGCAGCCAGCAGGCATGCGACAGCGAGAACTGCGCGGCGAACAGGAAAGGTAGGTCGTCGGGGGAAGCCGCGCGACGAAGCAGGCGACCGCCCGGCGTGACAAGTCCTGCGTAGGCCGTGCCGAGTGCAAACCACGCTGGGGTCACGCCCCACCAGCCGACGGCATCTCCCAGCGCAAACCAGGCCAGGGTGGTGCAAGCCAGGGTGGCCACCATCGCCGCAGCGGCAAACAGCATCACCCGGCGGTCTTCGATGCGATCGAGTAACCAGGGCAGGCTGAGCGCCGCAGCCATCGAACCGCCGCCAAAGGCAGCCAACGCCAGCGCTACTTCCCGTTCTGCGCCGCCCAGGGCCCCCCGAACGATGACGACGGTATTGACGAAAACCATCGCGCCACCCGCGGCGGCGCACAGGTTCAGCGCCAGCAATCCCCGCAGGCTCGGGGTCCGCAGATAGATGGCCACGCCACGCAGTGCCCGGACGTAGGGGCTGCCTGCGGCGGGCGTCGTGGTCGTCGGGACTGTAGCGGCCAATACCAATGCGGCCGAGGCCAGGAAGCCCAGTGACGTACCGGCGAAAAGCCCATGGAAACTGATGATGGCCAGCAGTGCGGCGGCCATCACCGGACTGAGCAGGCTTTCGAGGTCGTACGCCAGTCGCGACAGCGACAGTGCCCGGGTGTAATCGCGCTCCCCGGGAACTATCTCGGGAATCAGCGATTGGAAAAGCGGCGTGAACCCGGCAGATGCGGACTGCAGCAGGGCGACCAGCAGGTAGACCTGCCAGACCTCGGTGACGAAGGGCAGCAGGAGCGCGATGCCGGAGCGGACGAGATCCAGCGCGACCAGCACGGGCTTGCGCCATCCCGGTGGAACCGTGGCGCCAACGAGGGGCGCCAGGGTCACGTACACGATCATCTTTATCGCCAGCGCGGTGCCCAGCACCGCGCCAGCCTGGTTACCGGCCAGATCGTAGGCCAGCAGCGCGAGCGCGACCGTCAACAGCCCGGTGCCGACCAACGCCACCACCTGCGCCATGAACAGCCGCCGGAAGGCCGTGTTCCGAAGGATGGCGATCATGGCGCCCGGCCTGTTGCAGGACCAACGTCAGCCGCGGTCTTCTTCTGCCCCGACCTTGCCGTCGTCGGACTTCTTGGCTTCCGCGTCGCAGCTCGCCTTCAGCGCCTTGTCGGCAAGTTCGGCGGAAAAGCGCTCGGTGTCGGCCAGCTCTTCGCAGGTGGTCGGCTTGGCCTTCGCCGCGGGCGCGGGTTCGTGCAGGGACGGGTCGTGGGCCTGGGCGCCGGCCGCGAACAGCGAAGCGGCAAACAGGGTGGTCAGGGTCAGGGATCGCAGGGTCATGGCACTACTCCTAGAGGGTGCGGCCGCAGACGGCCGCGGATGGATCGGTGAGGGAACGGGGTGTCACGGACGATACAGCGAAGCCTGGAAGCCGGTGACAACGATCTCGACGGTCACGGGCTCGGCGCCGCGGTTCTGCCAGTACCAGCCGTGGGTGCCGTCGAAGGCCGCCACGAAGGTGCCAGCGGCCTCGCGTTGGGCGGACTCGACGGCATAGCTGGTCCAGGTGCCTTTTGCATCGGGCGCTTCGCCATGCATATCCACGGCGACGTCGGCGCTGGCGGTCCAGCGGAACACCAGGCCTTGGCCGGCCGTGAGCGCCGACTTCACTTCGGCACCCTTGCCCGGTGCAAGCGTGACCGTGAGCGTGTCGGTGCGCAGTTCGCCCGGGCTGGCCGAGAACGCCGAGACATCGAACGTCTGGCCGGCGTTGCTGCCGAAAGCCTCGGCTGCCTTGGCGGCCAGCGCCGCATTGGCCGCCGTGGCTGCCGTCGAGGTCTCGGGAACCGGCGCGGCCGCCTGGGCATCGGCCGCAAAGGGTGCCGCGGGTACGTCGGCCGCCGGCTGCAGCACATCCAGGCCCAGGCGGGCCCCGACGCCCGTGGGATCGATGCCGTACTCGGCCGGCAGCACGGTGGTGACCAGGATCACGGCGGCCACGACGATCGCGGCCAGCGTGGCCCGCACCAGGCGGGCGGTGTCCGGCAAGGCTGGGGTGTTGGTTTGGGACATGTCGGACCTCATCAGGAAACGAAATAGCCGGTGAGCTGGTAACCGATCAGCACGAAGCCGGCGATCATCAGCACGGTGTTGGCAGCGAAGGCTTGCCGGGTGAAGGCCGCGCTGCGGCGCCAGAAGCCCATCACGATCAGGATGCCGGCCAGCGCCAGCAGTTGGCCGATCTCGACGCCGACGTTGAAGGCCAGGATGTTGGCCACCAGTCCGTCGCGGTCTAGCTCGAAATCCTGCATCTTGGTGGCCAGGCCGAAGCCGTGGAACAGGCCGAAGACGAGCACCGCCGCCTTCGTGTTGGGCTGCACGCCAAACCAGCGCTGGTAGGCGCCCATGTTGTCGAGTGCTTTATAGACGACCGACAGGCCGATGATCGCGTCGACCAGGTAGGCGTTCACGTGCAGCCCGCCCAGCACGCCGGCCAGCAGCGTCACGCTGTGACCGACGGCAAACAGCGTCACGTACACGGCGACGTCGCGCATCCGGTACAGGAAGAACACCACGCCGAACAGGAACAGCAGGTGGTCGTAACCGGTGACCATGTGCTTGGCCCCCAGGTAGGTGAACGCCACCAGCTGCATGCCGGCGTTCTGCTCGAGGAAGGACTTGTCGTCATCGGCCACGCCGTGGGCCCAACCCACCACGGGCAGCAGCATCAGGAACAGCAGCGCTAACCACCGCACGGCGGCGGAGCGTTGGGCATCGGGTGCCAAGGGGACCTCCAGGTCAGGGTTGAAGGGTCGGCTACTCATGCGCGGGCCGCGCCTTTCGCGTCGTCGCGGCGGTGCACCAGCCGGTAAAGCGCCGGCAGCACCAGCAGGGTCAGCAGCGTCGAGGACACGATGCCGCCGATCACCACCGTCGCCAGCGGTCGCTGCACTTCGGCGCCCGCACCGACGTTGACCGCCATCGGCAGGAAGCCGAGGCTGGCCACCAGCGCCGTCATCAGCACCGGGCGCAGGCGGGTCACGGCGCCGTCGATCACGGCCTCGTGCAGGGGATCGCCCTGTTCGCGCAGCGTGCGGATGAAGCTGATCATGACCAGGCCGTTGAGTACGGCCACGCCCGACAGCGCGATGAAGCCCACGCCGGCGGAGATCGAGAACGGAATGTCGCGCAGCCACAGCGCCAGCACGCCGCCGGTCAGGGCCAGCGGCACGCCGCTGAACACGATCGCCGCATCCTTGCCCGAGCCGAACGCCATGAACAGCAGGCCGAAGATCATCACCAGCACCACCGGCACCACCACCGAAAGCCGCTGGCTGGCCGAAATCAGCTGCTCGAAGGTGCCGCCGTACTCGATCCAGTAACCCTCCGGCAGTTCGACGTCACGCGCCAGCCGGCCCCGCAGTTCTTCGACGAAGGAGCCCAGGTCCCGGCCGCGGACGTTGGCGGTCACGACCACGCGCCGCTTTCCGTTCTCGCGGCTCACCTGGTTCGGGCCCGGTGCGACCTCGACGCTGGCCAGCTGCGACAGCGGCACGTAGCCACCGCCCGCCGCCTCCGGCACGGGGATTGGCAGGGCGGCCAGCACTTTCGGATCCTGGCGCTGCGCCTCCGGCAGGCGCACCACGATGTCGAAGCGGCGGTCGCCCTCGAACCACTGCCCGGCGGTCGCGCCGCCCACGGCCACGGACACCACCTGTTGCAGCTCATCCACCGAGACACCATGGCGGGCCAGGGCGGCACGGTCCGGCGTCACGCTCATCAGCGGCAAGCCCGTGGTCTGCTCCAGCTTCACGTCGGCGGCGCCCTCGACGCCCTGGGCGATGCCCTCGATCTGCCCGCCCACGCGGGCCAGCTCCTCCAGGTCGTCGCCGTAGAGCTTGATCGCCACCTCGGCGCGCACGCCGGCAATCAGCTCGTTCATCCGCATCTGCACGGGCTGGGTGAACTCGTAGTTGTTGCCGGGGATCGCCCACACCGCCGCCTCGAGCTCGGCGATGAGCTGGTCACGCGGCTTGCGCGGGTCCGGCCAGTCCTCGCGATCCTTGAGCATGATGAAGGTGTCGGCCACCGACGGCGGCATGGGGTCGGTGGCCACCTCGGCCGTGCCGATCTTGCCGACCACTTCCTCCACCTCCGGGAACTGCTTGATGCGGGCTTCGAGCTGGCCCTGCATGGCGATGGCCTGGCTGAGGCTGGTGCCCGGGATGCGCAGCGCGTGCAGCGCGATGTCGCCTTCGTCGAGGCTGGGAATGAACTCGGTGCCCAGCCGCGTGGCCAGCCAGCCCGAACCCGCCACCAGCACGGCGGCGGCCGCCACCACCGCCGCGCGCCGGTCCAGCACGCGCTCCAGCAGCGGCCGGTAGCTCCGGCTGATCCCGCGCATCACCCGCGTTTCCGACTCGGCCACCTTGCCGGTGACGAACAGCGCCACGGCGGCGGGCACGAAGGTCAGGGACAGCACCATGGCGGCGGTCAGCGCGATCACCACCGTGAAAGCCATGGGGTGGAACATCTTTCCCTCCACGCCCGTCAGCGCGAAGATCGGCAGGTAGACCGCGGTGATGATGAACAGGCCGAAAAGGCTGGGCTTGATCACCTCGGCGCTGGCGCTGGCGGCCAGCTCGAAGCGCTCGTCCCGGGTCAGCAGGCGGCCGAGCGCATGCTGGCGCTCGCCGAACCGGCGCAGGCAGTTCTCGACGATGATCACCGCGCCGTCCACGATCAGGCCGAAGTCCAGCGCGCCCAGGCTCATCAGGTTGGCGGAGACCTTGTTCTGGACCATGCCGGTGATGGTGAACAGCATCGTCAGCGGAATCACCGCCGCGGTGATCAGCGCCGCCCGGATGTTGCCCAGCAGCAGGAACAGCACCACCACCACCAGCAGCGCGCCCTCGAACAGGTTGGTGCGCACGGTGTCGATGGTGCGGTCCACGAGGTTGGTGCGGTCGTACACCGCGTGGGCGTGGACGCCGGCCGGCAGGCCCTGGTTGATCTCCTCGAGCTTGGCCGCGGTGCGCTGGGCCACCGCCCGGCTGTTCTCGCCGATCAGCATGAAGGTCGTGCCGAGCACCACTTCCTTGCCGTCCTTGGTGGCGGCGCCGGTGCGCAGCTCCTGGCCCTCGCCCACCGCGGCGACATCGCGCAGCCGCAGCGGCAGGCCGTCGCGGGTGGCCACCACGATGTCGCGCAGTTCGTCGAGGCTGGCGACCTGTCCCGGCACGCGCACCAGGTACTGCTCGCCACCGCGTTCGATGTACCCGGCGCCGACGTTGGCGTTGTTGCGCGCCACCGCGTCGAGCACGTCCCGCATCGTCAGCCCGTAGGCCACCAGCTTCAGCGGGTCGGGCGTGACGTGCACCTGGCGCGTGAAGCCACCGATGGTGTTGACCTCGGTCACGCCCTCCAGGTGCCGCAGCTGCGGCCGCACCACCCAGTCCTGCACGGTGCGCAGCTCGGTGGGCGACCAGGGGCGGCCGTCGGCCATGGTCGCGCCCGCCTCGGCCTCCACCGTGTACATGAAGATCTCGCCCAGGCCGGTGGCGACCGGGCCCAGCGACGGCTCGATGCCTGGCGGCAGCTGCGACGCCGCCTGCTGCAGGCGTTCGGCCACCTGCTGGCGGGCGAAGTAGATGTCGGTGCCGTCCTCGAACACCACCGTCACCTGCGACAGGCCGTAGCGCGAGATCGAGCGCGTGTAGTCGAGCCGGGCCAGGCCGGCCAGCGCCGTCTCGACCGGGAAGGTGACGCGCTGCTCGGCCTCCAGCGGCGAATAGCCGGGCGCTTCCGTGTTGATCTGGACCTGGACGTTGGTGATGTCCGGCACGGCGTCGATGGGCAGGCGCCCGTAGTTCCAGAAGCCGAGCGCGCACAGCGCCAGCACCAGCAGGAGCACGAGCCAACGGTGCGCGATGGACGCGCGGATGATGCGTTCAAGCATGGCGCGCTCCTCAGTGGTCGTGGCTGGCGCCGGACTTCTCGATGTCCGAGCGGATCAGGAAGCTGTTGCCCGAGACGTACGGGGTGCCGGGCTTCAGGCCACCCAGCACTTCGGCATGGTCGCCGTCGCGGTCGCCCAGCTCGAGCATGCGCACCTCGTAGGTGTCCTCGACCCGGGCGAAGACGACGGTGAAGTCGCGGAACGGCTGCAGGCCGGATTCCTTGACCGCGAGCGGCACCTGGCGGGACGACACCGTCACTTCCGCGGAAACGGTCATGCCGGGCCGCCAGCGGCCTTCTTCGTTCGGCACCACGACCCGGGCGATCACGCCCTGGCCGCTCGTGGCGACCGGCAGGATCGTCTCGATCGCCGCCTCGGCCGTGGTCTCGCCGGTCGCGCTGCGCAGGCGCACGGCCTGGCCCGCCGACAACCTGTCGGCATCGGTGCCGATGGCGCGCAGCTCGACCCACACCCGCGACAGGTCGGCGATCTCGAACAGCACGCCGTCGCCGGCGACGTCACCGACGTTCGTGTTGCGCGCCAGCACGACGCCGTCGAACGGGGCCGTGACCGCGTAGGTGCGCATGCTTTCGTTGCCCTCGACCGTGGCGAGTGCCTGGCCGGCACGCACCCGCTGGCCCAACTGCGCGGACACCGAACGCACGATGCCCGGGAAACGGGCGCGCACGCTGGCCTGGCGGTTGCCATCGATGGCGACGGTGCCAAGCAGCGGCACCAGCTCGCGGATGGTGGCAGGGCCGGCCGCTTCCACGACCACGCCCGCCTCCTTCGCCACCGCGGCGGGGATGGTGGTGCGCCCCTCGTAGGAGGCGAATTCCCACGCGTAGTCGCGGCCGGCGTGCTTCGCCGCCACCTTCACGTCGAACGAGTGCGGCTCGGTGACGGTATCGGGGCTGGTCAGATGGTCCTCGTTCGCGCGGAAGGCGAAGCGATTGACCTCGCCATCGAGGCGGTGCAGCTCGATCGAGGCCTCGACCGCGCCCGGATCCAGCGGCTTGCCGCCCTGGTAGGCGTACAGGCGGTACTGCGGCGGCACGCCGTCCTCGAAGATGGTGATCTCGAGCGCGAAGTCTCCTTCGCGCAGCAATCGCCCGTTGTGCGGGCCGCGTTCGTACTCGCCGGCCGCGGGGGCCGCGAGGCCGCCTTCGGTGGCGTCCTGCCCGCCGTCGGCGCCGCAGGCGGCCAGCAGCAGGGTGAAGATCAGGGTGAGCAGTCGGATCATGGCGTGTCGTCCTGGGCATTCGCGGTCAGGCGTTCAACCTCGACCAGCAGCAAGTGGTAGCGGGTCGCGGCCTCGATGGCGCGCTCGCGGAGTCGGAACAGCGTGGCCTGCGCCTGGGCCAGGGAGTAGAAGGAGAAACGCCCGGCCTCGAAGCCTCGTCGGGTCTGCGCCACCGCTGCCTCCGCCGTGGGCAGCATGGCGTCGCGCAGCGTCTCGGCTTCCGTGCGGGCGTGCCGGAGCTCCTGGACTTTTTCGAACAGGATCTGCTGGCTCTCGATCAGGTCAGCCTCCCGGCGTGCCTCGAGGGCCGCCAGTTCGGCGTCGGCTTCGGCAAGTGAATAGGCGGCACGCGAGCGGTTTCCCAGCGGCACCGACACCGACATCACCAAGCCCTGGTCATCGAGGCCTTCGATGCGGCGGACGCCGAGGCTGAGGTTCAGGTCGGGCGAACGGCCGGTTTCACCGACGCGGCGACGGGCGGCGACCGTTTCGGCCTGCAGGCGGTTGGCCAACTGTTCGGGTGTCTCCGGCAGTCTTGCCGCGAGCGCCGCGAAGTCCTCCACCTCAGGCAAGGCCTGAAGGTCCCCGTCGACCGCCTCGAAATCCGCGGTGGAGCCGCCCCAACTGGCGGCCAGGGTCATGCGCGCACTGTCCAGCTCGTGCTCTGCATGCTCAACCTCCAGCCGGGCTTCGGCCACCTCCAGTTCTGCGGCGTGCAGGTCGGCTTCGGGGTTGCGCGCCGCCCTAACCCACGCCGCGACGACATCCCGCGTACGCTCGGCCTGGGAAACCCGTTCGCGGGCGTAGTCCAGGCGCTGCTGGTCGGCGAGAACCTCGATGAACCGGGCCGTCGTGCGGCTGGCAATATCGATGCGGGCTTGCTCCACCCGCTGCGACTGCTGGCCCACCTGGGCCTGGCCCAATGCCTCGCGGGCAGCGCGCTTTCCGCCCAGCTCGATCACGCGGCTGATGCGCAACGTCGTCTCGGCGGAGTCAGCGCCGCGCAGGCTGCCGCTGCCGGCAAAGTTCTCGAACTCGCCGCCTACAACGTAAGGCGGAGGCAGGGTATCGCGGGCAGTCCGTGCGCGGACTGCCTGGAGCTGCGCCGCTTCCGCGGCGACGGTGGGGTTTGCGGCCAGGGCGCGGGCGACCGCCTCAGGAAGACGCAGGGGTTCGGCGGCCTGGCCCAACGGGACCAAGCCGCACGTCCCGGCCAGCGCCAGGACAAGCAGGTAACGCAGTTTCACGGAAAACCTCCGGAATCGACGGACGACAGTGAGCTGGCCGCGTCAGGGCGGCCGGACGTCGATCAGGCGATGGGAGGTCGGAAAGGTGTGGCTGGAACGCCGAGTCGTGGGGCCACCGACTCGGGCAAAGGCGGCGCATCGGCCGGCGGACTCGCCAGCGCCAGCGCCCAAGCCGACCAGAGCGGGGCCGCAGCGCCGCTCTCGGCTTGGTGCATGAGGCCGTGGACGCCCTTGGTATGGTTCGGGTCGCTGGCCGGGTCGTGGTCGGCGTGATCGTGACCATGCCCGTGTTCCGCGTCCGCCGCCGCCAGCACGGCGTGCTCGACCTCGTGGATGCCGCCCATCTGCTCCACCATTGGCCGGGCCATGATGCTCAGGACAAGCAGCATCAGGGCGCTCAGGCGCAGGAACCGCAGGGTGCGGGCGGGGACGAGGGACATTTCGATAGCGTGCGGGAGCCCGGAAGCCCCTGTCAACCGCATGGATCTGCCTCGGTTGCCCTTGCCCCCTTGGTTGTTCAGGTTTTCCGGGAGTGTCCGGGCGGTTGAAGCCCGGGAGCACCCTGTGTGTCCCGGCCTGGAGACAGCCATGAACAACACTATTCCGAGCGCCACGCATGCCCCTTGGAACAAGGGAAAGCTTACCGGCCAAAAATCGCCGCTTCGGCTGAACGAGATCTACGCGATCCGGGTCCGCCTTCAGCTCGCAAATCGAACACGCGACCTGGCGCTCTTCAATCTGGCCTTGGATTCGAAGTTGCGGGCATGCGACTTGCTGCAACTACGGGTCCACGACGTAACACATGGATCCCGGATGGCATCGCGGGCAATGGTTATGCAAAAGAAGACGAAGCGGCCCGTACAATTCGAGATCACTGAGCAGACGCGAATCTCAATCTTCTCCTGGATCACCTGTTCGAGACTTGAGGCCAGCGACTTCCTTTTTCCGAGCAGGGTCCATTCTTCACTGCATCTGACAACCCGCCAGTACGCCCGGATAGTCCATCAGTGGGTCCGCGATATAGGACTTGACGACGCGCGTTACGGAACTCATTCAATGCGCCGGACAAAGGCGGCGCTGATCTATCGAAGAACACACAACTTACGCGCGGTGCAGTTGCTGCTAGGCCACACCAAGATTGAAAGCACAGTTCGGTACCTCGGCGTCGAACTGGACGATGCGCTCGAGCTGGCGGAGCAGACTGATACATGACGGGATGGGGACGTCCGCTTTGGGTCCATTCTGTTGAAAAATTCGCGATGGTGCTTAGCGGACGGGTCTACCCGATCATCTGCGCGAACCACCCCCAAAAGGCGGCACCTGCTATTACGGCGGGAATCAACAAACGCGCCTTCGAGGCAAACAGCAACGCCAGCACGATGCCGAACAGCACCAGCGCCCCAATCCCGTTCAGGCTCACACGCATCAGCGCCACGGTCGTGCCAGCTATCAAGCCCACCACGCCCGCGGTAACTCCTTGCAGAAACAGCCGGATGCGGGGCTCCTGGATCAGTCGCTCCAAGGGGTCATGCGCCAGCAGCGTGAAGGCGAAGGCGGGCAGGAAGATGCCAGCCGTCATCGCCACGGCACCCCAAGGCCCGCCACCGAGATAACCAACGAACGTGGAGAAAATGATCAGGGGGGCAGGAAGCAGCCCTGATAGCGCGATGCCATCTAGGAACTGGCTGTTGCTCATCCAGGCACCTTGGGCAACGGCATCGCGCTGCAAGAACGGGATGACGGTATAGGCGCCGCCAAAGGTCAGCATGCCTGCCTTCAAACCACCCCAGAACAACAGCAGCAACGACACCGCTTCGGGTTCCGGCGAACCGCCCGCGGGTCCGGACAGAGTGAGCGCATCCAATCCGTTCAGACCGCCGTTGCGCCAGGCAAGAACGACGACTGCAGTGGTGGCCAACCCGATCACGGCGACCGCAGTCCCGACGAAGCCGCGGCGCGCAGCCACGTAGATCAGTCCCGCCACGATGAGAATCAGCCCGAAGTGTACCCCCGCCAATTGTGCGCAGGCACCGAGGAGGGCGATCGCCCATAGCCAGCGGTTGGTGACGACGTGCCCGCCGATCCTGATTACCGCCCGGACGATCAAGGCGGCCACCGCGACCTGCACGGCAGCGAAGACAGCCACCACGCTGCCCGTTTCCAGGCCGTAGCGAACGTAGGCCCAGGACAGCGCAAACATCAGCAAGAAGCCGGGCAGCATGAACCCGAGGCCGGCAAGAATACCTCCCCAGCGTCCGCGTGACAGCATTCCGAAATAGACGCACAACTCGTGCGCTTCCGGGCCAGGCAGCACTTGGTAAAGCGCCAGTACGCGGTTGAAATGGTCGCTGGTGATCCAACGATCCTCCTCGACCAGCTCTTGCCGGATCATTGCAATCTGCGCGACTGGGCCGCCCCAAGCCAGCGCGCCGAAACGCAGGAAGCGCAGGAATAGCCGCCACAAGGATTCGCGAGGAACGCGCCTATCGCATCGGGCGTTGATCGAATCTGAATCTACGGAAGCGCCACCCGATTTCATCCGTCACCACCCAGTCAAGACAGCCCGATCAATGAACATACTGTGGCTGCGATGATATGCCTTGAACGAGGTTCATCCCGGTTCGCCGTCGACCTTTCGCTGAATCAGTCGGAACCGACAGCTGGATCGAAGCGCATGTTATCAACAGTGGCCGAGCCGGACTACGCCATTGGTTCAGGGCGTTGATTATGCCGGTTGAAACTGGTCCACTGACTTTCCATCAATCCAGCGGAAATCGCAGCGATGATGGGACGTCAGGAAGCCGGGCAAGCGCCCCTGTTCTACGCCTTCAACCTCGAAGACCACATCCCGGCAAACCACCTGCTCCGCGGCATAGACCAGTTCCTGGACCTGGGTGAGCTGCACCAGCATCTGGCCCCGCACTACAGCCACACCGGGCGACCCTCCGTCGATCCAGCCCTGCTGATCCGGATGCTGATCGTTGGCTACTGCTTCGGCATCCGCTCCGAGCGCCGGCTGTGCGAAGAGGTCGACTTGAACCTGGCGTACCGGTGGTTTTGCCGGCTTGGCCTGGAGGATGCCGTTCCGGATCACTCGACGTTCTCCAAGAACCGCCACGGCCGCTTCCGGGACAACGACACCCTGCGCTTCGTGTTTGAGAAGGTGCTCGAGCGCTGCCTGGCCGAAGGTCTTGTCGGCGGCAAGGGTTTCGCGATCGACGCCAGCGTGATCAAGGCGGATGCCAATCGGCAGAAGGGCGTGCCGGGCGCCGACGCCGCTTGGGACCGGGAGTCGCCGCTCACGCGCCCGGTCCGCGAGTACCTCGAGGCGCTCGACGAGGCCGAGGCGCCGCGCACGCCGCCCAAGAACGTGTCGCTGACCGACCCGGCGGCGCAATGGACCGCGGCACCGGGCGGCCCACCTTCTACGCCTATTCAACGAACTATCTGATCGACGTCAAAGCCGGCGTCATCGTCGATGTGGAGGCCACGCCTGCGTATCGGACCGATGAGGTCGAAGCCACCCGGACGATGGTTGATCGGGTCGAGCAGCGCTGCGACCTCAGACCGACTCGCCTGATCGGCGACACCGCCTACGGTACGTCGGAAATGCTGGGCTGGATGGTGGATGAGAAGGACATCGAGCCCCACGTGCCGGTCTGGGACAAGGCCCAGCGCAAGGATGGGACGCTGGGGCGATCCGACTTCACTTGGGACGCGGACGCGGCCGAATATCGCTGCCCCCAAGGCAGGCCGCTTCGATCCAGCGGCAACCCGACCGCCGACAACACGCTGATCTATCGCAGCAGCTTTCACGACTGCGCCGGCTGCGAACTGAAGTCGAGGTGCTGTCCCAATACGACGCACCGGAAGATCGCCCGCCAGGTGAACGAGTCCGCGCGAGACGTGGCGCGCCAGCTGTCGACGACGAAAAGATATGCCCAGTCACGGCGACATCGAAAGAAGGTCGAGATGCTGTTCGTGCACCTGAAACGCATCTTGAAGTTGGACCGGTTACGACTGCGCGGCCTGAAGGGCGCTCGAGAGGAGTTCCTGCTGGCCGCCACGGTGCAGAATTTGCGAAGAATGGCAGCGTGGTTGATGCCGAAAAGCCCCGAAGCGGCAATGGCTACGGCCCTTTGAGGGCCATGGACGCTTGCGCGCCCATTTTCCAGCCGCCCTGGACGAAAGAATCGGTGAGCCGGTCAAGCCGCCAGGCCCAGCCACCAGCCAGAAACCGAGTTTTTCAACGGAATAGGTCGGAAGTGGATTTGCTCTCGGTTATCTTCGGGCTCAGTTGTTAAGCCGGCTCGGCAGGTCCAAGGCGCTGCCAACGCCATCCCTACGTTGGGGCGAAGTGAGGCCGCGCCTCGGCACAGAGATTCTGCAGCACCTGCGCCCGCTCGCCCGCGGGCATCGCGTGCCGATCGAGCTCGTCGCCCAGTCCGCGTGCCGCATGAATCGCCTGCTCCAGCAGCTCCTCGGCCTCTTTTGGCTTGAGACCGAAGTCGCCTGCCCCGGACAGCACGTTCTCCCGGGTGCGTGATCGGCCCTGTCGCCCCGCACCGATGGCGAGGCTGTCGCCCCCTTGGGCCACCAGATCGAACGCCGGCACCAGGCGCCAGGCGCCGTCGAACAGGAATCCGTGGTTCTGCAGGTGATCGTCGGTGTTTCCGATTGCGTAGTTGAAGGCCTGTCGACGGAACAGCTCTGGTCCCGCGCCCTCCACGCCGATCCGCCGGGCTGCCGCGGCCATGGCGGCGTAGGTGGCCCGACCCGCCGGCGCCACGGTGTCCTGCTCGGTGGCGCTGTAGACGTTCAGCAGACTCCGGGCGCTCAGGTAGTGAACAGGCTCGCCATCCTGACGATCGAACCGATCCACGAGCAAGACGCTCCGATTATTGACGGTCACCAAGGTGGCGCTGATGGCGTCGATGCCTGCTCGCTGTCCAAGCGCCAGGCAGGCGGCTTCCACCTTGGGCGCGTCGAACGTGTCGTGCTGCGGCTGCTGGAACTTGGCGATGACCTCGCGGCCATCGATGGTCATCGCCGCCTTCGGGCGGGCGCCACCCAGGGCGCCGCTCTGGACGCAAAGGATTTCGTACATCGGCGGTGCGGGGAACCCGCCCTCGGCCAGGGTCCGCGAGGCCTCCTCGAGCTGCTCCAGCGTCACCTGGGCGTAGGGCGTCCGCACCGGGGCAAGGGCCGCGCGGGATAGGGAAGCGCGAATTGCGCCGCTGCCGCTGCCGGCGGTGGCCAGCACCCATTCGGCCTCGTCGCGCGGGGGGCGCTGGGCCAGTCGTTCGATGAGCCGCCGCCCCCATCGGTCGGGACCGGCGTCGGAGAGCACGCCCGGAATGCCCCTGTTGTCCTCGATGACGCGCTCCGCGTCCTCCAGAGGCAGGTTGAGGGGGTCCAGCGGATAGGCGCCGACTGTCTCCCGCCAGGTCGGGGCATGCCGGAAGGAGCCGACATCCCGCGTCCAGTCGAGGCGGGCGGCGACCTGCCAATGCCCTCCCAATGGAGCCCACAGGTAGAGCCGCATCAGAAGTCCTCCCGTCTCGACCGCTCGCCCATGGCCTTGCGCCGCAGGGCATCGCCCGTGGGATCCGCGCGAACTGTCTCCACCAGATCCGCGAGCAAGGAGGATGACAGGGCGGTCAGGACCTCGAGGAATCTACCGACGGCCAAGGTCGGGTCTCCCCGCTCAAGGCGCTTTAGCGTGGCCACGCTGATGCCCGCACGCGAGGCCAGATCCGCATGGCGCAGCTTCCGGGCAAGGCGGGCGTCACGGATGGCCCGGCCAAGGTCCATCAGGCCTTCGACGGTTTCCGGTGACATTGGCAACGGGCGGGTGCGCAGGCTCATATATGAGCCCTTATACCCTCTTTTAGGTCACATTCAAGCGAGGACCATCGGTCAGGACAAACCTGAATCGCCCCGGTTTGTCCGGAGGCCATTTCGTCTGACTCATGGCGCCATGGCGTGACCCTGGTGTTTCATTCAAAGCAAAAGCACTAGCTGTCCAAGTCGAGGACTAAGTCCACGAGATTCGTGCTTAGACGTATCTCACTCAAGCTAGTCACTCGATTCAGACTGGCCAGGCATTCGTCGCCGGAGCTTTGGCGATGGCGGCAGTTCGCCCAATTTGGCCGGTTTGAGGTAGCGCGCCACCGAGCGCGGGTCGTGGACACCCAGCGCGGCGCCTAAAGTGCGCGCTGGTAGGTCGTGGCGTCGACCCAACGTAAAACCGAGTACGCGACGGGCTCGGCGCGAGTTGAGCGGAATCTTCAGCCCTGCTTGCTCGCCCGCCGCACGTAGGATTCGCCAGATCGATACGCGCGACAAAGGGGGGAAGAAAGGCGTGCGTTTCTGGCGTGGCTGCACCAGACTTTTCCAAGCTTCGATTTGGCGCGTGCGCAGCGTCAGCCACGGAGCCTGACCATTGCGGCGGATGCGCATGCCCTTCAGATCGACGTCCGCTTGCCGCAAGGCCATCACTTCGCAGATCCGAAGCCCGTTCAATACGATGCCCTCGATCAACGCGGCGTCGCGAAGGGTGCGCGAGCGCTTGATGATGGACCCCGAGTTTCCGGGAATCTTCGCATCAGTCATCGCGCGTCTGCTAGCGATGCCCGCGACATCGACCAGAGGCTGTGGCAAGCGAAGTGGGGGCGGGTAGGTAGGCATTGCGCATGTAACTTATCTGCAGTAACGTTACATTGCAAGTAGGCAACCGCTCACTGAGGATGTCGCGCCATGGGGACACAGCAAAGAATCACAGTGGGAGACTTGTTCGCCGGCGCGGGCCTGTTCAGCCAGGCCTTCACCGACGAAGGCGCAAAGGTTCGCTTCGCCATCGAGCTGGACCGCCATGCGGCAGCCTCCTATGCGCGCAATGTCGGCAAGCACGTGCGCGTGGCTTCCGCCACCGATATTTGGCCGGCACCCAAGGTGAACGTAATCGTTGCAGGCCCGCCCTGCCAGGGCTTCTCCACCTTGGGCCGGCGCGATCCAAAGGACGTACGCAATCGCCTGTGCCTGGTTGTGCCGCGCTGGGCCGAGCACTGCCAAGCCGACGTTGTGGTCGTAGAGAACGTACCGCCCTTCTTGGAGTCGTCTGCGTGGAAGTCAATGCGGCGCGCCCTGAGGGCGCAGCGCTATGAGGTCATCACTTGGACATTGGATGCGGCGGACTTCGGCGTACCACAGCGCCGGCGTCGTTCATTCACCATCGCCTCGCGTCGGGGCCTTCCAATCGAACCGGCAGCGACCTGTGTTCAAGCAGCCAAACGCGCGTTCAGTCGTGTCGCTCGCCGCGACCCAATGCATGTGTGGCCCGATGCCTCCGAACTGATGAACGCGCGCATGCGCCAGTTGCCGGTCGGCGGGGATCGACGTGATATTCTGGAACGCGCCCCAGAGCTGTGCCCGCCTTCGTGGCGAAAGATCGGTTGCCAAGCTACGGACGTGTGGGGTCGAATTAATCCAGAAGCACCGGCGAATACGATCCGGTGCGATTTCCAGAATCCGTCCAAAGGCCGGTACATTCACCCTGAAGAGGATCGGATGATTTCGCTGCGAGAAGGGGCTCGGCTGCAGCAGATTCCCGACACGTGGGTCATGGAAGGCCACCGTACAGCGATCACGCGCCAAATTGGCAACGGTGTGCCGATCGGCCTGGGGCAGGTCGTCGCGCGGCAGGTCCTCGAGCTGTTCTAGTGGGTCACCTCGGTCGGTGGATCCACTTGGGGCGCAGACGACTCCATTAGAGATTCGGCCCCCTCTGTGCTTTCATTTTCTTCCTCGTTCTCCAGGGCATCAATTGCCGCCATGTGCACAGCCTTCGCGCGCTCAATCAGTTCGGTCAATCCCACCACTTCCCAGTCCTCAGCCTGGCCGCGCTCCTTGATCTCGCGCATCAAGCGCTTGACGCCTTCGGCGTTCGACTTCGGGTCGGGCATGGCGCCGATCAGTACGCCGGTTACCGAAATGGGCCTGCCAGGAAACTCCCCCTCAAGGAAATCCTTGACCTTGCTCATGTAACCTCGAAGCTGGTCGAGGTGTTCGTACTCGAGCGGCAGTGAAGGGGACTTGAGCTCGACGATGGTGATGTTGCGCGGATCAGATACCGGGCCCATCAGAAAAACCAGATCGGGACGCTTCAGGTCCTTCTTGGTGCCCTGCGCCGGGGCATAGGCATCCACGCCCAGTGACTGCGCGATTTTGGTCACCAGCTTGCTCAGGTCGTTGTCGCTGACCAGCGGCCGGACGAACTCCGGCCGCACTAGCCACGGGTCAGCCTTGAACAGCTCATGCAGCTGCTTCTCGGAACCTTCCTTCTGCCAATGCTCCAGGCCTTCGATTTCGAGCTTGCTCAGTGCCAGAATGCCGTTCTTGCGAGCGCGGTAGAGTTTCAGCGCATCGCTTCTTTCGATCTCCGCTAGTTCACGCAGCTCCCGTGCGACGTTCTCGATGCTGTCAGGATGGGCGCCCAACTCGCTCAAGCGGATCAGTACCTCCGTGGCATTGGCGGCACTGAGCACAAGCGGAACGATAGTCGTGAACTCCGGGCTATCAACGCCGTGCTGTGCCGCCATTGAAACGATGAGCTTCTTGGTTGCGGCTCGAGTGCGGGTCGGCAACTGCGCGGCTACCTGCGCCAAGACTTTGGCTGCCGGGTTGGACTCGACTTCGCTTTCGGCCTTTTCCTCGCGGAACTTCGCGTGCGCAGCGATCGCAGCCTTCATGATGTCCGTGACCGTGCTAAGGAATTTCTCGACAAGCTCGCTGTCCTGGCGAAGGCTCGTGCGGTTGGTATTGATAATGTCGACGCCGAAGCGGTCAAGCTCATCAGCCACGACGATGCACTCCATGTACGACTGGGCGTGGAAATTGTGCATGCCAGTCGGCAGATCAAGCAGGGTGGGTCCGGCTGCAAGGCGCTTGTTGCAGTAGATGCGCGCGCCGCGCTTGGCCGCAGGCAGATGCGATCCCATCTTTCGAAACTTCACCTGGTACTTGAAGTCGAGCGGTTCCATCAAATCCACGCCGACGCGCGTCGCCGTGAATCCTTCCGCGTCGCCGCCCACGGGATGTACAAACTCATACTCCGCCTGCGGGGCCTCCACCCGCACACCATTGAGCTTGATCTCAAACTCTTCGGGCAAGATGCCAAAAAAAGCCTCGCCTATCGTGTTGCGGATGCTGTCAACGTTGTTGCGCACGGCATCGCACTTGAGTCCGCTCAGCTCGATCTGGGTGTAATGCGTTTCGGATGGCAAGTTGTCAATGTACGTCGCCGGCAGCTGCGCCTCGGTCAAGTCGGTGGCGCGAGCCAGATCAGCGAAGCGCATCTCGAACCGCGTCGCAAAGGGCTGGCCTTCGCGTTTGGTTTCCACGGTCACACACTCGGCGGAGCCAAATCCAGCCAGCTTGCCCAGACCCTTGCGGCCCATCGCGTAGCGCTTGCCTGATTCCGTTCGAACGTTCGTCTCGTTGCCCTTGTCGTCAAGGCGTCGCTTGCGGTTGATCGGCAAAAATACGCTCTCAACCTGCTCGGGCGTCATGCCATGCCCATTGTCCCGGATGATGACCTTGATGTCCTCGGGCAGCGCCAACAAGAGTACTTTTGACCGAGTCGCTTCCACCGCGGCGCCCGCCTCCCCCTTTGTCGCCGCTGTCTCGGCCTCCGCCTTCACGCGCTCGCGCACTGCGGCGCGGGCCTTCACGATCTCCTCAACCGGCACGGTCACATCCACCAGCTTCGAATCACCATCATAGGCGTTGGCGACGAACTCCACGAGGCATTTGCCCAGGGTCGTGTACATGTTGATGCCAAGCGCCTCAAGCATCCCGCCCTGGATACTCATCGTGAACTTCTCTGGGCGCGGCGTAGCGGTCATGAGCAACGATCCGTTGAGCGGTGGTTCCAGTTTGGCAACGTCGGCGGCACCTAGCAACGTGCAATGAGGCAGGAAGCCGAAGTTGCAAAGCGAACAGCGCCGGGGCGCAATCCCGGCCCATGCCCTGCTCAGCTCTTGACGTGCGGGGCTGGAGAATTTTCCTCATACATCAACGATTTATCCTGCAGGGCCGTAAGGCAGCGACCTCGTAAATGACTCTGCATGGTTGACATCTCAACTGTCCAAGGTAGAGTCGACCGCGGAGGGGCCATGATTGCGAGATCGCAATTGACTGGCGCCCGACGGGTTCTGTGGTGCTGACTGAGCTCGGGCGCAATTCACCGAGGAGCGCAACGCTCCTAGTCTCCTTCACTCTCTCTCAAAATCCCCTGCGGCTCCCGGTCGGGCGCTGTTCTCAGCACGTGGCGCGCCTGACGCGCAGTGTGAAGCCATGACCCGCAAGCGTCGCAACATAAGCGACGCTGACGTGGATCGGTGGACCCGGCAGGGATTTGGCCAAGGTGAAGGGGATCACTTCAAGCCTTGGGCCAAGGTCCGCGACGTTCCATCTATTGGCCGGTCGGCACGCGTGGCTGGCCTGAAGCATTGGCGGACACATCATCTCTACTCGGATGTTGAGCTGGGTCATTTCATAATGGCCGACTTCCGGCCAGGGGTTGAGGAGATTCGCGAACAAGTCGCGCTCTTGCCTCGCGACGAAACAATCGAAATCGCAGAGCGGCTTGGAATCCGGCATCCCTGCTATCCCGGCACATCGATCCCTGTAGTCATCACTAGTGACATCCAGGTTCTCGCGCAAGGCCGCGATGATCCGATTAATTTCGTCGTCTCCGTTAAGCGTCGCGAGAGCTTGCTCCCGGGTGCGAAGGGACTGGCACGAACAATCCAAAAGCTGACCCTTGAGCGACGGTATTGGCAGGATCGAGGCGTCCCTTGGTACTTGGCTACCGAGGGGCACTACAACGCGACGGAAGTGCGCAATCTTTCGCTACTAAGGCCCGATAGGCGTGCGTGGTTGAGCGAGGAGCGGTGCAATGCCGCGCTCGAAATCGTGGAGCGCATCCGGCGCCTGCCCAGAAGTGGAGCATCGATCAGAGCGTTCCTCTCAAGGCTGCCGCAAGGCGCAGACATCGGACTCCGGGACTTCGGCCTCGCCGTGTGGAAGCGATGGCTGGACCTTGATCTTACGCGGGATCTTCGGTGGAACAGTCCGATCCCGCTGAAGGAGGTGCGTGGTGCTGGACAACACAATTCTTCAAGCTGTCGGTAAAAACCCGGAGTGGTTCCCCGGCCGATCACGCTTCTTGGGTCTCGACAGCGTTGGGCGCGCTGTGCTGATGCCGCTCGACAACGAGCAGCGGGGGCCGGAAGTCGTTTCGATTGAGGTCTTGCGGCGCGCATCGGAAGAAGGAGAGATCAGCGAGGTTGCCGGCGAGCCGTTCCGACTCCTGAATGATCTGTCTGAAGCTGCCCGAAAGGACTACGAGCTATGGCGTCCTCACGTTGAAGAGATGCTGTTGGATGGGGGCCACGAAAAGCTCCTGGAGCCTAGCGAGCGCGCCCGCATCATCAAGAAGCTTGCACGGGTTGTGGGCCGCCATGAGAACACAGCCCGTCGAGCAATTTACGGTGTGATGCGCGCAGGTTGTCACTTGCGAGGTCTCTATCCTGACTTTCACAAGCGGGGCGGGCCGGGGCAGCCTCAAAAGAAAGGTACCAAGCGCCGAGGGCGAAAAGCTTTGCCTGGTGGTATTCGATCCGAGGTTTCGCTACCTGAAATTCGGGGCATTCTCGAGCAAGGGGTGGCTGACCATATCGTCAAGAATAAAGAGTCCGTCCCTAAGGCGCTGCGCGAGATAATCGCCGAGAGCTTTACCGAGAGAAAGGTCGCAGAAAACGGCGCCGTTGTGGATGTGGAGCGCGACGAGTCCCGATTGCCGACGAAGAGCCAAGTCCGATACGTGGCCAAGCACCATTCGGGCAGGACGCTGCAAAAGCTCAAGTCCGCGCCTGCGCCACGCCCCGGTAAGGCGAAAGACAACATTCCTGGGCCCGGCTACCTTTACGAAATCGATGCAACGGGCGGTCGCCTGGAATTGGTGTCCGATTTTGACCTTCAACAGCCGATTGGTACTGCAAATGCCTACGGCGTGCTCGATGTTTGGTCGACCGCCTGTGTCGGCGGGGTGATGGGTGTCTTCAATGCCGGCTATGTTGCGGCACAGCGTGCGCTATTTAACACATTCACTTCCAAGCGTGCTCTCTTTGCCCGATATGACTACGACCTGGCTGAAGATATATGGCCTTGCCACCACGTCTGCCGGAAGCTTGCGGGCGATCGTGGCGAAATGGTGAGCGACGCTGCGGAGGCCCTTGCAAGCGAACTGAACGTTATCTTGCTTACGGCCGCGGCTTACCGCCCGCAAATGAAGGGAACCATCGAGCGATGGTTCCATGACTTGAAGTCAGGCGACCTCAGGAAGCTTGTGGGGTTTGGTCGCCGACCGGAGCGAGGAGAGCTGGACCCGAAGCTGGGAGCCGCAATGACGCGCTACGACGCCATGCGCGTGTTTCTCATGCTCGCGCTCAAGTACAACCTGATGCCTGCGCCAGTGGAGGCAATCCCGCCCGAAATGATAGCGATGGGTTACGAGAAGATCTCACGGATCGTTCTCTGGCAGTGGGGAATGCGAAACCTCATTTCAGGAGCGCGCTGCGAAGATCCGGGGTTGATCTACACGTCGTTGCTGAAGAAAAGCGACGCGACCATACGGGAAGACGGTTTGTACGTGCAGCGCGTTCGGTATATGTCTCCGGACCTTCGTTCCTCAGGTCTGCTGCAACGGGCCGCCGCTAGCGGGCCCATCTCGGTCCAGGCCACGCTGGATGACTATGCTGGTCGCACGATCTGGTATCGCGCCTCGCCGGATTCGCCCTGGCTCCCTGCCTCGCTTGCTGACGAGCGCCTCGCGGTTTACGACGCCACCTTCCAAGAGTACGTCGAATACTACCGTAAGCGTGGGAATGTCCACGAACGTACGGCGATTAACTCCGCCGTCGTCGACTCCTCGTTGGGAAAGGCGGTGGTCGCCGTCTCAGAAGGGGCGGTTGCGCGCCAGGGCACGCCGGTGAGTAGGGGCAAGGGCAAAGGTAACGTGCGGAGCGCGCGTTCGGTGAATGCTGAGGCAGAGAGGCGCGAGCATGGTCAGGCGGTGCTCGATTCGTACATGCATGACAAGGTCTCCTCTGGCCAGGCCAAGGTTGATAAGACGGCTGCCGTCGACGGTGCGGAGGAAATAGGCGCCCGGCAAGCCGATACCACACATCAGCGCCAGCTCGCTCTGGATTCATTCCTGAGTTCCTAAGGAGATCCTCATGACGGACATTGTCTACACGCCTGCACTGTTGCCCGAGTATGCAGGAAATCCGCTCATCGAATCCTTGCCGCCAATGGGTCGAACCAACGAAGAAATGCTGAAAGCGATGTCTTGCAAGCCAAGCTTCAGCCCCGACGAGCGCCTGCTGCCCGCCTATGCCCGAAGGGAGATGGTCTACCGGTTGACCGAGCTCTTTGTTCCCCTGCCAGTTCATTACGACCTACTGGAGGAGCTCTCAATCTGCGTGCGGCGTAGTTATGCGTGGAGGAATCCGTTAACTCCTGAGACTCAAGCCTACCTTCACCACCCTTGCGCCAGCGCTGTGGCGGGCAGGTTCTTGTCGATTCGTGCAGCGTCTAGCTTCCTGCTTCTGGTGAAAGGCGTCTCCGGTAACGGAAAAAGCAAGGCGATCGAAGCATGTCTTCGTGCCCTTGGGCCGCAGGTTATTCGCCATCGTTTGTATCAAGGAGTGGCTCTTCACGAAACGCAACTGGTTTGGCTCAAAGTCAGTTGCCCCGAAGACCGGTCCCTGAAGACGCTTTGCCTTGCGATTCTGCGCTCGGTAGATGCGGCGTTGGGCGAGAGGAAGTACGCGACCCCGGACCGTCTTGACCCACGCGTTTCTGCAGGTCTGCTCGTGGACGCGGTGTTTACGTGCCTTGCGAACGAGCATGTTGGTGTTCTAGCTGTGGATGAGCTCCAGAATATCTTTGCCTCAAAGGGAACCGCAGCGGTAGAGATGCTGAATTTCCTCCTGCGCCTGAAGGACGAGAGCGGAGTTTGTCTTGTTCTGTGCGGTACCTATGCGGCGCTTCAGCTGTTGGGTCAGAAGTTTCGCCTCGCCAGGCGCATTGCCGGAGGCGAGGTGGAGTTGATGTTGCCCAATGACTCTTCGGACCCGGACTGGCAGAGTCTTGCGCGGATACTCTGGCACTTTCAGTGGCTGCCCAAGCCCCTGGAGTACCAAGTTCGTTACGGCGAGGTGTTGTTTGATTTGACACAGGGTGTTCGCGGCGTTGCCGTATGGCTTTTCATATTGACGCAGGCAGATGCCATACGTTCGGGCGCTGATTCGATTACGGAGGCCGACTTGCGAAACACCTGGAGGCGAAGATTCAGTCAATTGGACAAGGCAATGGCTGCGTTGCGCAGCGGCAAGCCCGCGGATCTTGCCAATTGGGATGATCTTTGTGACCCGCTGACCTTGGAGAGGCTTGGTCAAAAGAAGGCTCCGGGCACAGTCCCACCAGGTGCGGTGACTCCGGTGGCCAAGGGAGGGCTTGCGGAGGCAAGGGCGCCTAAGGTTCGCGGCGGGTCCGAGCCCGGTAATGAGCTTGATAAGTTGAAAGCGGTCGGTGGTTTGGACGAGCTTGCGAATGAAGGCGTGGTTGGGTTGCCGGAGTAGCCCATGGGAATTCCCGTTCCGTTTAAGGGCGAAACCTACTTCAGCTACTTGACGCGGACGCTCTTGCGGTCTGGTGCCACCGCAACCATGTCGGTGGTGAGAAGGGCGGGCTTCCCCTGCGGCTCATTTTGGTCCCCATTGGGGGTTGGGATTTCCGCCTTCTATCAAATGTTTCCTGATGCTCAGGCAGTCATCCGGCCGGATGCCATGGTTTGGCGGCATACCACTGCGCCTTTGCTGGTGGCATTCTCCGATCGCCACCTAAGCCCGGAATCCAGATTGGGTTTCGCCGCGTCGGTGATTGCTTTAGGCGGCTGGAGGAGTAGAAGTGGTGGCATAGCCGGAAGCAAGCCTTTGGGGCTCCGGGAGTGCCCGGAGTGCGTCGCATCTGACACCGAGAGTTTCGGTGTGCCGTACTGGCACAGAGAACATCAAATACGAGCAGTTTGTCGCTGTTGGCGCCACGACGTGGTTCTCCGAGAACACCGATGGTTCCCTGGCGCGCGTTTTGTTCCGGAGTTGCCTGGGTTCGGTCGCTATGGGAAGGGTTCAATTACCGAGCAAGTTGGCGGGTCGTTATCAGCCGAAAAAGACCTTTGGCTTGCCAAAGCGTTCGCATCTATCTTGGATTCGGACGAGTCAATTTCCCACGCAGATATCAGGAATTGCCTGGCGGAGCCGGCCATTCGATCCGGAGTAAGTTTACGTGGACGGCCAAGCATTCAACGAGCGTTCTCATTGATTGTGAATTCCTACGGGGTTGAGTATCTACGCAGGCTTGACTTGCCGGTGAACTACACGCAGCACTCGGCGATGCGTTACTCAAGGGCGCTGAGCAAATCGTCAACTGATCGGGACCCTCTTGCGACTCTGCTGCTGGCTGGCGCTCTTTGCGTTCCTTATCAGTTGCTGTCTACGAAGTCGGCAGTGGGTTCTCCCCCACGGACGGAGCATTCGGAAGCGGCTGATTTGACTACTAATGCCGAGAAGGACGCCCTGCGGAAGGTTCTCGCCGATTGCGGCTATGTGCTTGGGCGGTCGGCGGTGGCTATGAACCTGTCGAGAAGTGAATTGATCAAGGCGATCAAGGAGGCCGGAATCCAATGCCCGATCGTGGTTAGTCCCAACGCAAAGTTCGATGAAATAACCATTCGGGCGATGATCTCGGACATGAAAGCGGGGCTGGAGTGGTCCGAGTTAAAGAAAAGGTTCGGCTGTAGCGACGATATCCTTCAGGCGCTGCCGATTTATGATCCGACCCTGCGCGCCGCCGCGCGGGATTCTCGCATTCAAAAGCGAATCGAAAAGTTTCGGAGGGTAGTGGTTAAGGCCGTAATGGCTGGCCAGAATAGAAGTTCCATCCGAAAGGGCTTTCCGACAGAGCTTAGCTATCTGGATCGCCACGATCATGTTTGGCTCGGTGAACAGCTAGCCTCAGTGACGAGGCGTGTGACTTCCCGTCCCGCCAAAGGAACCGGCAGGGGCCAAGGGCCAGGGGACAGTTCGGAGGACATCCGGATCCTTGCGATGCTGGAGAGCGTCCTGCTGTCTGCAAAGGCGCTCGAGCCTCCAAGGCGTGTCACCAAGACCCTCTTGGTTCAGATGGCTGGCTTGAAGTCCGATCTTTTCAGAAAGCTCGGTACGGGCAGGTATGTGAGGGTCGATGCTTTCCTGGTGGCCAATGAAGAGCCTTACGAGGATTTTATTGGGCGAAAGTTGGCCTTTGCGTTCAGGCAGATGGAAGCGGAAAGCCCGATCCGGCCGCTCACCCTTGTGCGTCTCCGGCTGGCCAGCGGGTTGGCTGAGGGCGTTCTCGTTTCCCGAAAGGCCCAGATTGGCCAGCTGGTTCGGGCATCACCCCTCGCGGTCAGCCCCTGGGCGGTTCCCTGGCTCAGGGAGGCCCGGCTGACGAGGCTGTCGGCATGACTGGTACACTTGGGGCCAACGGCCCGGCCCACCCATCTAGTCTTGGTTTCGACGAGAAATGGTTCAACTTTGGCGACGGCCACTACCGGTTACCTTTGCCACGTACCACTAACTTTTAGCTCTTAACACTAACCTTTATCAGATAACAAGGCAGGAACGCCATGGCCCGCGGCATCAACAAAGTGATCCTGGTCGGCAACCTCGGCAACGACCCCGAGACCCGCTACAGCCAGTCAGGCTCGGCCATCACCACCATTTCCGTCGCCACCAGCGAGAGCTGGAAGGACAAGAACGGCGAGCAGCAGGAGCGCACCGAGTGGCACCGGGTGAAGTTCTTCGGCCGCCTGGCGGAGATCGCCGGCGAGTACCTCAAGAAGGGCCGCCAGGTCTACATCGAAGGTTCGCTGCGCACCGAGAAGTACACCGACAAGAACGGCGTCGAGAAGTACGCCACCGATATCATCGCCAACGAGATGCAGATGCTCGGCGGTATGCCGGGCGAGGGCGGCGAGCGCCCGGCGCGCTCCGGCGGCGGCGAGCGTTCGGCCCGGCCGGCCGGTGGCGGCCAGCGCGGCGGCGGCGACTACGGCGCTTCCCGTGGCGGTGGCGACTACGGCAGTCGCGGCGGCTCGGCGCCGCCGTCGCGCAACGACGACCCGTTCCCGGACGACGACATTCCGTTCTGATCCTCGGCACCGTCGCACCTTTCCCCCCGAAGGCAGATACGGAGCCTGCATGAATACCTGGCTGGTCACCGGCGGCGCCGGTTTCATCGGCGGCAATTTCGTGCTCGACGCGGTGGCATCGGGCGTGAAGGTCGTCAACCTCGATGCCCTGACCTACGCGGGCAACCGCGACACCCTGGCGGCGCTCGAGGGCAACCCCCTGCACGTGTTCGTGCAGGGCGACATCGGCGATCGCGCCTTGGTCTCGCGTCTGCTGGCCGAGCATCGCCCGGACGCGGTGCTCAACTTCGCCGCCGAAAGCCACGTCGACCGCAGCATCGACGGCCCGGGCGCCTTCGTGCAGACCAACGTGGTGGGCACCTTCCAGCTGCTCGAGGCCGTACGCGGTTACTGGAAGTCGCTCGATGCCGCCGGCCAGGCGGCCTTTCGCTTCCTGCACGTGTCCACCGACGAGGTCTATGGCTCGCTGGGCGACGAGGGCCGCTTCCACGAAGACACGCCCTTCGCCCCGAACTCGCCGTACTCGGCCTCCAAGGCCGCGTCCGACCACTTCGTGCGCGCCTGGCACCACACCTACGGGCTGCCGGTGCTGACCACGAACTGCTCGAACAACTACGGCCCGTTCCAGTTCCCGGAAAAGCTCATCCCGCTGGTGATCCAGAAGGCGCTGGCCGGCGAGCCGCTGCCGGTGTACGGCGACGGCCGCAACGTGCGCGACTGGCTGTACGTGAAGGACCACGTGGCGGCCATCCGCCGCGTGCTCGAGGCCGGCCGCCCGGGCGAGACCTACAACGTCGGCGGCGACGCCGAGCGCCAGAACATCGAGGTCGTGAAGGCGATCTGCGCGCTGCTCGACCAGCGCCGCCCGCGCGCCGACGGCCAGCCGCGCGAGTCGCAGATCACCTTCGTCAAGGACCGCCCCGGCCACGACCGCCGTTACGCCATCGACGCCGGCAAGCTGCAGTCCGAGCTGGGCTGGCGGCCGTCGGTGAGCTTCGAGCAGGGCCTGGCGGCGACGGTGGACTGGTACCTGGCCAACACGGGCTGGGTGGCGCGGGTGCTCGACGGCAGCTACCGTCTGGAACGAATCGGCCAGGAGGCCTGACATGCAGCGCAAAGGCATCATCCTCGCCGGTGGCTCGGGCACGCGGCTTTATCCGATCACGCAGTCGGTGAGCAAGCAGCTGCTGCCGGTGTACGACAAGCCGATGATCTACTACCCGCTGAGCGTGCTGATGCTGGCGGGCATCCGGGAAGTGCTGGTCATCAACACCCCGCACGAGCAGGACTTGTTCAAGCGCCTGCTGGGCGACGGCAGCCAGTGGGGCATGCAGATCGACTACGCCGTGCAGCCCAGCCCGGACGGGCTGGCGCAGGCCTTCCTGATCGCCGAGGACTGGCTGGCCGGCGCGCCGAGCTGCCTGGTGCTGGGCGACAACATCTTCCATGGCGACGGCCTGACCGAGCGCCTGCAGCGCGCCGGCGAGCGCGGGGATGGCGCCACGGTGTTCGGCTACTGGGTGCGCGACCCGGAGCGCTACGGCGTGGCCACGTTCGACGCGGCGGGCAAGGTGGTGGGGCTGGAAGAGAAGCCCGCCAGCCCCAAGTCGAACTACGCGGTCACGGGCCTGTACTTCTACGACGGCCGGGCACCGGCGTTCGCGCGCGGGCTGAAGCCTTCGGCGCGCGGCGAGCTGGAGATCACCGACCTCAACCGCTGCTACCTCGAGGAAGGCACCCTTCACCTCGAGCAGCTGGGCCGCGGCTATGCCTGGCTCGACACGGGCACGCACCAGTCGCTGCTGGAAGCGGCGAATTTCATCGAGACCATCGAGGCGCGCCAGGGCCTGCGGGTGTGCTGCCCGGAGGAGATCGCCTGGCAGAACGGCTGGGTGAGCGACGAGCAGCTGCGCGCGCTCGCCGGGCCGCTGGCCAAGAGCGGCTATGGCGAGTACCTGCTGGGCCTGCTGGGCCGCGGGGTGGTGCGGTGAAGGTGATCGAAACCGACCTGCCGGGCTGCCTGCTGCTCGAGCCGCGGGTGTTCGGCGACGAGCGCGGATACTTCTTCGAGGCCTTCAACCACGACAAGCTCGCGGCGCTGGGGCTGCAGCCGAACTTCGTGCAGGGCAACGTCTCGCGCTCGGCGCGCGGCGTGCTGCGCGGGCTGCACTACCAGTGGCCCAGGCCGCAGGGCAAGTTCATCTCGGTGTCCGAGGGCGAGGTCTGGGACGTGGCGGTGGACATCCGCCGCGGCTCGCCGAGCTTCGGCCGCTGGACGGCCGCCGTGCTGAGCGCGGAGAACAAGCGCCAGTTCTGGATCCCGGAAGGCTTCGCGCACGGCTTCGTGGTTCTGAGCGAACACGCCACCTTCCACTACCTGTGCACCGCCACCTACGACCCGCAGGCCGACGCCGCCCTGCGCTGGGACGACGCCGACCTGGCCATCGACTGGCCGGTGAGCGCCCCGGTGCTGTCGGCCAAGGATGCCGGCGCGCCGTTCCTGGCCGATATCCCGGCCGACCGCCTGCCGGCCTACGAAGGCTGAGCGCCGTGCGGATCCTGCTGACCGGCGCCAACGGCCAGCTCGGGCAGGCCCTGCAGGCCAGCCTGGCGCCGCTGGGGACCGTGCTGGCGGCCACCCGCGACGGGCGGCTGCCCGATGGCGCCGGCGCCGAGGTGGCCGACCTGTCCCGGCCCGGGTCGCTGGCGGCGCTGGTGGCGCGGCTGGCGCCCGACCTCGTCGTCAACGCCGCGGCCTACACCGCCGTGGACCGCGCCGAGGACGAACCCGACCTGGCCTTCCGGGTGAACGCCGAGGCCCCGGGGGCACTGTCGCGGGCCTGCGCCGCCGCCGGCATCCCGCTGGTGCATTTCTCCACCGACTACGTCTTCGACGGCGGCGCCACCCGCCCCCTGCGCGAGGACGACCCGACCGGGCCGCTGGGCGTGTACGGCGCCAGCAAGCTCGCCGGCGAGCAGGCCGTGCGCGAGGGCGGGGCCGAGCACGCCATCTTCCGGCTTTGCTGGGTGTACGGCCCCGTCGGCCACAACTTCCTGCTGACCATGCTGCGGCTGGCGCGCGAGCGCGGCCACCTGCGCGTGGTCGACGACCAGCGCGGCACGCCCACCAGCGCCCTGCGCATCGCCCGCGCCGTGGCCGGCGCGCTGGGCCGGGGCGGATGGCGCAGCGGCACCTGGCACCTGGCCGCCGGCGGCCAGTGCAGCTGGCATGGCTTCGCCCAGGCCATCTTCGAGGGCGCGGTGGCGCGTGGGCTGCTGGCGGCCCCGCCAGGGCTCGAGGCCGTGCCCGGCAGCGCCTACCCGACCCGGGCCCGCCGCCCGGCCTGGTCGGTGCTCGACAGCGCCGCCTTCGAGCGCGACTTCGGCATTCACATCGGTGACTGGCGCGAGGGCCTGGACGAGGTCCTCGACCTCCTTGCGCAGGCCTGACGGCGCCCTTTATCGTCGGGGTTTCCTGGGGAAGAGGAGTCACGCGATGAGATCCGCCATCCTGGCGCTGGGCCTGTTGGCCGGTGCCGGCGCCAATGCCGCCGAGCTGCCCTCGGTCGAGCACTTCATGCGCTACAACACCTATTCAAGCGCGCGCATTTCGCCCGACGGCAAGTTCCTGGCCATCGGCGTCGACCGCAACGGCCAGGACGTGCTCACCGTCATCCGCCTGGCCGACATGCAGCTGATGAAGGTCAACGTGCTGCCGGAAGAGAAGTCGGTGGCCGGTTACCGCTGGATCAGCAACGACCGCCTGATCTTCACCTCCGTGCAGAAGTTCGGCAGCTTCGCGGCGCCGCGCGGCACCGGCGAGTGGTACGCGGTGAACGCCGACGGCAGCAAGCCCGAGGCCATCATCTTCTACGGCAGCCGCGGCACCACGGGCCGCGCCAAGGCCCTGGGCAACGAGAGCTACAGCCTGCTCGACCCGCTGGTGGACGATCCGCGCAACGTGCTGATGACCGCGGTGTACCCGCGTTCCAAGGATGGCGCCGGCACCGAGGTCGTGCAGGTGGACACCTTCACCGGTGCCCGCAAGTCGCTGGCGCGCGCGCCGCGCGAGAACTGCTCGATCCAGGTGGACGAGAAGAAGCAGCCGCGCTACGCCGTCTGCTACGACGACAAGAACGAGCAGGGCCAGTTCGACACCCGCACCGAACTGCACGTGCTGGGCAACGACGGCAAGTGGTCCCTGGTGAGCAACACCGACATCGATGGCGGCAAGCAGCTGCGCGTGCAGTGGGCGGCCGAGGACGGCACCATCTACGCCGAGCTCGACGACGGCAAGGCGCCGGCGGCGTTCGGCACCGTCGACCGCGCCACGGGCGACTTCACCGAGCTGTTCAAGGACCCCGTGTCCGAAGTGGCCGGTTTCGTGGTTTCCCCGGTGGGCGACAAGGCGCTGGGCGTCATCACCGCGGCCGGCATCCCGAAGGTCACGCTGATCGACGAAGAGCACCCGGACGCGCAGCTCTACGCGTCCCTGGCCGCGGCCTTCCCGGGCCAGATGGTGAACTTCAGCACCGCCACCCGCGACGGCAACCAGATCATCGTCTCGGTGTTCAGCGACCGTAACCCGGGCGAGCTCTTCCTCTACGACCGCAGCAGCGGCAAGGCGCGCTTCCTGATGAAGGGCCGCGACTGGGTGAAGAACGAAGATTCGGCCACCGTGCGCGCCTTCGACTTCGTCAACCGCGACGGCATGCGCATCTACGGCTACCTGACCGTGCCCAAGGGCAGCGACGGCAAGAACCTGCCCATGATCGTCAACCCGCACGGCGGCCCGATGGGCCCGCGCGACAACTGGGGCTACAACCCCGAGACCCAGCTCTTCGCCAGCCGCGGCTACGCCACGCTGCAGGTGAACTTCCGCGGCTCGGGCGGCTTCGGCAAGGCCTTCGAGGACATGGCCTACGGCCAGTGGAACACCGGCATCATGCACGACATCATCGATGCCACCCGCTGGGCCATCAAGGAAGGCATCGCCGACCCGGGCCGCATCTGCATCTATGGCGGCAGCTTCGGCGGCTACTCGGCCATGATGGCGCCGGTGGTGGATCCGGAGCTGTACAAGTGCGCCTTCGGCTACGTGGGCATGTACGACGCCCAGATCCAGATGAAGCTCAGCGACACCAGCAAGAGCAGCAGCGGCATGCGCTACCTGCAGCGCGCCTTCGGCCCGACCCGCGCCGAGCAGGACGCGATGTCGCCGATCACGCACGCCAGCAAGATCGACCTGCCGGTGTACCTGGCGGCCGGTGCCCGCGACGCGCGCTGCCCGCCGGAGCACACCGAGGCCCTGTTCGCCGCGCTCAAGGCGGCCGGCAACACGCCCGAAGGCATGATCGTGCAGTCGGGCGAGGCGCACGGCTTCTACGACGTGGGCAACCGCGTGAAGCTCTACACGGAGATGCTGGCCTTTTTCAACCGCCACATCGGCGGCAAGGTGGAAGTCGGAACCGCCGGGCGCACCGCCTCGGTGGACTGAGGCCCGCCATCCGGCGAATGAAAACGGCGCCCCGCGGGGCGCCGTTTTTTTGTGGCTGCCGAACCTTGGCGGCCTACTTCATGAGCCGCTTGAGCACCGGCGTGAGCGCGAACATCAGCAGGCCGGCGGCCAATCCAATCCACATCATGTCGGTGAACACTTCGCCGTAGACGCCCAGGGCCCTGGCGGCGCTGATGCTGCCGTCGGCCTCGGGCTCGATGGCGGCCCAGGTGCCCATGCGGCCGGCGATGATCTCGCCGAAGGCCGAGAACAGGAACCAGGCGCCCATCATCAGGCCAACCGCCCGCTTGATCGACAGCGAGGTGACCGCCGACAGGCCGATGGGTGAGAGCACCATCTCGCCGGCCACCAGCACCGCGTAGGCCAGGATCATCCACCACACGCTCACCAGGCCGCTCTCGCCCGGATTGCCGGCCGCGAAGGCCAGCACGCCGAAGGCCAGGCCGCAGAACACCAGGCCCCAGGCGAACTTGGCCGGGTAGCTGGGGTTGAGGCCGAGCTTGTCGAGCTTGGGCCACAGCCAGGCGAAGGGCAGCGAGAACAGGATGACGAAGATGGCGCCGAAGGCCGTGGTCTGCGCCGCGTTCCAGGTGATGCCGAAGGTGCGCAGGTCCATGGCGCGCTCGGCCATCGCCACCCACGGGCCGTAGCTCTGCTCGTACAGGCCCCAGAACAGCGCGCTGATCACGATCAGCGTCATCAGCACGATCATCTTGCCCTTCTCGACCCGCCCGAGGTCGGTGAGCAGCAGGCGGATGAACCAACCGAACAGGCCCAGGCCCATCACCACCGCCACCAGTTCGGTCAGCGTCACTTCGTGGCCGCCGGCCAGCGCGGTGAGCGGCGCGAAATTGATGCGGGTCTGCAGCACCTGCCAGACCGCCACGGTGAGGGCCAGGCCACCGAGGTAGATCAGCCATTCGCGCGAGAGGCCGGCGAACACCGGGGCGCGCAGCGCCTGCGGGTCGGCCGGCTCGGCCTGCTCGAGGAGATGCTTGCGGCCGAAGATGAACTGCACCAGGCCCAGGGCCATCATCACGCCGGCCAGGCCGAAGCCGTAGCCCCAGCCGTACCGGATGCCCACGTAGCCGACGATCAGCGACGACAGCGCCGCGCCGACGTTGATGCCCATGTAGAAGATGGTGAAGCCCGAGTCGCGGCGCGGGTCGGTGTCGGCATACAGGCGGCCGACGATGGTCGAGATGTTGGGCTTGAGGAAGCCCACGCCCACGCCGATCAGGGCCAGCGAGAAGTACATCACCTGCACCGCGACGGCATCGGCCACGCCCTGGCCCTGGATGCCGCTGGCCGCGTCGCCGGTCCAGGCCATGCCCAGCTGGCCGAACACGAGCAGCAGGCCGCCATAGACCACCGCCTTGCGCATGCCCAGGTAACGGTCGGCCAGCAGGCCGCCCAGCAGGGGCAGGGCATAGGCCAGCCCGGCATACGTGCCCAGCAGCAGGTAGCCGTTGGCGTCGGAGAACTTGTGGTGCTGGGTGAGGTAGAGGAAAAGCAGGGCCTTCATGCCGTAGAAGGCGAAGCGCTCCCACATTTCGGTGAGGAAACACACGAACAGGCCCTTGGGATGGCCGAACAGCTCCCCGGACGGGGATTGGGTTGTGATTGCCACGTGAACACTCCGTTCTGGACGGCCGAGTATAGCCACGCGAGCCCCTCCCGGCTTTGCTTCCGGCGGGGGGCCTGCCTACCATGGTGCTTCGCCAACGAAGGTTGCCCCGATGACCCTCAAGCCCCTCCTGTTCGCCCTGCTGGTGCTGCCCTCGCTGGCCAGCGCCCAGGCCACCCCCGCCCGCGGCCTCGACGCCCGCGACCTGGTCACGCTCGAGCGCGTGTCCTCGCCCACGCTCTCGCCCGACGGCCGCTTCCTGGTGCTGTCGGTGCGCGAGGTGGACTACGAGGCCAACAAGGCCAGCGCCGGCCTGTGGATCGAGAACCTGCTGGCCCGCGACGCCGCCCCGCCGGTGCGTTTCACGCCGGAGGGCATGAGCGTGAACAGCCCGGCCTTCTCGCCCGACGGCCGCGAGGTGTGGTTCCTGTCGGCCAAGTCCGGCAGCTCGCAGGTCTGGAAGCAGGCCGTGGCCGGCGGCGAGCCGGTGCAGGTCACCGACTACCCGCTGGACGTGGGCACCTTCCGCCTCTCGCCCGACGGCAAGCAGCTGGCCCTGAGCTTCGAGGTCTTCACCGACTGCGCCGACCTGGCCTGCACGAAGCAGCGCCTCGACGCGCGCGCCGCCAACAAGGCCACCGGCCAGCTCTACGACAAGCTGTTCGTGCGCCACTGGGACACCTGGAAGGACGGCCGCCGCAACCAGCTCTTCGTGGCCGCGCTCGGCGCCGAGGGCAAGCCGGCCGGCGAGCCGGTGCGCGTGAGCGCCGGCATCGACGGCGACGTGCCCACCAAGCCCTTCGGCGGCAAGGAAGATTACGCCTGGGCGCCGGACGGCCAGTCGCTGGTGCTCTCGGCCAAGATCGGCGGCAACGACGAGTCCTGGTCCACCAACTTCGACCTTTACCGCGTGTGGGTTCGCGCCCGCCGCGCGCCGCAGAACCTCACCGCGGGCAACAAGGCGCTCGACGGCGGCCCGGTGTTCAGCGCCGACGGCCGCACACTCTACTACCGCGCCATGAAGCGCCCGGGCTTCGAGGCCGACCGCCTGGCCCTTATGGCGATGGACCTGCGCAGCGGCAAGGCCCGCGAGATCGCCCCGGACTGGGATTACTCGGCCAGCAACATCACGCTCTCGGCCGACGGCAAGTCGATCTACACCACCACCTTCGACACCGGCACCTATGCGCTGTTCAAGGTGGACATCGCCACCGGCGCGGCCACCAAGGTGGTGGGCGGCGGCACCGTGGGCGGCTTCGACCTGGCGGGCGACACGCTGGCCTACACGCACGAGAACCTCAAGTCGCCGGCCCAGGCCTTCGTGGCCCGCGCCGACGGCAGCTCGCCGCGGCAGATCACCCGCCAGAACGAAGAGAAGCTGGCCTCGATCGCCTTCGGCGACTACGAGCAGTTCAACTTCAAGGGCTGGAACGACGAGACCGTGCACGGCTACGTCGTCAAGCCGGCCAACTACGAGGAGGGCAAGCGCTACCCGGTGGCCTTCCTGATCCACGGCGGCCCGCAGGGCAGTTTCGGCAACAACTTCCACTACCGCTGGAATCCGCAGACCTATGCCGGTGCCGGCTTCGCGGTGGTGATGATCGACTTCCACGGTTCGGTCGGCTACGGCCAGGCCTTCACCGACTCGATCAGCGGCGACTGGGGCGGCAAGCCGCTCGAGGACCTGCAGAAGGGCTGGGCCGCGGCGCTCGAGCGCTACGGCTTCCTCGACGGCGAGCGCGCCTGCGCCCTGGGCGGCAGCTACGGCGGCTACATGGTGGCCTGGATCGCCGGCCAGTGGCCGGAGGCCTTCGACTGCCTGGTCAACCACGCCGGCGTGGTGGACACCCGCATCATGGGCTTCAACACCGAAGAGCTGTGGTTCACCGAGTGGGAGAACGGCGGCACGCCGGTGCAGGTGCCGCAGAACTACGAGAAGTTCAACCCGATCAACCACGTCGGCAACTGGAAGTCGCCGATGCTGGTGATCCACGGCCAGCTCGACTACCGCGTGCTGGTGGAGCAGGGCCTGGCCTCGTTCTCGGCCGCGCAGCGCCAGGGCGTGCCCAGCCAGCTGCTGTACTTCCCGGACGAGAACCACTGGATCCTCAAGCCGCAAAACAGCGTGCTCTGGCACGACACCGTCAAGGACTGGCTCAAGCGCTGGACGGCGGAGAAGGAGTGACGTGGCCGAAGTCGTCGACATAGAAAAACTGCGGCGCAGCTGCGCGCAGTGCTCGCTGCACGTGCTGTGCCTGCCGGCCGGCATCGGCGCGGGCGATCTCGAACAGCTCGATGAAATCGTCAAGGCGCGCCGGCCGCTGGCGCGCGGCGACACGCTCTTCCGCGCCGGCCAGGCCCTGGGCTCGCTGTTCGTGGCGCGCGAGGGCGCGTTCAAGACCGTGGCCATCGATTCCGAGGGCGAGCAGCAGGTGGTGGGCTTCCACCTGCCGGGCGAGCTGATGGGCCTGGACGCCATGGGCAGCGGCAAGCACGCCTGCGAGGCCGAGGCGCTGACGCCGGCCACGGTCTGCGAGATCCCGCTGACCCAGCTCGAGTCGATCTGCCGGCAGATACCGGGCCTGCAGCACCAGCTGCTGCGCATCATCGGCCAGGGCATCAACCGCGACCAGAGCCACCTGGAGATGCTGGGCCGCAAGCAGGCCCACGAGCGCGTGGCGCTGTTCCTGCACGGCCTGTCCGAGCGCTACAAGCTGCTGGGCCTGCCCGGCGACGTGTTCACCTTGCCGATGAGCCGCGAGGACATCGCCAGCTACCTCGGCCTCGTCATCGAAACCGTCAGCCGCACGCTGGGCAAGCTGCAGGACGAAGGCATCATCGCCGTGCGCGGCCGCCAGCTGAAGATCCTCGACCGCGAGCGGCTCGACGATCTGGTGCACGCGCCGACGTCGGTGGCGGGGAAGGGACGGGCGCAGCGTTGAATGATCGGCCCTGGGGCGCGGTTGCCCCGGGGCCGTCTCAGCGTCGCCGCAGCTGGAGTGTGATCCGCTTGCGGGCCTCGCCAGCTTCGCCCGGACCGCCTGTTTCGTTCGACGGTTCCGCCGCCTCGAGTTCCACCACGTAACCGGCGGCCTCCAGCTCCTGCAAGACAATGGACTTGCCAAGCTGGTAACACTCGTAGCGGGCGCGGTCGCGTTCCCAGGAGACGGGGACCGACTCATTGGATCGGCAAATCGTTGTATAGCCGACCTCGTGCCTGGCGTACTCGGCGATCCGGGCGGCGGCCGCCGAATCTTCCGTCGCGCAGCCGTTCGCTGCAGCGAAGAGTCCACCCGCCAGCATCACGATCCCCAGGCTTGCCCGTGCTCGCCGGGGCCCTGCAGATTTTTCAAGTCGATTCAATGCATTGTCTCCGCTGTGGCTTGGGTCCAGGCCATGACCCGGCCATGCGGCACGAGGCGCTGGCTGGTAATGCCTGCCCGCGCGATGGTCGTCGATCGGGAAGATTGCCCATGCAGGTCAGCCTGCCAAGGCCGTCGCCTATTAGATCGGGCGACGCCCTATCGCCTCAAGCACGCCATGGATGGCCGAGCGTCCATGCGCTGGCTGCTGTGTCCCGGGGCCGGCGTCTGAACTCACGGGGCATCCTCAGTCACCTGTCCAAGAATGTGAAAGCCGGGGCCCCTTCAGGGCGTCCCACGCAGTCCCGGCAGGGGTGTCCGGGGGCTTTCACGGTGACGGGAGGCGGCGGTCCGCTCGAGTTCGAGACCGATGCCGGCGGCGGCGGCTTCATCGGCGGTGCGCAGGCCTTGTTTGGCGAAAATGCCCTGGTAGTCCTCTTCGCTGATGCAGGAGTCCTGGTTCGTCGGCACCACGGCCGCCGCCTTCAGCATCTCGCTTATGGATTCGTCACTTACCTGGTGGGTTGCGTGGTGCAACGTCGCTCTCCTTTCGGGCGGACAAGGCCGCCAACCATACGACTGAAACGATCATCAAAAGTGCGCCGGCGGCCATCGTCGGGCCAAGGTGGACCGGGAAAAACGGAAAGGAAGCAGCGGCCACGAACAGCGGCTGCACCGAGCGGACCAGGTTCGCCCTCGAGAAACTTATGAATCGAAGCCCTTGGTAGAACAGGTAGATGCCGATGACGGATCCCACCAGGGATGATCCGGCGACGAACGCGGCGCCGGACGGGTCGAAACCGAAACCTCCTGCTCCTCGCGTAGCCACGAGGGCTCCTGCCAGCAGAGCCGCTGCAAGGAGGTTGTTGGCGATCAGAATCGAGTAGACGGCGGTGACGCTGCTTCGTCCGGCGCTGCCAGGGGCGGCGCCAGGGCGCAGTGCTTGCTTGCTCAAGGCGTTGGATACTGCGAACAGCAGGCAATATGAGAGTGCGATGGCGAAGCCGGTGCCACCGAGTGATTCGTCGGGCAGGGTGAAAAGACCGCCGCCAATGACCGACAGCAGGATCAGGAAGTACTCCAGGGCGGTGTGGCGTTCCCGGAACCAGACCACGCCGATCAGTACCGCGAAGACGATATAGAGGCGTCCGAGGAATCCGACGGTGATGGGGCCGGCGATGTCCAGCAGGATGAAAAGAAGCAGCAGTGCCACGGCATTTGCCAGGCCTGCGACGATGATCAAGGGCCTGAACGAGGCGATCCGCGGCATTCCACCGCTGCGAGCCGCCAGGTACGTGAACGGAACAACGCAGAATGCCGCGGCGAATCCGGCATTGAGGAACGCGGCCTGGAGAGGAGAAAGGTGTCCCAGCGCGAACTTGTTGAGTAGCACGCCAACGGATGTCAGCAGCACGGAGGCAAGGTTGAGCAGCATGCCCGCCCTCCATTCGCACAGGGGCGTCGAGGCGGGGGACTGGCTTTCAGGCATCGCGCAGCCTGTGGAGGATGGCCTCGTACAGTCCGTCGTCGAAGGTCAGGTTCCCGGGGAGCTCGTCGAAAACCCCGCGATCAACCATTTCGAAACCGGCAGGGAGCTCATCGAGGCGGCTGGCGATGGCGTGGGCGATCAGCGTCGTATGCCGCCCGGGTATTTCGTAGTAGCCGACATGCGTCAGTTCACCGACGATGGCGCCGGCCTCCTCCCAGGCTTCCCTGCGCGCGGTTTCCTGCCAATGCTCCTGGCCTTCCCGGTGACCTCCCGGGAACTCCCAGCCGCCCCTCGTGCCATTCAATCCGAGCACGAGCCGACCCTCGTGGAAAAGTACGACAAGCACCGAGTCCCAGGCTTCCGGGAACTCGCCGAACCTTATCGGCAGATTGCATTCGGGATGCATGGGCCTCATCGCTGGGTTCTCCCTGTCGACGGCCAGGGGGCGGTCGCAGCTATGGTCGCGGGGTGTTCGGGCCGGCGACTTTAAATGTGGCCGGGGGCGGTGTGTCAAACGAAGGCCGGGGCAACTGGCTGCGACGCAGGCGAAAACCGTCGGGGTGGCCGCAGCTTGCCGGCCAAATGACGTTTCTGCCTAACAGGGTTCGTTCCACTGCCAACACGGGCTTGGCCTCCCTTGGGTGCGCGGCCTCAGAGCGAACGGCAGCCCATCGCCTCGAGCACCGCATGGATGGCCGGCTGCCCGGCCAGCCACGGGCCGGCCATCGTGACGAGGCCGGCCAGGGCCACGAAGGAAGCAGCGCCGGCGCGCCAGGCGCGGTGGGCGAGCAGGCCGCCGAGGCGCGCGCCGCTCCAGGTGACGGGCACCATCGTCGCCATCGTGCCGAGGCCGAAGCTGGCCATTACCAGCGCGCCGTGCAGGGCGCTGGCTTCGAGCCAGGCGGCCACGAGCACGGTGCTCGACAGTCCGCAGGGCAGCCAGCCCCAGAGCAGGCCCATGGCCCAGGGGCGTAGCGGGCCGGCCGCGGGCAGCCGCGATTGCAGCGGGCGCAGCGCGCGCCACAGCCAGCCGCCGCCGCGGCTGAGGAAGCCCAGGGCGTGTGGCCACATCAGCCGCGCCGCCACCATCAGCAGCACCGCGCCCATGGCCACGCGCAGCCCCGTGGCCAGGGACTCGGAGCGCGCGAGCAGCAGCAGGCCGCCGCCGAAGGCGCCGACGAGGGCGCCGGCCACGGTGTAGCCCAGCACGCGGCCGCCGTTGAGCGCGAAGGCATTGCCCAGGCCCGGCTTGCCCGCGCTGGCGGAGAGGCCGGTGGCGATGCCGCCGCACATGGCCACGCAGTGCACGCCGCCCAGCAGGCCGGTCAGCAGCGCCGCGCCGAGCGTGATCAGGTCGATGGGCATCAGGGGCTTTCGCGATCCCGCGGGGACGGCGGCGGCGCGGGCTTGTCGTCCTCGCGCAGCATGTCCAGCGCCGGCGTGTCGAGGTCGTCGAACTGGCCGCCGCGCACCGCGGCCAGGAAGGCCCAGATGGCCGCGCCCAGCAGCAGCAGCGAAATCGGGATGAGGGCCAGCAGGATGTTCATCGGTTGCCCTTGTCGATGCGCCCCAGGCGCAGCGCGTTCAACGTGACCACCAGCGAGGAGGCCGCCATGCCCAGCGCCGCGAGGCCCGGCGTCACCCAACCCAGGGCGGCGAAGGGCAGGGCCAGCACATTGTAGGCCAGGGCCCAGCCCAGGTTCTGGTTGATGATGCGGCGCGTGCGCCGGGCCAGCGCCACTGATTCGGGTAGTCGCACCAGGCGCGGGCCGGCCAGCACCAGGTCGGCCGAGCGCTGGGCCAGGGGCGCACCGGCGGCCATCGCGGCCGAGACGTCGGCGCCGGCCAGCAGCGGCGCGTCGTTGATGCCGTCGCCCACGGCCAGCACGTGGTGGCCGGCGGCCTGCAGCGCGTGCACGGCGGCCAGCTTGCCCTCGGGCGTCTGGCGCGCGGAGAAATCGCCGATGCCCAGCGTGGCCGCCACGCTGCGCACGGTGGCCTCGCCGTCGCCGCTGAGCAGCACCGGCCGCAGGCCCTGCGCACGCAGCGCGGCGACGGCTTCGGCGGCATCGGCGCGCAGCGGATCGGCCACTTCGAAGCGGGCCAGCGCGCGGGTGCCGTCGCCCAGCCAGATCGCGCCGTCGTCGGCGCGGCCGGTGGCAAAGCCCGCCTGGCCCAGGCGATATTCCACGCCATCGACCACGCCCGACACGCCGCGGCCCGGTGCCGCCTGCACGGCTTCGGCGGCCAGCGTGCGGCCATCGCCGAAGGCCGCGGCCAGCGGATGGCCGGCATTGGCCTCCAGCGCCGCCGCCACGGTGCGCCAGCGTTCGATGTCGCCCTCCAGGGCCTCGGCGCGCAGCAGCCGCGGCTGGCCCAGCGTGAGCGTGCCGGTCTTGTCCAGCACCACGGTGTCGGCGCGGGCCAGCGATTCGAGCGCGTCGGCGCCCAGCGCCAGCACGCCCATGCGCGCCAGCGTGCCGTGCGCCGTGGCCAGCGCGGCCGGCACCGCCAGCGACAGCGCGCAGGGGCAGCTGACCACCAGCACCGCCAGCGCGATCTCGAAGGCGCGCGCCGGTTCCACCTGCCACCAGGCCCAGAAGACGCCGGCGGCGATGATGAAGAGCGCGATCACGAACCGCATCGCCACCCCATCGGCGAAGCGGGCGATGCGTGGGCGGTTGGCCTGCGCCTGCGCCACCGCGCGGGTGAGCTGCGAGAGGCGGGTGTCGGCGCCGGTGCGGGTGACGCGCAGGCGCGCGGCCGACTCGCGGCAGGTGCTGCCGGCGAACAAGGTGTCGCCCGCGACCTTGGCCACGGGCGTGGATTCACCGGTGAGCAGCGACTCGTCCACCGCCGTGCCGGCATCGAGCAGCTCGCCGTCGGCGGGCACGGTCTCGCCCGCGGGCACCTGCACGATGTCGCCGGCGGCCAGCGCGGCCACGGGCACCTGCTCGCGCGCGCCGCCGGCTTCGCGCCAGGCCAGTGCCGGCTGCGCCCGCGCCAGGGTGTCCAGCCTTGCGCTGGCCTGCCGCCGCGCCATGCGTTCGAGGAAGCGCGCGGCCAGCAGGAACAGCACGAACATCACCGCCGCGTCGTACCAGACGTGGGTGCCTTCGCGGATCGTCTCGACCAGGCTGGCGAAGTAGGCCAGCAGCACCGAGGTGGCCACCAGCGTGTCCATGCCCGGCCGGCGGTGGCGCAGCTCGGTGGCCATGCCGGCCAGGAAGGGCCAGCCGGAATAGAACACCACCGGCGTGCTCACCAGGAAGGCGATCCAGCGGAAGAAGTCGCGCGTGGCCGCGGGCATCTCGCCGGCCGTGTCGAGGTAGAGGGCTTCGGCGAACATCATCGCCTGCGTCGCGCCCAGCGCCGCGACGCCCAGGCGGGCGATCATCCGGTTGCGTTCGCGCCGGCGCTCGCGCTCGGCCTGTTCGCCCTGGGCCAGGTGCGGGCGATAGCCCAGCGCGGCCAGCCGCGCCAGCACCGCCGACAGCGGCGTGCGTTCCGGGTCCCAGCCGATGCGCACGCGGCCGGTGACGGCGTTGGCGCCGATGTCCTGCACGCCGGGCTCGCGCCGCAGCGCGCGGTCGATCAGCCAGGCGCAGGCGGCGCAGTGCATGCCTTCGCAGACCACGGTGATCTCGCGGCCGGTGGGCGTGGCCACGGCGTGGCCGGCCTGCACGTCGGCCCGGTCCCAGGCGCCGTAGTCGGCCGGCTCGGGGTCCACGCGCGCGCCGGCGCCGTCGCGCAGGCGGTAGTAGTCGCCCAGGCCGGCGTCGCGGATCCAGTTGGCGGCCGCGCCGCAGCCGCTGCAGCACACCGCGCGCTCGGCCTCGCCGATGCGGATGCGCAGGGGCTCGGCGGGCAGGGGCTCGCCGCAGTGGAAGCAGGTGGTTTCGCTCACGGCGCCCCGACCGAGGGCACCAGTTCCACGGTGGTGTCGCCCGGGTGGTAGCGGCCGACCACGCGCCAGCTGCCGTCGGCGGCCACCAGGCGCAGCTGCCAGCCGTGGCTGGCGGCCACGGGTTCGTTGGCGCGCCAGCCCTGCGGGTGCGGCGCCAGTTCGATCTGGCGGTCGCGCGTGGATTCAATCGGGTGGATCAGCTGCAGCCGCGGCGCCACCGGACCGGTGGCCTGGCCCAGGCGCACGAGTGCGCCCTCGCCATCGATCTCGACGCGGGCGGAAAGACCTCGCCCGGCCGCGGCCTGGTCGGCTTCGATGGAGACCACCTGCACCTGCGCCGTGCGGCGCACCGGGTCGGGGTCGGCGTCCACGCCGCTTTCGCTGCTGATGGCCGCGATGGTCCAGATGCCGGCCACCACCGTGGCCGCCGGGATGGCCAGCACCAGCCAGAGCGCGGGGTTGCGGCCCTTGCCTTGCGTCGCCATCAGAACGGTCCGAAGAAGCGGGTTTCTTCGGTCTCGCTGACGCCCTCGGCGTCGGACTCGACCACGATGTCCACGTCCACGCGGCCCTTGGCCACGCCGGGCGCCGCGCGCAGCGTGACCGGCACGGTCAGCACTTCCTCGGCGGCTGCGGCGTGCACCGCGTCGGCCTCCACCAGCACGATGCCCTCGGGGGCCTCGATGCGGATGCGGAACGTGCGCGCCACCTGGTCCTTGTTGACGATGCGCACGATGTAGGCGTTCTCGACGCTGCCGTCGGCGGCGGTGCGGTAGAGCGCGTTGCGGTCGCGCAGCACGTCCACGATCAGGGTGCTGCGCTGGGCCACGCCCACCGCCCAGCCCACGGCCAGCGCCACCAGCAGCAGCGCGTAGATCACCACGCGCGGGCGCAGCAGGCGGTTGGGCTTGCCGTCCACCGCGTTCTGGGTGGTGTAGCGGATCAGCCCGCGTGGGTAGCCCACCTTGTCCATGACTTCGTCGCAGGCGTCCACGCAGGCACCGCAGGCGATGCACTCGTACTGCAGGCCGTTGCGGATGTCGATGCCGGTGGGGCAGACCTGCACGCAGATGGTGCAGTCGATGCAGTCGCCCAGGTCCTCGGGCGTCTTCACTTCCGGCGCCGGCGGCAGGCCCGTCTGCGCGTCCACCACCAGGCCGGTGGTGGCGCGGGCGCCGAGCTGCAGGTCGGCGGCGCTGCGGTGCTGGGCCGCGTGCACCACCGCGCTGGTGGCCACGTCCACCGGCAGCAGGCCGCGGGCGCGCTCGAGCACGCTGGCCAGGCGGCCCTTCTTGCGCGGGCCGCGCGGCTCGCCGCGCATCGGGTCGTAGGCGATGATCAGCGTGTTGCGGTCGAACATCGCGCCCTGGAAGCGGGCGTAGGGGCACATGTACTTGCACACCTGCTCGCGCAGCACGCCGGCGTTGCCCCAGGTGGCCAGCGAATAGAACAGCACCCAGAAGGTTTCCCAGCCGCCCCACTCGAAGGGCGACAGGCGCGCGGCCAGGTCGCGGATGGGCGTGAAGTAGCCCACGAAGGTGAAGCCCGTCCACAGTGCGAACAGCAGCCAGAGCAGGTGCTTGGAGCCCTTGCGCAGGAACTTCTCGCGGCTCCAGGGCGCCTTGTCGAGCTTCATGCGCTTGCTGCGGTCGCCCTCGGTCCAGCGCTCCATCCAGATGAAGACTTCCGTCCACACCGTCTGCGGGCAGGCGTAGCCGCACCACAGGCGGCCGGCGAGGGCGGTGAAGAAGAACAGCGACAGGCCCGCCATGATCATCAGCAGGGCCAGGAACAGGAAGTCCTGCGGCCAGAACACGATGCCGAACACGTAGAACTTGCGCGCCGGCAGGTCCCAGAGCACGGCCTGGCGGTCGTCCCACTGCAGCCAGGCGAAGCCGTAGTACATGCCCAGCAGCCAGATCACCGCCGCCTTGCGCAGGGTCTGGAAGCGGCCGCCCTGCTCGCGCGGGTAGACCTTCTTCTCGGAGACGTAGAGCGAAACGTCCTCGACGAGCTCGCTGGGGATTTCCTTGGCCACGGCTCAGTCCTTCGGCAGGGGCTTGTTGTAGCGGCTGGCGGGCCGCAGCAGGATCCAGGTGAACAGGCTGCTGCTGGCGGTGCAGGCCCAGAACATGAAGAACCCGATCGTATAGCCCCAGCCGCGGCTGATCTCGATCTCGGGGAAGGTCATGTCGCGCAGCGCCAGCGGGTCGACGATGGCGAAGAAGACCGTCGTGGCCACGCCGGCGGCGAAGAAGCTCGGCCAAAGGATCGCCCCGAGCCGCTGCGCGAGCGGCCGGGGCGGGTGGTCGAAGCGGTCGGCGGGGGCGCTCAAGGCGCCTCCGTCGAAGCCCCGTTGCTGCCGTGCGAGAGCGACCAGACGTACGCGCCGGCCAGGCGGCTGCGGGTCTCGCCGAAGATCGGGCCGTGGGCGGGCATCATGCCGGCGCGGCCGTTGCGGATGCCTTCGGCGATGGTGTCGAAGTCGCTGCCGTAGAGCCAGATGTTGTCGGTCAGGTTGGGCGCCCCCAGGATCGGGTTGCCCTTGCCGTCGGCACCGTGGCAGGCGGCGCAGACGCCGGCGAAGCGCGACTGGCCGGCGGCCGCGAGGGCCGGGTCGGCCTTGATGCCCGACAGGCTCTGCACGTAGGCGGTCACTTCGGTGATGCCCACTTCGCCGCCGATGGCCGCGCCCAGCGCCGGCATCGCCGCCTGGCGGCCCTGCACGATAGAAGCCAGCACCTGCTCGGGGCTGTCGCCCCACATCCAGTCGCCGTCGACGAGGTTGGGGAAACCCTTGGCGCCGCGGGCGTCGGAACCGTGGCACTGCGCGCAGTAGTTCTGGTAAAGGCGGCCACCAAAGGCCACGGCCTCGGGGTGCCTGGCGATCTCGTCGATGGGCATGCCGTCGAAGCGCCCGAAGGCCTCGGCGAGGCGGGCGTCGGCCTCGGCCTTCTCCGCGTCGTGCTCCTTGGCCGAGGTCCAGCCCGAGGTGCCGGCGAAGCTGCCGAAGCCCGGGTACCAGACCAGGTAGCCGATGGTGAACACGATGGTCAGCCAGAACAGGTTGATCCACCAGCGCGGCAGCGGCTTGTTGTACTCGGTGAGGTCACCGTCCCAGACGTGGCCGGTGGTCTCGGCGACGTTCTTGCCGTCGTTGCCGCGACGCTTGGCCGTCCACCACAGCAGCCAGGCGCAGCCGCCGATGTTGAGGACGACCAGGAAGATGATGAAAAGGGACCAGCCAGTAGTCATGGCGTGTTCTCGCTCTGGTCTTCAAGGGGAAGGCGGGCGGCGGCGTCGAACTCGGGCTTGCGCTTGCGCGAATAGGCCCAGGCGACGCCACCGAGGAACAGGACCAGCAGGACGGCGGTTGCGATTCCGTTGATCATGGCTCAGCCCTTCGGTGCGTGGCGGCCGAGGCCCTGGAGGTAGGCGATCAGCGCGTCCATCTCGGACTTGCCGGCCACCGCCGCGGCCACGCCGGCGACGTCCTCGTCGCTGTACGGGTCGCCCAGGCGCTTGAGGGCGCGCATGTTGCGCTCCACCGCGGCCGGGTTGACCGGGGTCTCGGCCAGCCAGGGGTAGCCGGGCATGTTCGACACCGGCACCACGTCGCGCGGGTTGATCAGGTGCACGCGGTGCCAGTCGTCGCTGTAGCGACCGCCGACGCGGGCCAGGTCCGGGCCGGTGCGCTTGGAGCCCCACTGGAACGGACGGTCGTACACCGACTCGCCGGCCAGCGAATAATGGCCATAGCGCTCGGTCTCGTGGCGCAGCGTGCGCACCATCTGCGAGTGGCAGTTGTAGCAGCCTTCGCGGACGTAGATGTCGCGGCCGGCCAGCTCGAGCGCGGGGTAGGGCTTCACGCCCGGCAGCGGCTTGACCGCTTCGGCCTGGTACATCAGCGGGACGATCTCGGCGAGGCCGCCGAAGCTGATGGCGATGGCGATCAGGATCGCCATCCAGCCCACGTTGGTTTCGATCTTCTCGTGGCTCATGGAGGGTTCCTCAGGCGTGGGCTTGGGCGGCCGGCGGCAGCACCGGGGTCTCGACCCGGCCCTTGGCCAGGCGCAGGGTCTGCCAGGTGTTGACGCACATGATCCCCATGCCGGCGATCACCAGCAGGCCGGCCACCAGGCGCACCAGGTAGTACGGGTAGTTGAACTCGACGATCTCGGCGAAGGCGTAGGTCAGCGTGCCGTCCGGGTTGGCGGCGCGCGCCATCAGGCCCTGGTAGATGCCGGCGATCCACATGGCGACGGTGTAGAGCACCACGCCGATGGTGTGCACCCAGAAGTGCCACTCGATCATGCGCATGCTGGCCATTTCCTTCAGGCCGACGCAGCGCGGGATGAGCATGTAGATCGAGCCGATCGAGATCATGGCCACCCAGCCCAGGGCGCCCGAGTGCACGTGGCCGATGGTCCAGTCGGTGTAGTGGCTGAGCGCGTTGACCGTCTTGATCGACATCATCGGGCCCTCGAACGTGCTCATCATGTAGAACGAGATGGCGACGATGAGGAACTTCAGGATCGGGTCGGTGCGCAGCTTATGCCAGGCGCCCGAGAGGGTCATGATGCCGTTGATGGCGCCGCCCCAGCTCGGGGCCAGCAGCACCAGCGAGAACACCATGCCCAGGCTCTGCGCCCAGTCGGGGATGGCCGTGTACTGCAGGTGGTGCGGGCCGGCCCACATGTAGATGGCGATCAGGGCCCAGAAGTGCACGATCGACAGGCGGTAGCTGTAGATCGGGCGGTTGGCCTGGCGCGGCACGAAGTAATACATCATGCCCAGGAAGCCGGCGGTCAGGAAGAAACCGACCGCATTGTGGCCATACCACCACTGCACCATCGCATCCACGGCGCCCGAGTAGATCGGGTAGCTGTGCCACAGGCCGGCCGGCATGGCCAGCGAGTTGACGATGTGCAGCAGGGCCACGGCGATGATGAAGGCGCCGTAGAACCAGTTGGCCACGAAGATGTGCTTGATCCGGCGCTTGGCGATGGTGCCGAAGAACACCACGCCATAGGCCACCCAGACCACCGCGATCAACACGTCGATGGGCCAGGCCAGCTCGGCGTACTCCTTGCCCTGGGTGAAGCCCAGGGGCAGGGTGATGGCCGCGGCCAGGATCACCAGCTGCCAGCCCCAGAACACGAAGGCGGCCAGCTTGTCGCTGATCAGCCGCACGTGGCAGGTGCGCTGCACCACGTAGAGGCTGGTGGCCATCAGGGCGCTGCCGCCGAAGGCGAAGATCACCGCATTGGTGTGCAGCGGCCGCAGGCGGCCGAAGCTGAGCCAGGGCAGGTCGAAGTTCAGGGCCGGCCAGTACAGCTGGGCGGCGATGATCACGCCCACCAGCATGCCCACCACGCCCCAGACCACGGTCATGATGGAGAACTGCAACACGACCTTGTCGTTGTACGTTTCTGCTTTGTTGTCGAGCGTCATCGGTTTGTCCCCGTTGTCGTGCCGCGATTATGGCGAGGCGCCCTTTCCCCTGGCTTGACCCGCGTCAATTTGCCCCTTTCAGGGGGATGGTAGCCCCCCGGGCCGGGAATGGAACCCTCCGGCGCCGCCAATCTGCGCCTGGCTTGACGTGGCTCAGTGGCGGGGCTTGCCGGCGGGCGCAATCTCGCCCCGACCCGATCCGGGCCGGCCTGGAAAACCCGCCATGAAACACCCCTCCCTCCTCGCCACCGCCATTGCCCTGGCCCTGGCCGCATCGCCGGCCGCCGCGGCCGCCGCCGACGGCTGGGCCGCGAACCTTCGCTACCGGCACGAGTCGGTTTCGGACGATGGCTTCGCACGCGACGCCGCCGCCGATACCTTGCGGCTTCGGCTGGGCTACCGCCATGACTTGGGCGCCGGTCTCGAGGCTGGTGCCGAACTCGAGGCCGTGGTTGCAAGCGATTCGCGCTACAACTCCACCGCCAACGGACGCACCGGCTATCCCGTGGTGGCCGACCCGGCCTCGTTCGAGCTCAACCAGGCCTGGCTGCGCTGGCGCGGCGAGCGCGGCGGGGCCACGCTGGGCCGGCAGCGCCTGCTGCTGGACAACCAGCGCTTCGTGGGCAATGTCGGCTGGCGCCAGAACGAGCAAACCTTCGATGCCTTTGTGGCCGAGCTTGCGCCCGGCGGGGACCTGTCGCTGCGCTATGCCTGGCTCGATCGCGTGCACCGCGTGTTCTCCGACCAGGCCCGCGACCCGCTGGCCCGCGAGCGCGACCTCGATACCCACCTGCTCAACGCCAGCCTCAAGGGCCGCGCCGGCACGCTGGTGGGCTATGGCTACTGGCTCGAGGACCAGGACGTGGCCACGGCCTCGACCCGAACCCTGGGCCTGCGCTGGACCGGCGAACGGCCCGCGGGCGCGGCCACCTTCGGCTGGACGCTGGAGGCGGCGCGCCAGCGCGGCCATGCCGGCAACCCGCTGGACGTGGACGCCGGTTACGTCCTGGTCGAGCCCTCGCTGAGCCTCGGGGGCCTGGCCTGGAAACTGGGCTTGGAGCGGCTCGGCGGCGACGGCGTCGCGGCCTTCCAGACGCCGCTGGCCACGCTGCACGCCTTCAACGGCTGGGCCGACAAGTTCCTGGCCACGCCGGCGGACGGCCTGGACGACCGCTATGCCTCGGTATCAGGCAAGTTCGGCAGCGGCCGCCTGGAGAAGAAGCTGGGCTGGACCCTGGCCTTCCACGACTTCCACGCCGACCGCGGCGACGCCGCCTACGGCCGCGAGTGGAACGCCTCGCTGTCCTTCCCCCTGCCGGCGGGCCTGGTTGGCCTGGTGAAGTTGGCCGACTACCGCAGCGACGGCTTCGCGCGCGACACCCGCAAGGTCTGGCTGCAGGTCGAGCGCGCCTGGCCCTGATTTCGCTCCTGCAAAGGGCAACAAAAGAAAGGGCCCCGCGATGCGGGGCCCTTGTGGTTGCGCCGGTCGCAGCCGTCAGTAGACGTCGTTGACCGTGTTGTTGATGTTGAACTTGCCGGTCGGCGTGATCAGGCGGGCATCGTCGAGCACGGCCTTGAGCTGCAGGGTCTTGTCGTCGACCACCACGAGGGCCGAACGCTGGTCCTTGCCGTTCCACACCGAGAACCAGACCTCGTCGCCGGCCGCGTTGTACTCGGGCTGCACGACGCGCTTCGGGCCTTCGCCCAGGTTGGCCCACTCGGCGATCGGCAGCACGGTGTAGCCGGCCCCGAGGTCGTTGATGTTGAACACGGCCACCGACTGCGCCACCTTCTCGTCCGGATTGAGCGGCGAGTCGACCCACAGGTTCGTCGACTTCGGATGGGTCTTGATGAACAGCGAACCGCCGCCCTGGCCCTGCAGGATCTCCACCACCTTCCAGGCGTGGTCCGGATGCTTCTCGGGATCCGTGCCGATCAGGGTGATGTTGGCGTTGCCCAGGGCCGAGGTGCCCCAGACCGGACCGAACTTCGGGTGAACGAAGTTGGCGCCGCGGCCGGGGTGCGGGATCTTCTCGACGTCGATCAGGCCCACCATGCGCTGCTCCTGGGAATCGACCACCGCGATCTTGTCGCTCTGGTTGGCCGCGGTCAGGAAGTAGCGCTTGGACACGTCCCAGCCGCCATCGTGCAGGAAGCGGGCGGCGTCGAGCGTGGTTACCTTGAGGTTGTCGATGTCGCTGTAGTCCACCAGCAGGATGCGGCCGGTTTCCTTGACGTTGACGATGAACTCCGGATGCTTGTGGCTGCCGACGATGGCGGCCACGCGCGGCTCCGGGTGGTACTCCTGGGTGTCGACCGTCATGCCGCGGGTGGAGACGATCTTCAGCGGCTCCAGGCTCGGGCCGTCCATGATCACGTACTGAGGCGGCCAGTAGGCGCCGGCGATGGCGAGCTTGTCCTCGAAGCCCTTGTACTTGGAGGTCTCGACCGAACGCGCCTCGAGGCCGATCTTGATCTCGGCGACGCGATCGGGCGTGGCCATCCACATGTCGATCAGGTCGATCTTGCCGTCGCGGCCGATGGTGTACACGTAGCGGCCCGAGTGCGAGACGCGGGAGATGTGCACGGCGTAGCCGGTCTTGATGATGTTGATGATCTTCTTGGTGTCGCCGTCGATCAGGGCGATCTCGCCCGAGTCGCGCAAGGTCACCGAGAAGACGTTGTCGAGGTTGTACTTGTTCATCTTCCGGGTCGGGCGCTGCTCGACCGGCACGAACACCTTCCAGCTGTTGCGCATCTCGGCCATGCCCCATTCCGGCGGGCTGGGCGGGGTGTGCTGCAGGAAGCGGGCCATCAGGTCCACCTGGGCGGTGGTCAGCTCGCCGCCGGTGCCGAAGTTGGGCATGCCGCCCGGCGAGCCGAAGTTGATCAGGGCGCGCAGGTAGTCGGTGCCCTTGGCCTGGGTCAGGTCGGGCGTGAGCGGTTTGCCGGTGGCGCCCTTGCGCAGCACGCCGTGGCAGCCGGCGCAGCGCTGGAAGAAGATGTCGGTGGCCTCGGCGAACTCGGCCTCGGTCATGTCGGGCGCGCCCGGGGTACGGACGGTCTTGACGTCAGCCGCGGCCAGCGTGGACGGCGCGCCCTTGTAGGCGGCGACGGCCTGCGAGGTGCCCGGGTGGGCCTCGCCCTGGGCCGGGTCGCTGGCACCGGCGATGTCCTTGCGCGCGGCGGCCACCTGGGCGGCATTGAAGCGGGTGTCGCCGTTGTCGAACTCATCCATCACGTGGTTGAGCAGGGCGGCGATGTCGGCGTCGGAGAGATGGCTCATCGCCGGCATCACCGAGTTGTACTCGTTGCCGTTGACGGTGATCTTCCCGCTCAGGCCGGCCAGCACGGCCTTGAGCGCGGCTTGCGGATCGTTCTGGATCCAGTCGGAGTCCTTCAGTGGCGGGAACGCGCCGGCCAGGCCGGCGCCATTGGCCTGGTGGCAGGCGGCGCAGTTGGCGAGGTAGGCCGCTTCGCCGGCCTGGGCCTCGGTCTTGGGCACGCGCTCGTTGACGACGTCGCTGTCGGCCGCGAAGGCGGTGCCGGCGACGGCGCCCAGTCCGAGGGCGAGGGCGGTGCTGAGGAGAGTTCTTTTCATGGTCGATCCCCGTAGGTGGTTTCACGTCATCGGCGGTGGCCCGCCGTCGGGTGAAGCTTGGTCCTGGCCCGTCGGGCCTCCCCTGACCTGCATCAAGCGCAACGATGATTCCGTTCGCTGGCGGACACCGGATTGACGGGGGTCAATTTCCGGTGCGTCGGCGCTATCGTAGGGTGGGCCAACCGTAAAAGAAGGTTAATTCCCATGATTATTTCGCCGTTGGCCCTGGCGCTTGCCGCCGCACTGTCCGCGTCCGCGGACGAAGACACCCTTCGCACCCTCGACACCGTGGTGGTGGTGGGCAGCCGCAGCGCCGAGCCGGTCAGGCAGGTGGTGGGCGCGGTCAGCCGCGTCGACCGCGAGGCGATGGAGCGCCGCGGGGTGCAGGGCATCGAAGACCTCGCGCGGCTGCTGCCGGGCGTGGACGTGGGCACCGACGCCAATCGCTTCGGCGCGCAGGGCTTCAACCTGCGCGGCCTGGATGGCAACCGCGTGGGCATCAAGCTCGACGGCGTGCCGCTGCCCGATGGCTTCGGCGTGGGTCAGTTCGCGCTGGCCGGGCGCGACCTGGTCGAACTGGGCATCGTCGATCGCGTCGAGGTGCTGCGTGGCCCGGCCTCGACGCTGCACGGCAGCAAGGCCCTGGCCGGCGTGGTGGCCTACTGGACGCCGGACCCGGCCGAGGCCGACTGGCAGGGCGACGAACGGCTGCAGGGCCAGGCCCGCGCCGGCCTGGGCAGCCGCGACGACGCGCGCTGGCTGTCGGGGCGCCTGCTGGCCCGCGGCGGCGACGGCCGCCTGTCGGGGCTGGTGTCGCTGGGCCGCCGCGAAGGCAATGAAATGAAGAACGGCGCGGAAAACCCCGCCCACTTCGCCAACCCGGCCGATTACCGCAACGACAGCGCCCTGCTGCGCTTGTCGCTCGACGCCGGCCGTGCCGGCCAGTGGAGCGCCATCGTCGAGCGCGGCGAGGGCCGGCGCGAAACCGACGTGCAGTCGCAGCTGTTCGGGCCGGGCCGTTTCGCCACCACCTATGCGCTGTTCGGCGACGATCGCTACGAGCGCACCCGCGCCAGCCTCGGCGCGGAGTGGGAAAGCGTCGGGCCGCTGGGCCCGGTGCGGCTGCTGGCCTGGCGCCAGGAAAGCGCCACCGACCAGTACAGCGAGCAGTTCCGCCTGCCCGACCGCGCCACGCCCTTCCGGTCGCTGCGTACGCGCCGCTTCCTGTTCGAGCAGGACAGCACGGGCCTGGAACTCAACGGCCAGTGGCGCGGCGAATTCCTGGGCGCCGAGCACTGGCAGGTGTTCGGAGTGGACTTCGCCCGGCACGAGTACCGCGGCCTCCGCGACGGCCTGGAGACCAACCTCGCCACCGGCACCACCAGCAACGTGATCCTGGGCGAGGTGCTGCCGCTGCGCGACTTCCCCAACACCCGCGCCGACGAGCTGGGCATTTTCTGGCAGGACGAGATCCGCATCGGTGGCGCCTGGGCGCTGGTGCCCGGCCTGCGCTGGGAAAGCTACCGCCTGCGCGCGCGCCCCGATGCGCTGTGGTCGGCCGACAACCCCGGCGTGGTCCCGGTGTCGCTCGACAGCGAGCAGTTCACGCCCAAGCTGGGCCTGCGCTGGACGAGCGGACGCCTCGGCCTCTACGCGCAGTACGCCCGCGGCTTCCGGGCGCCGCCCTTCGGCGACGTCAACATCGGCCTGAACCTTCCCACCTTCAACTACGTCGCGCTGCCCAACCCGGACCTCAAGTCCGAGCGCAGCGCCGGCCTCGAGCTGGGCATGCGCTGGAACGGCGAGCACCTCAAGGGCACGCTGGCGGTGTACGACAACCGCTACCGCGATCTGATCGAGTCGCGCGCCAACCGCGGCCTCAATGCCAGCGGCCAGCTGGTGTTCCAGTCCATCAACCGCGATCGCGCGCGCATCCGCGGCGTCGAACTCGAGGGTCGCTGGTGGCTGGCCTCGCTGTCGGAGCGGGCCGAGGGCTGGTACCTCGATGGCGTGGCCTCGTGGGCGCGCGGCGACGACACCTCGCGCGACCGGCCGCTGAACTCGGTGCCTCCGGCGCGCGCAAGCCTGGCCGCAGGCTTCGAGTCGGCCGATGGCCGCTGGGGCAGCGAGCTGCGCCTGACCGGCGTGCGCGCCGTCACCCGCGCCGACCAGTCGGCCGGCGCGCTGTTCCTGCCGCCGGGCTATTCGCAGTGGGACCTGCACGCCTGGGCCAGCCTGCGCGAGAACCTGCGCCTGAACCTGTCGGTGTTCAACCTCGGCGACCGCACCGCCTGGGACTGGTCGACGCTGCGCGGCGTTCCGGCGAACGCCGGCAACATCGCCTTCTACTCGCGCCCGGCGCGGGGCGCGAGCCTGGGCGTCACGCTGGATTTCTGAGTCGCGCCGCGCCCGGTTGACCCAGGTCAGGGCGACCGGGCTCCCGCGAGGCTCCAATGGCCCCGGCGCCGATCCTGGCGCCGGGAGGAGGCACGATGACCCAGCTTCCGCTGGCCGTGGCGCTGCTGCGCAAAGGCATTGATGGCCTGGATGACGCGATGCTCCTGTTGCTGGCCGGCCGTCGCCGGTTGGTGGGCGGGCTGTCGGCGGTCAAGCGCCGCCATGGCTTGCCGGCGGGCGATGCGGCCCGCGAGCAGGCGGTCCTTGACCGGGGTGACGGGCTGGCCAGGCGCCTGGGCCTGCCCTCGGCGCTGGTGCAGGGGCAGTTGGCGCTCGTGATCGAGGACGGCAGGCGCGTACAGGGGCTTGCCGGCGCCGCGGCGGCGAGCGGTCACGGGACGGATTGCGCGAACACGCCCCCGGGAGGCGCGATGGACCAGTCAAACAGGGGCAGCGCGCTGCGCTGGTTCCCGCCACCTCGCCGCTGGGCGCCGCTGGTCGCGCGCGTGCCCGCTTCCTGGCAGCGCTCCGTGCTGGAGCGCGCGGTCGCGCAACTGCTCTCAGGGCCGCTGCAAGACGGGGCGCTCGCGTTCCTTTCCGGACGTCGCATCGGCATCGAGGTTCGCGACCTCGGTTTGCGCTGGGTGCTTGGCGTCGAGGATGGACGGCTGCGCGCGCTCGACGGCGAAGCTCAGGCGAGCGTCCGGGGCACGGCGACCGACCTGCTGTTGCTTGCGAGCCGCCTCGAGGACGCGGACACGCTGTTCTTCCAGCGCCGCCTCGAGCTCACCGGTGACACCGAGCTCGGACTGACCGCGCGCAACCTGCTCGACCGGCTGCCCTGGGAGTCGGTTCCGCTGGCCGCGCGCATCGCGCTCAACCGCGCCGCACGCGCCGCGCGAGCCGCGCGGGAAGCGCATTGCACGGCCTGAGGATGCAACATACGCCGGGGAATCGACACGCCTGCGTACGGCGAAATCGCTTGATGCGCGTCATTCCATGACGCACATTGCACGGCGAGACTTCGCTTTTCCCAAGAGTTCCGCATCAATGAACATCTCCCAGTCCTTCGACCGCGCGCAGCTTCTCGAGTGCGCCAGCGGCGCCATGTTCGGTCCCGGCGGCGCGCGCCTGCCCTCCGACCCCATGCTGATGTTCGACCGCATCACGCAGATCAGCGAGAGCGGCGGCGGGCATGGCAAGGGCCTCATCCGCGCCGAGCTCGACATCCGCCCGGACCTTTGGTTCTTCGGCTGCCACTTCGCCGATGATCCGGTCATGCCCGGCTGCCTCGGCCTGGATGCGATGTGGCAGCTGGCGGGCTTCTTCCTGCCCTGGCTGGGCGAGCCGGGCCGCGGCCGCGCGCTCGGCGTGGGCCAGGTGAAATTCACCGGCCAGGTCCTGCCGGACGCCAGGCTCGTCACCTACGAGATCGACATCCGCCGCGTGGTGCGCGGACGCCTGAAGATGGTGATCGCCGATGGCCGCACGCTCGTGGACGGCCGCGAGATCTACACCGCCGAAGAGCTGCGCGTCGGCCTGTTCTCCTCCACCGAAGGCATGTAAGCATGCGGCGCGTCGTCATCACGGGCATGGGCATCGTCTCGTGCCTGGGCAACCAGCTCGACTCCGTTTCCACCGCGCTGCGCGAAGGCCGCAGCGGCATCCGCTTCGACGCCGCGGCGGCCGAGGCCGGCCTGCGCAGCCAGGTCTCCGGCGCGCCGGAGATCGACCTGGCCGCGCGCATCGACCGCAAGGCGCTGCGCTTCATGGGCGATGGCGCGGCCTACGCGCACGTGGCCATGCAGGACGCCATCGCCGACGCCGGGCTCGACGACGCGCAGGTGCGCTCCGAGCGCACCGGCCTGTTCGCGGGCTCCGGCGGCGGTTCGACCCAGTGGCAGGTGGAGGCCGCCGACCTCCTGCGCCAGCGCGGCGTGCGCAAGGTCGGCCCTTACATGGTGCCGCGCACCATGGGCTCGACGGTCTCGGCCAACCTCGCCACGGCCTTCGGCATCCGCGGCGCCAGCTATTCCATCGCCGCCGCCTGCGCCACCTCGGCCCACTGCATCGGCGCGGCCGCCGACCTGGTCCGCGCCGGCCGCCAGGACATCATGTTCGCCGGCGGCGGCGAGGAACTGCACTGGTCGCTGAGCCTGCAGTTCGACGCCATGGGCGCGCTCTCCACGAAGCACAACGAAACGCCTGCCACGGCCTCGCGGCCCTACGACGCCGACCGCGATGGCTTCGTCATCGCCGGTGGCGGCGGCATGCTGGTGCTCGAGGACTACGAGCACGCCGTCGCGCGCGGCGCGCGCATCCACGCCGAGCTGCTCGGTTATGGCATCAGCTCCGATGGCGCCGACATGGTCGCGCCCTCGGGCGAGGGCGCGGTGCGCTGCATGAAGATGGCGATGGCCGGGCTCGACCGGCCCGTCGACTACCTCAACACCCACGGCACCTCGACGCCGCTGGGCGACATCGTCGAACTGCGCGCCGTGCGCGAGGCCTTCGGCGACGCCATGCCGCCGATCTCGTCCACCAAGGCGCTGTCCGGCCACTCGCTGGGCGCCGCCAGCGTGCACGAGGCGATCTACTGCCTGCTGATGATGCGCGATGGCTTCATGGCCGGTTCGGCGCACGTGGCCAACCTCGACCCGCAGGCCGAAGGCTTCCCGGTCCTGCGCCAGACGCAGGAGGCGACGCTGCGTACGGTGATGTCCAACAGCTTCGGCTTTGGTGGCACCAACGCCTGCCTGGTGTTCGGCGCGGCGTAAGCCCGGGCCCCGTCAGCCCGCCGGCAATCCGGGCTTTCCGGGCAGCCCGTGCCAGTAGCCGTTCACCGCGCCCCGCCGCGGTGGCGGCAGCGGCGAGCGGCAGGCGAGGTCGAAGTGCTCGACGACCTCCCGCATTCCCTCCGACTGCGGATAGAGGCGCAGCAGCCCGACGCCCAGGGCCCTGAGCGCGCCCATTTCCGGCCCGAGGTCGGTGACCTCCTCGCCCTGGACCTGGATGCCGTTGATCCGGAGGAAGGGCGTTCCCTCGCGGGTCGCCAGCGGCAGGCCATCGGGGTGCTCGATGCAGCGGAAGCCGCAGGCATCCTTGGACACGTCGAAGGCGCGGGCGGTGAAGCACCGCGCCGAGTAGGACAGGGGCAGGCGACCCCAGGCGATCACCTCGACTTCGGGCAGGGCATGGCCCTGGCAGACGTAGGCCGCCAGCAGGTCGTCGACCTGCTGCAGGCCCTGTTCGACGCCAGGCACCCAACGGCGCAGGCCATCGGCCACCAGCAGTTCCAGCGCCCGATGGTTGTAGAGGTTCAGGCTGGGCCCGGCGACGAAGGGCACGCCACGCTCCCGGCACAGCTGCACGGCGGTGAGGTCGTTGGCCTCGATCATGAAGCCGCCATGGTCGAGCATGCGCCGCACGGCATTGAGTTCGGATTCCGCTTCGACCAGCGCCAGGCTGGAGAGAACCACCTCCTTGCCGGCGGCCTTCAGTCCTTCGGCCAGCCCGATCCAGTCGCGCGTACCGAGCTCGCGGCGCTTGCTGCACACGGTCTCGCCCAGGTAGACGACGTCCACCGGCCAGTCGGCGGCCTCGCGGTAGAAGTCGAGCGTGCGCTCGCGCGGCCAGAAGTACTGAAGGGGTCCAAGGCTGAGCTTCATGCGGTCAGTGCCATGCGCGGTGGTAGGGGCCGAGCGTCGTCTGGTGGCCCTCGGCGTGGGCCGAGAGCGCTTTCTGCCACTCGGGCCGCGCCGACCAGTTGGCCGGGTCGGCCCGCTGGCGGTCGATGGCCTCGCGCCAGGTGCGCGTCACCGCGGTCACGTAGGCCACGCCGCGCTGCCGGCCTTCGATCTTGAGCGCCGCGACGCCGGCCTTCGCCAGCTGCGGCAGCAGTTCGAGCGTGTTGAGGCTGGTGGGCTCCTCGAGCGCGTGGAAGGTCTCGCCGCCGACCGCGAAGCGGCCCTTGCAGACGGTTGGATAGGCCGCCGGCTCACCCGGTGCGTAGCGGTCCATCAGCAGGCCGTTCAGGCGCACGCCGCGCCGGCCGTCCTCGTGCTCTTCCCAGCGCACGAACCGCGCCGGCGAGCACACCCCGTGCCGGTTGGGCGAGGCGCCCGTGACGTAGCTCGAGAGCTGGCACCGGCCTTCGACCATGATGCACAGGCTGCCGAAGGCGAATACTTCCAGCGGCACGGGCGAACGCTCGCACAGGCGCTCGACCTGCTGCAGCGACAGCACGCGCGGCAGCACCGCCCGGCTGATGCCGAAGCGCTCGTGCATGTAGCGAAGCGCCGGTGCGCTGGTGGCCGAGCCCTGCACCGACAGGTGCCGGGCCAGGTTCGGATGCTCACGCATCGCGTGGTCGAGCACGGCCATCTCGGCGGCGATGATGGCGTCGCAGCCGAGCTCGGCGGCGTGGTCCACCGCGGCCTGCCAGACGCGCAGGCGCGCGGTTTCCGGGTAGGTGTTGAGCGCGAGGTAGACCTTGCGGCCGCGCTGGCGTGCGTAGGCGATGCCGGTGCGCAGCTCGGCCTCGTCGAAGTTCAGGCCCGGGAAAGCGCGGGCGTTGGTCTGGTCGCGGAAACCGGCGTAGACGGCGTCGGCGCCGGCGTCGATCGCCGCGCGCAGGGCCGGCAGGTTGCCGGCAGGGCAGACCAGTTGCATCGCGCGCTCCGTGCGGTAGGTGCCGGACATGCTGGAGGGCGCGTCCCGTCCCGTCATTGACCTGCGTCAGCTTGCCGGGCGTTTGACCGGCCCGCAGCGCCGGCACACGCGCCGGCCGACTAGCCCCGGCCGCTCGACGACCCGGCCTGGAGCGATTCCCAGATCGACTGAACGCGCCGCTCGATGGCCGGGTCGGGAACGATCGGCTCGCTCCAGGGCCGGCTGGTTTCGGCCGGCCACTTGCGGGTGGCGTCGAGGCCCAGCTTCGAACCCAGGTTCGGCACCGGGCTGGAGAAGTCGAGGTAATCGATGGGCGTGTTCTCCACCAGCAGGCTGTCGCGCGCCGGGTCCACGCGCGTCGAAAGCGCCCACAGCACCTGCGACCAGTCACGAACGTCGATGTCCTCGTCGGTGACGATCACGAACTTGGTGTAGGTGAACTGGCGCAGGTAGGACCACACGCCCATCATCATGCGGCGGGCATGGCCGGGGTACTGCTTGCGGATCGAGACCACGGCGATGCGGTAGGAGCAAGCCTCGGGCGGCAGGTGGAAATCCACCACCTCCGGGAAGACCTTGCGCAGGATCGGTACGAACACCTCGTTGAGCGCCGAGCTGAGCACCGAGGGTTCGTCGCCGGGGGCGCGGCCCATGTAGCTGCCGTGGTAGATCGCGTCGCGGCGCATCCGCAGGCGCCTGACGGTCAGCACGGGGAACTCGCCCTGGGCGTTGTAATAGCCGGTGTGGTCGCCGAACGGGCCTTCGAGCGCGGTGTCGCCGGCTTCGATGAAGCCCTCGAGGACGATCTCCGACCCCGCCGGGGCGTCCAGCCCGGTCAGGTCGCTGTGCCAGAGCCGCGTGCGCGAACCCCTCAGCAGCCCGGCGAATTCGTACTCCGACAGCGTATCGGGTACCGGCGCCACCGCCGCCAGCATCGTCGCCGGGTCGGCGCCGATGGCCACCAGCACCGGGAAGGGCTTTCCCGGATGCGCCGCGCGGAAGTCGGCGAAGTCCAGCGCGCCGCCGCGGTGCGGGAGCCAGCGCATGATCACCCGGTTCGGACCGATCAACTGCTGGCGGTAGATGGCCACGTTCTGGCGCGGCTGGCGGGTGCCGCGGGTCACCACCAGGCCGAACGTGATCAGCCGGCCGGCATCGCCCGGCCAGCAGCGCTGTATCGGCAGCGCGCCCAGGTCGATGTCCGCGCCCTCGAGCACCACCTCGTTGAACGCGGCCTCCCGGGTGGTCCTCGGCGCGACGTGCGCCAGCTGCGCCAGCTCCGGCCAGGTCGACAGGGCCTGGCGCAGGTTCGACGGCCAGCGCGGTTCCTTGATGGCCGCCAGCAGCTCGCCCAGCTCGCGCAGCGAAGCCAGCGGGCGGCCGCCGATCGCGCGCTCGATGCGGTCGCGGTGGCCGAACAGGTTGCCCAGCAGGGCGTGCTTCGAACCCACCGGGTTGTGCATCAGCAGCGCGGGGCCGCCGCGTTCGAGCGCCAGCCGGCACAGGGCCGTGCTTTCGAGTTCCGGGTCCACCGGCGCGTCCACCTGGCGCAGCTGGCCGCGCGTGGCCAGGGCCTCGACGAAACCGCGCAGGTCATGGTGGCTCATGCGGCGGCCAGCGCCTGCCCCAGCCGGTGGCGCGCGCCATCGACGTCGATGGCGCGCGTCGCCAGCCAGTCGCGGTCGAACAGCGATTCGGCGTACCGCTCGCCGCGATCGCACAGCAGGCTGACGATGGCGCCGCGCTCGCCGCGCTCGCGCATGGCTGCCGCCAGGCGCAGGCAGGCGACGAGGTTGGTGCCCGAACTGCCGCCGTAGCGGCGGCCCAACTCGGATTCCAGCCACCAGCAGGCGGCGATCGAATCGGCGTCGTCCACTTCCTCCACCGCATCGACCACGTCGTAGAGGAAGCCGGGCTCGGCGCGCGGGCGGCCGATGCCCTCGATCAGCGTGGGCGCGGTGGCGCGCGCGCCGGCGTCGCGGGTCTTCCAGCCCACCGCGAAGGCGCCGCCCGTGGGCTCGGCCACGCAGACCTGGCTGTCGAGTCGGCGGTAGCGCAGGTAGCGGCCGATCGTCGCCGAGGTGCCGCCGGTGCCGGCGCCGCAGACCACCCAGGCGGGCTCCGGGACGTCTTCGCGGGACATCTGTTGAAGGATCGACTCGGCGATGTTGTTGTTGCCGCGCCAGTCGGTGGCGCGCTCGGCCAGGCCGAACTGGTCGAGGTAGCACAGGCCCCGCGTCGCGGCGCGGGTGCGCGCCACCTCGCTGGCATCCACGCCCGTCGGCACCAGCACGCAGTCGGCGCCCAGCGAGCGGATCAGCCGCACCTTGGCCGGTGCGGTGCAGTCGGGCATCACCGCCTCGAAGCGCAGGCCCAGCAGGCGGGCGAACCAGGCTTCGGAAATGGCGGTGCTGCCCGAGGACGCATCGATGACGCCCTGGCCCTCGCGCAGCCGGCCGTTGCACAGCGCGTACAGGAACAGCGAGCGCGCCAGCCGGTGCTTGAGGCTGCCCGTGGGGTGGGCGGCTTCGTCCTTGAGGTAGAAGCGGATGCCGGGGAAGGCCGGCAGGTCGAGCCGCAGCAGGTGGGTGTCGGCCGAGCGCGCGGCCTCCTGCCCGAGGCTGGCCAGGGCCTGCCGGAGCCAGGCGCGCGAGCCGCTCATGCCGCGGCCCTGCCGGCCAGCTGCCGGGCCTGGCGCTCGAGGTAGTCGAAGTAGAGCTCGAGGTAGCTGATGCCGTTGCCGGTATCGAGCAGGAAGGGGTTCATCAGCGTGTGGCGCAGGATCACCAGGCGGTCGTCGTCCTCGCCGCCGGCGTCGAGCGTGGCGGGGTCGAGGCCGAGCGAGCCGAGCGCCAGCGCGGTTTCCTCCGGGCCGAGCACTTCGGGCCGCAGCGTGGTCATCGAGCCGAAGAACTCGCGCGACTGCAGCGGCTGGCGCGGGTCGAAGCTCAGTCCGCGGTGCAGCTCGCGCACGAAGCGGTTCATGGTGGCCACGTCGCGGTTGCCGGCGGGGTTGAGCGCCAGGCAGATCAGGTTCGAGTCCGGCTCGAAGGGAATGCGGCAGGTGAGCCAATCCTCGTTGCGGGCGGCGAAGCGCGTGGCCGCGGTGCGGAAGGCCTCGGTGGCAAGGATGGATTCACGCGGCAGCGCGCCGAAGTGCTCGTGGTCCAAAGGCAGGACGCGGTGGGTGACGTACACCGCCGCGGCGGCCGCGCCGGGCTTGGAGCCTTCGGGGATGTAGCGGCCCAGCTGCCGGTAGCGCTGGAAGTAGTCGGCCGGCTCGTCCGGGCTGAAGACGTAGTCGGCGTCCTCGGCCAGCAGCTGCATCGCGCGCTGGTCGCGGCACAGGAAGGCGCCGGCGCCATAGGGGATGTAGCCGAGCTTGTGCGGGTCGACGGTGATCGAGTCCGCGCCGGGGAGCGCGGCCACGGCGGCGTGCACTTCGGGGGCGGGGAAGTCGCGGAACTGCTCGCGCATGTCGGCCAGCGGGCGCAGGCGCCCATCGGGCTCGCGGAACAGGGTGGCCAGGTAGCCGCCCCAGGCGGCGTCCACGTGCACCGCGAAGCCCAGGCCGTTGGCGGCCCAGCGCTCGCGCGCGGCCACCAGCGCGTCGATCGGGTCGACGGTGCCGAACTCGGTGCTGCCCATCACGCCAACCACCATCAGCACCGGCTGGTCGTCGCGCCGGCAGCGGGCGAGCGCGGCCTCGAGCGCGTCGGGGTCGGTGCGCATGCCGCGTTCGGGCACCAGTTCGAGCTGGTCACGGCCCAGGCCGGTCAGCTTCATGCCCTTGGACCACGAGTAGTGCGCGGTGACCGGCGCCAGCACGCGCGGCACCTTCAGGCCCGGATGCCGGGCAAGGAAGCCCGCCAGGCCCAGGCTTTCCAGCCGCTCGGCGGCCAGCCGCCGACGCCACAGTCGCCGCTCGCGCGGCGTGCACGCCGCCAGGAAACCGTTCCACGCGCAGAGCAGTGCAACCGATTGGCCCGGCGTGAGGTTGAACGCGGCCTGGTCGTCGCCGGGCAGGGCCAGCAGCGGCGGCGCCACGGCGCGTAGCGCCACCGGGAAGGCCTTGGTGGCCAGCGCCAGGCGCAGGGCCTGGAAGTTGGCCAGGGTGCCGCCGGAGGTGAGGTGGCCGAAGGCGCAGTCGGGCCGCGCCGGGTCGTCCACGTAGCCGAACATGCGCGCCAGCTGCAGGCCGACCTTGAGCTCGAGGTCGATGGTCACCGGCGCCGCGTCGATGCTGACGTTGTTGGGGTTGTAGGGCAGGGTGAGGAACTGCGCGGCCAGCCCCGGCAGCAGCAGGTCGGAGACCATGTGGCCGATGTAGCGCGGGCTGTGGAAGGGCACCGAGCGCTTGAGCGCGGCCGACAGGCTGTGCAGCTCCCGCCGCATGCGCGCTTCGAACTCCCGGAAGGCCGGCTCGCCGGCGGCGCCGGTGGGGATGGCCGGCGGGTCTTCGGGGTGGAAATTGCGGCGCCAGTAAACATGGTCGCGCAGGAACTCGACGACGAGCTTCTCGAGCAGGGCGTCGTTCTCGCCGTAGGGACCGAGGAAGCAGGGGTGGATGGCCGGCGAGGTCATGTCGCCAGGCCCTGCAGCAGGCCCAGGGGGTGGTGGGTCCGCGCCACGAAGTACATGAAGGCGAAGGTGGCCAGCGCCGCCGCGTAGAACAGGGCGCGCGCCCGGCGCGTGCGGGCGCGCTTGAGCGCCAGGCTGCCCAGCACCACGTACACCACCAGCAGCGCCAGCTTCACGCCCAGCCAGGGCACGACGAAGGGGTTGAGCTTGAGCGCGGTGAGCAGCATCAGCGCCGCCGTCAGCAGCACGGTGTCGATGGTGTAGCTCAGGTAGCGCAGCACGGCGTGGTTGGCCCAGCCCGCGCCGCCCAGCACCAGCGCGCCGCGCACGGCGAACAGGCCGCCGCTGGCCAGCACCGAGGCCACGTGCACCATCTTGATCTGGAAGTAGAACTCGAGCATCGACAGGTCCTCAGCCCGGGCGCCCGTCGGCGCGCGGCGTGGCGTAGATCCAAAGCGAACGCAGCACCCAGGGCAGGAACACCAGCACCCAGCCGAGCGCGGCGGCCAGGAACCAGGGCGCCGTGTCGGCGGCGAACTCCGACACCACCCGCAGCACCGCCACGGCCTGCATGCCGAGGAAGGCGATGGCCGGGATGCGGCCCAGCACCAGCGGGCGGCCGGAGTGGCCCTGGGTCACGCGCGTGACCATCGCCACCAGCAGGCTGCCGAAGAAGCCCACCGACACCGCGTGGACCGGCGCGCGGCCGAGCACGAACTCGCCGGTGGCGATGAACCACAGGCTCTGGGCGGCATAGAGCACCAGCGCCACCGGCAGCCAGGCGTAGCCGAAGAACAGCACCCGCAGCAGCGCGGGCGCCGGGCCGCGCGGCCACCAGCGCCAGAGCATCAGGCCGTGCAGGGCCAGCAGCGGCAGGTCCACCAGCCACAGCCAGTGGTAGAGGTGGGCCAGCTCGAGCGCGAGGTGGCCGATCCACAGCGGCCAGCAGGCCGCCAGCAGCCACATCGGCCGCCAGGGCGTGTAGCCGGGCACGACGTTGCCGGCAAAGAAGGGGAACATCCGGTGCGCCACCGTCGCGTACACCGGCACCAGCAGGCCGAAGGTGCCGATCTTGAGCATGGCAAAGGCCAGGCGCGGTTCGCCCGGCACGTGCAGGTAGACCGCGAAGGCGAGCAGGCCGGCCAGGCCCATCAGCAGGCCGGCGAAGCAGGAGATGGCGTGCCAGTTGCCGCTGCGGTCGCGCGCCAGCCAGCCGGCCAGCACGGCCATGGCGGCGAGCCAGCCGGCGAGCGTGTTCACCACGCCGATGTGCAGCAGCAGGGCCGAGCCGGTGGCCAGCGAAAGCAGGGTGAGGACCTGGCCCACCACCAGGCCCAGGCCCACCGGCAGGTAGTGCCAGCGGCTGGCCTCCGCCAGGCCCATCCAGCGCGGGAAGACGGTGAGCAGGAAGCCGAAGATGAAGGTCGGCAGCACCTGGTACTGCATCACGAAGGCATGCATCCAGCCGCCGGGCACCGGCGTGGCGGGCGCCCAGCCGGCCAGCCAGCCGGCCCACCAGGCCATGGCCGCCAGCACGTTGGCGGCGCCGACGAAGAACAGCAGCCGGTGCGGCGCGGCGGTGAGCGGCAGGCTGGTGGAAAGGGACGCGACGGCCATGTCGGCAGCTCCGTGGAACGTGCCGCCACTTTCGCCTGCGGGGGGCCTGGTCGCCTTGACGCAAGTCATTCGCAACCCCGAATGCACCCGTCCCCAAAAAAGAGGGGCCACCGAAGTGGCCCCAAGCACATTCACACGTCGGGGAATCGTTGGCTCAGCCGGCACCCTCCGTGGCGCCGTCCACCTTGGCCGGGGCCGTGCGCGGGGCGATCCACAGACGCAGCACGAACCAGGCCAGGGCCAGGGCGCCGACGCTGAAGATCGTGTCGCCCGGCACGCGCATCCACACCAGCATGTCCACGATCGGCTGCTGCATGAACTCGGCCGAGCGGGCGTACCAGTAGCCATTGTCGATGGCGGCGATCAGCTGCAGGACGCCCAGCGGCAGCAGGGTGAACAGGGCCATGCCCACCAGGCCGATGTTCAGCGCCCAGAACGCGGTGCGCAGCGGGGCCTCCGGCCAGATCGCATGGGGCTTCATGCCGCGCAGGCAGAACAGCATCAGGCCGATGCCGAGCATGCCGTACACGCCGAACAGGGCGGTGTGGCCGTGCAGCGGGGTCAGGTTCAGGCCCTGCATGTAGTACAGCGGCAGCGGCGGGTTGATCAGGAAGCCGAACAGGCCCGCACCGACGAGGTTCCAGAACGCCACCGCGGTGAAGAACAGGATCGGCCACTTGTAGCGCTCCATCCACGGCGTGGCCTTGCCCAGCTTGTAGGTGTGGTAGGCCTCGAAGCCGACGTAGGCCAGCGGCACCACTTCCAGGGCCGAGAACGAGGCGCCCAGGGCGATCACCGCCGTCGGCGTGCCGGTGAAGTACAGGTGGTGCAGGGTGCCGAGCACGCCACCGGCCATGAAGACGATGGTGGCGAACAGCACGGCCACGGTGGCCGTCTTCGTCTTGATCAGGCCCAGCTTGGTGAACAGGAAGGCGATGACGGCCGTGGCGAAGACCTCGAAGAAGCCCTCCACCCACAGGTGCACCACCCACCAGCGCCAGTACTCGACCATCGACAGGTGCGTGTGCTCGTTCCACAGCAGGCCGGCGCCGTAGAACAGGCCGATGGCGACGGTGGAGAGGAAGAGCAGGGTGGTGATGGACTTCGACTCGCCGCCGGCGCGGATCGCCGGCACCAGGCAGCGGCCCACCAGCACCAGCCAGATGCCCAGGCCCAGGAACAGGAACCACTGCCAGAAGCGGCCCAGGTCCACGTATTCCCAGCCCTGGTGGCCGAACCAGAAGTTGTGCTCGAGGCCCAGCTTCTGCATCACCGCGAACCACTGGCCCGCGAACGAACCGACCACGATGATGATCAGGCAGACCCAGAGCACGTTGACGCCCAGCGCCTGGAACCTGGGCTCATGCCCGGAGATCGCCGGGCCGATGTACAGGCCCATGCCCAGCCAGGCCGTGGCGATCCACAGCACCGCCAGCTGGGTGTGCCAGGTGCGCGTGAGCGAGTAGGGCAGGATCTCCGAGAGCGCGAAGCCGTAGAAGTCCTGGCCCTCGACCTGGTAGTGCGCGGTCATCGCGCCCAGCAGGATCTGCGCCAGGAACAGCGCGATCACGATCCAGAAGTACTTGGCCGTGGCCCTCATCGAAGGCGTGACCTTCACCTGCGCCAGCGGGTCGGTCAGCGGCAGCTTCGGGTCCTCGTCGCGCTCGTGGTTGACCGCGTAGTGCCAGCCCAGCAGCGAGATGCCGGCGATCAGGAACAGCACGCTGAACACCGTCCACAGCAGCAGGTTCGAGGGCGGCTCGTTGCCCACCACCGGGTCGTAGGGCCAGTTGTTGGTGTAGGTGATGTCCTTGCCCGGGCGCTGGGTGACCGCGGTCCAGGCCGTCCACCAGTAAAAGCCCGTCATCATCCGCCGATGGTCGGCATCGGGGATGGTGTCGTCCTTCATCGCGTACGCCTCGCGCAGCGACTTGGTGGCCGGGTCGTTGCCGAACAGGCTCTGGTAGTGCGAGGAAACGGCCTCGATCGCCTCCAGCCGGTCCTGGCTGATGGTGATCGTGCCGCTGGCCTCGTCGAAGGTGTTGGTGCGCATCATCGCCTGCAGGCGCGCCTCGAGGGCGGCCTGCTCGGGCCTGCCGAGGGCGGCGTAGTCCGCCGCCTGGTAGTCGGCGCGGGCCCAGCCGTCGAGGATGGCCACCGCCTCGCGGTGCAGCCAGTCGGCGGTCCAGTCCGGGGCGACGTAGCCGCCGTGGCCCCAGATCGAGCCCAGCTGCTGGCCGCCGATCGACTGCCAGACCACGCGGCCGGTCTGGATGTCGTCCCGGGTGAAGATGACCTGGCCCGACTCGGTGACGACCTTCTCGGGGATCGGTGGCATGACGCGATGGATTTCGCTTCCGACCCACAGCAGGGCGGCGAACGAAACCGTCAGCAGGGCTGCCAGCCCCAACCACAGTTTCTTGGTGCTACTCATGACGGCTCTCCTTGCAGGATGCCGCCATGCTCGTTTTCAAAGGGGGCCGGGTCACTGACCCAGATCAAGCGATGCCACGGTAGGAGCGTCTTGAGGCGCGAATCTTTTGGCTTTCCATCCTTGCGCCGGGATCGTTCCCGGCAGCGGGCCGCCGCACGAGAAGTCCCCAGGCCGGACACGCCGCGAGTACGTCCATGTAGGCTCGTCGTCGACATCCGTGTCTCCGACGGTCCGGCCTGGGGACTTCTCGTGCGACGACCCGCGCGTGCAATCAGGGCCGGGATGTCAGCTCTGAAATCGACCCTCCGGCCCGAATCCTCCGCGGTCCGTCGTGCGCGCAGTCCTTTGCCGGGGCTTCGAAAACATGGACGTTCTCGAAGAGCCCCCATGGATGGGTTCACGGCGTCCCCGGCAAAGGACTGCGCGTACGGCGGACCCTCGCCGGGAACGAGCCCGGCGCGAAAGAGCCAAGGAGCAAGAGATTCGCGCCTGAAGGCGCTCCTACGAAAGCGGGATTCAGCTGCGCAGGACGGCGCGGGCGAGGTCCTCGAGCCCGGCCGGGTCGGTGATCTCGAGCTCGCGGCGGTCCACGCGGATCCGGCCGTCCTCCTGCAGCCTTCGCAACACGCGGCTGACCGTCTCGGGCGCCAGGCGCAGGTAGTTGGCCATGTCGGTGCGGGTCATGGTCAGGTGCAGGCGGGTGGCGGAGAAGCCGCGCTGGGCGAAGCGGCGCGAAAGCGCCACCAGGAAGGCCGCCATGCGCTGGTCGGCGCTGTAGTCACCGGCGAGCAGGGCGGCCTTGCCGATGTCCTGGCTCAGCAGGCGGAACAGCTGGGCCTGCAGCCCGGGCATGCGCGTGGCCAGCAGGGCCATCTTCGGGAACGAGAAGCGGCAGAGCATGACCGTGTCGAGCGCCACCGCGTTGCAGGGATAGCGCGCTTCGGAGATGGCGTTGAGGCCGATGATCTCGCCGGGCAGGTGGAAGCCCAGCACCTGCTCCTGGCCCGAGGCGTCGAGCACGTAGGTCTTCACCGTGCCGGCGCGCACCGCGGCGATGGCGTTGAACTCGTCGCCCTCGCGGAAGATGTGCTCGCCCTCGTGGTAGGGCCCCACGTGCTCGACCAGCACGTGCAGGTCCATCAGGTCGGTCTTGTTGTAGCCCTGCGACAGGCAGGCGTCCGAGAACGCGCAGGTGCTGCAAAAGCGCAGCTGGTCGCCGTCGTCGGCAATGGGATTGTGCCGGGGACGGCGTCCGGTCGGGCTCACGCCTGCACCCCGCGGGGGTTCAGATGGCCTTGGAGAACCGGGCCGGCTCGGCCTGTGGCTGGTGCAGGTAGCGATCGAAGCATGCCGCGATGATACGCAGCAGCAGCCGTCCGCGCGAGGTCGCCGTGATCCGGGTGTCCGAGACCTCCACCAGGCCGTCGGCCTGCAGCGGCGCCAGGCGGGCCAGGGCGTCGGCGAAATACACGCCGAAGTTGATCTCGTGGCGTTCCTCGAGCTCGGGGATGTCCACTTCGCCCTGGCACATGAGCTGCTGGATCAGGTCGGCGCGCAGGTTGTCGTCGGCGTCGAGCTGCATGCCGCGCCAGGTGGGCAGGTGGCCGCTGTCGATGGCGACCTCCCAGCTCGGGAGGTCGCGCGGGTTCTGGCTGTAGGTGTCGCCCACGTGGCTGATCGAGCTCACGCCCACGCCCACCAGGTCGCAGTCGGCGTGGGTGGTGTAGCCCATGAAATTGCGATGCAGGCCACCCTTTTCCTGGGCGATCGACAGGTCGTCGCCGGGCAGGGCGAAATGGTCCATGCCGATGTAGCGGTAGCCGGCGGCCGAGAGCTTCTCGATCGCCAGCTGCAGCAGGCCGAGCTTTTCCTCGGCGCTGGGCAGCTGGGTCTCGTCGATCTGCTTTTGCGGGCGGAACAGCTGCGGCATGTGCGCGTAGCTGTACACGGCCAGGCGGTCGGGGCGGGTGGCGATGACGGTGTCGAGCGTCTTGCCGAAGCCGGCGCGCGTCTGCAGCGGCAGGCCGTAGATCAGGTCCACGTTCACCGAGCGGAAACCGTGCTGGCGGCAGGCGTCGATCACGGCCTGGGTTTCCTGCACCGACTGGATGCGGTTGACCGCGGCCTGCACGGCCGGGTCGAAGTCCTGCACGCCGAGGCTGGCGCGGTTGAAGCCCATGAAGGCCAGGGCCTCGATGTCGCCGGCCTCGACGAAGCGCGGGTCGAGCTCGATCGAGAAATCCCGGCCCGGCGACTGGCTGAAGCGGAAGTGGGTGTCGAGGCTCTCGAGCAGTTCGCCGATCTGGCTGGGGCTGAAGAAGTTCGGCGTGCCGCCGCCGAGGTGGATCTGAACCACCTCGCGGTCGCGGTCGAACAGCGGGCCCAGCATCGCCACCTCGCGCACCAGGCGCGCCAGGTAGGTGTCGGCGCGGGCCTTGTCGCGGGTGATGATGCGGTTGCAGCCGCAGTAGAAGCAGGGGCTGAAGCAGAACGGCACGTGCGCGTAGATCGACAGGCGGCGCGGGATCGGGTCGTCGTTGCTCAGGCGCGCGGCGCGGGCGAAGTCGGCGGCGCCGAAGCCGGGCTTGAACTGCGGCGCGGTCGGGTAGGAGGTATAGCGCGGCCCCGGCCGGTCGTAACGGCGGAGCAGCTCGGCGTCGAAGGGGGGGATGGCGGCCATGGCAGGCATCGTGCCGCCGCCCGCCCGGCCATGCCTTGACCTCCGTCAAGCCCGCGTTGGGGACAGGTGCATTTACTCCGGGCGCATTGCGCCCGGAATAAATGCACCTGCCCCCAGCCTTTACAGCCAGCGGGCGCGGCGCAGGAGCAGGAACAGGCCGCCGACGACGACGGCCGTGGCGCCGATCACGCCGGCGTAGCCGAAGCGGGTGGCGAACTCGGGCATGTGCGGGAAGTTCATGCCGTACCAGCTGGTGATCAGCGTGGGCGCGGCCAGCAGCGCGGCCCAGCCGGCCAGGCGCTTGACCACCTCGCCCTGGGCCACCGTGACCAGGGCCAGGTTCACCGACATCGCCGCGGTGAGCATCTCGCGCAGGGTGTCGGTGGCGTCGGACACGCGCAGGATGTGGTCGTAGACGTCGCGGAAGTACAGCCGCATCTCCTCGCCCACCAGGTGCGTGTGCACGCGCGTGAGCTGGCCGGTGATGTCCTGCATGGGCGTCACCGCGAGCCGCAGGCGGG
>Ga0208242_100161_pt1 | contig 85194 bp, 91 predicted proteins | sample SubbioAug_CSW13A_FD_184825 | JGI IMG/M metagenome (GOLD analysis project Ga0208242, IMG submission 184825) | Serpentinite rock and fluid subsurface biosphere microbial communities from McLaughlin Reserve, California, USA - CR12Aug_CSW13A (SPAdes) | ecosystem: Environmental > Terrestrial > Deep... | reverse complement strand
ACCGCCCTTACATATTTATCCATCCTATTATACCTTAACGCCAATCTATTGTCCAGCCATTTCTAACCGTCTTAGCGCCTATTATTAATATTTTCACAGATTATATATCGCTATGTTCGCAAGAACCCGAAAAAGGAGGAATTTCAAATGAACCTGACGGCGATGTCAAAAGGAGAAAACCTGGTAACACTGCACCGCACGCTGGTGGGAGATATTGAAACACCGATTTCTGCTTTCTTTAAGCTTTGCCCAAGCGGCCCTGCTTTTTTACTGGAAAGCGCTGCGGGCGGCGAACAGGTTGCACGCTATTCGATTCTTGGCTACAACCCGTTTCTGACGCTTAAAAGCCGGGGGGAAGAGGTGGAGCTCTGCTGGCAGGGCGGCCCTGCAGAAAAGAAAGGCGGGGGGCCGCTGGCAGTGCTGCGTTCATTGATGGCGGATTACCACCGGGCTAATAAGTCTCTGCCCAGGTTCAGCGGAGGTGCGGTTGGTTACTTTTCATACGACAATGTGGCTCTGCTTGAGCCTGTAGGATCCATCCCCGGGGGCGGGCTTGGCCTGCCTGACGTTTATCTGCAGTTTATGCGCAATGTTGTTGTGTTTGACCATTTTACTCACCGCATACATCTTGTTGTAAACCATCCTGTCAGACAACAGGTAAACCCTGCAGTCACGGAATGTGAGGCAGCATGCCTGATGCAACAGATGGTGGAAGGTCTTGCCAGACCGCTGACTGAGATACCCGACTGCGGGGTTGTGAGAAAAAAAATTAAACCTGCAGGCAACATGAGTGAAGCTGAGTTTGTGGAAAAGGTTAAAACAGCAAAAGAGTATATTAAAAATGGCGATGCCTTCCAGATAGTGCTTTCACAAAGATTTACAGTGCCGCTTGATGAAGACCCGTTTATTATCTACAGGCGTCTGCGCTCCCTGAATCCATCCCCTTATATGTTTTTCCTGCGCAATGAGGAATTGGCGCTGGTGGGCGCATCACCGGAAATGCTGGCCAGGCTTGAAGACGGCATAATAACGACCCGGCCTATTGCCGGTACCAGGCGGCGTGGCGGCAGCCTGGAAGATGACCAGGCCATGGAGGCTGAGCTTTTGTCCGATGAAAAAGAAAGAGCGGAGCATGTGATGCTGGTTGACTTGGGGAGAAATGATATCGGGCGTGTCTCACGCTACGGCACAGTAAAAGTGAGCGAGTTTGCAAAGGTAGAAAGATTTTCACATGTCATGCACCTGGTATCGGAAGTATGCGGGGAACTTCAGGAAGGTAAAGATGCACTTGATGCCCTGGTTGCCTGTTTCCCTGCAGGTACTCTGAGCGGCGCGCCCAAGGTGAGAGCCATGCAGATCATCAATGAACTCGAGCCTGTGGCGAGGGGTCCTTACGGTGGAGCTGTGGGGTATTTTGATTTTACGGGTAATATGGACACCTGCATTACTATCCGCACAGTAGTAATCAAGGACGGTTCAGCTTATATACAGACAGGCGCCGGCATTGTTGCCGATTCAGTCCCGGAAAGCGAATACAGGGAGACACTGCAAAAAGCCGGAGCCATGTTTGCAACGTTAGGAGTTGAAGAAAAATGATTGCTGTCATCGACAATTATGATTCCTTCACCTATAACCTTGTTCAGCTTATGGGAGAGATGGGGGAAGAACTTTATGTGCTGCGTAATGACAGATTCAGTATGCAGGAGCTTGCCGCGAGCAAGCCACGTGCAGTCATTGTCTCACCCGGGCCGGGCACGCCGCAAAAAGCAGGACTGTCTATGAAAGTAATAGATTATTTCGCAGGGAGGGTGCCTGTTTTTGGCGTGTGCCTGGGACACCAGGCAATCGGCAGCTGCTATGGTGCTGATGTTATACAGGCGCCTTTGCCGGTGCATGGAAAAGCGTCAAATGTATTTCACAACGGTGACAGTATTTTTGACGGCGTGCAAAGCCCATTTCCCGCGGGCCGTTATCATTCACTGATGATAAAAAGAGAGACTCTGCCTGAGTGCCTGCAGGTAACAGCGGAAACGTCGGACGGCCTGGTGATGGGTGTGAGGCATAAGGAGCTGCCTGTATACGGAGTCCAGTTTCATCCCGAGTCTGTAATTACACCAAGCGGCAAAAGAATTCTGAAAAACTTTTTACGGGTGGTAGCGTCATGAAAGAATATCTACAAAAGTTGTGTGCAGGCGTGAACTTAGACCAGGCAGAAGCGAAGATTGCAATGTCTTTAATAATGGAGGGGGAAGCGACTCCGTCCCAGGTGGCGGCCTTCCTGGTAGCTTTAAAAATGAAAGGCGAAACCGCCGGGGAGTTGTACGGTTGTGCTTCAGCCATGCGAGAGCGCGCCACCGCTGTCCGCAGCCGGCACAGCGGCCTCACTGACACCTGCGGTACCGGCGGTGACGGGAAAGGCACTTTTAACATTTCAACTCTGGCTGCGCTCATTGCCAGCGGCGCGGGTCTGCCGGTGGCCAAGCACGGTAACCGTTCAGTTTCAAGCCGCTGCGGTTCGGCGGATGTACTGGAAGCAATGGGCGTCAGGCTAGAGCTCACTCCGGAGCAGATGGGGGCGTGCCTGGACGAAGTGGGTTTTGCCTTTCTTTACGCTCCTCTTTTGCACCAGGCCATGCGCCATGCCGCTGTACCCCGACGGGAGGTGGGTGTCCGCTCGGTATTCAACCTGCTTGGCCCTCTCACAAACCCGGCCGGCGCAACCAGGCAGGTTCTTGGCGTCTATGCCCCGGGGCCGGCGGCCTGCCTGGCACAGGTCCTGCTGCTGCTGGGGACGGAAAAAGCCATGGTAGTCCATGGCAGCGATGGCAGCGACGAGCTCACTTTGGCCGGAGAAACACTGGTCTATGAAATAAAGGAGGGCAGCCTGCGCTGTTTTTTACTTAATCCCGAAGACGTGGGCCTGGAGAGGTCGCAAAACACCATACCAGGCGGCAGCCCCAAAGAAAATGCTGCCTTAATGCTTGAAGTGCTGATGGGCAGGCGCGGTTCCCACCGTGATGTGTCACTGTTAAACGCCGCAGCTGCCCTTTACGTGGGCGGCCTGGCAGAGGATTTGCGCCATGGTGTAATCATGGCGGAAAATTCAATCGACAGCGGCGCCGCGCTGGCAAAGTTGGAAGAGCTGCTTAAGTTTACTGAGAGGTGCGATACAAGTGCTCAGACAAATTGTGGCTGACAAAAACAACAGGCTTGCAAAATTGAAAAAGGAAGTGCCCCTGGAGGCGGTGCTTGATAGAATAGGGCATGCAGGGCCGCCGCGGTCTTTTAAGCAGGCGCTTATGGCGTCGGGTATATCTGTAATCGCCGAGATAAAAAAAGCATCTCCATCAAAGGGTAATTTCGGCCTTGCCGTGAGAGTGTCTGAGCTGGCACAAAAATACGAACTGGGAGGGGCCGCCGCCATCTCGGTCCTCACAGAAGAAGACCACTTCAAGGGAAGTGTGGATGATTTATGTGAAGCAAGACTGGCAGTAAGCCTGCCGGTCCTGCGCAAGGACTTTATTATCGACAGTTACCAATTGTATGAAAGCCGCATGCTGGGCGCCGATGCAGTGCTCCTGATTGCAGGCCTGCTGCCAACAGGAAGGCTTAAAGAATACCTGTCAATCTGCGCATATCTTGGCCTCGACACCTTGGTGGAGACACGCAGCGCCGCGGAAATAGCGGCTGCCCTGCAGGCCGGGGCGTCAATCATAGGTATAAATAACAGGGACCTGAACACATTTGACACCGATATAGCCCACACTGAAAAACTGGCACACCTGGTGCCTGAAGATGTGCTCCTGGTCAGTGAAAGCGGGATATTTTCAGCGCAGGATGTAAGAAGGATGGCAGCAGCGGGGGCGGATGCCGTGCTGATAGGAGAGGCCATTGTAAAAGCAGTTGACATAGTGCAAAAAATAAAGGAAATGTCTGGAGGGCAAACTTGTGGCCAGGATAAAAATCTGCGGAATTAAAAGAGAAGAGGATGCCCTGCTCTGTGCCGGCGCCGGCGCCGATGCCATTGGCCTGGTCTTTGCAAAAAGCCCACGCAGGGTGGATGTGGACAAAGCGCGCGTTATATGCGGCAGCCTGCCGCCCTTTATCAGCCGGGTCGGAGTGTTTGTCGATGAAAAAAAGGAAACTATCCAAGAGGTGGCAAGACTTTGCGGGCTCACAGCGCTGCAGTTTCACGGCTCGGAGGACGCGGCCTTTTGCCGGGAATTTACACTGCCGGTGCTGAAAGCCGTCAGAATTCGAACTGCAGTCGATCTCTTGAGCCTTGACGGTTTCCCCGCTGCCGCCATTGTGCTTGACACATACGACCCGGTCCTGCCGGGGGGCACCGGCAGGAACTTTGAGTGGTCACTTGCAGTTGACGCTGATGCCCATAAATCCATTGTACTTGCCGGCGGGCTCACGGCTCTGAACGTTGCAGAAGCGATCAGGCAGGTTCGCCCCTATGCCGTGGATGTGTCAAGCGGTGTTGAAACAGACGGTGAAAAAGATAAAGAGAAGATAATTTCATTTATCAAGGCTGTGAGGGGGGTGTTCTGATGGAGAATAGAGGTAAATTTGGTATCTTTGGCGGACAGTATGTTCCGGAGACGCTGATGGCAGCACTGCTCGAACTGGAGTCAGCTTATCTTTTGGCCAGACAAGACAGCAACTTTAAACAACAGTATAATGACGTGCTTGTGAATTATGTAGGCCGCCCCACTCTTTTATACCGGGCGGAAAAACTTTCAGCAAAACTGGGCGGAGCAACCATTCTTTTAAAGAGGGAAGATTTAAACCATACAGGCGCCCATAAAATAAATAACGCCCTGGGCCAGGCACTGCTGGCGCTGCGTATGGGGAAAAAAAGAGTTGTGGCGGAAACAGGGGCCGGGCAGCACGGCGTGGCGGCAGCTACGGCAGCAGCACTTTTTGGCCTGAAGTGTGTCGTTTATATGGGAGAGGAAGATATGGTCCGCCAGTCATTAAATGTATTCAGGATGAAAATGCTTGGTGCAGCGATTGTCCCGGTGCTTTCAGGCAGTCGCACGCTTAAAGAGGCTACCAGCGAAGCTATCCGCGACTGGGTAACAAATGTAGAAGATACTTTCTACCTGATAGGCTCAGTGGTAGGCCCTCATCCCTACCCTGCCATGGTAAGGGAATTGCAGAGCGTAATCGGCGAAGAAGCCCGCAGGCAGGTGCTGGAAATGACAGGGCGCTTACCGGATATACTGATCGCCTGTGTGGGCGGCGGCAGCAATGCCATCGGCCTTTTCCATCCCTTCCTGGCAGACAGTGTGCACTGTGTCGGCGTGGAAGCCGCCGGGGAAGGCCTGGACAGCCGGCGGCACGCTGCAACACTGGCAAAAGGCAGCCCGGGAGTATTGCATGGCACACTGAGCTACCTGCTCCAGGATGAAAACGGACAGGTGGCGCCTGTACATTCTGTTTCAGCCGGCCTTGACTATCCCGGTGTTGGCCCTGAGCACGCTTATCTCAAAGACAGCGGGCGCGTGGAGTATGTGTCTGTCACCGACAACGAGGCGCTGGATGCTTTCGCACTGCTGACAAGGGAGGAAGGGATCATCCCGGCGCTGGAAAGCGCTCATGCGCTGGCGTACACAGCCAAGCTGGCGCCAACGCTGCCGCCCGAATCAATCATCCTCGTTAATCTTTCAGGCCGGGGTGACAAAGATGTGGAAACAGCTGCTAAACTGTTGGGGGTGGAAATTACATGAACAGTCTTACAAAAAGGATGCATGAGTTAAAAGCTGAAGGTAAAAAAGCTCTTATCCCCTTTCTGACAGCAGGAGACCCCGATTTTTCGTCAACAGCTGAACTTCTCCCTGTACTGGCGGAAAACGGCGCCGATGTAATTGAACTGGGAGTTCCCTTCTCCGACCCGCTTGCAGACGGTCCGGTACTGCAGGCTGCTGCCGGGCGGGCGCTGGCAGCCGGCGCCACACCTGACTGTGTTTTCAGGCTTGTAAGAGAATTTCGCCAAAATTTTGCTACGCCGGTGGTACTGCTTGTCTATTACAATAATATATTCAGGCTTGGCACTGACAGGTTCTGCAAACAGGCGGCACTCGCCGGTGTTGACGGACTTGTGGTTCCCGACCTGCCCTTTGAGGAAGCCGGTGAGCTGGACATCGCCGCCGCTGAGTGTGGACTCATAAACATACGCTTTGTCTCGCCGACGACCACAGACAGGCGGCTGGAAAAAATCTGCGAAACAGCAGCCGGGTTTATTTACTGTGTGTCTGTGGCAGGGGTAACCGGGGAACGATCTGAGCTGGACGGCAGGGTTGCCGGACTTGTGAGGCGCGCCGCAGCATTTACCGCTGTGCCTGTGATTGTGGGTTTTGGCATTTCCACTCCAAGGCAGGCGGCAGATGCGGCCAGTGTCGCTGACGGCGTCATTGTTGGCAGCGCATTGGTGGCAAGGCTGGCCGCAGAGAAAGAAGTGGAACAAAAAGTTAAAGTGGCGGCAGAGTTTATAAGTTCGCTCCAAGCCGCCCTGAAAGGGGAAAAGGAAAGTGTCTGAGCCAGGCGTAAAGCATGCTCCCCGCCGTGTTATTAATATAGGCTCCGCCAGTATCGGTGGTGAAAGCCTGCTGGTGATGGCAGGCCCCTGCACTGTGGAAGATGAAGAAATGCTCATTGCCACCGCTTTGGCTGTAAGGCAGGCTGGAGCCCTGGTGCTGCGCGGCGGCGCTTTTAAACCCCGCACTTCTCCAAGCTCCTACCAGGGAATGGGACGGCCTGCGCTGGAGATGCTGCAAAGAGCCGCAAAGCTGGCAGGTATGTCTGTAGTTACAGAAGTGCTGGATACCCGCGAAGTGGAAACAGTGGCAGAGAACGCGGATATAATCCAGGTGGGCTCACGAAATATGCATAATACTGCACTGCTGAAGGAAGTCGGCAGAACGGGACGCCCTGTCCTTTTAAAGCGCGGCATGTCGTCCACTCTGGCTGAATGGCTGGCCGCAGCTGAATATATCTTTGCAACAGGCAATGACGATATCATACTCTGCGAGCGGGGGATACGCACATTTGAAACAGCTACACGTAATACACTAGACCTGTCTGCCGTCTCCCTGCTGCGTGAAATTACAGGTTTGCCCGTTATAGTTGATCCCAGCCACAGCACAGGCAAACGTAGCCTGGTAGCGCCAATGAGCAGGGCGGCGGTTGCGGCAGGCGCCGATGGCTTGATAATAGAGGTTCACCCCCAACCGGAAATCGCTCTCTGTGACGGGCCTCAGTCTCTACGGCCTGAGGAATTTGCCATCCTGATGGGCCAGGTTCAAAGAGTCCGGGAAACAATAAAATCTTTCTGACCTTTTTAACGAGTTGCCTTGACGGCTCCCCACCGGAAGAGGTAGAATAAAAAGTAACAATGTTTGGGAGGGGAAATTATTGTGCCATCATGAAAAAATCACCAAAGACATGACCATAGGTGAAGTGCTGCGTCATAACGCCAAGACGGCGCAGGTATTTATGCGCCACGGCATGCACTGCCTTGGCTGCGCCGCTGCCACCGGCGAAAGCATTGCCCAGGCCGCCGCGGTCCACGGCATTGAGTTAAATAAGCTCCTTGCGGAGCTCAATGAAGCATAAAAATGCCGCGCAAGCGGCATTTTTATCATGAAACAATTTTCACAGGAGGTAAGTAATGGAACTTATTGTTTTTGTGCTGAATCAGCCCGAATACCTTGACGAAATTCTTGAAGGTTTTTTGCGCATCGGGATCAGGGGGGCGACTGTCATCGACTCCACAGGCATGGGACGCACCCTGTGTGATAAAGTCCCTATCTTTGGGGGCATCCGTAATATGATACAGGGATGCCGTCCCAATAACCAGACAATATTTACAGTGGTGAGAACCGCAGAAATGCGTGACAGGGCAGTGGGAGTAATCACAGAAATCATGGGAGACCTGGGCGGGCCCAATACAGGCTTTCTTTTTTGTGTGCCGGTGTCCTTGGCCTTCGGTTTTGCAGAACTGCTGGAGTAAGTAACAGACAGACATTTACGGGAGGCCTTTTGTTATGACAATCTATGATCAGGCATTGGGATTGGCAATCTTGCTGCTTGCGGGATATCTTGGCGGCCGGGTGGCGAAGAAGATTAACATGCCAATGGTTGCCGGTTATGTAATAGCGGGCCTGCTCCTTGGCCCATCAATACTTAATGTTATCCCCGAGCAGCTTAATACAGAATTTAACCTGATAAAAGTGCTGGGATTGGGTATTATTGCGCTTGTAATCGGGGGAGAACTGGAAATAGAGAAAATAAAGAGTCTTGGTAAAGATATTTTTGTAATTACAGTTGTAAAGGTGCTGGCAACATTTGTTATAGTCTTTTTTGCCATGCGCTATTTGCTTAATCTTTCCCTGCCGATTTCACTTCTCCTTGGAGCCACATCCACGGCTTCCGCCCCCGGATCTCCTATGGCCATCATCAGGGAATACAGAGCCAAAGGCCCATTTACAACTACTCTTTTGGGAGTGGTGGCGACCACCGACGCTGTGTGCATCTTTCTGTTTGTTTTCGTTTCTGCTTTTGCAAGAATGATAATGGACGGTTTGGTTACCTTCAGTCCCGGAATGTTTTTAGAGGCAGGGGTGGAACTGCTGGGTTCCTTCGGGGTGGGGATAATCACAGCACTCCTTTTAGCAGTTTTATTTAAGTATATTACCGATAAACAGCATAGAATAGCTATCCTGGTGGGTATTGCCCTCCTAAACAGCGGTGTTGCCAACATGCTTCATTTCTCACCAGTCCTCACCAACATGACTGCCGGTTTTGTTTTCACCAATGTGTCTCATCGGCCGCAAAGTATAACAGTGCTTAATGAAATTGAATTTCCTATTTATGTTGTGTTTTTCGCACTCGCCGGCGCCAGCCTGCACCTTGATATTCTGCTGAATAACTGGTGGGCAGCACTTGTCTACATTGTTGCCAGAGGTATCGGCAAGGTTGGCGGCGCCTTTATGGGTGCACGCCTTTCCGGTGCACCTGAAAAAGTGCAGAAATACCTTGGCTTTTCCATGTTTTCCAAAGCCGGCCTGACAATTGGCCTGGTACTGATAATTCAGGGGCGCTTTCCTGAGATTGCTCTTATAATCACAGCTATTGAGCTTGCTGCTGTCACAGTCTCAGAGGCACTGCTTGGCCCCCTTGGCACCAAGTATGCACTGATTTCTTCCGGGGAAACTCAACACGCACAGGCAAAAATCTAAAATCAGGAGCGGCGTCTGTTTCGCAGATGCCGCTTTTGTTGTTGTTGGTATTTTAAATATTATACTCTTTTGTTTGTTTTGACCCAGATTTTCATTTTTTCCGCAGCCTTGATCAGGTCTTCCCTGTAGTCAGGGTGTGCCAGGTTGATTATCATTTCTGCTCTCATCCATGTGGGTTTTCCTTTAAGGTTAGCTTTGCCGTATTCTGTTACGATGTAGTGCACCATAGACCTGGGGGTGGTAACCGTACTGCCGGGGGAGATTTGCGGTGCGATGCGTGAAACGATTTTCCCGTCTAATTTCTTGGTAGAATTCAGACAGATAAACGCTTTCCCTCCACGGGAGTGAAAAGCGCCGACTGTAAAATCGACCTGTCCACCTGTGCCTGATATCTGGCGTGAGCCGAAAGATTCAGAACTTACCTGTCCAAACAGGTCGACCTCTAAAGCATTATTAATAGCAATTTGTTTTTCGTTTTGGGAAATAATCTGCGGTGAGTTTGTATAGTCCACAGGGTATGAGGCGCAGCACGGGTTGTCATGTATGAATTCGTAAAGGCTTGCACTGCCGAGGGCGAAGGTATAGACCATTTTATAGCGGTCGATTGATTTGTTTGCCCCGGTAATTTTTCCTGCTTCATACAGTGTAACAAAGGCGTCGTTCATCATTTCGCTGTGTACGCCCAGGTTTTTTAGATCTGACTCTGCTATCATGCCACCTATGATATTGGGCAGGCCGCCAATCCCCAGCTGAATGCAAGCGCCGTCTTCGATTTCCTCTGTGATTAAACGGGCTATTGTTTTATCAACTTCAGTGGCCGCGTGGCCGGGAATCTCAGGCAGAGGTTCATTGTTGCCCTCCACTATATAATCAACTTCGGAAATGTGTAAATTTTCGTGATTGCCCCCAAGACAGCGGGGCGCCTTTTCATTTATTTCTACGATTACTGTCGTTGCCTTATTGCATTTTTCTTTAACATACGAATTGGCGGCACTTAAGTTGAAATATCCGCCTCTGTCCATGGGGGTAGTAATAACCATTGCCACCACCGGTGAGGGGGCATTGTCCTGCCGTATATTAATGGGCGCCTCGCTATACAGGCCCGGGACGTGAAAACATGAATTATTATCGTGCAGTTGCCGGTCAAAAGCGCTGAAGAAGCCGCTGTTGTAAATGAAATTATTATTTTGCACAGCGGCCACCTTTACCGGATGAACTGCGCACGTGGCGCGTATATTTACATTTATGAGTTCTCTTCTTTTGGCCAGGGCTTCATCCAGCACTTTAGGTGTACAGGCAAAATGGCTGTAAGCAACCCAATCGCCGGACTTGACTGCTTTAACAGCTTCATCCGCAGTTCTCAGCTTACTTTTGTACTCATTTAGATATTTTGACATGTTATTCCCCCATTTAACTCGCTTATTCAACACTTTAGGCAAGATCTATCAATATCTAATACCAGCCTGTAAACTTGCGAAAGCAGCTGGTCTGTAGTTTATTGACACGCAATTAATGTGCCAAAAATCACATTAGCTCTGATTCTTGACCTGACTATTCAGTCTTTACTAAGTATACCTTATATTCCTAAAAAGGCGATAGCTAATTTATTATAATTGTTAAAGACAGTCGTTAACCGTTTTAACACAGCGTTCATTATATTAACATTGGCTGCACGTTTTCACCCGTGGACAGCGCAAAGGGAATATAAATTGGCACATATTCATAAACTTTACCCGTTCTGACAGGTGTGGTATAATCTATCTGTAATCTGACAAGGAGGCGAAAAACTTGGAAAACAAGCACATTTTTACAGTAAACCCAAATGCGGCTGCTGCTTTTGCTGAAGAGACCGGTTGCGGTGAATGCCCTACATCCTGTCAGTCTGCCTGTAAAACTTCATGCACAGTGGGCAACCAGGTCTGCATACGAGGAGAGGAAAAAAAGTAGTCGCAGACTACTTTTTTTTATACTGCTAGGAAATTATAGCACTTTACATTTGTAAAGTGACTAAGGAATGCAGTACTGAAACGCGCGCGTTGAGGGAACCGAATAAGCGCGCCTTTCTTGTAACTCGCGCAACACTCCACGAAACAGAGGGATAAACATGATTCATACTTTTACACTGCACGGGCTGAACATGGTGCTGGACGTAGAAAGCGGAGCGCTTCATATACTGGACGAGCCGTCGCTGGCGGCAGTTGAAATGCTGCAGCGCGGCGCAGATAAAAAGAGCGCAGCAGACTTACTGGCGCAAAAATATGGCGCCTGCACCAGCAGCGAGGTACTGTCTGAAATTGAAGAGTTAAAAGAAAAAAGCCTGCTCTTTTGCGAAAGAAGGACAATATCGCGTGATGAGGACGGAGCTGTAAAGGCGCTCTGCCTGCATCTTGCTCATGATTGCAACCTGCGCTGCCGTTACTGTTTTGCCGGCAGCGGCAACTATGGAGGGGAGAGGCGCCTGATGTCGGCGGAAACAGCGCGTCAGGCAGTGGACTTCCTCCTGTCAGCAAGCCTGGGCCGCAGGCACTGCGAAATAGACTTTTTTGGCGGTGAACCGCTACTTAACTTTGACGTATTAAAACAAACTGTTGCTTACGGCCAAAGACAGGCAGCAGAGCACAAGAAAATTATTAAATTTACTCTTACCACCAATGCTGTGGCATTGACCTCGGATAGACAAAACTATCTCAACAGCAATGAAATCAGTGTGGTGCTATCTATGGACGGTCGCCGGGAAGTTCACGACAGGATGCGCCGCTTCCCGGGCGGCGGCGGAAGTTTTGACAGTGTGCTGGCAAACTGCAGGAGCATGGTGAGAGCAAGAAACGGAGATAATTATTACCTGCGCGGCACTTATACCAGGCACAACCTTGATTTTTGCAACGATATACTGGCCATGGTGTCCTTTGGCTTTAAAAGGGTCTCCCTGGAGCCTGCCGTACTGTCACCGGATAGGGATGACGCTCTGAGGCAGGAGGATTTGCCTCGCTTGCGGGAGGAATACGAGAGCCTGGCGGCATTGTTGTGGGAGCAGGAAAGCAGCGGTGAAGAAATCTGTTTCTTTCACTTTGAACTTGACCTTAACAGGGGCCCCTGTGCAAAAAAAAGAACTTCCGGCTGCGGCGCCGGTGCTGCTTACCTGGCCGTTGCGCCTGATGGGTCAATATACCCCTGCCACCAGTTTGTCGGGGACGAGAGCTTTTGCGCCGGACAAGTGGCAAAAGGAATAAACAGCGCAGTGCTTGCCCCTTTTCTGGCCGTGGGCATGGAGCAGAAAGAAGCCTGCCAAAAATGCTTCGCCCGCTATTTCTGCGGCGGCGGCTGTCACGCAGCTGCCTGGCAGATGAACGGCGACCTGCTGCAGCCCTATGGACTCGGCTGTGAGCTTCACCGTATACGCGTTGAGTGCGGGCTCTACCTGCAGGCCAAAAGAATGCAGAGTGCAATGAGTAGGTGAGTAATAATGGACATTTTTACTTTCAGGGAAGAAGAAGAACTTAACAAGCACAGCCCGCTGGCGTTAAGGGTGCGTCCTGTTTCCCTGGACGCTTTTGTGGGCCAGGAGCACCTGGTTGGGGAGGGAAAAGCGCTGCGGCGCCTGATAGAGAGTGACGTGGCTTCTTCGCTGCTTTTTTATGGACCGCCGGGAACCGGTAAAACAACACTGGCGGAAATAATCGCCTCTTTGACCAAGTCTGTGTTTGTGCGTGTGAATGCGGTGTCGTCAAGTGTGGCGGAACTGCGCAGGATTATTGAAGAAGCAAGGCGCCGTCTGGCGCTGGATGGCAAAAGGACGATCCTCTTTATTGATGAAATCCACCGTTTCAACAAAGCGCAGCAGGATGCCCTGCTGCCTGCGGTTGAAAAGGGTATTGTTTCACTGATTGGCGCAACCACAGAAAATCCATATTTTACAGTGAATGCTCCGCTGTTGTCCAGGATGAGGGTTTTTCCCTTTGAGCCCCTGTCCCAAGCGCAGATAGAAACACTGCTTAACCGTGTAGCTGCTGCGGGTGGCTGTAAAGAGTTAAACGGTGTTACACTTGCAGCCGATGCCAGGGAGCACCTGGTGCGGATGGCAAACGGCGACGCCAGGGCCGCACTCAATGCTCTGGAGTTGGCGGCAGCCATAGCCAAGACCGATGAGGCAGGAGGACGCCTTGTCGACTTAAGCGTCGCAGAGGAAGCTGTACAGCGCCGGTCTGTGGTCTATGACCGCGACGGTGACAGCCACTACGATGTGATTTCAGCTTATATCAAGTCAATTCGCGGCTCTGACCCCGATGCAGCGCTTTACTGGCTGGCAAGAATGCTGGAAGCCGGCGAGGACCCGCTGTTCATTGCCCGGCGGCTTATCATCGCCGCCTCGGAGGACATCGGCAATGCAGACCCGCGAGGACTGCAGCTGGCGGTGGCCGCAGCCCAGGCAGTGCAGATGGTGGGCCTGCCGGAAGGCCGCATAGCGCTGGCTCAAGCCACCTGCTACCTGGCGGCGGCACCTAAAAGCAACGCAGCTTACCTGGGAATAGATGAAGCTCTGGCAGCAGTAAAAAAAAGGCCCGGTGACAGGGTGCCGCCTCACCTCAGAGATTCTGCCTACGGAGGCGCTAAGAAACTTGGGCACGGTTTAGGCTACCTTTACCCTCATGACTTCACTGACAGCTTTGTGTCCCAGGATTACCTGCCGCAGGGGATGCCTTGGCAGCCTTTTTACAGACCGGGCAAAAACGGCTATGAACGCTATATCAGCGAAAGAATGGAAGCCCGCAGCAGGGTTCGCAAAAGGAAGGAAGAAAGCAATGAGTGACAGTTTTTATGTCACAGTTGTGGGCACTCGTTATTTCGGCGGCGTAAAACTTGGCATCGGAGGCTTGGTGCGTGCTTACCGCGCCTGCGCCACTGCCGGCCTGGATGAAGCAGGAAGGTCAGCACAGACACAGTTTGGGTCATTGTCTGTCATAGTGCCTTATGATTTGGTTGGAATTGTGATGCGCGAAGCGGCAGTGGCGGCGGGGGAAGTGGCCTCAGTCGATTACAGAGAATCGGAAGTTTGCATTTGTTGCCTGGCGCCGCTTGGGAAAATCGAAGACTTTGTAATTAAACTTTCCGACCTGACAAGGGGTAAAGCAAAGATAATAAATGTCAATACTAAGTACAAAGGTAAGGCCGTGGAGGGACAAAGATGAATCACAGTAAAAATAACCGGGTTTTGGTGGCCATGAGCGGCGGTGTTGACAGCTCTCTGGCTGCAGCCTTACTGCAGGAGCAGGGTTTTGAAGTGATTGGTGTCACGATGCGGCTTTGGGTGTCTCCTGATTTTGAGGAAGAGGCACATCATAGCGGACGCGGCTGCTGTTCGCTGGCGGCAGTTGATGATGCCAGGCGTGTGGCGGAAAAGCTGGGAATCCCGTATTATGTCCTTAATTTCAGGGATGCTTTCCGGGAAAAGGTAGTAGATTATTTTATCAACGAATACAAGCGCGGCAGAACACCAAATCCTTGCATTGCCTGTAACCGCTACCTTAAATTTGACATGCTTTTGCGCAAAGCCTTTGAACTGGACGCCTGGTATGTGGCCACCGGCCACTACGCCCAGGTGGAACATGACGGGAAAAGCGGGCGCTGGCGCCTTAAAAAGTCGGCGGACCCGGAAAAGGACCAGACTTACACTCTATACAACCTGACACAGGAGCAGCTTGCACATATTCTTTTCCCTCTTGGCGGCTATAAGAAAACAGAAGTCAGGGAAATGGCATCACGCCTCGAACTGGCTGTGGCCGCCAAGCCTGACAGCCAGGAAATCTGTTTTATTCCGGATGATGACTACAAAAAGTTTCTCAGCGGCAACAGCGACATAGAGGACAAGCCCGGGTCTATCTATGATACTGACGGTAAAAAGCTTGGCGCTCACCGCGGCCTTGCTTATTATACAGTGGGACAGCGCAAGGGGCTGGGGCTGGCGGCAGGACGGCCGCTGTATGTGGTGGAGCTTGATGTGTCCCGCAATGCGCTGATTGTGGGTGATGATAAAGAAGTATATTCAGACGGCTTGCTGGCAGGGGACATCAATTATATTTTGGTTGAAAATCCGGAAACGACGATGCGTATCAACGCCCGTGTCCGCTACCATGCCAGGGAGGCGCCGGCTGTGCTGACCCCATTGCCGGGCGGGCGGGTGAGAGTTGATTTTGAAGAGCCGGAGAGGGCGGTAACACCGGGGCAGTCAGTGGTGTTTTACCATGGGGATGATGTGCTGGGCGGAGGAATTATTGAAAAATCGCTAAGAGCGGGGAAAAGAGAGGTTAATTACATTGAGGGCTGAAATCATTGCAGTCGGGACAGAGCTTCTGCTTGGGCAGATTGCCAATACAAATGCGCGTTATCTGTCGGAGAAACTTGCTGAGCTGGGGATTGATGTCTACTGGCATACTGTGGTTGGCGATAATGCGCACCGTCTGGATGAAGCCATCGGGCTGGCGTTGTCCCGTGCCGACCTGATTATCTTCAGCGGCGGACTCGGGCCCACCATGGATGACCTGACAAAGGAAACAGTAGCGTCTTTACTTGGTCTTGCTCTGGAAAAGAACAGCGAATGGGAAAAGCATCTGGAAGAGCGGTTTGCACGCTTGGGACGGCAAATGACGGACAACAACCGCAAACAGGCCCTGGTGCCAGGAGGAGCGGTATTGATAGAAAACGATAATGGCACTGCGCCGGGCCTTTGGCTGGAGAGAGCAGATAAAATATTGGTCCTGCTGCCCGGGCCGCCGAGGGAACTTGAGCCCATGTTTGCCGATAAGATTGTACCGAGGCTGATAAAAGCCGGAGATAGCCAGGTGATATGCTCCCGTGTCCTGAAAGTGGCAGGCCTTGGCGAGTCAGCCATGGAAGAGGCAATAGCAGACCTGCTGAAAAAACAGAGCAATCCCACAATCGCGCCTCTGGTCAAACACACCGAGGTTCATCTGAGGATAACTGCCAAGGCAGCATCAAAAGAAGAGGCTGTCAAGATGCTGACAGAGACCGAAGATGAGATTCGGGGGCGGCTTGGCCTTGCCGTTTACGGAGCCGGGGAGGAAAGTATGGCTGATGCTGTGGCTGCGCTGCTTTTTAAGAAAAAAATGACACTTGCAGTTGCCGAGTCCTGCACCGGAGGGCTGCTTTCCCATATGCTTACCAATGTGCCCGGCAGTTCGGACTATTTTTTAGAGGGCTTAGTTGCATACAGCAATCGCTCAAAAACAGATTTGTTAAATATTAAAGGATCTCTTTTACGTGAATTCGGGGCCGTCTCCGAAGAGACAGCACGCGCAATGGCTGAGAACCTGCGCCGCCGGGCGGGGTGCGATCTGACAATGGCTGTCACGGGTATTGCCGGTCCCACCGGCGCCACTGATGACAAGCCGGTCGGCCTCGTCTATATCGCCCTGGCCGGGCCTGAGGGAGTTAGCTGCCGCAGGTTTAATTTTTGGGGGAAGCGGGAAACTATCAAAGAACGGGCAGCTGTGGCCGGATTAAACATGCTCCGCCTGTACCTTGCCAGACTGAACGGGTGATTTCTTGCCTCACCGGGAATTAAGAAAAAACGCCGGCACCTTGCTGCTGGCGGTAATAGGTATGCTGATATTTATAAGCCTGCTGGGCAACTTCACCACTGCCATCGATGCGTTCCAGGTTGAGATCGGTCTTACTGTTTTTGACCATGGGATGACGCAGCTTGCTCTGCCGCCGCTTGGCCGTGTCCGGGCCAGGACACATCTGCCGCCTTTAATGTTAAAGGTAAGCCTGGCAAATATAAACCTGGACCAGCTGCAGCAAACAATCGGCCAGGTCGATGATGAACAGTTTCAGGCAGACCTGCGTCGTGGCGCACGCCAGACAGTACTGGTTTTCATTGCACGGCTGCTGGTGCTTGCCCTCCTTGGCGGCGTAGCCGGGCCGTATTTTTTCGGGGAAAGGGAGCGCAGGAGGCTTCTTGCCGCAGGCCTGGCAGGCATGCTCATCCTTGCCGTTTTGCTGGTTGCATCATACGCCACTTACCAGCCGCTTGCTTTTATGAACCCTGAATTTGAGGGCATCCTGAAAGCTGCGCCCTGGATGTTCGGCTTGCTTGAGGAAGCTTTGTTTAAAGTCCGCACACTGGGTGAGCAGCTTGAACTAATTGCTGTCAATATGAACCTGCTGTTTGAACAGGTGGAAAGGCTTGAGCCTGTGGGCACAGTGGACGGACTGCTTAAGGTTGCCCATATCTCAGATTTGCACAACAATCCGGCGGGTATGGATTTTGTAGCCCAGGTGGTTGCCACCTTCGGTGTGGATATTGTCATAGACACAGGCGACATAACCGATTTTGGCACGCCGATTGAAGCTGAACTTGCGGTGCCGATTGAGAGATTCGGCATCCCTTATGTATTCGTTCCGGGCAATCATGATTCTCCTGAGGTTATTGCCAGATTGGGACAGCTTGAAAATGTGACTGTGCTGGAAGAAGGAATGATTACAGTAAAAGGGCTGCGTATCGCAGGAATTGCCGATCCTTCTTCGCGGGGCACAGGTATGGTGGTTGCCGCCGACAGTATACTTGATGAGTATGCACTGCGGCTGCACCGTTTATTGGATGAACAGGAAGCCGTACCGCATGTGGTGGCAGTTCACCACCCCCGTATAGCCAGGGCTTTTCTTGATAGGGTCAATGTTGTGCTCACCGGCCATATTCATCAGCTTTCCATAACTGAAAAAGGGTCTTCTGTTATGATTAACGCAGGTACAACCGGCGCCTCAGGCATACGCGGCCTGCAGGCGCGCAGGGAGACACCTTTTTCTCTTGTTCTTCTTCACTTTGACCTCAGTGAGGACGGAGAATATTACCTGAAAGCAGCAGACATTATACGTGTGTTTCAGATGCAAAGCGGTTTTTCTCTTGAGAGGCGGCTCTTTGGTTCTGCCTTTGATGAAAACAGCGGAGATGAACTTTAAAACTTAAAAAAGAAAATCTTTAAACATTCTGCCCTTGGCAGGATTTTTCTTTTTAAATGTCAAAACTAAAACAAAAAGCGGAGGCAGAAAAAAAAAATAAAAAAATATTTCCCTCACAGGCAGGAATTAACTTTGGGAGAGCGAATTTAAATAACGAACAAATGTTTGGTTAGGAGGTAAATTTAATGGAAAAACAAAAGGCTTTGGAAATGGCCTTAATGCAAATCGAGAAGCAGTTTGGCAAGGGCTCGATTATGAAACTTGGTGATTCACCGGGGCGCCTTAACTTCTCAATCATACCAAGCGGTTCACTTTCCCTTGATATCGCTCTTGGTGTGGGAGGGTTCCCCCGTGGCCGCGTAATAGAAATATTTGGGCCGGAATCTTCAGGTAAAACTACTGTGGCGCTCCATGTGATTGCAGAGGCTCAGAAAACAGGGGGATACGCCGCGTTTATCGACGCTGAGCACGCGCTTGACCCTGCCTACGCCTCCAGGCTTGGTGTCAATATAGATGAACTCCTGGTGTCACAGCCGGACACAGGCGAGCAGGCGCTTGAAATCGCGGAATCATTGGTGAGAAGCGGGGCTATTGACGTAGTAGTAATAGATTCTGTAGCCGCCCTTGTACCAAAGGCAGAAATAGAAGGTGAAATGGGCGATTCCCACGTTGGATTGCAGGCCAGGCTCATGTCTCAGGCACTGCGCAAACTTTCAGGCGCCATATCCAAATCTCAGACTACCGCAATCTTTATTAACCAGATCCGTGAAAAAGTAGGAGTTATGTTCGGCAGCCCCGAGACCACACCAGGTGGCAGGGCGTTAAAATTTTATGCTTCCATCCGCCTTGACGTGCGCCGCATGGAAACACTCAAGCAGGGTAACGAATCTGTAGGCAACCGCACCAGGGCAAAAGTGGTTAAAAATAAAGTGGCGCCTCCTTTTAAACAAGCTGATTTTGATATTATTTACGGTGAAGGGATTTCCCGTGAGGGAATCCTGCTGGACTTAGGCTGTGATCTGGACCTGGTTCAAAAAAGCGGAGCATGGTTTTCTTTCGGTGAAGACAGGCTGGGCCAGGGACGTGAAAACGCCCGCCAATTTCTGCGTGAGAACATTGATTTGTCAGCGTCGCTGGAGAGAAAAATAAGGGAAGCCCATGGCCTGCCCGCCAACGGCGTGGCGCTTGAGCAAACAAAAAATGAGTCACTGTAAAGAAATTGAAAAGTTTCGTGCCCAGGCATACCGTATGCTTTGTATAAAAGGACGCTCCCGCAGGCAGGTATATGAAGCTCTCCTCAGAAAAGGCGCCACTGAAGACGTGGCGGCAATGGTAGTCAGCGCACTGAGTGAGCAGGGTTTGCTTGACGACATTGCATTTGCGCGTGAATTTACAGAGCAGTTTCTGGCCCGCAAGCCCTGCGGGCCTCGTTTTTTGCTGGCAGCTCTCTTGCGCGCCGGAGTGGACAGGAATACCTGCCATGAAGCACTGGATGAAATATTCAGTGAAGAAAGAGAAAAAGAACTGGCTGTGCAGCTTGTGCACCGCCTCCTGAAAAAGACGGATAAAAGCCGTCTGCAGATACTGCGTCATCTTAAATATCGCGGTTTTAGCGAAAATGCTTCCTGCAGGGCGCTTGCAGAAGAATTTGGCTGCTGTCTTGACATAATACCTTAAAACGGATACAATTTATCCAGAAAGATTACAGTGTGGGTCCGTAAAGAGTTAACGGTCGTCAGACCTAATCATATAAATCTTTTACTGGCTGAAAAAGCATATGTCTGGTTATTAACCAGTAAGATGGATATGAGTCTCTTTATAGCTGTGTGCCCTCACAGCTATCTTTTATTTCTTGCAAATTAGACATTATCCTATTTAATCAACAGGAGGTGAAAAACGTATTGAACATCGGAGTTGTAATTATTATATCACTCGCTTCCACCGCTGTCGGCGTGGCAATCGGCTATATTATCCGCAAACGGGCAGCGGAGAGTAAAATAAGCTCTGCTGAAGAAGAAGCGAAAAGGATTCTCGATGAAGCTGAGAAGCACGCACAGGCAGTTAAACGTGAAAAGATAATTGAAGCCAAAGAAGAAGTTCACAAGATGAGAAAGGATCTGGAACTGGAAAGCAGGGAAAGGCGTGCTGAGTTCCAGCGTATGGAGCGCCGGCTTTTACAGAAGGAAGAGGCCCTAGACAAGAAAACGGCGTTTATGGAGAAAAAAGAAGAAGAATTAAGGGGAAAAGAAACTTTAGTCGGGGAAACGCAGGAAAAAGTGGACCAGCTCTACAAAAAGCAGTTAGAAGAGCTTGAGCGTCTTTCTGAGTTAACCACCGAAGAAGCAAAAGAAATTATTCTTTCACGTGTCAGAGATGAAATCAGGCATGAGATGGCTATGATGATTAAGGACGTAGAGAGCCAGGCTAAAGAAGAAGCTGAGAAAAAAGCCAGGCATATTATTACCTACGCTATCCAGAAATTTGCGGCGGACCACGTTTCAGAATCCACTGTTTCAGTGGTTACACTGCCCAATGATGAAATGAAGGGCAGGATTATCGGACGGGAAGGACGAAATATCAGGACGCTGGAAACAATGACAGGTATCGACCTCATCATTGATGACACACCTGAAGCAGTTATTCTATCCGGTTTTGATCCCATACGCCGTGAAGTGGCGCGGATTGCTCTGGAAAAACTGGTAGCAGATGGGCGCATTCACCCTGCACGTATCGAAGAAATGGTTGAAAAAGCAAGACAGGAAGTGGACGTGCGTATCCGAGAGGAAGGTGAGCAGGCCACTTTTGAATCAGGAGTGCATGGTATACACCCTGAATTGGTAAAGCTTTTGGGCCGTCTCCGTTTTCGCACCAGCTATGGCCAGAATGTGTTAAAGCATTCGATTGAAGTTGCTCATCTGGCAGGCGCCATGGCCGCTGAGCTTGGATTGGATATCCAGTTTGCAAAAAGGGCGGGACTTCTCCATGATATAGGAAAAGCAGCGGACCACGAGGTTGAGGGGCCGCACGTAACCATCGGCGGAGATCTGGCAAGAAAGTACCGCGAATCTCGTGAAATTGTAAATGCAATCGCTGCCCACCACGGCGACGAGGAATTTATGACTTTAGAGGCTGTACTCATACAGGCCGCGGACGCAGTTTCAGCCGCCCGGCCAGGAGCACGCCGCGAGACACTGGAAAACTATATTAAGAGGTTGGAAAAACTTGAAGAAATAGCCGACTCCTTCGAAGGCGTAGATAAAGCTTACGCCATTCAGGCAGGACGGGAAATAAGAATCATGGTTAAACCCGAAAAAGTGGACGACCTGTCCAGTGTACAGATGGCACGTGAAATAGTGAAAAAAATCGAAGAAGACCTTGAATATCCCGGACAGATAAAAGTTACTGTAATCCGGGAAACACGCGCCGTAGATTACGCTAAATAAATAACAGGCGGAGGTATACCCTCCGCTTGTTTATTTTTGCAGTGGGTCTGTCTGCAGGCAAAAATTGCATTGTTTTTTTAGGAAGAGAAAGCAGGAATTCTTTTGTCTGCTATGGAATTAACAGTTGACTGTCAGCGATTAACGGAGGATGTTTAATTGTGGGAAAAATAAAACAAAATACAAAACAGGATGCTTTTGTAACAAATCTGCTCATTTCACTTTTAATGCGTTTTCCAGAGATAATGGCCATTAATTTTGATATGCCCAAAGAAAAATGTAAGTTTACCTTTATACTGCAGGGTGCGGTGTCAAAAGAAGAATATGCTCTTTTTAAGAGTAAGTTGGATGAATCGTTGGATGCTTTTAACGAATTAACGGGTGATGAACTTTCTGTTTTGACAAAACTGGTCCGCTCAGGCAAAATGAGTCTGATCGAGATAACATGCAAAACCGACGCGCTTTGCCTGGAAAATATCCAACTGCTGACATCTCTGATTGACGTTTCTTTTCCTTCAATAATTCTTAAGGATACTGATATTGATGACATTGTAAGGGACGAGGAGATGTTCCGCCAGGAAGAGATTATAGAGTATCTGCTGAGCCACACCGCAGGCGCCAAAAAAGAAAACCTGATTGCATTCAGGGAAGCGGGTAAAGTCTATGTATATGATAAATAGGACGTAAAATTCTCATAATATGCGTAAGCTTTCATTTGTGTTTCCGTTCTATACCCCATTAAGGAGGATTCCGATTGCGCATTCTGATGATTGGAGATGTGGTGGGACGTCCAGGGCGCGAATGTGTCCGTGACATGCTGCCGCGAATCAAGGAAAACTATAAAATCGATTTTACCATCGCCAACGGTGAAAACCTGGCAGGAGGCATTGGTTTTAACGAGAAGACAGCTGGTGAGTTGTTTACATATGGTGTTGACGTGCTGACCATGGGCAACCATGTCTGGGATAAAAAAGAATCGCTGAAATATCTTGCCGGTGAAAAACGAATAGTACGACCGCTTAATTATCCTGAAGGCGCGCCTGGGAGTGGTTCTGCGGTTTATAAATGCCAGGGCAAAAGCATTGCTGTTCTTAATATTAGCGGAAGAGTTTTTTTGCCGCCGCTTGATTGTCCCTTTCGCCTTGCTGCCGCCGAAGTGGAGCGGCTGCGCCTCAATACCCCTGTCTTAGTAGTGGACTTTCACGCCGAAGCCACTTCAGAAAAAATAGCTATGGGGCGATACCTGGACGGAAGTGTTTCTGCTGTTTTTGGTACTCATACACATGTTCAGACAGCTGATGAAAGAATTCTGTCAGGGGGCACCGCCTATATTACCGATGTGGGCATGACAGGGCCATATGAGTCCATCCTTGGTGTGCAGCCCGAAGCTGTAATTGAAAAGTTCCTGACACAACTTCCCGTGCGCTTTGAGGTGGCCAAGAGCCCTGTCAGCCAATTTAACGGTGTGATTGTAGAAATTGACACTGAGACAGGATTGGCTCTCTCCATACAAAGGTTATACGATCTTCACACTATTTAAAAAAGTTTAACTCAATTAGCAGGAATTCGTTAACTTTTGCTGAATTTAATTGTCAGAAAAGTCAAAATATCAGGAGGTCCCGCAATGGATGTATTAAAGGTTTCAGCAAAATCAAATCCGAATTCTGTGGCAGGAGCACTGGCAGGGGTTTTAAGAGAACGAGGCAACGCTGAAATGCAAGCCATCGGCGCCGGTGCACTCAATCAGGCAGTAAAGGCGGTGGCCATTGCCAGAGGTTTTGTGGCACCAAGCGGTATGGATTTAATTTGTATTCCGGCCTTTACTGATATTATCATTGACGGGGAAGAACGAACAGCAATTAAGCTCATAGTGGAGCCCCGTTGAGTAAATTCCAGAGAATTCCACCCAGAGGATGCTTTGGGTGTTTTTTTTATTTTTTTAGAGCATATTCTGATTGTATGTTACTATATTAATGCGAAAAACAGTGGAGGTGCTCGGATTGAACGATGGGAACCTGGAATGCGCGTCTGAAAATAACGCAAAAATACTGATTGCTGACGGACATTGTGACACAATTCATCTGTTTTGCAAGCCAAAAGGAGAATACAGCTTTCATGTTGAAAATAACACAGGCCACATCGATCTGCCAAGATTGCGCAGGGGGGGTGTAAACTTACAGTGCTTTGCTGTTTGTTGTGTTGAACCCCGCTATACGCCCTGTGGCGCCCTGCGGCGGACCCTTGTCCTCTTTGAGCATTTTGCCCGCGAGATGGGAAACAATAGTAATAATGTGGCAGTAGTAAAGAACTTGGATGAATTGGAAAGAACACTAAATGGGGGGAAATTGGCGGCACTTCTTACTGTGGAAGGAGGAGAGGCACTTGAAGGCGAATTGGAAGTCTTACACTGCCTCTACCACCTGGGTATGCGGGGTATGGGCCTTACCTGGAACCACAGGAACGAACTGGCGGATGGCGTGGGAGTAGGCAGTGCTGCGGGAGGATTGACAGCGTTTGGCAGGGAAGTGGTGTCAGAGATGAATAAACTGGGCATAATGGTTGATGCGTCCCACCTTTCACCCCGCTCTTTTTATGATGTCCTTGAACACTCTTCATCCCCGGTGGTAGTAACCCATGCCAATGCGGCAGGAGTCTGCAACCACAGAAGGAATCTCGATGACAGCCAACTGCGGGCTCTGCGTGACCAGGGGGGTACCATTGGTATCTGCTTTTACCCTCCATTTACAACTTCTGCCCCCGGCGTAAACCTTGACCATTTGCTGGACCATTTTTGTTATATTGCTGAACGCTTTGGCACCGGGATGCTGGCACTTGGGTCTGATTTTGACGGTATACAAGAAACAATTCCGGGGCTGGAAGATGTATCGCACCTGCCAGCACTTACCGCAGGTTTGATAAAACGTGGTTTCAATATGGAAGAAATCAGGATGATATTGGGTGGCAATTTTCTGCAAGTGCTGGGGAAAATCTTAAAAGAACAGGGGACATGAAATGGCCGTAGCAGCTGATTTGCACATACATACCACCGCCAGTGATGGCTTATTGACCCCCCAGGAGGTTGTTGCGAGCGCAGCACGATTGGGGCTGCACGCCATCTCAGTTACTGACCATGATACAGTTGACGGGCTTAAAGAGGCGGTGCAGGCTGCGGAAAAAACTTCGCTTGAAGTTATCCCGGGTATTGAACTCAGTACTGAGCACCGGGATAAAGAAATTCACATCCTTGGCTATTATATAGATATTAATAATTACGAACTTTCTTTGCTTCTGGCTGCACTGCAGAAAAGCCGCGCGGGCAGGGCAGAAAAAATGGTAGAAAAACTGGAGTCTTTGGGTAAAAATATTGAAATGAAATCAGTCAGCCGCATTGCGGGGCGGGCAGCTCCGGGAAGGCCTCATATAGCCAGAGCATTGCTGGAAAGAGGTTATGTAAAGAATATGAAACAGGCTTTCGATGAATTAATCGGCCATCAGGGGCCGGCTTATGTGGAGCGGTTTAAACTGACACCTCAGGAGGCAATCAATATTATTAAAAAAGCCGGTGGAGTTGCTGTTTGGGCGCACCCCGGCCTTACAGGCGACAACAGCTTACTGAAAGAGTTTTTGTGCAGTGGGCTTCAGGGCCTTGAAGTATACCACCCTGAACACAGTTGGCACGCTGTTAGCCGCTATCGCTCCCTGGCCCGTGAATGGGGCTTGCTGGTTACAGGAGGGTCTGACTATCATGGTTGTGGTGAAGGCATTGCAGGCACACTGGCAGCTTGCGGTGTATCACGGCAGGAACTGTCTGCCCTGCGGGCCTGCAGGTAATCATGCAGAATCTGCTTAAATTTTACTGCAGTGCAGAGAAGGATTATTTTGACCATACAGCGAATAAATGATATAATTACTGTCAGTACCTGTATGTAAAAGGTATTTTTTTTAGAAATACATGATAATTGCGGGAAATATTAAAATCTACGACTTTATTTTCGGCCAGCCTCAAATTTATAAGGCATGTTTTGATGAAAGGCATTCATCTTGCCGAAAGCAGGCAAGTATTCTGCCGTGGTCGTAATAACAGCTGTACGGGAGGAGATATAGATGCCCAGCAACATAATCTTTGGTTTGGAAACTATGGTTATTGGCTTTACTGTAGTTATGATTACGTTATATATGCTGTACCTGATTTTGATTGGGTTTAGCCGCTGTCTGGCAAAGCCCGTCAAAACCGAGCCAAAGCAGGAAAAAATCAATGTGCTGCCGCCGGTTGCACTTGAAGAAACCGTGGCGGCGCCCGTTGCGGCAGCAGCGGCAGTTTGCAGGCAGTCCTACGGAACACCCCCGGAAGTTGTAGCAGCTATTGCCTCAGTTCTCGGAGTGTGTGTGGACTCACCTGCCATGGAGTTTTCTGTAGTCCCGGCGCAAACATCGGCCCCTGTGGCCAAACAGATGTCAACATGGTCGCTCCTGGGCAGAAAAACTTTGATGGAAAGGCGTCAGGATCTATTTCTTTTTCGAAGGGAGAGAAGAAAATGAGAAAGTTCAGAGTTACTGTAAACGGACAACCCTATGATGTTCTCGTAGAGGAGTTTGGTGCGCCTGCAACAGCCACACCCACTTTTGTACCAACCGCCAGGCCTCCCGCGCCAATTCAGCCAGCTTCAGTCCCTAAATCCCCACCCCCGGCTCCTTTGGCAGCACCGCCAATGGCAGTAAAGCCGTCCCCGGCACCTCAGTCAAAACCGGTTCAGCCTGCGGGAGGGAGTACTGTCATTTCTGCGCCAATGCCCGGGGTTATTTTAAACGTACTTGTAAGCAGCGGGCAGTCGGTTAAAATAGGAGATGTTTTATTAATTCTTGAAGCAATGAAAATGGAAAATGAGGTTACTGCGTCAACAGCAGGAGTGGTTAAAGAAGTTGCCGTCAGTAAAGGGAGCAACGTAAACACCGGTGATTTGATGGTCGTCATAGAGTAAAGGAGGCGAGTCTAAATGCTGGAGAAGCTGCTTATATTTTTACAGGGTACCGGGTTCGCCTCTATGACAATTCCCCAACTAATCATGATTATTGCTGCCTGCATCCTGCTTTACCTTGGCGTGGAAAAAAAATACGAACCACTGCTGCTTGTACCGATAAGTTTTGGCATGCTGCTTGTAAACCTGCCCCTTGGCGGTATCATGACAGCCCCTGTCTTTGACGAAGCAGGAAAGCTTATTTCCTCCGGTGGGCTGGTGTACTATTTTTACCAGGGAATAGGCCTGGGAATATTCCCTCCGCTGATATTCCTTGGCATTGGTGCAATGACGGATTTTGGGCCTCTAATCGCCAACCCCAGGACACTTTTGCTTGGGGCTGCTGCACAGTTCGGTATCTTCACCACTTTAATCGGCGCTATATTGCTGGGATTCACTCCCGCTGAAGCAGGCTCTATCGGTATAATCGGCGGCGCTGACGGCCCAACGGCAATTTTTCTGACTTCCAAACTCGCCCCTCATCTGTTGGGATCAGTTGCTATCGCAGCATATTCATATATGGCGTTGGTGCCTATTATCCAGCCGCCTATAATGAAACTGCTGACTACCAAGGCGGAGAGACAAATTGTGATGGAGCAGTTGAGGCCTGTCTCACGCACAGAGCGGATTCTTTTCCCTGTAATTGTTGTCATACTTTGCGGCCTTCTCCTGCCGCCGGCCATACCTCTTCTTGGTATGCTCATGTTCGGCAATTTACTGCGTGAGTCCGGGGTAACCGACAGGCTTAGCAAGACAGCACAAAACGACTTTAATAATATAATTGTGATTATGCTCGGGATAGCAGTCGGTGCATCAGCAAGTCACGATAAGTTTTTGACTGTGAGCACTATTTCAATTGTTGTCTTAGGTCTGGCTGCCTTTGCCGTGGGAACCGCCACCGGTGTACTGATGGGTAAAATAATGTGCAAAGCAAGCGGTGGGAAAGTTAACCCTTTAATCGGCTCAGCCGGTGTTTCTGCAGTGCCAATGGCTGCCCGTGTATCTCAGGTGGTGGGGAGGGAAGCAAACCCCAATAATTATCTGCTCATGCACGCCATGGGGCCAAATGTGGCAGGTGTTATCGGCTCAGCCATTGCTGCCGGGATTTTACTCTCACTTCTTGGTTAAAAAAATAAAAAACGAACCTCACAGGAAGGCTTTTGTTTGGTGTAATGTAAATTGAGCCATTTACATTAGACTTTCGGCCGCTGTGAGGTTCGTTCTTATTATGGCCTTTTTTAAAATTAATATACATTGCAAAAAAAAATATCGTAAACATAAACTTATCGGTTTTCCCATAAAATGAACGTAGCAGATTAAAAATAGAAGTAGGTGGTAGAATGCCAAAAAAGGTCCACCTGCATACGTGTATGATTTTGACTGCCGCAATCATATCGCTTTTTTCACTTTTAATAGTCGCGGATTATCTTTATTTTGGGCAGCGTGTTTACCACGGTGTATATCTTGGCGATATGGCTGTTGGTGGGTTGACACCTGAGGAGGCAGGCAGACTTTTAGATTTAAAACTGGCTGAAGAGGGGTTTGCTGCCATGCCTCTCTTTTTCAGCTTGGGTGACAATAAATGGAATATCACCTGCGAAGAGCTGGGGGTGGAAGTTGATTACCAAAGCTGCTTTGATGCCTATCATACAGGCGGGAGAGAGAACCACCTGCTTTCTTATCCTGCACGTTTAACGCTGCTATTTAAGCCAGTTACTGTTCCACTTGTCTTTTCAGTTAACAGAGAGGTCTTTTATGCTGCCGTAGAGCAAATTCGTCAGGATGTCAGCACACCGGCAAAAGATGCGGAGCTGAATCTGACTGAGGATAGAAAAAAAGCAGTCATCATTGGGGATATCCCCGGACGCGAATTGGATATAGAAGGGACCTTAGAACGCCTTAATTCAGCACTCTCTTATTATCCATCCCTACCCACCATTGAAATTGCGCTAGAGGAGACAGCAGCAGCGCAGACCGCTGCGCACCTTGAATCTTTGTTCATCAGGGAAGAAATTGCCACATATACAACTGTATTCTCAAATGCCATACCAAATCGGGTACACAATATTCGTCTTTCCGCCGCTGCCCTGGATGGCGTCTTGGTTGAACCTGATGGAGTATTTTCCTTCAATGATAATGTTGGCAATGTCGGGGCGGCACAGGGGTACAAGCCGGCGCCGGTTATTGTCAACAGGCAACTGGTTGAAGGGATAGGGGGGGGGATCTGCCAGGTTTCATCCACACTTTATAACGCCATTCTACTGGCTGACCTGAGTATAGTTGAACGCACCAACCACGGGCTTACAGTAGGGTATCTTCCACCGGGCCTTGACGCCACAGTCTCTTACGGTTGGCTTGACTTCAAGTTTCTTAATAACAGGAACCACGCTGTGTGGATCAGGACATTCTTATCTGGCAACAATATTACTATCAGTATTTACGGCGACCCTATTCCGGGCCACGAAGTAAAAATATTGGTGACGGACCGCGAAATGATCGCTCAGGGGGCTGTGTATACCGAGACAGACGAACTGCCCGCCGGGGCGGTGGAGAAGATAAAGGACGGGCAGCCCGGCTGGAGAGTAACTGTCTGGCGTATTACCTATCTTTACGGAGAAGAAATTAGAAGGGAAAAATTGTCAAGGGATGTGTACTCACCTGTCCCGGCGCAGTACAGAACGGGCAAGCCTGAGCAGAATATACCTGCTGCCGGGGATGACAGGAAGGAAAAGGGCGAAGAGGCGGAGAATTAAAGTTTGGGTGATATAAGTGAAGCAGATTAACATCTTTGCCCTGGGAGATTCGATTACCTATGGCTTTCCTTACGGGCCACGTTATTCCTGGGTGGAAATGGCGTCTCAAAAACTTGAAATAAAAATAATTAACGGTGGCATCAATGGTGATACCACCGCTTTTATGCTGCAGAGGCTGCCTCAGGCTCTTTCCTGCCGCCCAAGCCACCTGCTTATATTAGGCGGAGCCAATGATGCTTACTGGGGCCAGCCTGTTTCCAGCGTAGGTTTAAACATAAAAGAAATATGCCAAAACTGCCGGCAGGAAGGGATTGAGGCCATTATCGGCCTGCCCACCCCGGTGGACGAGCCCGGGGTGGAAGTGCTCCTGTCGGAATATCGTTCATATTTTCTTAACATTGCCGCTGCTTACAACAATGTTGTCATTCCCTTTCACCAGGCATTTTTTGACAGTGACGGCAGATTCAGGGCTGAACTGACCACCGATGGCTGCCATCCCAATATTGAAGGGTATGAGGCAATGGCAGAAGTTGCAGAGAAAGCTTTAATGGAAATACTGGCGTAAACCAACACGGTGGCTGAATGAGATTATTTATGTTATAATAAAAGAGAACATATATTCGGGGGGTGGTTTGATGCGGCATATTATCCACGTGGACATGAATGCCTTTTTTGCATCGTGCCACCAGGCCGAAAACCCTGCATGGAAAGGCAAACAACTTCTGGTGGCAGGCGACCCCCAAAAGAGGCACGGTATTATACTCACCGCGTCTTATGAAGCCAGAAGGTGCGGTGTGAAAACAGCAATGGCTGTCTGGCAGGCCAGAAAGCTTTGCCCCCACGCAATCTTTGTCCCGCCTGACCACAGGCTTTACCTGGATTACTCATTTAGGATACTGGAAATACTGCGCAGCTATACGCCCCTGGTGGAGCCTTTTTCTATTGATGAAGCATGGCTCGATGTATCAGGCTGTGAACGTTTATTGGGTACAGCTGCCGATATCGGCCGTGATTTACAGTTCCGTATTGAGCAGGAATTAAATATCCCCTCTTCAATCGGCATATCCTGTAACAAGTTTTTGGCCAAGATGGCGTCGGAGCGCCGCAAACCCCGTGGCTTTACAGAAATTCGCCCGGAAGATGTGCCGGCGGTCCTCTGGCCCCTGCCGGTGGGAGAACTGGTGGGAGTGGGCAGGAAGATGGCTCCTAAGCTGGCGGAGATGGGAGTGGAGACTATCGGACAACTGGCGGCCATGCCTGTACGCTTGCTGGAGAGCCGCTTTGGTGTTATCGGCGAGGCACTGCATCGCCTGGCCCATGGCCGTGACGATTCCCCTGTGGATCCTGCAGCCCTCGATGATGTAAAGTCAGTAGGCCACTCAATAACGCTGCCTGCAGACATTAACAATCCTGAGGACGTGGCGGCGGTACTGCTTGATTTAAGTGAGCGTGTGGGCAGACGGCTGCGGCATGGCGATTATATGTCAAGAACAATTACTCTTACTGTTAAAGACCATAATTTTGTCACTACTACACGTTCCCGCACTCTAACTGAACCCACCAGTTTAACTGATGTAATTTATCAGACAGCAAGGGAAATTTACCACAGAAGTTTTGAGCCCTGGAGAAAAGTAAGGCTGCTCGGCATCAGTGCTTCGAATCTGTCAAAGCCCGAAAACGGCCACCAACTCCGCCTGTTTGACAGCGGAGGCGAGAGACTCAACCTCCTCACAAAGGCAGTGGACCGTGTCAGAGACCGCTTTGGTGAAGACGCCCTGATGCGGGCAAGGCTGTATGGAAAGGAAGAGGAATAATAATTTCAGATAGCACGGTGGCCGAGCCCTATAGCCACCTCATTTAAGTGCAGTAGTCCGATGGCAAAGAAAATGGCCACAGCTACATGGTCTCCTTTGCGGGCAATACCCACTTTGCCACCCACATTTAACCCCAGGGCTTTGGGCATGATCTGTGAAAGAGCTTCGCGCGTAGCGCCGGCCACTCCACCCTCACCAAGGTGAGTGGTTTCGATCACACCCTCTCTCTTGGCTGCTACCACAGCTCTTTCCACAACTTTCTGTACAGAGGAAATAAATTCACCGCCGTAGTCGACGGCGGTTGCACGTATACCCTCCCTTGCCAGTTCGGATTTTAGTTCACGTTCATGTTCACGGTCAACTGTAAGGGCAAGACGGATGGCAGCGCTTGCTATTACTTTACTTTCCAATTGGCTCATTATTTCACCTTCCAGCGGTATAATCCGTTTATTATCGCTGGCTTCATTATACAGGAAGAATTAGTTAAAGACAATAAAAAGGCACGCTGTGCCACCTTTAAACTGAGCAAGGGAAATGCTCATATTTTTTTGTCCATCTGTTTGACTTCAGAAAATATTAAGCTCAAGCGCCTCAGACAACATGTCCTTTTTAAAGCCTACTATAACAGAGTCATTAACTGTGGTCACCGGTGCTGCTTTTTGTCCTGATATAAGCCACATTTCCTCGAAGGCGTTTCGGTCTTCAATGATATTGTATTCTTTGAATTCAAAGTTATGCTGTGAAAGGAACTCTTTCACCTCAAGGCACGACATTCAGAACTTTCCCGCTGCATAAACCGTAATCACGGGTTGAGACATTTTCTATCACTCTCCGTAGTCGATTCTGTAACGCTACTTTTTGCGGGTTGGCCAACCCAGCAAGTCAAGTAAAATTCAATAACGCGACACACCTTCAATTATAAGGAAAACGCCCAAGAGAACGGCAACTGCAGCACCAATATAACTGCCGGGAAAAACACGCAGCGCCCCCAAAGCGACGAGTATGCTGCCTGCTATGATGCGGATGGCCATATCAAGACGGCCGATATTGCGTTTTAAACGGAATAAATACATAAAAAAACCTCCCGCTTTAGTGTTTGGCTGCAGGAGGAAATTATGCGCCATTTAAAACTATAGCATACTTAGAATGGCATACTTTACCGCCTGAAGCACCACCCAGGCCAGCAGGGGGGAAAGATCGACCGGTAAAGAGGTTTTTGGCAATATCTTTCTGAAAGGTGCCAGCAGCGGCTCTGTGCCTTCGTAAAGCAGGCGTATCAGGGGACTTTTAGGATTGTGGGGAAGCCAAGATAATATAACGCGCGCTATTATCAGCCAAATGAGTAAATCAAAAAATAGTGCAATAATATTTGGCAGTTGTGACACAAAACCAGCTCCTTCCCAATACTAAGATTTATTGTATCATAAGCATCCCGGTTTGGGTAGGTGCATGCGCTTGTTTTGTATTTTTGTATTTTATTGTGCGTCCCACGGCCCCGGGCAGGATACAGCGCTTAAGCTCCTGTGGTTAGAGGAGAAATGATAAATATTTTCCACCTCAGCCTGGCCTGAGGCTATAAGACGGGTGACTTTCTCAAGCCTGTCTAGGGGGAAACGGGCAGCGATGCCGCACGATGAAGAGATAATACGAGGCACAGGAATGAGTGTAACCGGCTCCTGTAGTGAATTCATCAGTTTTTCAAAGCGCAGGGCGTGGGAAACCGATGGAAATGAGGCAACGCAATATGTTTCCAAGTCATTTGTCAGTCCTTTATTTTTGTTTTATACTGATAATAAAATGAGTTTCCTTTTCCTCAACAGCAAAAGTATATCCGGAATTTTTCGCAAAGCGGCTGATATTCTCCACAGACACCTTGCTGTCGGATAAAATAGTCATACTGCCGGTGGATATTTTGCCCAGAAAGTCCTTTGTCCTGACAACGGGCTCAGGGCAGGATAGGCCGCGTACATCGAGGACTTCACTCTTAGACGTCATAGGAAACCTCTCCTTTTAAAGGAACTTTAATTTTGGGTAAAACAGCAGTGAAACCAATACTTAAAAGGAACATAAAACCAAGGACAACTCCCCATTTTCCATTGGGCGTGGCGCCTGCAGCACTCGAAGCCAGCCCGAAGTTGTGGGCGAATGCCGCACCCACGAGCATCCCCAGGAAAGACATGCCTGCATCGGCGTCACCCTCACCTGCCATCACTGTCTGACGCAGAGGGCACCCTCCAAGCAAGGTTGAACCCAGTCCCACCAAAGCCAGGCCCAGGAAATTCCAGATGCCGTCTGTGTGCGCCACGGGCTGTGAGCTAAAGCCAAGCCTGAAATAGCCAAAGCCAAGGTTAAAGATAAGGGCGGTGATAAAAATAGCCAGTGAGCCGTAGAGAAGATGAGGGTCTTTTAAAAGAAACAGATCACGGAAGCAGCCTGCCTGGCAGAGCCTGCTGCGCTGAACAACTATTCCTATGAGCAGCCCTGCGGCAAGAGAGACAGCGAAAGGGGCTCGAAAAGAGCCGGGACCGCTTTCACTGAAAAATATAAATGCCGGTGCAACCACTGCCAGTAAAACCAAGATAATTGCTACGGCAGGGATGGAGAGGCCGTTGGCACGGACCAGATTGACGGAGCGTCCAAGCGAAAATCCCCGCCGCAGGAAAAAGACGCCTGCAAAAATCCCGGCAATAAATCCAAAGAGTCCGACAAGAGCATTAAGGTCGCCTGCTGAGAGTCGAAGCAGCATGCGCAGCGGGCAGCCCAAAAAAACGAGTGCTCCAATCATGACAGTGAATCCCAGCAGGAAACGAAGCATAGGGGAGGAGCCGCCGCGGGCGCGAAACTCGCCTGTAAATAGAGATATCAGGAAGGAACCAAGAATAAAGCCGGATATTTCAGGCCTCAAATATTGGACTGCTGCGGTACGGTGCAGTCCCAATCCACCCGCTATATCGCGGTAAAAGCATGCCACACATACTCCCATGTTGGCAGGATTGCCAAATTTAACAAGCACTACGCCAAGCAATCCCAAAAAAACGCCGGAACAAACTATGAGCCGCCTTTCCAAACAGATCACCTCTTGTAAATATTTTCACATTTACCCTAATTATATTGGCAAAACTTTGTCAGGACAAATAGCTTTCATCTATAACATATTCTGACCTATAGATAAGATAAGGAACAAAGATTCAAAAATTCATGCAGGAATTCTACCCTGCCATGTGAAAATACTCGCACAGGAGAGTGAAAAAATGGAGTTTTATCAGCTTGAAGCTTTTGTAATGGTGGTATCTCAGCGCTCATTTTCACGGGCTGCCGATATGCTCTATCTCAGCCAACCTACTGTGAGCGCTCATGTGAAGAGTCTGGAAAACACGCTGGGCACTGCTTTGTTCGACCGCGGCAAAGGGGAGATAATGCTTACGCCGGCAGGAGAAACACTTTACCGTTATGCCTGTGATATGCTTGATTTGAGAAAAAAAACTATCTGCGAGATCAGTGAGAAAAAAGTTAGCGCTGAAGTCCTGACAATGGCAGCCTCGTCAGTGCCCTGCCAGTATTTTTTACCAGGCGCCATAGCACGGTTTGAAAAAAAAATCCCCACTGCCACCGTGTGCCTTAAACAGGAAAACTCCCGCCGTGTTTGCGAAAGTGTGTTTAACTATCAGTACCCGCTTGGAGTAGTCGGAGAAAGACACAATCTGCCGCGGCTGGCCTATGTTCCTTTGATGGAAGATATTTTGGTGGCGGCAATCCCCAATCGTGAAGAATATAAAAGTGTTCTGGCACGAAAAGAATTGTCGGTTGAAGATCTGACAGAATTCAGGCTTCTCCTGCGGGAGCCCGGTTCAGGCACACGCTCTTTGCTGGAAAAAGAACTGCAGCGCGTGGGGGTGGGCTTGGGCCGCTTTCGTATCAGCATTTATGAAAGCCAGGAGACTATTAAGCAGGCTGTTAGACAGGGCCTTGGCGTTACAGTAATTTCGCGCTTTGTGGTGGAAGACTATGAACAGTTCGGCTTATTGTCAACCCGTCCCTTAAGAGGGCTTGAGCTTGCGCGCCGGTTTTCTCTTGTCTACCATGACAAGCGTGTGCTATCCAATGCGGGCAGGGAACTGCGCCGGTTTTTGATATCTTTTTTTACAGCTGAGGAGGAGAAATAATGCGCGAAATCTATGCCGACCATGCAGCTACCACTTTCCCCCGCCCGCCTGCAGTGGCTGCTGCTATGACAGCTTACCTCAATAACATCGGCTGCAGTCCCGGGCGGGGAGGCTATAAAAGGTCTCTCGATGCCGCCAGGCTTGTCTATGAATCCAGGTCCCGCCTGGCGGAGTTGTTTAATGCCGCCCGCCCGGAGCAGGTGATATTTACTCCCAGCGTTACCTACTCGCTAAACCTGTTGCTGAAAGGCCTGCTGCGCACTGGCGATCATGTGTTGGTTTCTTCTGTAGAACACAACTCAGTTGTCCGCCCCCTGTCACGCCTGGCGGGCGAACTTGAGCTCCAAGTTGAATTCCTCCAGTGCAACCCGGACTCATCCCTCGACCCGCTACAGGTGAAGAAAAAACTGCGGCCCAGTACAAGACTTGTGATTCTTACCCACGCCTCAAATGTCACCGGGGCGCTGCTGCCGGTCTATGAAACAGGGGAAATACTGGCTGGGACTGACACTTTCTATGCCGTTGATGCGGCACAAACTGCCGGTAGTGAAGAAGTTGACTTTGCTGCTCTGCGCTGTGACTACCTGGCCTTTACCGGCCATAAAGGATTGCTTGGCCCGCCGGGAATCGGGGGCATGTGCATCAGTGAACGTGCAGCCGAGATTACAGAGCCTTTGGTAGAAGGGGGGACAGGCAGCCGCTCCGAACAGGAGCGCCAACCCGGCTTTCTGCCGGATAAATTTGAGAGCGGCACACAAAACGTGCCTGGAATTGCCGGTTTGAATGCCGGAGTTTTGACTGTACTTGATGCTGGAACAGAAGCTTTGGGCAGGCAAAAACGAGAGCTGACAGAGCGTTTCCGGCAGGGGCTTGCGCAAATCCCCGGCATCAAAGTTTACGGACCCACTGACGCCGCCGCGACAACGGCTACAATATCTGTCAGCATAGAAGGTATGGACAGCGGAGATCTCAGCTTTATACTCGATCAGGCATACGGTATCATGACACGCTCCGGGCTCCACTGCGCTCCTTACGCCCACCGCACCTTGGGCACATTCCCCGCAGGTACGCTTCGTTTCTCATTCGGTTATGGCAGCACCCAGCTGGACGTGACAGAAATTCTTGCTGCACTAAAGGAAATAACAACCGCCAGGTAAGTGTCACTCAAAAATATTGCTTGGGAGATAATGTTTAAAGAAGAGGATTAATCTTTTTAAAATTATGCATACTATGGTGTGAAAGGGGTGGTTTGATGCAAATTAAGAGGGCCCAGGAAATAATGGCTGCGCCGGAGAAAATTGAAGTGGTCTACAGAGAAGAGCCGGTTTGGCTGGAAGATATTATGAATAACGGAAATGCGTATATAACAGTTGTAGGCAGCTGCCGGACAATGGAGGTGCCTGTTGCAGAATTGGTGGAGACAGGAAAAATGGAGTAAATTACAAGACGCAGCGTGCCAAACGGTGCGTCTTTTTGTACAGTAAAGCAGTGTGATAATTTTAATTTCTGAGAAATAGTATGTAGGGAGACAGGATTTTATTTAAAGTATGAAAGCGAAAAACGGCAGGAGAAAGTAAAACTGTCGCGAAGAATTATAGTAATAGATCAACTGCCCGTATTTTACCGGTTGCACAAACTTCAGGGAGGGATATTGAGATGTGTGAATACTATTTTGACGACGAGCGGGCCATTGCTTACAAAATCTATCCTGTTGTTTCCTCTACTCTCAAGGATGAAAAATCTGGTGTGGAAAAAGCCATTCTTGTACATACAAATGTTAAAGCAACTAATTTTAAAAAAGAAAAAGCACGCAGGCCACTGTCTGAAGTTTACCCCTTAAGCCACTATGACAAGGAGACTGCGGTCGCGGCCTTTTATGAAAAAATACTGGCCAGGGTTTTAGACGGAGCACGAAAAATATCTGAACAGGAATATGATTTAATCAAGAACAGAGTAGAGGTAGGGACAGTTTAAACCTATTCACTGCGCTCTGAAAAGGAAAATATTAATAGCAGGATATTAAGAATTTGGGAGAGACCGTAATGATTAGCGGTCGCCGAAGGATAAATTCAGCTGTGCTGAAAAATCTCTCAGGTCTCAAGGGCAGGGCAGAATTTACCTCCATAGTACATTGTAAATAGTGTGCAATGGTGAACTCTGGAACTGTCTTTTGTTTTGAAAAATTTTAGTAACAACAAAAATAGAACCTTTAACATAGTGATTTTGGTGCTGCAGTTGGGCCGCTTTTTGCCTGCCTGACAATTATGTTAAAGGTGCAACCTGGCCGATTTACTGTGGAAAACTAAATAAAAAATTCACACTAAAGCAGGAGATCATTAATTTATATAGAAATAAAATGATTATAAAAATTTAATGTTTTTAAAATTAATATTCTACCGGATGAGGATTGTGGGAGAGACCTTTAAGTATACACTTAAGGGCACCGAAGGGGCAAAGTCGCTGACTGAAACTCTCAGGTAAAAGTACCGCATTCTGACGGAGCTCTGGAGAGACCGTGCTGCTTAGCGGTCACCGAAGGAGAAATTCAGCATGCTGAAGAATCTCTCAGGTCAAAGGACAGAGAAGAATTTACCGCTAAAGTACATATTATTGGTGTGCAGAGGTAAATTCTGAGACTGTCTTTTTGTCTACAAAAACCTGTTTCATTTTTTTGACATTCTGTAGATAATAATAAAGTGCGCGGCACAATTAGAATTAAAGAAAGCGGGTGATTGCAGGCATTAAAGAAAGGTGTTCCGGTCGAGGAGAGTATTAAAAAAACGCGGAGGAGTGAATATATTGGCTGAAGAAATTTTAAGAATTGCTAATGAGTTTGGAGTTTGGGTTATTGCTGCCATCCTGGTAAGCTTGGTTGCAGTACAATCAATAATGTATGTTAAGCTTGCTTATGCTGCAGCCGACAAGATTGGCATGAGCCAAGCAACCTGTAAGACTGCTTTCAGGACAGGTCTTATCACTGCCATCGGTCCTGTAATAGCAATCTTTATTATCATGGTTGGCATGATGTCGGTTATTGGAGGCCCCATGAGTTGGATGAGATTATCAATTATCGGCGCCGCCCCGACAGAATTAACCGCAGCCCGGGTAGGCGCAGAAGCTTATGGCGTTGGGTTTGGCTCACCGGAATACGACATGATGGCGCTGGCAACTTCATGGTGGACAATGGCCATAAATGGCGTGGGCTGGCTGCTCCTGGTGGGGCTTTTCAGCCATAAACTGGAAACTCTCAGAGATGTTATCGGGGGCGGAAATGCAAAATGGCTGGCAATGCTAAGCGGCGCCGCCATGCTTGGAGTTTTTGGCTATCTCAATTCAGGCGATGTAGTAGCGGGAGGGGCAAGGCTTGTTGCTGTAATTGTGGGCGGAATTTCCATGGTCCTAATGGTTACAGTCGTTATAAAAAAAGTCCCTGCGCTTAAGGAGTATTCACTTGGTATAGCCATGCTGATCGGCATGTTTGGGGCTGTAATTGTCAGCTTAATGAGTTAAATTATAACTTGGAGGTGAAGTTATGTCAGATAAAAATTTTAACATGGATAAAGACTGGAGAGCGCCGGCGATAAAGCTTGGCATGATTACTCTGTTGCTTGCCTCAGTTTTGTCTTTTCTGCCCGTTATATATTTATACCTGGTTCATGGAGTGATTCCGCCGGTATCACTGATGTTAAAATCCTGGGGGATGATTGCACTACTTTTTGGCGCTTTTTATATCGTTGAGCCTGTTTCATATTACGCAGTTCTGGGCCTTGCCGGAACATACATGTCATTTTTGTCAGGAAACATTTCCAACCTTCGTTTACCCTGCGCTGCCATGGCCCTGGATGTCACAGAGACAGAGCCCGGGACCAAAGAGGCGGAGGTAGTATCTACACTTGGTATTGCCGGCTCAATCATTACAAACCTGATAGGTGTGACATTGGCCGCGTTTATCGGCACTGCCTTAATCAGGGTTTTCCCGCCGGTAATTGCCAATGCTTTCAGGACATATACAGTTCCTGCTATTTTCGGGGCCGTCTTTGGCCAGTTTGCCATTAAATATCCGAAGCTGGCAATTGTTGGTTTTGCCATACCGGTGGGCCTCAGGTTATTTACCACCCTGCCTGTGTGGGTATTAATTGCCGCTTCCGTTCTTGGCACAATTGCCGTGGCAAAACTAATATTCAGCAGGGAAACTCCTGCTTCCGTCTAATAACCAAAAAAAGACCTAGAGCCTTATTGGCTCTAGGTCTTTAACCAAATCAAATAGCAGCCAATTTAATTATAAAGGAGGTAATAATGTTGATTAATGTGGTGGAAGAGGCCAAAAAAATTCAGGCAGAGTTAATCAGTTGGCGCAGGGAACTTCATCAATTTCCGGAAGTAGGCCTTGAATTACCCGAGACAGCTGCTTATGTATCTAAAAAACTAACAGAGCTTGGCATTGAGCACAAAACAGGGATTGGGGTTTCCGGTATTGTCGGCCTGATCAGGGGGAAAGAGGAAGGCAAAACAATTGCAATCAGGGCGGACATGGACGGTCTGGCTATTAAAGAAGAAACAGGCCTGCCCTTTGCCTCCCAAAACGGAAATATGCATGCGTGCGGACACGATGCCCACACATCGATGCTTCTTGGTGTAGCTAAAATTTTAAATGAAAATAAGGACAAGTTAAAAGGCAACATTAAGCTTCTTTTCCAGGCGGCAGAAGAAGGCCCTGGAGGAGCTAAGCCAATGATTGACGACGGCGCAATGGAAAATCCCCGGGTAGACGCTGTCATCGGCCTGCATATAGGGACAATCTTCAAAGAAATTGGCCCTGGTGTTGTTGGTGTAGCTTACGGCAACCTGATGGCGTGTCTTGACAGGTTTGACATAAAAGTTATCGGCAAGGGATGTCACGGCGCCATGCCGGATACAGGAATAGACCCCATTGTTATGGCTGCCCAGGTAGTTAACGCCCTGCAAACTATTGTCAGCAGGGAAATTAAACCGACTGAACCTGCTGTGGTAACTATCGGAGAAATCCATGGCGGCAGGTCATACAACATCATTCCCGACGCTGTTGATATAGTGGGGACGGCGCGGGCGACCAGCCAGGATGTCAGGGAGAAAATAGCTTCCCGGATGGAAGAGATAGTGGCCTCTGTTACCAAAGCAATGAGGGGAAGCTACGAGTTTAATTACACTTTCGGCTATCCTCCATTGGTAAACGATGCAGGCTTTACTAAAGGCTTTGTTGAAACTGCCAAAAAAATTGTGGGGGAAGAAAAGATATTTGAGATCACCAAGCCTACCATGGGCGGTGAAGACATGGCTTTCTTTTTGGAAAAAGTGCCGGGCACATTCTTCTTTCTTGGTGGAGGGAACGAAAGCAAAGGGATCGTTACCCCACATCACAATTCCAAATTTGATGTTGACGAAGACGTATTTTGGATCGGAACTGCCCTCCTCGCACAGGGCGCAGTAGACTGGCTGGAAAAAAACTCCTAGTAGTATAACAGGAGGGATGTATATTGAAAATCGCAGATAAAGTCAGCAAAAACAGGATCGAGAATCAGATTAAAACACTGGCACAAATAGGCGCCACCGGTGAAGGCGGCATTACACGTCTGCCATATACAAAAGACGAGCGAGCTGCTGTTGCTTTGGTTAAAAGCTATATGGAAGAAGCAGGCCTTCAAACATTCTTCGATCAGTTCGGTAACTTATTCGGTAAATTAGAAGGCAAAAGTACTGAAGCTCCTGTTGTCATGACAGGCTCCCATGTTGATACTGTAATAAACGGCGGCGCTTTTGACGGGGTTATAGGCACCCTTGGCGCCATCGAAGCGTTGAGAGTTATCAGGGAAAACAATATACCTCATGTTCACACTCTGGAGGCGTGTGTCTTTGTTTCCGAAGAACCTGTAAGATTTCGGGCGGGCACATTAGGCAGCAAAGCTGCCATCGGAGACTTTACACAAAGTGATTTGGACAGACTTAAGGATAAAGATAACATAAGCTTAGCGCAGGCAATTAAGGAGTGTGGCTTTAATCCTGAACAATTGGAAAGTGTAAGAAGGGATCCGGCAAAAATAAAGTGTTTTGTGGAACTGCATATTGAACAAAGCATTATTCTTGAGACAAAGAAACTGCCAATTGGTGTGGTAGACCAAATAGCCGCCCCAACTAACTTCCGGTTGACATTAAAAGGGAAGGCCGGGCACGCCGGGGCCACCCCTATGAACATGCGCAATGATGCTTTTATGGCTGCGGCAGAAATCGCGCTCGAAATTGAAAGAATTGCAATCACCATAGGAAAGGAAGCAGTTGGCACTGTGGGGGAAGTTAAAGTTATACCAAACGCTATAAATGTTATCCCAGGCGAGGTGATACTGGGGATTGATGTAAGGGATGTTACCTCAAAAAGAAAAGATGAAGCAATCGCGGAAATAGAAAAGTCGATCAACAACATCGCCGCCAGAAGAAATATAGAAGCTGTGATTGAGATCATTCAAAAGCAGGAACCCGTTAAAACTTCTCCTCAGATTGTAGACATTATTTCATCCACCTGCAACGAACTTGGACTGCCCTGGTGCAACATAACAAGCGGTGCGTATCATGATGCCTTAAATATGGCTAAGATTACAGACATAGGTATGATTTTTATTCCCAGTGCCGGTGGCATAAGCCATGCAAAAGAGGAATTCAGCAGTATTGATGATATTTACCAGGGTGCACGGGTGCTGGCAGAAGTTTTGGTGAAACTGGCCTCCTGACTCAAGCCTCCATTTTAATCTAGTTAAACAGAAAAATTATATTTACTTTACTTTTTATAAAAGTTACAGCATATACTATAAAAATAAATAAAAGCGAATGAATCTGGCGGGAGAGGCCCAATCTTGGGACACCGAAGGAGAAACCTTTATGGCATGGCAGTCTGGAGGGAAACTCTCAGGTATAAGTACCGGCAGGGGACGCGTCCCTGGAGAGAGCCCGCTTAACGTGGGACACCAAAGGGGTAATGCCCGGATATCCGGGTTAATCTCTCAGGTAAAAAGGACAGGGGAAACGGCCGGTTGGTTGTTTTCCCTGTTTTTTTATATCTAAAGTTAAAAAAGAGGTGAGAAAATGTCACTCAGGAGAACGCCTTTTTATGGGAAACATATCGAGTTGAAAGGAAAGATGGTGGATTTCCTCGGTTGGTCGCTGCCTGTGCAATATGAAGGGATTATTGCAGAAGTGCAAAAAGTAAGGCAAAGCGCCGGTATTTTTGACGTTTCCCATATGGGAGAAATTCTGGTCGAAGGCAAAGGTGCGCTTCCTTTTCTACAGAAAATTGCTACAAACGATATCTCCCGCCTGAAGGCACACGGGATCATGTACAGCCCTGTCTGCTATAGCAGTGGTGGTACAGTGGATGATATCTTAATCTACTGCTATAATCCTGAAAAATACCTGCTTGTTGTCAACGCGAGCAACGCCCAGAAAGATTTGGCCTGGCTAAAAGAGCACTGCAGCGGGATTGTCACTGTCCGTGACATCTCTGAAGACATAGCACAAATCGCGCTGCAGGGGCCAAACAGCCTGGAAATACTGCTTTCACTCACAGATAAGTCGCTGGCAGTGTTGAAGTATTATACTTTTGTCCCTGAGGCAAGGGTAGCCGGCATTAAATGCCTGATATCACGGACCGGCTATACAGGCGAGGATGGGTTTGAAGTCTACTGCCAGGCAAGTGAAGCACGGGAACTGTGGGGTGAAATATGGAGCGCAGGCGGGGAAGACGGATTAGGGCTTGCTGCTGCAGGCCTTGGCGCGCGGGATATACTGCGTCTGGAGGCCGCGCTGCCCCTCTACGGCCATGAACTCACGGCAGATATTACACCCCTCGACGCCGGTCTCGACAGGTTTGTATCCTTTACAAAAGGGATAAACTTTATTGGAAGGGGTGCATTAGTTAAACAAAAAGAGGAAGGCACTCTGAAAAGACTGTGCGGTCTTGAGATGTTGGAAAGGGGCATCGCACGGGAAGGCTACAGTGTAAGAGCGCAGGAGGAGGAAGTAGGTTGGGTGAGCAGTGGTTCTTATTCACCCACGCTGGACAAAGCAGTGGCTCTGGCGTTTTTAAATCCTGAGCATGCACCTCTTGGAAATCAGGTTCAGGTTGTTATCCGGGGCAGGGAATACAATGCACGGGTTGTTAAAATACCTTTTTACAGGAGGGAAAAATAATGAAGTGGCAGGTACCTGATGGCGTATTATTTACACGTAAGCACGAGTGGGTGAGACAGGAAGAGGGAAATACCGTAGCGGTAGGTATTTCCGACTATGCCCAGGATAAACTGGGAAGTATTGTTTTTGTTGAACTGCCTGAGATAGGGCGGGAGCTGAAGGCCCTTGAAGCAATGGCCGTAATAGAGTCTGTGAAAGCAGTGGCTGACACCTACTCACCGGTCGACGGCACAGTCGTGGAAGTAAATGAAGAGGTTCTGGACCAACCGGAGCTGTTGAACCAGGATCCTTACGGTGCAGGTTGGATGGTGAAGATAGAGCTCAAAGCAGGATATGTGTTTAGCGGCCTTTTGAACTCTCAGGAATACAAAGATCTTCTCCTGCAGGAGGAGGATGGTGCAGAGTGAGCGGAAGGCACTATCTCCCACTAACTGATGCAGAGAGGAAGGAAATGCTGTCTGCCGCCGGCGCAGCCACTGTTGAGGACTTGTTTGCCGATATTCCCGCCAATGTCCGGCTGCAGCGCGAAATGAATCTGCCCCCGGCTCTGGCGGAAAGGGAGGCACTCCTTCATCTGGCCGCGCTTGCCGGCAGAAATAAAAACAGTATAGACTGCATCTCTTTTCTGGGCGCAGGCATCTACGACCATTTCACACCAAGCGCAGTCAAACATGTGACTGGAAGAAGTGAATTCTATACATCATACACGCCATACCAGGCTGAAATCAGCCAGGGCGTACTACAGGCAATCTTTGAATACCAGACAATGATCTGTGAACTGACAGGGATGGATGTTGCCAACGCTTCACTTTACGATGGCGCCACAGCGCTGGCGGAGGGAGCCATTATGGCCTGCGGTTCGACACGCCGGGAAAAGGTGCTTGTGTCTCGTACAGTCAATCCTTTTTACAGGCAGGTCCTTGGCACATACCTCTCCAGCAGAGGCCTGCAGCTGGAAGAAGTACCGATGCTGGACGGGGAAACCGACTTAATAAAATTGGAGGGCCTAATCGGCAGCGATATAGCTGCCTTCATACTCCAACGGCCAAATTTCTTTGGCATACTTGAAAATGTTGATAAAGTAGCTGACATCCTTCATGCAAAAGGTGCCCTCTTAATAATGAGTGTGGACCCCCTTTCGCTGCCGCTTGTGGGGGCGCCTGCAGAGTACGGCGCCGATATTGTAGCGGGAGAAGGCCAGGGACTGGGGAATTCGCCCTCTTTTGGCGGCCCTCTGCTTGGGTTTTTCGCCTCCACCGACAAGCTGATCAGGCGCATGCCAGGACGCATTGTGGGTGAAACAGTCGATAAAGAAGGAAACAGAGGTTTTGTTCTTACACTGCAAACACGCGAGCAGCATATCCGGCGTGAGCGGGCAACATCTAATATCTGTTCCAACCAAGCGTTAAACGCGCTGGCCGCAGCAGTTTACATGGCATGTCTGGGACCGGAGGGTATGAAAGAAGTTGCTTTTCAGTGCCTGCAAAAATCAGCGTATGCGCGTGAAAAAATATCTTCTCTGGGGAACTACAGCATTGCTTTTAACGGTACTCACTTTAAAGAATTTGCTGTCAAAGTGCCGGGGGGCGCCCGCGCACTTAACGCTGAACTTTTGAAAAGCAATATTCTCGGAGGTTTTGACTTAACGCCATATTACCCTGAATTAAAAAACACGATTCTTTTTTGCGTGACAGAGAACAGAACAAAAGAGGAAATTGATATGCTTGTCCGTGTATTGGAGGGATGGAGATGAGAAAGCACAAAGAGCTTCTTTTTGAAATGGGGAGAGCCGGACGGCGCGGCTATTCCTTACCAGCCTGTGACGTCCCTGTAAAACCTGTCTCTGAGCTGCTGCCCGCTTCCATGCAGCGCAAACTACCCCTTGATTTGCCCGAGCTGTCGGAGGGCGAGGTAATGCGGCATTATACAGCCCTTTCCACACGCAATCACGGGGTTGATTCCGGTTTTTACCCCCTTGGCTCCTGCACAATGAAATACAATCCAAAGGTGAATGAAGAGGCTGCAGCGCTTGCGGGCTTTGCTTTTGCTCACCCCTGCCAGGATGAGTCAACAGTCCAGGGTGCGCTGGAACTACTCTTTAAGGCTGAAGAAAGCCTGAAAGAAATCACCGGCATGGACAGGATTACTTTCCAGCCTGTGGCCGGAGCTCACGGTGAGTTGACAGGGTTGATGATGATTGGAGCCTACCACCGCTCGCGAAATGAAAACAGAAATAAAGTGCTGGTTCCCGACTCAGCCCATGGCACAAATCCCGCCACGGCAGCTATGGCAGGTTTCGAAGTGGTACAGATACCCTCCGATGACAGGGGCTTGGTCGATATTAGAGCGCTAAAAGAAGCATTGGGGAGCGACACTGCGGCGTTGATGCTGACAAACCCAAATACGCTGGGCCTGTTTGAAGAGGAGATTCTGGAGATTGCAGCTGCAGTCCATGAAGCAGGAGGGCTGCTCTACTATGACGGAGCAAACCTCAATGCTGTCATGGGCTATGCCCGCCCAGGCGATATGGGGTTTGATGTTGTCCACTTAAACCTGCATAAAACATTTTCCACACCGCACGGCGGGGGCGGCCCCGGCAGCGGCACAGTGGGTGTCAAAGAAAAACTTGTGCCTTTCCTGCCGCTTCCCCTGGTGGGACGCAATGAAGAAAGGTATTACTTTGACTATGACCGCCCGGCCAGCATTGGGAAAATTCACAGTTTTCACGGTAATTTCGGCGTGGTTGTCAAAGCGTACACCTATATCTGTATGATGGGAAGCTCCGGGCTAAAACAGGTAAGCGCAGACGCCGTACTCAATGCCAATTACCTGATGAGCAGGCTTAAAAGTTCTTATAACCTTCCATACGACAGATTATGCAAGCATGAATTTGTGCTTTCCGCCCGTGAGCAGAAGAAAAATGGAGTCAGCGCCTCCGATATAGCCAAGGCTCTTTTGGACTTTGGCTATCATCCCCCCACGGTATATTTTCCCCTTGTGGTGGAGGAAGCACTGATGATTGAGCCCACCGAGACAGAAAGCAAGGAGACGCTGGACTCTTTCGCCGGGGTCATGGAAAAGATCGCATGCCTGGCCCGGGATAACCCGGCAAGGGTGAAAGAGGCGCCGCACACCACCGTGGTGGGCAGGCTGGATGAAGTTAGGGCGGCGCGCCAGCCCCGGGTCCGTTGGCGCCGCAGTGACTCCTGATGCAGCAACAAGACATAGAAGAGCTGCTTGAAGAGACTTGGGCTTTGCGCAGAGCCTATTTCCCGCATCGCATTGAATTTGTATATCCCATCCAGACACTGCCAGTAAGTATAACAGGAAGTGACTGTGCCCTGAACTGTGCCCATTGCGGCCGGGAATATATTAAACGGATGTCTACCCTTAAGGAGGCTGTGCAGGGTAAAAGAGGAGACTGCAAAAGCTTCCTGCTCAGCGGAGGCTGCGACACACGCGGCGCTGTTCCTCACCTGCTGCACCGTCAGGAAATCAATGAACTCGCAAGGCGGGGCCGCCTTAACATCCATGCAGGTTTGGTTGGGGAAGATGAGACAAGTGAACTGGCTAAATTGTCCACTGTAATCTCCTTTGATTTTGTAGTGGATGACGAGACTATCGAGGAAGTCTACGGATTGCCTGTCAGCAGCGCCAGTTATATAGAGTCCTACCGCCGCCTGCGCCGCCTGACCCACGTTGTCCCACATATTTGCATCGGCCTCAAAGGCGGTGAAATCAAGGGGGAGTACAAAGCGCTGGAGGCTCTGAAGCGCGAGGGGGCGCAAGCTATAAGTTTTATTATATTTCGACCCACTCCCAACACTGCATTTGCAGACTGCACTCCCCCCCCCGCAGCTGAAGTAGTCAGGATACTGTCAACTGCCCGCATCATGTTTCCACGCGTGCCGATTTACCTTGGCTGCATGCGTCCCGGGGGCAACTACAGAAGTATGCTGGACTGCCTGGCTATCAGGGCAGGTGTCAATAAGCTTGTCCACCCAAGCCCTGCAGCCCGCAATCTGGCTCAGGTACTGGGCCTAAATATAGTACGTAAAGAGGAGTGCTGCTCACTGTGATACGCATGTCAGCCGGAACGGCAGCCTGCCTGGGCTTAAAAACTATAAAGATGGATGTTCATCCAACCACGGCTTACCTGCTTTTGGGAGACAGCTGTACCATGAAATGTTCTTTTTGTCCTCAGGGGAAAGAAAGCAGCGGAGCAGCAGGCCGGCTCGGCAGGGTCACGTGGCCGTCTTTTTCTTTGCCGGAGTTGGAACAGGGACTGGAAAAAGCAGAAGAGTCAGGGATAAAAAGAATATGCCTGCAGGGTGTAAGGAATGAATTGAGTACAGCTGCTTTCCCGGCACTGGTAAAAAAGCTCAAAGAAATCTCGTCGCTGCCTGTCTGCACTTCTGCCTGGATTAAAGATGAAAATGAAGCTGCCCACCTGTTTGAATCCGGCGCAGACCGTGTCAGTATTGCACTTGATGCTGCCAGTGAAGAGGCGTATAAACAGTTTAAGGGCGGCTCCCTTGCACAAAGAAAAGAACTTCTTATTTCCTGTGCCCGCCGCTGGCCCGGGCGTATCAGCACACACCTTATTTGCGGTCTGGGTGAAACAGAGCAGGAACTGCTGGCACTGACAGCAGAGCTCCTAATGGAGCAGGTAGCTGTGGCACTTTTTGCTTTTACTCCCCTTAAGGGGACTGCCCTGGCCGGCCAGCCTCCTCCAGAGGCGGGGAAATACAGGCGCATACAGGCGGCATCTTATTTGTTGCGTAAGAAACACCTTTCATTTTCTCAGCTTGTCTTTGGCGAAAATGGCAGTCTGGAATCACTTGGCGTTACACCTGAAATGCTGCTGAATTTACTAAAAGGGAAAGAAGCGTTTTGTACCAGCGGCTGCCCCGACTGCAACCGTCCTTATTATAACGAAAGGCCGGGGGGCTTTATCTACAACTTTCCAAGGCTCTTAACAGAGCCTGAGGAAAGAGAAGCCCTGGGGCTTATCACAGCAAGCCTGCAGGAGGTGAAAAGGAATGCGGGAAGTATGGCGGCTAATCTGTGACGAACAACTGCCGGGTGAAAAAAATATGTCACGGGATTTAGCCATTCTTGACGAAGTGGCAAAGGCTGCAGCGCCGCCAACTCTCCGTTTCTATACCTGGAGCCCTCCAGCCTTATCGCTGGGCTATTTTCAGCAAGCTGAGGACGTGGCTGATATAGAGGCTTGCAGGCGCCTTGGCATAGAAATTGTGAGGAGGCCAACCGGAGGCAGAGCGCTGCTTCACCACCGCGAACTAACTTATAGCGTGGCTGTGCCAGAAGGCCACCCGCTTATACCCACTGCAGTACTGCCTGCCTATAAGTTTCTCAGCAGTGCAATCATTAACGGTCTTTCCCTGTTAGGCGTAGAGGCTGACCTCTCAGCGGGTGAGAACAGGGGGAGGGGAAAGGCGCCGGGTTCGTGTTTTGATACTCCTTCAGCCTATGAAATACAAATTGGGGGCAAGAAAGTGGTAGGAAGCGCTCAGCTTCGCCGCAATGGAGCTCTTCTGCAGCACGGCTCTATTCTGCTTGAACTCTCACTGGACCTCTACCGCCATGTCCTGCGCCATGACTGCAGGGAGGATAATTATATTGATATTCTGGGCAAAAGGGCGGCAGGGCTTCATGATCTTGGTTACAATACACCCATAGAGGATCTTACGGGGGCAATGGTCAGTGGTTTTTCAGAGCTGCTGTCGACCGACTTCTTAAGGGAGGATTTATGATATGGAACACTACCAGCTGACTGTAATAGGAGGGGGTCCAGGCGGTTATGCAGCTGCCCTGCGCGCCGCTGCCCTGGGGCAGAAAACCCTCTTGATTGAGAAAGAAACACTGGGTGGCACATGCCTCAATCACGGGTGCATCCCAACCAAAACTTTGTTTCACAGCGCACAGCTCTATAATAAAATAAAAAAAGCAGGTGAATTCGGTTTTAGTACCGGTGAAGTTACTTTTTCTTATGGAAAAATACAGGACAGAAAAATTGCCGTTGTGGACAAACTTGTCACCGGTCTTTCAGGCTTGCTCAAAAGAGCCGGTGTTGAAACTTGTTTTGGCACGGCACAGCTTATTTCAGCCAACTTGGTTGAGATAGAAAAGGCAGATGGGAACAGGCTTAGGGCAGGTACAGACAAAATTATACTGGCGCCGGGCAGCGAGGAAATAATTCCCTCCGTCACCGGGATAGAACTGCCAGGAATTCTTACTTCAAGAGAGGCACTGGCGCTGAGGGAAGTTCCATCCAGCCTGGCAGTAATCGGCGGTGGTGTCATCGCTGTTGAGATGGCTTCAATCTTTGCATCTTTTGGCTGCTCTGTGACCATTGTGCAGAGAAGTATAATACTGCGCCGGGAAGACAGGGAAATGGTGCGCCGCCTGATTCCTTATCTGCGCAAACAAGGCATTAAGATCATGACAGACACTCAGCTGGAAAAAATCGAACAGTCTGCAAACGGCTATGCTCTCACTGTCAGTGCAAGGCAAAAAGAAGAAACCGTAAAGGCGGAAGCTGTGCTGGTGGCAGTTGGCCGCAAGGCTTCAAGCGGAGGCCTTGACCTTAACTCCCTGGGGATTAAGTGCAGTTCCAGGGGCATTGATGTAAGTGATACAATGGAAACAAGTGCTGCGGGAGTCTATGCCATCGGGGACGCAGCTGCCCCGGGTTACTTCCTGGCTCACGTAGCAACCCACCAGGGGATTGTGGCAGCAGAAAACGCCGCCGGCCTGCAATCTGTTTTTAAAGGAGAAGTTGTGCCTGTCTGCATCTTTACACAGCCGGAACTGGCGCGAGTCGGGCTCACTGAAGAAGAGGCCAGAGAAAAAGGTTATGACGTTAAAGTAGGCAAATTTCCTTTTTCCGCCAACGGCAAGGCCTTTTTGCAAGGAGAAGGGGAAGGCGCCGTTAAAATTGTCTGTGACGGCAAAGACGGCCCTGTGCTTGGCGTCCATATATTGGGTCCGCATGCTTCCGACCTGATACAGGAGGGAGCGCTGGCAGTTTCTGCCGGCATTAAAATAAGTGAACTGGCGGATTTAATCCATCCCCATCCAACATTAAGCGAAGCTGTCTGGGAGGCTGCCCTTACTGTGGGAAAATCGCCGCTGCATCTTGAACACTGGGGGTAATGATGATACTATAGATAAAATACCTTTTAGCCTGAGGGGGAAAAATATGAGGGTACTTGTCAGCGAGGAAATATCAGAACAAGGTTTGGACAAGCTTAGGGAAAAAGCGCTTGTGGACGTGTTAACAGGCCTTTCTCCCGACGAACTGATGGAAAAAATCCCTGCCTACGACGCTTTAATCGTACGCAGTTCTACCAAGGTAACACGCAGCGTGCTGGAAGCCGGGGTCAGGCTTAAAGTAGTGGGGCGTGCAGGCGTTGGTGTGGATAATATAGATGTGGAAGCAGCAACAGAGCGCGGCATAATCGTCATCAACGCCCCGGAAGGAAATATTATTTCTGCTGCTGAACATACCATCGCCATGATGACATCTCTGGCCAGGAATATCCCGTCGGCAGTTTCTTCTCTCAAAGCAGGACTGTGGAAGCGGTCGGAACACATGGGTGTTGAGCTGTTTAAAAAAACCCTTGGTGTGATTGGAATAGGGCGGGTCGGCAGCGAGGTCAGTAAAAGGGCCAGAGCTATGGGTATGGAGATCATCGCCTACGACCCCTATATTTCAGTAGAGCATGCCGCAAAAATAGGCGCAACAATGGCCAGTGTGGAAGAAGTCTGCCGCAGGGCCGATTTTATTACGCTGCATGCCCCGTTGACTCCCAAAACACGTTATATTATAGGTAAGAGCGAGTTGGCAGTAATGAAAGACGGTGTAAGGCTGATTAACTGCGCACGAGGTGGCCTCATTGACGAGCAGGCACTCTACGATGCACTCAAATCAGGTAAAGTTGCCGGCGCTGCTCTGGATGTTTTCGAGCAGGAGCCGGCCCTGAATAATCCGCTCTTTGAGTTTGACAATGTGCTCGCCACTCCGCATCTTGGCGCCTCCACTGCAGAGGCACAGGTGAATGTGGCCGTTCAGGTAGCGGAGCATGTGATAAGCGCCCTTTTGGGAGAACCGCTGCTGAGCGCAGTCAATGTGCCTGTCATTCCGCCTGAAACAATGGCCGGCGTGCTCCCGTTCATACCGCTCATGAAAACATTGGGCTCCTTTTATACCCAGGTCTTTAACGGCAAAGTGGAAGCAGTCGATATCATTTACAGCGGAGAGATAGCAGGTTATCCTGTCACTCCCCTGACCAACTCACTGCTGATTGGCCTGCTTTCTTCAATCCTTCATGAAACCGTGAACTATGTGAACGTGGCCGTGGTAACCAAGCAACGCGGCATCAGGGTGCGGGAAATAACCAGCAAAACAGTAGAAAATTTCGCAAACCTGATTACAGTCAACATTAAATCAAATGGAGGGACCAATACGATCGCGGGCACACTCTTCCACAAAAACGATCCCCGCATCGTGCAGATAGGAAAACACAGAATTGAAGTGTCCCCGTCGAGGTATATGCTTGTAACAACACATATCGATTTGCCCGGTGTCATCGGCAGTGTGGGGACTCTCCTGGGTAAAAATAACGTCAACATCGCAGGAATGCAGGTCGGGCGGGAATCAATCGGCGGCGAAGCCGTGATGGTGCTTCAGGTTGACGGCCCCGTCCCCGAAGAGATACTAAGTCAGGTTGAACAGCTCACTCCCATATCTTCAGTCTTCTTTGTCAGACTGGACTAAATGCAGCACAGGTAAGCTCAGAAAAATATCTCTATAAAGCAAAAAGTCGGCATCAGTTATTCGGGTGCCGACTTTTGTGACGATACCAGGATTTCCAGCCGGCATGATGTTGACTAAATTGGAAAGCCATGGTATTATTATGCAAATAGTAGACTCACGAGTCATAATATAGACCCATGAGTCATAAAGGAGAACGAACAGTCATGTCACGCAATGAAAAAGAGAGGTCTTTTCGCAGAAAACTGCTGGCAGAAACCGCAGCACGCCTTTTCAGGGAAAGGTCTTACCATACCATTAAAGTTGAGGAAATTACAAATGATGCTGAATTCAGCAAGGGGAGTTTCTACAAATACTTTTACAATAAAGACGAACTTGTATGTGAAATAGTTTACAGTGAGACGCAAAAACTCAGTGCACAACTGGCTGTCATATTGAATAAATCAGAACCTATCTACGATATTCTGATGTTTATGGCACAAGCGCTTCTTACTTATCACTGCAATACAATACATCTGACGTTTATATTGGATGAATTGCTGCCTGGGGACAATTCCAGACATAGCACGCCTGATCGTCAAAACTTTGTAGCGGAAAAATTAATGCAGTCCTGGAAATTGAAAATAGCCACAGCACTGGAGCAAAATTATTCTTTGCTGAATAAAATCTTTGCTGCTGCTGTGAGCAATAAACAATTAAGGGAAATTCCGGTTCCCTTACTCTCTTTGCTGTTAGATAATCTGGCAAAAGGAATGTCATACAGATGTCAGTCAGGCTCATCAAATAATTATAAAGACAACATTTTACCCCTCGCTGAAACTGTCAGGCTTTTGCTTGAGGGTATAAAAGCTTAAATAAAACGCAATCCCGGTAATTACTGTTTTCCGAGAATGCTGTATTTGCAACTTACCTGCGCACAACCAGCACTTCCTCCGGAGGCCCGCACACAAACTCGTTGCAGCCTATGATGAAAAGTGTGCCGCGTGTACCCGCCGGGACATCCCAGGTGAAACGAACTGAACGCTGCCTTGGCACTACTTCTTCAATGGCTATCAGGTGAGCAGGGTGGAAAATCCTTGTTCCTGCCGGGGCGAGGAAGAAAAAAACCTGGGTGACAGGGCTGGAAAAGATGACCCTGATGAAGGTGCGGGCAGCCAGCACAACAGAACCATTCTGTACCTGTAAGGGCTCACCGGATGGCCCCAGGAATTCAACAAACAGCACTTTGGGCGCAAAGGGTTGAAAAACCGGTAATACTCTGATCTCGGGTACGCAGATAATCTGCCTGACAAAGATATTTCGCGATCTGCTGCTGATTTGAGGGTTTGCTTCCAGTAACTTTGGTACAGAGCAGCCGAATTTCTTAGCAATGGTATGAAGGCTGTCTTTTGAGTGTACTGTGTGCAGGAAACCGTTACAGCTGGACGGGGGACCGGGAATTATATGAGAGTGTACCGCACGCGGGCTCCTATACACCCTCCTGCGTTTAGATTCCATTATATCCACCTCGCATTAATAACTTATATAGTTCAGTATATGGCGATATGGCAAGTTTGGTGAAATACAGTTGTGCCTATAAAATAGCACACCGTCTGCGGGATAAGCTGCAGAAAATAGTACATAAGTCCCAGAATAACCAGGAAAAATTTCCCGGGCAATATCCCATAATTATTATAGTTGTGATACTTTTTGTAAATTTCGGCAAGCAAAGCCAACGAATTATTGCGTTAACACTATCAGGCGGGTGCAAGCGCCCGCTTTGCTTTTTGGGAAAATTATATTACAATGGTAACAATACATAAAACCTGTGGGACAAACAGCTTGTCCTTTGTCTCTTGGAGGAAAATAAGACATGGAAAAAAATAAATATATTATGACTGTTTTTGGCTGTCAGATGAACGAGCGTGACGCGGAGACTTTGCGCGGCTTTTTGGATGAATTGGGATATGAAGAGGTAGAGAAAGTTAAGGATGCCGGCCTGGTGATAATGAATACCTGCGCTGTGCGGCAGAAGGCGGAAGAGAAGGTTTTCGGCCATATCGGCAGGCTGGGTAAGCTGAAACAGGAGAACCCCGACCTGACTATAGCTATTTGTGGCTGCATGGTGCAGCAGGAAGAAGTGGCCAAGAAAATAAAAAAGAGTTACCCCTACGTAGACCTCATTTTCGGTACTCATAATATAGCAACTTTTCCTGAGCTTTTGCAGAGAGCACAGGAGAGTGAAGAGACAATACTGGACCTCTGGGATGATGCCGGCCAGGTTGTGGAGGGCCTGCCGGTTACCCGCAAGGACGGTATTAAGGCTTGGGTGAATATCACCTATGGGTGCAATAATTTTTGTTCTTACTGTGTTGTACCTTATGTGCGCGGCAGGGAAAGAAGCCGCTTGCCCGGAGATATTGTTGCCGAGGTCAGCTCGCTTGCCGCTAAAGGTTTCAGGGAAGTGACACTGCTTGGCCAGAATGTAAATTCATACGGCAAGGATCTGGACGAGCTTGTGGATTTTGCCTCCCTGCTGCATCGGGTTGATACTGAAACGGAGATTGACCGTGTACGCTTTATGACCTCTCATCCCCGTGATTTTAACGAGAAGCTGGCAAAAGTGATAGCTGAGGGCAGGAGCGTCTGCGAACACGTGCACCTGCCTATACAGTCGGGCAGCAACAGGATACTTGAACTGATGAACAGGGGTTACACGCGCGAGCATTACCTGGCGCTTGCAGAGATGCTGAGGGGTTATGTACCGTCATGCGCTCTGACTACAGATATAATTGTGGGCTTCCCCGGAGAAACTGAAGAAGATTTTGCCATGACGCTTGAGATTGTGGAAATAGTGGGCTTTGACTCTGCATTTACTTTTCTTTACTCCCCCCGCAAAGGCACCCCTGCGGCAAAGATGCCGGGACAGGTGGACAACGGTGTTAAAAAAGAGCGCTTTTCCAGACTGTTGGAGGCGCAGAACCGCTGGAGCCTGGAGCGCAGCAAAGCACTTGTCGGCAGCGTGCACGAGTTGCTGGTGGAAGGCCCCAGCAAGACGGAAAAACATGTGCTCACAGGAAGGACGCGTCAGAACAAAACTGTTAACTTTACAGGAGAAAATGTGATGCCAGGCGAATTGGTTATGGTGGAGATTATTGAAGCCAGGACCTGGAGCCTGGCCGGGAGGCTGAAGACTTGAGCAGGGAAACACCGATGATTCGCCAGTACAGAGAGATAAAGGACCAAAACAGGGACAAAATACTTTTTTTCCGCGTCGGAGATTTCTACGAAATGTTCTATGAAGATGCCAAAATTGGCGCCAGGGAACTGGAAATTACCCTGACTTCCCGTGAGACCGGTAAAGACCACCATGTACCTTTGGCCGGATTTCCGTATCACGCCCTTGATTCATACCTGGGACGTTTGATTGAGCGTGGTTATAAGGTAGCTATCTGCGACCAGGTTGAAGATCCAAAACTGGCTAAAGGGCTGGTTAAAAGAGAAATCGTCCGTGTGATTACGCCGGGGACAGTGATAGAATCAGCCCTGCTCGATGAAAAGACAAATAATTACCTGGTTGCCGTCTATGGCAGCCACGGCAGTTTTGGCCTGGCTACTGTGGATGTATCTACCGGTGACTTTTTTCTGGCAGATATTAGGGGAAAAAGGGCGGGGCAGATGCTGTCCGACGAGTTGTTCCGTCTGTGCCCGGCAGAAATCATAGTGAATGAATCGGCTGCAGCCGGAAGTGCGCTGGCGGATGCCCTGAGCCGCCTCCCTGAAAGAGTTTCTGTCAATCCGATGGGGGAGAAGAATTTTGCTGCAGCGAAAGCTAAGGCAGTTACCCTGGCACAGTTTGGTGTGCAGAGCCTGGAGAGCCTTGGCTGCGCAGGGATGCCGGCGGCTGTGGCCGCGGCCGGCGCTGCACTCTGTTACCTGCAGGAAAACCAGCAGAGCAGCCTGAGCCACCTGCGCCGGCCCACTATTTACGCTGCGCAAGGATTTATGGCCCTTGACTCTGCCACAAGGCGCAACCTTGAACTGACCAGGACGATTCGCGGCGAAAGTAAGCAGGGTTCACTGCTGTGGGTGCTGGACAAGACACGCACAGCCATGGGGGGGAGGCTGCTGCGGCGCTGGCTTGAGCAGCCGCTGCTTAACATGGATGCTGTCAACCGGCGACTGGATGCTGTGGAAGAACTGGCAGGCACTGTTCAGCTGCTTGAAGATTTAAATTCTTTGTTGGAGCGTGCCTATGACCTGGAGCGCCTGATGGGCAGGATAAATTGCGGCAGTGCCAATGCCAGGGACCTGGTGGCTTTGCGCGGGACTCTTGATGTGCTGCCGGCCGTACGCCACATGCTTGAAGCCGGGGGAGGCGAACAGTTGAAATCCCTTGCCGGGCGGCTGCCGCAGCTTGAGAGCCTGGCATCTTTTCTGAAAGCTGCCATAGTGGATGAGCCTCCCTTGGGTATAAAAGAGGGGGGAGTTATAAACGCAGGCTTCCACCCTGAAGTCGACAGGCTGCGCCGGGATTGTGGCGACGGCAGAGAATATATCCTCGGCCTTGAGCAGCGCGAGAGGGAACGCACAGGCATTAAGTCGCTTAAAGTTGGCTACAACAGAGTATTTGGCTATTATATTGAAATTACAAGAGCCAATGATCACCTGGCGCCTGATGATTACCTGCGAAAACAGACACTGGCAAATGCCGAGCGCTACCTGACGCCGGAACTTAAGGAATACGAGGCTCTGGTGCTGGGAGCGGAAGAAAAGATATGCGCCCTGGAATATGACATATTTCTTGAAGTGAGGGGGAAAGCAGCAGCATACACACATGCTATTCAGGAAGCCGCCGATGTGATTGCCAACATAGACGTTTTTGCTTCACTGGCAAGGGTGGCCAGGGATAACCGTTATATAAGGCCCTTGGTAGATGACAGCGATGTGATTGAAATCAGGGACGGTCGGCACCCTGTGGTGGAAAAGGTTTTAAAAGAGCAGCTGTTTGTGGCGAACGACACCAATCTTGACGGAAGCAAGCGGCGGATACTGATCATTACCGGCCCCAATATGGCGGGAAAGTCTACTTACATGCGGCAGGTTGCCCTTATCGTCCTGCTTGCCCAAATCGGCAGTTTTGTGCCGGCCAAAAAAGCACGCATCGGCCTGGTGGACCGCATTTTTACACGCATCGGTGCTGCTGATGACCTTGTAGGAGGGCAGAGCACTTTTATGCTGGAGATGAGTGAAGTGGCCAATATTCTCCATGGCGCCACTTCAAGGAGCCTGGTACTGCTGGACGAGGTGGGGAGAGGTACAAGTACTTTCGACGGTATAAGCATTGCAAGGTCGGTGGTGGAATATTTGCAGCGCAGAGTAAAGGCTCGTACTCTTTTTGCCACCCATTACCACGAACTGACTTCGCTGGCTGACGAGCTGGACGGCGTCATCAACCTTGCCACAGCAGTGAAGGAAAGGGGAGAAGATATACTTTTCCTGCACAAAGTGGTGGCAGGCAGTGTCGACAGGAGTTATGGCATACAGGTGGCGCGCCTGGCAGGCCTGCCGCCACAGGTCATAGACAGGGCCCGGGAACTGCTGGCGGTCCTTGAGTGCACTCAGGCAGGGGTGATGGCGGAAACGGCTGCTGCCGCAGAACCGGGGCAGCTCCAGCTTTTTGTGCCTGACCCGGAACTGGCCTCAGTTCTTGATGTGCTGGAGAATACGGACATAATGACTACAACACCTCTGGAAGCCATGCAGTTCCTCTACAGGCTCCAGCAGGCCCTGAAAAAAGGAGAACGGCCTTAAAATGGGGAAAATTGTATTGCTTGACGATTCCACAGTGAATAAAATTGCGGCTGGCGAAGTGGTGGAAAGGCCGGCAGCAGTGGTGAAGGAACTGATAGAGAACGCCATAGATGCAGGTGCTGCAAAGATTGATATCGCAGTGGCAGGCGGCGGCCTGGCAAGCATCCGTGTGGCCGATGACGGCACCGGAATAGCTCCAGAAGATGTTCTCCTTGCATTGCAGCGGCACGCCACCAGTAAAATAAGCGAGGCCAGTGACCTTGCAACAGTACTGACTCTGGGGTTTCGCGGGGAGGCGCTGCCAAGTATTGCGTCGGTTTCGCGCCTGATACTTTCAACAAGGCAGGAGAGCGCCCTGGCTGGTACATTGGTAGAAATACACGGCGGCACCATTGTGCGGCACGGTGAGCACGGTTGCGCGGCGGGTACTGAAGTGCGTGTTGAGGACCTATTCTATAACACACCGGCACGCTTGAAATTTACTAAGAGCGAGGGAGCGGAGACAGCTCGCATCACCGATACAGTGCAGCGCCTGGCGTTGGCTTCGCCGCAGATTTCTTTTTCACTGTCGGTAAATGACAGAAATGTCCTGACAACAGCGGGCAACACACAGCTCTTTGATGTCATCCACCAGGTATACGGGCGGGCGAACAGCCGCCTCTTTTTGCCGCTGAAGTGGCAGGGCCCGCTTCTTAGTGTAAGCGGCTATATTTCCCAACCGGCGCTGGCCAGGGCCAACAGGAATATGCAGTCTTTTTTCATTAACCGCAGGCATATACGTTCACCATTGTTAAGTGACGCGCTCCAGACAGCTTACCAGACACTCCTTCCCCGCAACCGTTTCCCGGCTGCTGTGCTTTTTATTGAGATTGATACAACTGAAGTAGACATCAACGTACACCCGTCTAAACGGGAAGTCCGCTTTTCCCGGGAGCGCGACGTCTACCGCCAGGTTCTGGCTGCAGCAAAGCAGTCGCTGCAGGCATCTTCGCTTGTAACTGAACTGTCTCCGGTGTACAGCGCATACCCTGCCCGGCGCCAAAGTGAAGCAGCACAATTTTTCCCCGCAAAACTTTTTGAGCACGAGCAGAAACAGCATGCTTACCATCCGGTTGGCGGACTGTCAGCAAGTCAGGAACAGCCAACACCTGAGCTCGAAAATTTTGATTTAAAGGAAAAGGATGCGTTTCCGCTCCTGCAGCCGGTGGGTCGTCTGAGTGATGGATATATCCTTGCCCAGTCTGAAAACAAGGATTTTTATATTATTGACCAGCATGCCGCCCACGAGCGAATACTGTTCGAAATGTTCAGGCAGGACGTGGAGGGGGGCAATCTTCCGGTGCAGTCGATAATCCCACTGAAGTTGGAGCTTGATGCGATTACTGCCGGCGCGTTGACTGCAAAACAAAAAATATTTGCCGACCTTGGATTAAATTTTGAAGTATTTGGCAATAATACCTTCATCCTGCGTACAGTACCATTATTTTACCGCGACTTCCTGAGCCAGGACAGTATCATGGAGCTTGTCAGTGCTGCCGGGAAAGAGCATGACAGGGCGTCAGTATTTGAAGAGACTCTTAAGATGATGGCCTGCAAGTCTGCGGCAAAGGCCAACGATACCCTGAGCGGGGAAGAGATGGCAAACCTGCTAAAAAACCTGCGCTCCACCCACCGTCCTTATACCTGCCCTCACGGGCGCCCCACGGTACTTGTCTTTACAAGAGCGGCAGTGGACAGCCACTTTCGGAGACGTTAATATGGGCGAGTTAGTTGTGATTGTCGGCCCTACCGCCGTGGGGAAATCAGATGCTGCAATACACGTGGCACAAAAGATGGGTGGGGAAATTGTATCCGCCGACTCTGTCCAGGTATTTCGCGGACTTGATATCGGCACGGCTAAGCCATCTTTGGCAGAACAGATGTCAGTGCCGCACCATATGATTGATGTTGCAGAACCGAATCAGGATTACACAGTAGCTGACTTTCAGCGTGACGCGCGTGCTGTCATTGCTGATATTCATAAGCGAAAACGCCTGCCCATTCTGGTAGGTGGTTCCGGACTTTATGTGAGGTCGGTTGTGCAGAACTACTCTTTTACTGCAAGCGGGCAGAATAATGATATCAGACGTAGTTTAAGCGAGTCGGCAAAGCAGTACGGCCTCTTGTGCCTCTATCAGAAACTGCAGGAAGTTGACCCGCTGACCGCAACTAAAGTCCACCCGCGTGACCAGCGCCGTATCATCAGAGCGCTTGAAGTGTATGAGCAAAACAGGCGGCCGCTGTCAGAGCAGATTGAGAAGACAAGAAGCAGCGCCTCCCGTTACAGGCTGTTTATGTATGGGCTCACGATGCCGCGTCAGCTTCTTTACCAAAAGATTGAGGAACGCACAGACAAAATGATTGCTGCAGGGCTTGTGGACGAGGTGAAGCGATTGTTGGCAGAGGGCTGTTCGCCGTCTGACAAGGCGCTGACAAGCATTGGTTACAGGCATATAGTTTCATTCCTGAGAGGAGAAAGCACTTTTGAGCAGGCAGTGCAACTCCTGAAGCGTGATACACGCCGCTTTGCCAAGAGACAGCTGACCTGGTTTGCCCGTGACAGTGAGATAACATGGTTTGACGTAAGCGCGGCAGGCGGCGCCGGGGCGGCAGCGGAAAATATTTGCAATTTATTGGCAGGATATTACCAATTAAAATAGAATAAATAAATAGTTAAACAATTCTGGAGGGATCGGCATGAACAAAGTAACTGTCAACTTACAGGACAACTTCTTAAACATTGCACGGAAAGAGGATATGATGTTAACCGTTTTTCTTGTCAACGGTTATCAGATTAAAGGGACCGTGCGCAGCTTCGACAACTTTACAATTTTACTTAACGTCGATAATAAACAGCAGTTGGTATATAAGCATGCCGTTTCGACGATTATCCCTTTTCGTAATTTCAATTTAAATCAGACAACTGAATAACAATTCCACGAATAAGTATACGGATAAATAGTCTAAAGAATAAAAAGGCAGCACGGGACTGAAGCTTTTGCTTCTGCCTCGTAACTGTCTTTTTTTTGTTCACTTTTTAGCGCAGAGCATATAATGGTCTTATGGGGGAGGGGAATCATGAAAAAGTCAGTACGGCAGAGCTTCATCTACAGTCCGGGAGATTTGGAGATGAAGCGCAGGCTCGAGGAAGGAAGCCTTTCAGTAAACGGCGCTATCTCGCTCCTTAGCAGGGTGGAGAGTGAAGCACAGCTGCCGGACACTCACAGCATCAGTGAACAGAACATACAGTCTATTATGCGTGAAGTGGACGGCCTTGTGGGTTTAAGTAAAGTCAAAGGGCTGATTAAGGAAATCAGGGCCTTCGTGGAAATTTCACAGCGCCGGCGTCAGCACCAGTTAAAGAGTGACGGACTAGTCCTGCACATGGTTTTTAAAGGGAACCCTGGCACGGGTAAGACAACCATGGCGAGAATATTGGGCAAACTGCTGTGCGAGCTTCATGTCCTCCCCAAGGGCCACCTGGTAGAAGTGGAAAGGGCGGACCTTGTCGGGGAGTATATCGGGCACACTGCGCAAAAAACCAGGGAACAAGTTAAGAAAGCTATGGGGGGCATTCTTTTTATTGATGAGGCATATTCATTAGCACGGGGGGGAGAAAAAGATTTCGGCAAAGAAGCCATAGACACACTGGTCAAAGCCATGGAAGATTACAAAAACCAGTTTATACTTATCCTTGCGGGATACCGCCTGGAGATGGAAATTTTTATGCGTTCAAACCCCGGCCTGCGCTCCCGCTTTCCTATCCAGATAAGTTTTCCTGATTACAGCAGTGAAGAACTGCTGGAAATAGCATTTTTAATGTTGCGTGAACGCCAGTACCGCCTATCCGGGCAGGCACGCGAGTACTTAGCAATTTATCTGCAGGAGAAGGCAGGAGAAAAGGGAGTAAATTTCAGCAACGCGAGACTTGTGAGAAACCTTTTAGAGCTAGCCATCAGGCGGCAGGCGTTGCGCCTTGTGGAAAACAAAGCCTGCAGCCGTGAGGAATTAATGCTGATTGACAGGGACGATCTGACACCTGAGGAAGGTGACGGTGGTGAAGAATGGATTAGTGCTTGGTAAACCCAATGCAGGCAAAACACTATTTATTATAAATTTTGCCGGCTTTCTTGGCTTGCGCGGCCTCCGGGCCGATGTGACAGGGGTTGACGGCTATACCCGCCGGGTAACCCTTTCACTGGAACAGGCAAAAAGAGAGTGGGTGTCGCAGCGGCCGCACAAAACACGACAGCTATACAGGGTACACCTGCTGCTGCCTAAAGGAAAAGGGAAAAAGCAGCTCACTCTGACGGACAGCACAGGTCTTTTGGAAGGAATACCTGGGGATCCGGAACTGCGCAGAGCAATCGGCCAGACTCTGCTCACAGTGCGCCAGGCAGACTTTATAATACATATAGTAGACGCTTCTCAAGCAGTGACAAATGACTGGGTGCTATCGCCGGGTGAGGTTGATATGCAACTGGCCCGGTATGGACGCTTCAGGCGTAATTATCTGATGTTGGCCAACAAAATGGACCTTCCCGCGGCTGCGCATGGTTTGGAGACGCTGCAAAAAACTTTTGCCGGGACTGCTATCCTTCCTGTAAGCGCTCTGCAAAAAACAGGATTTATCGAGGTGAGGGATTATATACGCAGCTATTTTTAAAGATGTGTGCGGTATCATTCTCTCCGGCTCGGCAATAAAACTGCTAGACAACCTGCTGGACGGCGACACTCTCTTGCCGCCGGAAAAAAGGCTGAATTTGACAGCTTATACCATCTTATTTCTGGCAATGGGCACAGCGCTTTCTCCTTCTTATGCCGCAGCCCTTTTTCTGGCAGCATACGCGGTAGGGATGGTGAAAGCCGGAGATGATATTTTCCCACTGGGTTTCGGCAGCATGGAGTCTGCTGCAATTTTATTGTTTTCCTTGTTGTTTATAGGCGGCAGGACTTTTCTTTTCTCTTTGGCTGTAATGATGGCAGTGCAGCTTGCCGATGACCTGGCAGATGTAAGGCGGGATAAATTGCATGGACAGGATAACCTGGCGGTGAGATTTGGCACGGTTGAAGCAGTGCTGGCGCTTTTGATAACATCCTTGTCGGCGCTGACACTTGATGCGGTGGGCACAGTACTTGTAATTGCGTCTGTGCCGGTTTCGCTTTGCATAGCCACTATGTTTGAAAGGAAAATGTTATGCTGACAAAACTTATATTCCTGTTATGCCTGCTGCTTGCAGGTTACTTCGCGGGAAGAAGGACAGGACTGGTTGAAGGCGCCAGGCATGGCCTTAAAGTCGCCCGCCTTGAACTGCTTGGAGAGTCGCTTGACTTGGGCGAGTGCCTTCTTTGCAGGCGTAAATTCAGCAGAGAAGAGGAGTACAGCATCAATACGCAGCAGGCAGCAGTGACAGACAGCAGTGGCAGTGACAATAATTGCTAAGCCTCCCGCTTTTTGATACAATAGAAGTGAGAGGCAGGGTCAACGATGGAAAAAGCAATCCTGGCAGGACTTGAAACACCCAAAATGGAATGGGATATCGACGAGACAATGCGTGAGTTGGTAAAGCTTGCGGAAACGGCAGGGGCACAGTCCGTGGCGGAAACGGTGCAGAAAAGGCCGTTATCGGACCGGGCTTTTTATATGGGCAGGGGAAAAGTCGATGAAATTAAAATATTAGTCTCGGAGCTGGAGGCAGACCTCGTCATATTCAACGACGAGCTTTCGCCCACACAGACTAGAAACCTGGAAAAGATGATTGGTGTCCGTGTCATTGACCGTACGGCACTGATTCTTGACATTTTTGCTCAGAGGGCACGCACCAGGGAAGGAAAACTGCAGGTGGAACTTGCGCAGCTCAGTTATATGCTGCCGAGATTGGCAGGTCGGGGAGAAGAGCTCTCACGGCTCGGTGGCGGCATAGGAACCCGGGGCCCCGGTGAAACAAAGCTGGAGACAGACAGAAGGACCATTCGCAAACGCATTGCCGACCTGAAAAAAGAAATTGAGGAAATCAGAAGACACAGAAGCCTTCACCGTAAGGCCAGGAAAGCCATACCTCTGCAGGTGGTAACACTTGTAGGCTATACCAACTCAGGCAAATCAACATTACTGAATGCGCTGACTGAGGCCGGTGTGTTTACAGAGGACAAGCTGTTTGCCACCCTTGACCCTACTACAAGAAAAGTTAAGCTGCCGGGCGGCAGAACCTTTCTGCTGACTGATACGGTGGGTTTTATTCAGAAGCTGCCTCATCACCTGGTGGCCGCTTTCAGAGCAACGCTGGAGGAAGTGCTGGAAGCAGATTTGCTTCTGCATGTGGTGGATGCTTCCCACCCTCTGACAGGGGAACAAATGGCGGTTGTGAGCACTATCTTAAATGACCTGGAGGCCTCATCTCGTCCAGTGCTCATGGTGTTTAATAAAATGGACCTTCCCGAAAGCAACAAAGCACTGCAGTTGCTTTCATCAGGGTGCAGGGGCATGGCCGCTGTATCAGCTCAAAACCGGCAGGGGCTTGATAAACTGTTGGCTCAGATAGACGCGATTCTGCGTGAGAACTACATTCACCTGGAACTGACCATTCCTTACGGCAGTGAATCGCTTCTGGCAACCATACGCAGGTATGGCAAAATTGAAAAAATTGAATACCTGCCCGAGGCGACGCAGGTTTTGGCTGTACTGCCCGCAGTCCGGGCCCATAGTATAAAGAAGATGCTGGCAAAAGAAATGGATGGTGTGGTTGGTGAATTATAGAGAATTGCTTAAACAGTGCAGTAAATTCAGAGCTGTGGAAAACAGCATTTCTCCGCAGCTGCGCCGGATTGAAAATATTGTACTAACAAACCAGGCCAGGGTTCTCACTGCATTTCAGGAGCAGCGCGTTGATGAAACATGCTTCTATGATTCCACGGGCTATGGTTATAACGACCTTGGCAGAGAGAAGCTCGATTCACTTTTTGCCCTTGTCTTTGGAGGTGAAGCGGGACTTGTAAGGCCTCAGTTCGTTTCAGGCACACATGCCATTGCATCCTGCCTGTTCGGGATTTTACGCCCGGGAGACAGGATTGTTTCAATGACCGGCAAACCTTATGATACACTGCAAAAAACTATCGGTCTCGCAGGGTCATCACCGGACAGCCTGCTTGGCCAGGGTATCCTTTACAGTGAGGCTGACTTGTGCGGCGGCATAAATGATGAAGTATTGGACAGGGTGTTGGATAAAAAAACAGGTGTTGTGTTTATCCAGCGTTCACGCGGTTATAGCGAACGCCGCTCACTGACAGTAGAAGACATTGCTGCCATGGTAAAAGCAGTAAAAAGCCGCATCCCCGAAACAGTGGTTCTTGTGGACAACTGTTATGGCGAGTTTGTACAAGAACTTGAACCATGCCATGTCGGCGCCGATTTGGTAGCTGGGTCGCTGATAAAAAATCCGGGAGCGGGGCTGGCACCCGGCGGCGGGTATGTAGTGGGACGTGCCGACCTGGTGGAGAGGGCTGCATGGCGATTAACAGCGCCCGGACTTGGCGCAGGTATTGGCTGCATGACAGGAGTGAAAAGGCAGCTCTTCCAGGGACTGTTTCTCGCGCCGCACCAGGTGGGCGAATCACTCAAAGGCATGACACTGGCCGCCGCTCTTTTTGCCCGCCTTGGCTTTACTGTAAGCCCCCACTGGCACGAAAAGAGAGGCGATACTGTGCAGTCTGTGCGCCTTGGGGACCCGCAGCTGCTTAAGAAGTTTTGCCAGGCTATCCAGGCTGCTTCACCTGTTGACAGCTATGTTGCCCCGCAGGCTGCGCCCATGGTGGGGTACAGCGACAATATAATCATGGCTGCCGGCACATTCGTGCAGGGCTCCAGCAGCGAATTCTCTGCCGATGCCCCGCTGCGCCCTCCTTTTACTGTCTTTATACAGGGAGGACTCACCTTTGAACACGTCAAACTGGCGCTTTCTGCAGTGATGGTTGAACTGGGGCTTGAAATCAGTTAGTGTTTCTTGACAGTATTCCTTATATAAGGATATAATTTTATTTGTTACATCTTAATCGGGATAAAAAGGGGAATATAGTATGGGTAATAACAGGGAGGACATAATTAATTTTGTCAGGGAGTTGAAAATTAAATTTATCAGGCTCCAATTCTCTGATGTGTTGGGAATCAGTAAGAATGTGGCTATCCCCGTACAGCAGCTGGAAAAAGCTTTAGACGGCGAGCTCATGTTTGACGGCTCAGCAATTGAAGGATTTGTGCGCATCGAAGAATCAGACATGTACCTGCGGCCTGACCCAAATACATTTGCAGTATTCCCCTGGAATAGCATGGAAGGCGCCACAGCACGCCTGATCTGTGACATCTATAACCCTGACGGCTCTCCGTTTGGAGGCTGCCCGCGCTACGCGCTGCGCAGGGCCATTGCTGATGCCGCGTCCATGGGTTATGAAATGAACGCCGGGCCGGAAGCAGAGTTTTTCCTGTTTCTAAAGGATGAAAACGGCGTGGCCACCACAGACACGCATGACCAGGGCAGCTATTTTGATTTAATGCCCGTGGACATGGGTGAAAACGCCAGGCGCGATATGGTCCTTACCCTGCAGGAGATGGGCTTTGAAGTAGAAGCATCTCATCACGAAGTTGCGCCCGGCCAGCATGAAATTGCCTTCAAATACGCCGATGCCCTTACCACGGCGGACAATATAGCTACCTTCAAACTGGTGGTACGCACAGTTGCCATGCAGCACAATCTCCATGCCACCTTCATGCCAAAGCCGATTTTTGGCATTGCCGGTTCAGGGATGCATACCCACCAATCTTTGTTCAAAGATGGAAAGAACGCATTCTACGATCCTCAGAACCCCACAGGGGTCTCAAATGTGGCCCGACATTACATTGCCGGGCTGATAGAACATGTCAAGGGATTTACAGCTGTGACCAACCCGCTTGTCAACTCTTACAAGCGCCTTGTACCCGGCTACGAGGCTCCTGTCTATATCGCCTGGAGTGAGCGCAATCGCAGCCCTCTTATCCGCATCCCCGCCCGGCGTGGGGTGGGCACACGCATCGAACTACGCAGCCCTGACCCATCCTGTAACCCTTATCTGGCGCTGGCAGTGACTCTGGCATGCGGCCTGGACGGCATACGCAGGAAGCTTGACCCCCCGGCTCCTGTCAATCCAAATATTTATGACATGACCGAGGCAGAAAGGCTGGCTCACGGCATTGATACACTGCCGCTTACATTGGGTGATGCCATAAAGGAAATGATAAATGACGATGTGGTGCGTAGAGCACTTGGCGAGCATATATTTGACCGTTTTCTGGCAGCAAAAAGAATTGAGTGGAGCCGCTACCGCACCCAGGTTCATAAATGGGAGCTTGATCAATACCTGACAGTATTTTAACCGGCAGCCCGCATTGTGCGGGCTGTGTTTCTGCGTACATATTGACAACGCCAGTAATAAGAAGGAAATTTATAAGCTTAAACAGGAGTAATATATGACAAAACGCAGCGAAAAGGCAGGGCGAATCCTGGCTTCCCTTGCCAAAGATAATCCTGACCCTCTTACTGAGTTGAAGTTTAAAACACCGTGGCAGCTGCTGGTGGCCACAATCCTATCTGCTCAATCCACCGACAGGCAGGTTAACAGGGTGACAGAACATCTCTTTAAAAAGTATCCCGGTCCGGCTGATATGGCTTTCCTGACGCCGGAGGAACTGGCCCTTGATATACAGGGTGTGGGGTTATTCAGAAATAAAAGCAGGCACCTGGTGGCTACGGCCAGGGATGTAATGGAAAAATACAGCGGTGAAGTACCAGGCACGCTGGATGAGCTGCTAACACTGCCTGGCGTAGGGCGCAAGACTGCCAATGTTGTTTTAAGCAATGCTTTCGGCATTCCCGCCCTGGGTGTAGATACCCATGTTTTTCGTGTAGCCAACAGGATAGGCCTGGCCAGGGCTAAAACGCCGGAGGAAACAGAAAAGCAACTGACAAGGGCCATACCGGTAAAATCATGGTCTCGTGCCCACCACTGGCTGATCCTGCACGGCCGCTATGTCTGCATTGCCCGCAAGCCAAAGTGCCACACCTGTATCATAAGCGGCGACTGCGCCTATTACATGAAGTTCCAGAAACAAAACGCTGATTCGGAGGCATATACATGAGAACAATTCGCAGAATTTTTATTACAGGACTGGTAATCTCGCTGCCGGCCCTGATTACCATTTACATACTTGGTTTTACTTTTAATACGGTGGATTCGCTGTTTGGCAATTATATTGAACTCTACTTCGGGCGTACACTGCCCGGCCTCGGGTTTCTGGTCACTGTGACGGCAATCTTCTTGGTTGGCCTGGTGGCCACCAATGTCTTTGGGCACAGACTGATAAGAATGCTGGAGACATCATTTGCCAGGCTGCCGGTAATCAAGCCGGTGTATTCCGCCGCCCGGCAGATCATAGAAGCATTTTCCGCGCAGCGCCGCAGTTTGTTTCAATCAGTTGTAATGCTGGAATACCCGAAAAAAGGAATTTATGCCCTGGCTTTTATCACTGTGGAGGGGTCTGCAGAAATTCAAAGCAAAACAAAAGCTGATGTTGTCACAGTCTTTTTACCTACCACTCCAAACCCTACCTCCGGGTTCCTTTTGATGGTGCCGCGCAGTGACCTGATATTCATGGACATGTCGGTTGAAGAGGCGTTAAAACTTATTATCTCAGGTGGGGTTGTTGCTCCCCACTGGCCTCCGCAAAAAAACAACTGCAATTCTTCTGATGCTGCCCCAAATTAAAAAGTTAAAAAACCGCATATGCGGGTTTTTTTTGATTCAGATAAGGAAATATTTTAAAGTGTGTTATTTTGCGGAGGATCCATATGAATCTAAAAAACTTGCTGGCGGGCTATCCGCTCCTGGGTGCAAAAGACGGCTTGCCGCGAAGAATTGAAGGATTTTCAGCAGATTCCAAGCTTGTTAAGCCCGGCTTCCTCTAAGTTTGCATAGAGGGATGAGGGAGGACAGGCACCGCTTTGCGCTTGAAGCCGTAAGTAAAGGCGCAGTGGCCGTCGTCTCCGAAAGACCGCTGCCGCTGTCTTTTCCTGTGCTCCTTGTTGCAGACTCACGTCATTTTTTATCCTTTTTAGCCCACAGGTACTATGGCGATCCCAGCCATCAGGTGAGTGTGACGGGGATTACCGGCACCAACGGCAAGACTACCACTGCCCACTTCCTTCACCGGATTTACTGCAGTGCAGGACAGAGGGGCGCACTGATGGGTACGGTGGGAGTATTGGTGGATGAGCACTACCTTAAGCAAAACCTCACCACTCCCGGCGCGGAAGAACTCATAGAACGTTATGGAGGTTAAAAGGAATGGGAGTCAGTACAGTAGCCATGGAAGTATCTTCTCATGCCCTCGTACAGAAAAGAGTTGAGCACTGCCGGTTTGCCACAGCTGTTTTTACCAACCTGACCAGGGAGCACCTTGATTACCACGGGAGCATGGAGCAATACATCTTTTTTGCCTGCTGGAGCAAAACGGCGGCAAAACAGCAATCATAAACACCGATGACAGGTATGCGGGAGCTCTCTTAAAAAAAACAGGCAGCAGCACTGTGCTGACATACGGGATAAAAAATGAAGCAGATGTAAGGGTGTTGGAACTGCTCATGCTGACAGAGGGGGGCACTTATGTGCGCCTGAGGCACCCAGGGGGGGAAATCTCTTTTACAGTGCGGCTGCATGGTCTTTACAATGTTTATAACTCCCTGGCAGCCGCAGCTTGGGCCGAAGGCATTGACGCAGACAAAATAGCCGCAGGGATAGAATCATTAAACAACGTACCCGGAAGGCAGGAATTGCTGCCATCTCCGCTGGGTATAGAAAATCGTCATTTTTTTATCAGAGACAGGCTACAGGCAATTCATTATGCAATTAACTGCGCTCAAGCGGGAGATATTGTGCTTATTACAGGCAAGGGGAGAGAAAATTATCAGCTTGTGGGCAACAGAGTCATTCAGTACTCAGACCCTCAGGCTGTAGAGACTTTTCTAAATTAATATCTTTCTTTTTACTGAAGCTGATTCCTCTGAATTCCGACAACAACATACCTGCCACAATTAAAGCTCCACCCAAGTAAACATTGGAAGTTAAAGTTTCCTGTAGCAGCCAGACTGCAAAAAATGCCGCAAAAACAGGCTCGGTGGTAAAGATTATTGCTGTATGGCTGGGCGAGGTGAAACGCTGCATGTAGTTTTGTGTAAAAAAAGCCAGGCATGTGGCCAGCAGCGCAGTAATAATAAGGGCAGGCCAAATACCTGGTACAAATTTACCGCTCCCTGGTTCAAAAATCAGCGAGGAAACGCCGCTCAGCACTGCCACCGCAGCGATTTGCAGTGTAACAAGCCAAACAGTGGAATGATGAGTGCAGTATTTTCCGACAAAGATTATATGCAAGGCAAAGGAGACTGCACAACATAAAACGAGTATATCTCCAAAATTGAATTGATATAACTCGCCTGCTGAAATAAAAACAAGCCCTGCAGTGGCGCATAATACACCCAGAATTACGCCTGCGCCGGGACGCTTTCCGGTTAAAAAAGTACTTATCAACGGTACGAAAACTACAGAAAGCCCGGTTATAAAGCCGGCATTGGAGGCGGTCGTGTAAAGCAGTCCGGCTGTCTGAAAAGAATAACCGGCAAAAAGAAAAACACCGAGCATTAAGCCGGCCCTCACTGTAACTCTATTCACCTTCCTCCAGCGTGGAACGGAGAAGAGAAACATGATGAGGGCCGCCAGGCTAAAGCGGTAAAAATTAAAACTAAAGGGGGGCAGCAAAATGATGGCATTTTTCACTGTAACAAAAGTAAGGCCCCAAACAGCCGCCACGCTAATAAGTGATCCGTCGGCAAGCAGTACTTTGCGCAATTCCCTGGACAATTGGCGTATCTCCTTTGTGCCTGTCAGTGCAAGTTGCGGAATACTCCGATAACTTTACCTATAACAGATACATCAGGCGAGCGCAGAGGTTCGTAGAAGTCATTTTCCGGCTGCAGCCTGATGTGGTCGCTTTCCCTGAAAATGCGCTTTACTGTAGCCTCTCCGTCGAGCATGGCCACAACTATTTCCCCGTTGTTAGCGGATGACTGCTGGCGGACAATTACATAATCTCCGTCGATGATGCCTGCGTTAACCATGCTGTCGCCCCTCACTCTGAGCATAAAGACTGTGTCCTGATGGACAATCTGCTTAGGCAGAGGGAAGTAGTCCTCAATATTCTGCTCTGCCAGGATAGGCTCGCCGGCTGTTACATGACCTACAACCGGCACACTTACTATGTCGTTGATAAAAGCCAAAGAAAGGTTATCATCCAATAATTCAAGTGCCCTTGGCTTTGACGGGTCTCTTCGTATGTAACCTTTACTTTCGAGTTTACTAAGGTGGGCATGCACAGTGGAGCTGGAAGAGAGGCCTACTGCTTCCCCGATTTCACGCACCGAGGGAGGATAGTTCTTTTCTCTCACTTCACGGCGTATAAATTCTAATATCTGTATTTGCCTTGGGGTTAAGTCATCCATTGTCAGCACCTCGCTTTGCCTTATTATAACAATTCAGAATTCAAAAGTCAAACACTTGTTCGTTTTTTTAAAATGGGCATTGACAGGAACATGTGTTCGTGTTAAATTAAAAGCAAACAAATGTTTGGGGGATTGTGTATGAGAACACGGCAGCCAACTAATAAAAAAAGATATAAATCAGGTAAGAACAGGATGGTATACCTGAAATTGCTCATTCCCGTACTGTTTTTTATATTCTTGATAAGCATGTCATTTCTCCATGTCCTGGCATCCGGTCAGGGCAGGGAACCGATGGAGGCAGTGGTTGCCTCCGGAGACACTCTCTGGTCGCTGGCCAAGACTTATTCTCCGGCAGGTGTCGACCTGCGGGCATATGTGGACAAAGTTATCACAGTTAACAGCCTGTCGGGTGCAGTCATTTACCCGGGCCAGGTTTTGCTCATGCCCCAGTAAATTTCCCGGTAATAAAAAATAAACCTCCGGCAATGCTAATAAGCAATCGGAGGTGTATAACATGACCAATGATGTGCCATGGCAGGTGTCTGATATCTATCATGACGATCCCGAATCATTCCCGCTGGAAGACTATTTTCCACTCCTGGCAGAATACAGTGATGCCGCTGACAGCAAAGCTGCAAGGTGGCAGGATGAGGCAGCAGACTATTATTTCAACGATGGCCAACACTAACTAGGGTTGGCCTTTTACTATATCTTTTTTGTAGTCTCCGTTTCCGTTTAAAGCTGAAATCATAATATATTTGTTTATCCCATGCAGGTAAGCTTTGACTGAAGCTTCGATGATGTCAGTGGAAGTACCGCGGCCTGTAATTGTTTTTTCACCGAAAGTGAGCTTGATGGATACCTCGCCCAGAGCTTTTCTGCCTTCAGTTACGCCGCGCAGGTTATAATTGTCCAGGCGCGGGTTAATACCGGTAATCTTATCAATGGCGTTGTAGGCAGCATCGATGGGACCTGCCCCACAGTCAGTGGAGATAAAAGTGCTGTCTTCTTTTTTAAGTTTTACCACAGCCGAGGGAATGCTTTTTGTGCCGCTTACAGTCTGCAGGTAATCCAGTGTATAAGTTGGCGCTGCATAAGCGAGGCGGTCCGCCATCAAAGCTTCCAGGTCTTCGCGGAAAACCTCTTTTTTCTTGTCGGCAAGATCGATGAAATCGTGGTAAAATTGCTCAAGCTCCTCATCGCCAAGTGTAAATCCCATCTCCTGCAGTTCATTCTTCACAGCATGGCGGCCTGAACGCGCTGTAAGCACCATGACGGCAGCCCGGCCCCCGATTAGCTCAGCGTCGATAATTTCGTACGTGGATTTATCTTTCAGTACGCCATCCTGGTGGATACCCGATGAATGAGCGAAGGCATTGATCCCAATCACAGCTTTGTTGACAGGAATCGGTATCCCTGTCAGGCTGCTTACAAGACGGCTGGTTTTGTAAATCTCACGCAGGTTTATATCAGTTCTATAATTGGCAAAATAGTCCTGCCTGATGAGAAGAGCAACCACTATCTCCTCCAGCGACGCATTGCCGGCGCGTTCCCCAATCCCATTGATATTGCACTCAACCTGACGGGCGCCGTTTTGGACTGCTATCAGCGAATTGGCCACGGCCATACCCAGGTCATTATGGCAGTGTACGCTCAGTGTAACTTTATCAATAAGTGGGACACGGTTAACAATATTTTTAATCAGCTGCCCGTACTGTTCCGGGACGGCGTATCCTACAGTATCAGGGATATTAACCACCGTAGCGCCGGCTTTGATAACAGCTTCGATTACACGACACATATAATCTTCGTCGCTGCGTGTAGCATCTTCAAGGGAGTACTGAATGTCTGAAGTTAATCTCTTGCCGTATTTAACAGCTTCCACAGCTAAGTCAAGAATGGTATCCCTGTCTTTGCCGAATTTCTTCTGGATGTGTATGTCCGAAGAACCGGCAAAGATATGGATACGGGGGCGTTCGGAATACTTTACAGCTTCCCAGGCATCATCTATATCCCCTTGGACGATACGCGCCAGGCCGGTAATAATCGGGCCTTTTACTTCTTTGGCTATATTCTGTACCGCCTTTAATTCCCCGGGTGATGAAACAGGAAACCCGGCTTCAATTATATCTACATTCAGCCTTGCCAGTTGTTTGGCTATTTTAAGCTTTTCTTCCTGGTTAAGCTTTGCACCAGGAGTTTGCTCCCCGTCACGCAGCGTAGAATCAAAAATCATCACCTTTTCAGTCATTGCAATAACCTCCTCGTTGTTTTTTAAAAACAAAAAACCCTTTTCACTCCATAGAGACGAAAAGGGTAATCCGCGGTACCACTCTAATTGGCATAGTATGCCCACTTAAGCCCGTAACGAGGGAATGCGGCCAGGTCTACTCGTTTCCTTTCGGCTGGCACTCCGGGGTGAGTTTCAGTCAGGATCTAGGGCCGCCTCACACCTACCCGGCGGCTCTCTGTTTCCTAATGCCGGACTTACTGTCCCCGTCATCGTTTTAAATATTAATTACTGTCTATCATACCAAATTTCAGGCAAATGTCAAATACTTTTTTCAGGATTTTTTTGCAACATTTGCCAACGAAGTCAATTATGGGTTAATATAGGGTAATAAGACCCAAAAGAGAGGCTGTATTGTGAAAAACAAACTCTACGCCGCAATAGATTTGGGAGGCACTAAAATTTATACTGTCCTCGCTGACAGCCAGGGCGCCATTTTAGCCGCCGCCAGACTGCCAAGCGCCGCTGCTCTGGGACCAGATGCTGTTATGCAGCAGATGGCAGTGTCAGTTGGCACGGTGCTTGACGAAGCTCAACTTAACAGAGAAGACGTCTTGGCTGTGGGTGTTTGTGCCGCCGGCTTTTTTGACTGGCAGGAAAAGGTGATGGTTAGTTCACCGAATCTGCCCGGATTTTCCGGAGTGGCCCTGGAGAAGCGCCTCAGCAGCCTTCTGGGGCTTAAAGTGCTGGCTGAGAATGACGCAAACGCTGCGGCTCTGGGCGAGGCGCGACTGGGCGCCGGCCGGGGTTGCAGTGAGGTGGTGTATGTTACAGTTAGTACCGGTATTGGTGCAGGACTGATCATTAATGGCCGCATTTATCGCGGCGGCAGAGGATTTGCCGGCGAATTGGGGCACATGGTTGTTAAACCGGATGGACCTGTGTGTGGCTGCGGCCGCCGCGGTTGCCTGGAGGCGGTCTCCTCCGGTACGGCCATTGCCAGGGCGGCAAAGGAAGCGGTGAACCAGGGAGCAGCAACAATATTAAAAACTGCAGCTGACGGCCAACTGACGGCGCCCGCTGTGTTTGCAGCGGCTTCACAGGGGGACGCGGTCGCCCTGTCTGTGTTGCAACACGCCGTCCATTACCTTGGTATGGGCCTGGTTAATGTCGTCAACATGTTTAATCCTGAAGTTATAGTAATCGGCGGGGGTGTGGCGGAGGCGGGCGAAACTTTTCTGTCGCCGCTCTCGGAAATTATTGCTGCCCGGGCTGTCCCACCGGCAGCTTCATCGGTTGCGCTGAAGAAAGCGCAACTTGGTGTAAAAGCAGGCGTTGCAGGTATGATATGCCTGTTGGCCGAGACGGATGGTTAATCTAAGATTAAAGCAAGAAAAAAGGGAAACTTCTGAGCTTCCCCCTGTATTTACAGCTATACAGCTGCTGTTGAATCTTCACGATAGTTTTGGGCCAAAAGCTTTATCCGCAAAAGACGGGTAGATATTGGCCACTTCCTGGCGCACAGCGCCCCGCAGGAGTTTCAATTCATCCTCAGTCGGCGCCTTTGTCTCAAAACATTGGCCGCGGTGGAATGACAGCTCAAAGCCGGTATTAGCCTGAACCTCTTCTGGTGTGTAGCCGGGGTGGACGGAGAGGAGTTCAAGGAAGCCTGTTTCACTGTTTCTTACCATCACAGCAAGGGGCGTAATCACAATATGCAGTCCTCCTGGGCGGTAGACGGAGGGAGGCGGGGAGGCGCTGCTGGTGATGAAATCAACTTTTTCCACAAAAGTCCTCACTGTATGATCGGTCTTAAAAAGGATAACTTTTTTTACCATGTAATACAGCATCGATGATCCGGCGCCGCCGGGCAGTCTGACACTGGGTTTTTTATAGTCTCCAATGGCATGCAGGTTGATGTTGCCGAGGCGGTCAATTTGAGCGCCGCTTAGAAAAAAGTAATCAAAACGGCCCCTCTGGGCAGCGTGAAAAAATTCGAAGCTCCCTTCTGAGAAAGGCCACCAGTCTTTGCTGCCAAGGATATAAACGTCGCTTTGTGGCGCGTGACTTGCTTTTGCCAGAATACCAGCGGTGGCGGGGATGGGTGAGAAGGTGCCTACGGCCACAACCTCACCGTTTTTTATTTCCCTGGAGATAATAGTTGCCATTAATTCTTCTGTTGTATAAGTACGCCCGGCGTCTGTCAAGAAAAGTCACCTCCGTTTTGCAAGCGGCGGCAGAATTCTTCCAGATAAGTGGAAAATGCTGAAGCATCCTTAGCCGCGCGCAGGTATGCCTGCATCTCTGCCATATTGAGCGGGTATATACTGCCGCAGGCGGTGGGGTAGGCGCCACCGGGCAAATGTACTACTGCATCCACATGGACGCGGCTGACAAAGTTGCCGCGCTGAGTGGCCTTTAGTTCTTTTGAGTCCACTATTTCTTCGGCTGACACTATTACTTTTTGTGAAGACTTTGCTAATAGTGCATCGTCGGTGCCGCTGTTTAGAATACAGTTGCCGAACTTATCCGCTCTGAACGCATGTATTATGGTAAAATCAGGGCTTAGCGCAGGCACTACCAAAATGTCATCGTCGCCAAAGGGATTGCGGATTATTTTAAAATCCGGCCTGACACGCGGGTAGTCGGTACCTATCACCCCGCGAACCGGCATAAAGGGAATTCCCATCGCTCCAGCCTGGAGCGCAGAAAGTAAGCCGGGTCAGGTATGGTCCAGTGTGGCAATACTGCCGTCCTGCGCCCTGCGCCTGAAATTAGGGGCCATACCAAGTTCCTCAAAACCGACCTGGGCAAATTCTATGATACGTGCAGCGCCGGCACCAATCAGCATGTCAGCCACAAATCCACCTGTGGGAGATACCACCAGGTGAAAATCTTTCTTCCCAAGTAAAATCAGATTGGCTGCCAGGGAAACCGCGTTCATGGACATGGGGTCTCCACCCAAGCCCAGTATCGATCCGTCCCGGACAAGGGAAATAGCTTCTTGTGGAGACATAATTTTTTCAGCAGGCAATCAGTACACCCCCTTGTTTTCATACTATTTTGACATAAAATTAAGAAGTCCTGCAAGTTAAAAAAAATAGCAATGTTGTATACATTGTCAAAATTTGCTGTAGTAAACAGGAATTGGGCTTAGTTCTGTAGAAAAGCTATTTGATTAGAATAATAGAAGCAGGTGAAAACTTTGATTAAAGCAATCCTGTTTGACCTGGACGGAACACTGCTTGCTGTCGATATGGATGAATTCCTGAGAAAATACTTTGTCAGTCTGTCGGCGCATTTTGCACACCTGGTGGAACCTCATGATTTTATCTCCACACTGCTGGCTTCCACGCAGGCAATGATGGTAAATGACGACCCGCATCTGACAAACCGCGAAGTTTTTATGGACGATTTTTTCAGGCGTCTTTCTCAACCACCTGAGGTGATAATGCCTATGATTGACAGCTTTTATGAAAATGTTTTCCCGGAACTGCGGCAATTTGTGTCTGTTTTTCCTGAGGCGCCCGAAATTGTGTCCGCGGCAAAAAGCCTGGATTGCAGGGTTGTGATTGCCACCAATCCGCTCTTTCCGTCTAGGGCTATCAGGCACCGCATGAACTGGGCCGGCATCTCCGGTTTCGATTTTGACCTTGTCACTACTTACGAAAACATGCACTATTGTAAACCAAACCCCAATTACTACCTGGAAATCTGCAGCCAGATCGGTCTTGATCCCAATCAGTGCCTTATGGTTGGCAACGATGTGGAAGATGATATAGCCGCTGCTGCCAATGTGGGGATGAAAACAGTTTTTGTAAATACCATGGCAGTTAACAAATCCGGCATTGAACCACTGGCGGACTATACAGTCTCAGTAGGAGAGCTAAAAGATCTTCTCGTGCAGATTGTACAGTCAGGCAACGGGAGGGTTTAAAGTGAGTGCCGTCTACTCAAATAAACTTTATGATGTTTCTGGGCGCCTGGTTGATGTGGCTATGGGAAGGGCCCCGGCAGACCTTGTTATACAGGGAGGAGCGCTGGTTAATGTTAACACCGCCGAAGTTCTTCAGGGGGTGGATGTGGCAATTGTCAGCGGCAGGATTGTCATTGTGGGCGATGCCTCTCATACCGTGGGTCCCTCCACAGAAATAATAGATGCAGCAGGCTGCTTTATGGCCCCTGGGTTTTTAGACGGGCATATACACGTGGAAAGCAGTATGGTTACTGTATCCGGCTTCGCCCGTGCAGTACTGCCTCACGGCACCACCGGCATTTTTATGGATCCTCACGAAATTGCAAATGTACTGGGACTTGAAGGGGTCCGCATGATGCACGAGGAGGGCAAAACCCTGCCGCTTCGTGTTTTTACCACAGTACCATCCTGTGTTCCTGCCGCTCCCGGCATGGAGGATGCAGGCGCCGTTATCGGCCCGGACGAGGTCAGGGAAGCCTTATCGTGGGACGGCGTAGTCGGATTGGGTGAGATGATGAACTTCCCCGGAGTACTGGCCAATGATTCGCAAATCCTGTCTTTGCTGAGAGAGGCTCTGGCGGCCGGCAAGGTGGCAACAGGGCATTATGCCATGCCCGAAAACGGCAATGGCCTGCAGGCATATACAGCCGCCGGCATTTCGTCGTGCCACGAGTCGGTGCGGAAGGAAGATGCACTGGCTAAAATGCGACTCGGCATGTACGCCATGCTGCGCGAGGGCTCAGCCTGGCACGATGTCAGAGAGACTATACGTGCCGTTACTGAGCATAGAATCGACAGCAGCCTTTGTTTACTCGTTTCAGATGACACTCATCCTGACACTTTACTCGCCAAAGGGCATCTCAACCATGTGATAAAAAGGGCCATCGAGGAGGGTGTTAACCCTGTGCGTGCTATCCAGATGGCAACAATAAACGTGGCGCGCTACTTTAACCAGGCACATGAACTGGGCAGCATTTCACCCGGCAAATATGCTGACATTGTCCTCTTGTCAAGTCTTGCCGGAGTGAGAGTTGAGCAGGTGCTCGTTGCCGGTAAAACGGTGGCGCAAAACGGCCGCCTGCTTGCCGACCTGCCGCAGGTCAAATACCCTGTTTCAGCTTACCACTCAATACGTATGGCAAAACTGCTGGAAGAAGATGATTTTACCGTTAAGGCGCCACAGCAAACAGGCACTGTAACCCTGAGGGCAATCAGGATAGAAGAGGCTCAGGTGGGCACAAAACAGGAGCTGGTGAGCGTTGCTGTAAAAGACGGGAAAGTCAGTGCAGACACTGAAATCGACCTGGCTAAAGCCGCAGTATTTGAACGTCACAGCGGTAACGGTAGTTACTCGCTGGGTTTTGTGCGAGGCTTCGGCTTCAGGCACGGCGCAGTCGCCTCCACAGTGGCACATGACAGCCACAATCTCCTTATTCTCGGCACCAATGATGCAGACATGGCTGTGGCCGGGAATATTCTGGCCGAGCACGGAGGAGGGATGGTGGCGGTTGCTGACGGCGAAGTGCTGGCTCTTGTTGAACTTCCCATAGCGGGCTTGCTCTCTGACAGGCCTGTGGCAGAAGTAGCCCGTGCAGTTTCAGAGCTTAGCTTTGCCTGGCGCAGGCTGGGGTGTCAGTTGGTTTCGCCTTTTATGACCATGGCCCTCTTATCACTCCCCGTAATCCCTGAACTGCGCCTGACCAATCGTGGCCTTGTTGACGTCACCAGTTTCTCCCTTGTAAGCCTTTTTGCCTCACAGAACAGTATAGAGTCAGCATCATTCGGTAATAACTAAAGAACAAATTTCTGCAGCAGGGGCGGCGACAATGAAGCAAAGGGTGGTAATAGGAAAATTCCGTTCACAGGATAATGCCAGGCTGGCAATTTGGGAATTGGGTGAACAGGGTTACTGCCAGGTCTTTTTCTATCAGATAGGAAAAGAGCCGGTGCAGGGGGTGGATCCAATGAACAACCCATACTCCGGCGAACTTCCGGCTTATGCCCGCGGTGTAATGGGCAGCGACATTGCTGTGGAGGGGCGCTCCAGCGCCAATCTCTACAGCGCTGAAGACGCAAAACGGATTATGGGCGGGCAGACGGGCGAACCGCCCGCTTATGCCGTGGCGGTCAATGTCACTGACAGCGAGAAACCCCACTTCGCTGAGGATATACTCAACAAACACGGTGCGGACTCCGAAACGCACGAGATTGAAACAGACAACTAAATACTGCGCCAAACGGCGCTTTTTTTATTGCATAGGAAATCATAAAGATTTCCTATGCAAGGGGGTTTGTAAGGGGGATTCCCCTTTACTCTTTGCGGGGTGCTCAGGGCCTCAGGCCCGCCGAAGGGGCGGCAGCCCCTAGCGGAATAAAAAAGACGTTCCTCTGAAAAACGCGAAGCGTCTTTTTTATTTAGCAGCAGGGTTTTCCCCCAAAAAGTAGAAATTTAATATTAAAGAGAGAGGGGGAGGCAGATGACTAAAATATTGGCCCTTGTGGCATCACGACGCAAATACGGCAACAGCCATGTCCTGGCTCTGGAAGCCATGGCAGGTGCAAAAAGTGCGGGGTCAGACGTAGAATTGCTCAATATATCAGACCTGCAAATAGATTTCTGCGAAGGATGCCTGCGTTGTGTTTTTACGGGGAAATGCTCAGGCAAAGATGATATGGGCCTGCTGCTCGCTAAAATCCTTGAGGCGGACGGGTTGATAGTAAGCGCCCCTGTCTATCTGCTCAGTCCGGCCTCAGTTATAAAAAAACTTTTAGACAGAGCTTTGGTTATTGCACTATATGCCGATGAATTAAGTGAGAGGCTTCGTGGTGCACTGACTATAAGTGTGGCAGGCAAAGAGGATTGGAGCCCCCTGGGCCCGGAAATACTAAACCAATTTGCCCTGGCTTACGGCTTCACCGTTTACAACTATCTTGAAGCCTTCGCGCCCGGACCCGGTGAAATCCTGCTGCAGGATGAGGTTGTCACACAGGCAAATACATTGGGCCATGGTTTAGTTGAATATGTTCTGGGGAAAGCGCAGCCTCGCACCCCTGATCCAGGCCAGTGTCCGGTCTGCTACAGCCGTTCTTTTCGTTTTCTGGGCGGCCGAAATGTCCAGTGCCCTATCTGCCTGATAAAAGGTGAGTTGGAGGAGTCCGGCATTATCAGGATAACTTCCGATCTAAAAAAAGACTCTTTCTGGGAGCCGGGACACCGCAAACGTCATTTGGAAGAATGGATTAAAGTGACCCGTGTAACTTATCTTAAAAACCGCGCTCTGATCAAAGATAAACAAAAAAAATATTTACCTGAAAATAACATTTATTAATAATGACACGAATTAATGCTTCCATGAAGAACTATTTCCATTGACAATATTTAAATGGAGGCTGCCAATGGCCCGCAACAAATCTTCTAATCTGCAGCAGAATAGAATAGAAAATCAGAAGTGGGAACAAAAACTCCGTGAAAGTGAGGAGAAGTTTCGCTCTCTTTTTGAGAATGCCCAGGAAGGAATCTACCAGAGCACTCCGGACGGGCGCATAATTCTTGCCAACCCGGCTTTTGTCATTCTGCTTGGCTATTCGTCACTCGATGAGGTAATGAAACTTAACATGAACAAAGATGTGTATCAGAGTGAAAAAATGCGCGAGTGGGTGATTGCAGAATTCGGTAAGCGCGACACGTTTGAGAATGTGGAACTTGGCTGGAAGAAAAAAGACGGCGGTCCCATTATCGTACGCGCCAATGGCAGGGTGATTGCCTGGAACAGGGCGATGGAACTCATCACCAAAGTTAAGTCGACTGAAATTCTCGGCAAAGGTGATTATGAGTACGCACTGCCCCTCTACGGAGTCAGAAGGCCGATTTTAATCGATTACGCTCTTACCAAAAACCCGCTGCCCACTGATCAGTACTCATATGTGCGCTGGGAAGGGGAGAGCCTGGTAGCAGAGAAGTTTGCTCCACTACTGCGTGGAGGCAAGGGTGCATTCATTTGGGGTTCAGCTACACAGCTTTGCGACTCCGACGGAGAAGTTATCGGTGCCATTAACACCATAAAAGACTTTACCGAATACAAAGAGGCCCAAAGACAACTTGAATACCTCACTATGCACGACACACTGACCGGTCTCTACAACCGTATTTATTTCGATGAAGAAATGAAGCGCCTCGATAATACGCGTTTTTTCCCGGTGACAGTGATTATCTGTGACGTGGACTGCCTGAAACTTATTAATGACACCATGGGCCACTTTAAAGGAGACCAGCTTCTCAAAGCAGCAGCTTCAGTAATAAAGGAACCATTCCGCGCCTCCGACGTGGTGGCCAGAATCGGCGGTGATGAATTTGCATTACTTATGCCCAATACAGACGACGACGCTGCACAGAATGCCTGCCGACGCATCAGGGAATCAATAAAAAAGTATAATCTCGGCAACCCCGAGTTCCCCCTCAGCCTTTCAGTCGGTTGGGCCTGTGGGAGCGGGCCGGTCCATGATGTTTTCATAGAAGCCGACAATAAAATGAACAAAGAAAAATTAAGGCAAAGTGCACTTACTAAAAAGCATTTCCTAGACACACTTACCGCGGTACTTTCTGATCGCGACTTTTTTAACCAGGGCCACCCGGAACGTATGAAGGTAATGGCAGAGCTCATGGCTAAAAAAGCCTATCTCTCACCAAGGGATACATCCGATCTTGTTTTGCTTGCCAGATATCATGATATTGGTAAAGTAGCAATTCCCACTAAAATATTATTCAAAAAGGGCAGTCTAAATGAAGAAGAAGCGGATGAAATAAAGAGGCACTGCGAGATTGGCTTTCGCATTGCGCAAGCATCACCAGACCTCACTCATATTGCAAAGTATATCCTTCATCATCACGAGTGGTGGAACGGAGAGGGCTACCCTCTAAAACTCAAGGGCGATGAAATTCCTTATCTTTCCCGCCTTATTTCAATTCTCGATACTTTTGACTCCATGATCAGCGACAGGCCTTACAGACAAGCACACAGCTGCTCCCAGACCATAGAAGAGATTATCGAAGGCAGTGGCACTAAATTTCAACCCGAGCTTGTACAGGTGTTTATAGAGCTATATAGGGAAAGCGATTACATGAAGGAACTATGCTCAACAGAGCAGGCATAATGTTGTCGGGCAACAGCCTGCCGTTAAAAGATACCAGAAAAGTCAAAAGTGGCAAAGTAATCAGACGGTGTTTCCGCGCGGCGTATCAGCTCGGTTGTGCCGTCTTCTTTTAACAGGACTTCGGCGGAGCGCAGTTTTCCATTGTAATTATAGCCCATGGCAAAACCGTGTGCACCGGTATCATGTATTACAACCAGATCACCCATATCAATTTTAGGCAGCATACGGTCAATAGCAAATTTGTCGTTATTCTCACACAATCCCCCTGTAATATCGTACTTATGATCACAGGGCTCATTTTCCCTGCCCATAACAGTAATATGATGATATGCGCGATACATTGCAGGGCGCATGAGGTTTGCCGCACAAGCGTCCAGCCCTATATACTCCTTATATATATGCTTTTCCTGAATGGCGGTTGTTACAAGGCAGCCATAAGGCCCTAACATATATCTGCCAAGCTCGGCATATATGTCGACATCACCCATACCGGCAGGTATAAGAACTTCTTTAAAAGCCTTGTGAACCCCCTGGCCGATTGTATAGATATCAGCAGCCTGTTCCCCGGGGCGATAAGGGATGCCAATACCCCCGGAAAGATTTATAAAAGCGATATGTGAGCCGGTTTCACGGTTCAACTCTACCACAGTCTCAAAAAGAATTTGGGCCAGTAGAGGGTAGTATTCATTATCAGTTGTGTTGCTCACCAGGAATGCGTGCAGGCCAAAGTGTTTTACTCCCTTTTCTTGCAGTATTTGAAAACCTTCTTTTAACTGTGCCATCGTAAAACCATATTTTGCCTCAGCAGGTGTATCCATGATTGCATTATTAATTATAAAAGTACCTCCCGGATTATAACGACAGCTCACAGTTTCGGGAAGGCCGGCGATATTTTGCAAATAATCGATTTGAGTAATATCGTCAAGATTAATGGTGGCATCCAATTCTCTGGCAAGAAGGAAATCCTCTTTTGGAGTCATATTTGATGAGAACATTATCTCATTTCCTCTAAAGCCCACGGCATCAGCCATCATCAATTCGGTCAGTGACGAACAGTCCACGCCACAACCCTCTTCCATGAGAATTCTCAGTATTGTCGGGTTCGGCGTGGCTTTGACTGCAAAATATTCTTTAAAGCCTTTATTCCAAGAGAATGCTTCTTTTAGACGGCGCGCGTTTTCTCTGATACCTTTTTCATCGTAGAGGTGAAAGGGGGTAGGGTATTTCTTAGTAATCTCCCTTAACTGCTCCGATTCGACAAACAGCTTTTTCATTACCACAGCACCTTTCTTTTATCATCTGTATTTTTCTAGTACGAAAACGGCACGGCAGAAGCACGTATTATTTACAATTTCAAGTTAGTATAACAGATTTCAACAAATTTCTCAATTCAGAATTAAAAGCCGGTTGAGGCCTTAATATAACTCAACCGGCTTAGCGATTACGCATGCTGAAAGTAAACATGCATCTTTAGATTTAGACTACATGCGTTCTATGGCCAAAAACGATCATATTGCTACATCTGCTAAATTGACAGAATGGCTAAAAGAAGCAAAATGAGTAAACTAAATACTGGAAACATATAAAAGCGGGGTCAGCCAAGATCCGCTTTTATATGTTCTGAAAAACAAAAATTCTTGAATTACTAGTAACGCACAGGGACTAAGCTTAAAACAGGTTGGTTAGATTTTCAATGCATTGATTGATGTTTTGCTCGCGGGAAGATTTGGACCAAATGACCGTCCCTGTTCCACAGACCTTTGCCCCTTTAGTTTCACAGATTTGGTTCATCTTGGACAGGGCCTGGTTGCTGCACGCCCAGTAAAAGGACCTTTTTAGCCATGGACTGGCTGGCACGCCTGATCATCCATATTCCAAATAAGGAGCATTCCTGTAATGATTATTAATCGGGTTTGAAAAAGTTAGTACCTCACGATAGAATTGGAACTGTGCAACCCACAAAGCACAAATTTCAAATCTACGGAGGTACCTACCATGAAGTATA